>ERZ1047985.2693-NODE-2693-length-11040-cov-3.789531_pt1 | contig 11040 bp, 10 predicted proteins | sample MGYA00383097_ERZ1047985 | MGnify/ENA primary metagenome ERZ1047985 (study PRJEB29581, sample SAMEA5548367) | metagenome | biome: marine; feature: coastal; material: water | depth 50 m | study: Short-term variability in the microbial, nano- and picoplankton...
CCGCCTGCTCTAACGACTACTTCCCTTGAGGGGATTGAAGGAGTTTGGGGACCACCAGGAATAAATACAAGCATCATTGGTCCATCCACATTTGCTTTCGTTCCTAACGCTGGTCAATGTGCGAACAATCAAACTATGGAAATTACTATAGACGCGTTACAAACCCCTAGTTTTAGTCAGGTTGGTCCATATTGTGAAGGCAGTGCCATATCTGATTTAAATACGATTTCCAATGAGGGCTTTACCGGTAGCTGGTCTCCGACGATAGATAACACACAGACGACCACATATACCTATACCCCAGATTTAGGACAATGTGCAGATTTACAAACGATGGAGATAGTGATAGACATATTGGAGACGCCTACCTTTATACAACAACCACCTATTTGTGTTGGAGACAACTTTACTTTGTCCAACATTTCGAATGAGGGTATTTCGGGAAGCTGGTCTCCTGCAATTGATAATTCCCAGACTACTCAGTATACCTTTACTCCTGATGCTGGTCAATGCTCAAACACTCAAATTATGGTGGTTTCAGTTGGTCCTCCAGAAACACCCACATTTGCTATTATGGGGCCATATTGTCAAACAGGGAACGTTGATTTATTGCCTTTGAGTTCTTTAGAAGGATTTACTGGAACATGGAACCCAAATACAGTTGATAATACCTCAACAGGAGTATTTACTAGCACCTTTACACCTGATGTAGGGCTTTGTGCAACATCAGCATCTATAGATATTACGATTACGGATTCACCTTCAATTACAGCTGCTGCTTTGGACAGCACCTTGTGTGAAGGGGAGTCTGCAGTTTTATTTGCCATGGATATTACAGGAGGACAACTGGTCGAAACATTTACGATGGATGTTACTGCTCCGTTTAGCTATACTACCTCCAATACTAATGCTGCGGGTAGTTATTATGTTGTTGTAAGTGGTACCATCACAGCTATGTTTGGAGAAGTAAGAGATGCGAACTATCAATTTATTCTTAATAACAATCCTGTAAATCCTCCCGTCCCTGGATCTTTTTGGCAGTGGAATGGTTCGAGTGCATCATCTCAATCAACCGTTCCATTTGTTTATAACCCTGCCCATGTTTACAACTACTTTTTCAGCGGTGGAGCACCACAAACTTTCACTTTTTCAGATAGTGGACCTTACAACGATAACTCAGGAAGTTTAGTATTTGAAATATATTATATGGGAGACTTATTGTGGTCAACGGGTGCTACTGAAGTAGTAGATACCATTGTTCCTCCTGCAGGAAGTAATACCTATTCAGTTTCAATTGATTTTGGAAATGGATGTGTTGCAAGTGATGATGTCGATGTTTTTGTGAATTCATTGGATTCCCCCACTTTTGAACCGATACCTCCAATTTGTGTTGGTGGTGATATTACCCTACCCATTACTTCTATTGAAGGGTATACAGGAACATGGTCACCTGCTATTGACAATACACAAACTACCGAATATACTTTTACCCCAGATGAGGGACAGTGTGCTGCTGTTCAGACGATAACAGTAGTAGTTGGACCCCCTGGAACTCCTACCTTTGATTTGATTCCGCCTATATGTTCTGGTTTAAATTTAAGCTTACCATTGGTTTCCATTGAGGGTTTTACGGGAACATGGTCTCCAGCTATTAATAATACTCAAACAACTACTTACACTTTTACTCCGGATATAGGTCAATGTGCTTTGACAGCAGACATAACCGTTGAGGTCTTGGAAAACCCAATTATTTCTGTAGGGGACCCACTAACAGTTTGTATTGGAGATTTAGTTACCCTGTCGGGTAGTGGTGCTGGTTCAGGCGGGACTTATTCATGGGACAATGGGGTAGTAGACGGCGATCCCTTCATTGTTACAGAGACATTGCTTTATACAGTGACAGGTACAGATGAAAATGGATGTATTGGAACAGCGTCGGTGCTTGTAACTGGCTTACCAGTTCCAATAGCTGGAATCTCTGCAACTCCAGAGAGTGGTGGAGTTCCATTAGATGTGATTTTCACCAACACGAGTCAAAATGCCACAAATTATCAGTGGGATTTTGGTAACGATGAATTTACAGTGGTTAATGATGAAAGTGCTCAGATTAGCACTTACGAAGATTTTGGAACTTATACTGTTTGGTTGATAGCAGATAATGGTGTTTGTGCTGATTCAGTTTCCTTAATAATAACAACAACCATAGAACCCTGGATTTTCGTCCCTAATGTGTTTACACCTAATGAGGACGGATCAAATGAGACCTTTATGATTTCAACAGAAAACATGCAATCTATTGAATTGTTAATTGTGAATCGATGGGGTAACCTTATGGCAACAATTGATGATTTAAATAGCGGTTGGGATGGTAAAACTCCAGGTGGTAGTGATGCTAAAGAAGGCGTATATTTTTATAAGTATGCGGCCACTGGATTAGATGGTTCAGAATGGATGGGGCATGGATTCTTTAGCCTAGTTCGTTAGTCTTTGGTGTATAACCACCATATAAGTGCAGGAATAATTAAAAGACTAAGTAGAATATAAATCCGTGAACTTTCAGTTTTATTCTTTTTTACGGTCAATGATTTTCTTGTGTTATTGTTTTGATGGATTACTTGTTGTCTTTTTTGTTTTAAAATCGCGAGTCTTTTTTTTAATTCGGATGTTTCTTCATACTCGAGGTTTAATTCAAGAGCTTCAATTTGTGTTGATAGCAGATTATGTCGTTCTGCAAGGACAAAGCAAGAATCAATATATACAGAGCCATTAATCATGTCAGTGATTTCAAAATAGAAGTTCGCCACGTTCATGTATGCCTCACATGTATAAAAATGAAAACCTTGTTTTTTACGTTCTTCTAAAACTTCAAGAAATAATCTTATTGATTTTTCATATTCTAACGACATATATGCCATAATTGCTTGATTATTAACAGCTCTTGTCTTGATAAAAGGAGCATCACATAAAAGGGCATTCTCAAGCTGTTTTGAAAAACAAAATTTGGCGCGTTTCATTTGGTTTTTATCCATTGCAATTTGACCAAGAAACGAATAAGCATTAGCTACAGACTCATGTTTGTGATCATCTTCGGCCTGTCGAATGTAATGTTCTGCCAACATTTGGGAAAGAGCTATGTTTCCCGCTTTTAATTCATTTTTAGCAAGATTGATTTCTGCCATATATGTCATTTCTTTGATCTCAGAATTTCTCCCGTGAGATAAGGAGCTTTCAAAATACAAACGGGATGTTTCATGGTCGCCAAGAAGGAGATAAGCGATTCCTATTTCATTGTACGCTTCAGAGATGAGTTTTTCATCACCTAAGTTTAAAAAAATAGATTTTGAGGACTCTAATAATTTGAGTCCTTTGTTTATTTCATCAGAGCGAACATCATAGCAACCCAATAAGCGATATGCAACGGCTTTACTAAAGGGATCTATGGTGTTTTGCTGATTTTCAAGAAGATCTAAACCAAGAATATTTAATGAATCCAAATGGTAGCGAGAATAATATCCCCATAACTCCAATGCAATTTTGGATTTTAAAATCACATTAGCCTCCTTCTTATATGCCTGTATAGCCGATTGTCCAAACAAGTCACAATAAAATAAATGAAAAATAAAAATGAAAAATAGGAAGTGTTTCATTTAGAATTGGTTGGCTCAGTTGCAAGGATAGTTAACAATCGTTACTTTTGCAACAAAAAAAAGACATGTCAAACGCTTTCTATAAAGTACCAGTTGCAGTAAATGAACCGGTAAAATCGTATGCTCCAAATTCACCAGAAAAGAGCTCACTTATACACAAATACAAGGAAATGTACAATCAAACTGAGATTGATGTTCCGATGTACATTGGTGGTGAGGAGATTAGAACAACTGATAAAAGACCGATGTCACCTCCTCATGATCACAAAAAAGTATTGGGTCATTTTAATTACGGAGACGCGTCTCATGTCGAGTTGGCAATTGAAAAGGCACTTGAGGCAAAATCTGCTTGGGCCAACCTGCCTTGGGAACAAAGAGCGGCAATATTTTTGAAAGCAGCAGATTTACTTGCAGGACCATTTAGAGACAGAATGAATGCTGCGACTATGCTTGCCCAATCAAAAAATGTATTTCAAGCGGAAATAGATGCCTCATGTGAGATGATTGATTTTTTCAGATTCAATGTTCAATATATGACACAGGTTTATAAGGAACAACCTGACTCTCAGCCTGGATTGTGGAATAGATTAGAGTATAGACCTTTAGAAGGTTTTGTTTTTGCATTGACTCCATTTAATTTTACTTCAATTGCGGCAAATCTATGTGCTGCTCCTGCAATGATGGGTAATGTAATTGTATGGAAGCCTGCAGATTCTCAGGTGTATTCAGCACAGGTAATTATGGAATTGTTCAAGGCTGCTGGTTTGCCGGATGGTGTTGTGAATATGGTCACTGTAGATGGGCCTACTGCTGGTGAGGTGATTTTTAAACATAAAATGTTCTCTGGACTCCATTTTACAGGATCAACAGGTGTTTTTAGAACACTTTGGAAAAACATTGCAAGCAATTTGGATACCTACAGAAGCTACCCAAGAATCGTTGGAGAAACAGGAGGTAAAGATTTTGTTATGGTTCATAAATCATCAATTCCTGCTGAAGTAGCAACTGCACTTACTCGTGGTTCTTTTGAATTTCAAGGGCAGAAATGTTCAGCGGCATCAAGAGCTTATATACCGTCAAACTTATGGCCTGAAGTCAAAGCTATATTGCTTGAACAGGTTAATTCGTTCAAGATGGGAACCCCTGAGGATACTTCCAATTATATTAATGCTGTCATTGATGAAAGAGCTTTTGATAAAATATCCGCGTATTTAGATTACTGCAAAGAAAATGATGATGCAGAAATTATAGTTGGTGGAAATTATGATAAATCCAAAGGATATTTTATTCAACCAACAGTTGTCGTTGCATCTAATCCAAAATTTAGAACGATGTGCGAGGAGATTTTTGGACCTGTTTTAACCATTTATGTTTATCCAGAAAATGCATTTGAGGAGACCTTAGATATTGTAGATGATACTTCTGAGTATGCATTGACAGGGTCTATAATTTCTCAAGATAGATACGCTATTGATTTAGCGACCAAGAAATTAGAAAACGCTGCCGGTAATTTTTATATTAATGATAAACCGACCGGTGCGGTAGTTGGACAGCAGCCCTTTGGGGGAGCAAGAGGTTCAGGAACCAATGACAAGGCCGGTGCAGCAATGAATCTGTTGCGTTGGGTGCAGGCAAGAACGATTAAAGAAACCTTTGTTCCAGCTACAGATTACCGTTATCCTTTTCTTGGATAAATCTTTATGTACGTGTGTTTAAAGTGATCAAATTTGATTATTTTTAGGTCAATCTATGATGACCAAAACCAACCTAAATGATGGCACTCCAGTTTTTTGCCTAAGAAAACCTGAGGCCAAAATGCTAGATCACCATGTGGATGGTTACCTCCAAAATGGAATTTCTATCAATGACAATGACGTTGTTTTTGACGTTGGTGCAAACGTTGGCGTTTTTGGTTTGAGAGCCATTCAGAAGGCAAAAAATGTAAATGCATATTGCTTTGAACCTATTCCAGATATTTTTTCTGTGTTAAAAAAGAATGCAGAAGAATACGGGGATGGTCGAATTCATGTTTATGAATTTGGAGTATCGGATAAATTGGCCAATGCCAGTTTCACGTATTTTCCCAATACTCCCGCCTTGTCTACCTTGCACCCCGAACAATGGGATGAAGATCCAGCAGCATTTTCAAGAGCCGTGAAAGGCACCATGAAAAACCCACCTGATGGAATGAAATGGATGAGACTAATTCCTCCATTTTTTTCAGGAGTTATAGCGCATTTTTTGGTGAGAGGAAAAAAGCAAGTAGAATGTAAACTTGTTCCTTTGTCTGATGTCATTGAAAAAGAGAAAATTAATCAAATTGACTTATTGAAAATTGATTGTGAAGGAGCAGAGTGGTCCGTTTTAAAAGGAATTAGAGAAAATGATTGGCCGAAAATAAGAAGTCTAGTAATAGAAGTTCATGATACTGATGGTCGCTTAGAAGATGTTCGGCAGCTCTTAACGGAGAAGGGTTTTTCTAGGTTACATACCGAGAGTGAAGTAGGGCTTGAGGATACGGGCATGTTCAACATATTTGCATTGAGATGACTAGAGAGTGGGTAGCAATAGGGACTATAATTATGCTGTTGGCATCCAATTTATTTGGCTTATTATACAGCTTACTGGTCTTAAAGACCAAATTGTTCGAACCTTATGTAATACAGGATAAAACATATCAAAAGTCCATTTTTAGTAAACGAATGCCCTTATTTCTTCTGAATTTCATTTTGCTATTAGTCGTATCAGGCGCAGGTGCATATTTTTTATTTGATTTAATGGAGATCGAATGGTCCAGCTGGTGGATCATCGGACTACAAGTATTATTTGCCTTTGTTTTGGATGATTTTTGGTTTTATTTTTATCATAAATGGCTCCATGACAATAAGTTTATGCTAAAACATATTCATTCAATTCATCATAGGGCGATTAAACCATTTCCTCTTGAATATTTATATGGACATCCCTTGGAATGGATGATGGGAATGATTGGTGTAGTAATAGCATTTGCAATTATTTTAATTTTTATGCCAATAAACCTTTATGCTTTTTGGCTTTTTGGCTTACTGAGGAACCTACATGAAATACATATACATTCAAATATAGAATTGCCTTTACTTAGTAAAATGCCTCTATTGAGCAAAACAAAACATCACGATGACCATCATGCTCATCTTGATGGGAATTACGCTTCTACTTTTGTCTGGATGGATCGGATTTTTAAAACCAACTTTTATAAATGATGAAATATTATAAATTTATCTGTATTTGTTCTCTATTTATTTCGCTTCAAATTCATTCCCAGGCTGGATACGATCTTTCTGTTGTGGTTACAGGGCTTGAAAACAATGATGGTGTACTTCAATTTGGTCTTTATAACAATGCTGAGAAATTCCCAATAGTTGGAGAAACCTTTAAAATGGTGAGAGTAAAAACAAAGGGGGCTTCAAGAAAGTATACGTTTAAGGGTTTACCTAAAGGGAGTTATGCCGTTGCCATTTACCAAGATGAAAACAACAATGACAATTGTGATAAAAATTTCATAGGTGTCCCCACAGAGCCCTACGCATTTTCAAATGATATGCGTCCGAAGTTATCAGCTCCCTCATTCGAAGATTGCATGTTTAATCTTGATAGAAACAAAACGGTTTCAATCAAGCTTGTTTACTGATTTAGCTTTTTTAATATTTCTTCTATTTGCCTTAGGATTGGCGTTTCCCCGTCGTTTAGAATATGGTATCGAGTCAAGCTCATTTTTTTCGAATCACTCCATTGGGTATTCATTTTTGTCAATATAGTTTCTTTAGAAACTTGATCCCTTTTTAATAGGCGTTGAATCTTTATGTCTTGAGGTGCATAAACCAGTATATTGGCATCAAAATTTTTAAATGCTTTTGTTTCAAATAAAATAGCGGCTTCATTGAAAACCAGAGAGTGATTTGAATAGTGTTCAGTCCATTTATTGAAGTCATTTCGAACAACCGGGTGTATAATAGAATTTACGGTTTCTCTTAATTGTGGAGACGTAAATATTTTTTTACTTAAAAGCGATTTATTTAGACTGCCATTCTCGTATATTTCGTTCCCAAAAACACCTTTAAGCTTATCCTGAATTTCAGAATCTTTATTGCTTATTTCTTTAGCTCGTTCATCTGAATAATATACAGGATAGCCCATTTTTTCAAGAATATTGGCAACATATGTCTTCCCACTTCCAATACCACCTGTCAATCCAATTTTCTTCATACATCCAAATTTAATGGTTTTATGATAGATTTCAATTAGGATTTGGAATCTGAATAAAGTCAATTAGTTGTATTTTTGATTTATGTCAGAAAAAGATTGGTTTGTAGATTGGTTTAATACTTCTTATTATCACATTTTATATCAGAACAGAAATGAATCTGAAGCTAAAGAATTCATCATTAACTTAATGAATCATCTTAGATTGAATTCTACTTCAAAAATTCTTGATTTGGCTTGTGGGAAAGGACGTCATTCAAAGACATTGAATGAATTAGGATTCGAAGTATTGGGTGTGGATTTATCTGAAAACAGTATTAAAGAAGCTCAGAAATGGTCAAGTGATTCACTTTCTTTTCAGGTACATGACATGAGAAATAAAATACCAAACCGTCAATTTAATGCCATTTTTAATTTATTTACAAGTTTTGGATATTTTGACACATTCAAAGAAAATCAGCTTGTTTGTGAAGCCATGTTTCAGATGTTAGAACCAGGAGGAAAGCTTGTTATAGATTTTATGAATGTGTATAAGGTTATACATTCACTTGTGATTAAAGAAGAGAAAATAATCGATGAAGTTGATTTTAAGATTTCTCGAAATTATGATGATTCGCATATTTTTAAGCATATTAAATTTTCAGATAAGGGAAATGATTTTCAATTTACAGAAAGAGTTCAAATATTAAGATTAGAAGACTTTCAGTCTTTGTTAGAGCCTTATTTTATTATTGAGGATATTTTTGGTTCTTTAGATTTGAAGCCATTTATACTTGAAAAATCAGATCGTTTGATTATTATTGCAAGCAGAAAAGAATGAGTTTTACGTTTATAATTTTAGGTTTAATTGCATCAGTCTTGAGTGGCGGTGTTATTGTGGGGTATTTTAATGCCACTAACAATAGTCAAATGATAAAATTGGCGTTGGCTTTTAGTGGTGGGTTTCTTTTGGCTATAATTTTTCAACATTTATTGCCGGACATATACCATGATGGAGCTGAACGGGTCGGTTTTTTTATTCTTATAGGGTTCCTTGTTCAGTTGATTTTAGAATATTTTTCAGGTGGAATTGAGCATGGGCATGTTCATGTGCATAAAGGTCAATCATTGCCATGGGCACTATTTATTTCATTATCTGTTCACTCAATAATAGAAGGTCTTCCTCTGGGGAATCAATCTGCTGGAATTATAACGGAGCATCACCACGTTCATGAGTCATTATTTTGGGGGATAATCTTTCACCAAGTACCTGTTTCAATTGCTTTAATGACCTTATTAATGAATACGAAATTGAGTCATTTTAAGTCTTGGTTATTTCTTTTATTCTTTGCGATGATGACTCCTGTTGGAGCCTTAATTGGTCTAAAGTTTACGCCAGAAGAGTTTGGTCTTGATTTACACATTATTCTTGCGGTTGTCGTAGGTATGTTTTTACATATTTCAACGACTATTATTTTTGAGACCTCTGAGAATCATAAATTTAATTTACTCAAGTTAATGAGTATATTAATCGGATGTGGTTTGGCTATGACCTTGTATTAATATCAGGAAAATAAAATATTCAATGGATTTAGCCCTCTGTTTTGATGCTGTTCTATTTTATCCCCACTTTTACCGCTAAATGATTAAACTTAACTTTAAATAATTTTATTGATTTTATTCTTGATTTGATTTATTTTAATGTAGATTGCACTACTTATCTTATCATAAAGTGCTGTTTATCATTTAATTGTAAATAATTCAGATTTCAAACATGAGAGCCATAAATCATCTGCTTATCGTATTATGCTTTTTTGTTTCAACTTCAGTTGATTCATTAGCTCAAAATTATAATTCCATATTCGGAATAGAAAACACGAATTGGAAAATGCCATTTTGTAACTTGGATATAGCTCATGTTAAGGAACAGATGTCTGAAATAGAAACCAACATTGACGGAGTGAATTATAAAAAGGTCGGTACAGTAACTCCTAATGGAGTGTCTTACGATTTAATTGGGATTGATGCCAATGGATATGCTCGTGAGGATGTGTCTTCGGGAAAGGCATGGTTTATGAGCACAATGGAAACGATGGGAGGAATTGATACACTAGAGTTTATGATCATGGATTTGTCTTTAAATGTAGGTGATACATTCGTGATATACAAGCCTTGGAACGAAGTCATTACATCCATCATTGATTCTGTATATTTTATTTCTGGGGTTAAACATGTTCAGACTGATTACCATTTTTGGGGGAGTGATGAACCGCTAACATTTATTGAGGGTATTGGTACTAATTATGGCCTCTCATATATGCACGATTCGTTTAACATGTGTCATTGTTTAATATCAATTAATAAAGACCTTAATGAAGTCTATTCTAATAATAATTGTTTTCCACCCATGGTAGGAAATGAACATTTAATAGAAGATATTAGTATATCTATTTTTCCGAATCCTGCATCTTCTTATCTTACCGTAGAATCAAATCTTAAAAGCGTTCAAGATTATGCAATATATTCTATTCTGGGAGAAAAGGTAATGAGCGGAAAAATCAGCTCAAATAGAATCGATATTTCAGGTCTTTCATCTAGTTCATATATTTTACGAATAGGCAATCAATCTTTTAAATTATTTGTCGCCGAATAACTAGGCTGGTCCAAAGCTGAATTTTCAGATCAAAAAAAACGGGGTTTTCACCCCGCTTAATTTCATAAATTTTGCATATTTTAAAAAGGCAAATCGTCGCTTTTTTCACCACTTGAATCAGGTGTACTTGTTGCTGCCGTTTCAGGATTAAGATCCATTGCTCCAGCACCTCCAGCAGGTATTCCACTTCCTTGCCCCATTTTTTCTATTCTCCATGCATCAAGTGTGTTGAAGTATTTCACAACGCCATCAGGGCTCGTCCATTCTCTACCTCTTAAGTTAAAAGAAACCTCAACTTCATCTTCAACTGAGTATCCATCTAGCATTGCGCATTTGTCTTGAACAGATTGAAACATAACATCCTGAGGGTACATTGATGAGGTGTCAGTTACAACGAATTCTCGTTTTTTAAATTTTTCACTTATTTCTTGAATGTCATTAATGACTTTAATTTTTCCTTGGAACTTGTACATATTATTTATTATTAACTGGATAACAAATTTATCTTAAAAAGGATAA
>ERZ1047985.2712-NODE-2712-length-10978-cov-6.941866_pt1 | contig 10978 bp, 9 predicted proteins | sample MGYA00383097_ERZ1047985 | MGnify/ENA primary metagenome ERZ1047985 (study PRJEB29581, sample SAMEA5548367) | metagenome | biome: marine; feature: coastal; material: water | depth 50 m | study: Short-term variability in the microbial, nano- and picoplankton...
CCGCAAATAATGGCGCGCAAGATACTACTTTTATTTTAGATGTCACCTTTTTTAAGGGGATTGTGTCAGAAACAATTAACTCTGTTAAAGCAGAATTTTCTATTTTGTCGTAAGCATCCCCAGAAAGTATCGGATGGGTACAAATTGCTCGCACGCTTAAAGCGCCCCTTTCTTTCATTAAATTGGCTGCATGTGCCAATGTTCCTCCGGTGTCAATCATATCGTCAACCAAAATAACATTCTTCCCTTTAACATCTCCTATAAGTTCCATGTGAGAAATTACATTGGCTTTTTTTCTTTGTTTATAACAAATTACAACATCTGAATGTAAATGTTTAGAATATGCATAGGCTCTTTTAGACCCCCCCATATCTGGAGATGCAATCGTTAAGTTTTCTAACTTAAGGCTATTTACATAGGGCATAAAAATGGTAGAGGCATACAAGTGATCTACTGGTTTTTCAAAGAACCCTTGTATTTGATCTGCATGTAAATCCATGGTCATGATTCTTGTTGCCCCAGCTGTTTGCAACAAATTTGCGACTAACTTTGCACCAATAGCAACTCTAGGTTTGTCTTTTCTATCTTGCCTTGCCCAACCAAAATAAGGCATTACAGCAGTGATGTGTCTAGCAGAGGCTCTTTTTGCAGCATCTAGCATGAGTAACATTTCCATTAAGTTATCTGCCGAAGGAAAGGTGGAGCCAATTAAGAAAACCCGTCTCCCTCTTACAGATTCCTCAAATGCAGGTTGAAATTCACCGTCATTAAAATGTGTTGTAGTTACTTTTCCTAGTTCATATCCGTACTCTTTGGCTATTTTTTCTGCTAATTCTGTGCTTTGAGAACAAGCAAAAAGTTTTGGTGCAAGCTGATTTGAAGACATTTAGTTGTGTTTAGTTGTTGTGTTTTACAAAAATATAAATTATTTAGTGAGTTTGAATCAAAAATTAGAGATTAAAACTAAAAATATTTATTAGCTTTGCAGCACACTTTAAAAATGCTCGAGTGGCGGAATTGGTAGACGCGCTGGATTCAAAATCCAGTTCTTTCGGGAGTGTGGGTTCGATTCCCACCTCGAGTACAACAACCCTTGTTAATCATTTGATTTTCAAGGGTTTGCTTTTTATGTGTAATCAAATTTGTACGATTTTTGTATTGTTGAGGTATAAAATTCTCGTATATACGAGATTGGCAGGATGACTACTGAGCTCGAATTGCACGCACAGATAACCCAAAATTCTTTCCTTTATCACCAGAATCACCTCCACCAGGATTAAAATTCATGTAATATGCTTCATCAACATCTTTCTCCGTGGAACTCCAATAAAAAGCAGCAGTAAAATTTGCACCTCCATTTAATGTGGATGTAGCATTTATTTCATTCCTTTTTGCATGCATTTCGCTTAACTCATTTATTGAGGGTAGAAACCAATCTGTATAGCCGCCTCCTTGGTAAGCTCTTGCCAATCCAGCAGCATATGTCGTTTGTGTAGCGCCTTGTGCACTTATAATAAGATCTGTATTAAGAGCCCCTTTACCTATAAGGCTATTTTGTGCTGACGTAGCACTATTACTCCCGTTGTGCCATCTTATCCCGTTTTGAGAACTTTGTTTATCTACAGAACATATCAAATATCGTTCTAAAGCGGTATCGCTATCTAAGTTCTCATCAGCGGATGCAACATAAAACACTACACCGCCATAGACATAATCCCCTACCTCGTATAAAGGCCTAACCGTATCAGAAGTATTACTCGCCTGGCTTGAGCCAAATGCATTATTAGCAATAACCGTAAATGTGTAGTCGGTATCATTTGTTAAACCCGTAACCGTGATGCTGCCAGACGTCTCCTGATTTAGAGTTCCAGTTATATTTCCTGGACTTGAAATAGCTGTATATGAAGTGATTGGCGCCCCTCCATCATTACTAGGAGCTGTAAATGAAATAGTAGCTTGTTTATTTTCAGCAATAGCTGTTACTGATGTTGGGCTACCTGGAATACCGACAGATGAAGAGGATTGTACCTCCCAACTACCGTCTTGTTTTACATATATAATTGTTCCTCCGTTATAATTTGTTAAAAACACCATCAATCCTGCAGCTGGATTTTCAATAGCTAAAAACTGACTAATCGTCATTCTTGGAATTAACAACCCCCCTTTATCAGATTGAATTTCCAATACAGCAGAGGCATGAGGCGATGATGTTCCAATACCAACTTGGCAAAAGACATGATCACTTATAAAAATAAGTAGGACGACTAAAAATATTTTGATAACCTTATTCATTTTATTTAGGGGGTTTAAAAAAGTTCAATTATCCAAGTTGCCGTAACAATTAAACTTTATATTTTTGGAAAAATTTAGTGTGATACAAATATAAGTTCTGTAAGAGAAGTAAAAAAACAAAACTCCTTTATTTAGATAAAACACTGTTTTTAAACAACATAACTGCTCATAAGTAGAACGATTTATAGTGAGTCGCCACGTGGCTGCGAATCACCAAATAAGCTCTTTTTTTGCTTTTGTATCGATTTTCTAAAAATTTTGAAGAGGGCTAGCCCAAAGAAAGTAACCTCAACCTGAACAGAAGTTTTTTATCAGACTGCGCAAATAGATAATAGTACAAATTCTAAAAAATTAAATTTAATAGTGATGCCATTTTTAATATCTTTGGAGAGGTCTAACTAATTATATATCAAAATGAACGAATTTATTCTTTATTTCAAAATGGGTCTTTACCATGTGTTAGACTTTGCTGCCTATGACCATATTTTATTCTTAATTGTTCTCGCAGTTATCTTTAGTTTTAATCAGTTGAGAAAAGTAGTGTGGCTTGTTACTTTATTTACAATTGGGCACTCTATTACACTTGCTTTATCTGCCTACGGAGTTCTGAATATAAAAATGGACTTGATTGAATTTTTAATTCCTCTGACCATCTGTATCACTGGAATTGTAAATGTTTTTAGCGCTAAAAAATCAACATCCGGGAAAGAAAATACAAATTTGATTTTTGGTCTCCTTTTTGGATGCATTCATGGCTTGGGATTTTCTAATTATTTTAAAATGATGATCGGGAAAGAAGAAGATAAGCTTTTTCCGCTATTAGAATTTGCTTTGGGTATTGAGGTCGCACAAATTATAATTGTTTTAGGGGTTTTGATACTAGGAAATATTCTTCAATATTTTTTTACTGTCACAAGAAGAGATTGGATTTTGGTATGTTCGTCTATCGTCATTGGTTTTTCATTACAAATGATGTTTGATAGAGTCTTTTGGTAAGCAAATTTTATTGGATTATTAACGTCTTTTTTCTCCAAATCTTTTTACTTTCGTTCTAATGACAGAAAAGAAACAACTAAAATACGACCGGGCCTATCTAAAAATGGCATATGAATGGGGTAAACTCTCCCATTGCAAACGAAAACAAGTAGGGGCTTTAATTGTTAAAGATCGGATGATTATTTCTGATGGTTTTAACGGAACACCAACTGGCTTTGACAATTGTTGTGAAGATGAATCAGGAGCTACAAAGTGGGAGGTTTTGCACGCAGAAGCCAATGCAATTTTAAAGGTTGCCTCCTCAACACAATCTGCAAGTGGAGCAACTTTATACATCACATTGTCTCCCTGTACGCAGTGCAGTAAATTAATTCATCAAGCAGGAATAAAACGTGTTGTTTATGCGAACTCTTACAAAGATACTTCTGGTATTGATTTTTTAAAAAAAGCTGGAGTTGAGATGCTGCACTTGCCCTATGAAAAATAAAAACAACCTTCCTTTATATTTCTCTTTAGCCGTTATTTTCGGAATCTTTATGGGTCTTTCTGTGGGTGAAGACAGTTTTAATTTGTGGTCTTTTTCAAAAAGCTCTTCACAAGAAATAAAGATTAAAAAACTAATCAATTTTATTAAAAAAGAATACGTAGATACCGTAGATACCGAAAACTTGCTAGATGTTGCCATCAATGAAATGTTAGGGGAATTAGATCCTCATTCTACATACATTCCCAAAGAGAACTTACAAGCTGTTCAAGAAAGAATGCAAGGTAATTTTGAAGGAATCGGTGTACAATTTAGAATGATCAACGATACCATAACCGTGATTCAGCCCATAAAGGGCGGCCCAAGCATTCTGGCAGGCATCAAATCTGGAGACAGAATTTTAATGGCAAACAAAGACACCTTGTTTGGCAAAAACATTACTAGCAATAAAATCCCTTTTTATTTAAAAGGAAAACCAAATACAACCGTTGCACTAAAACTATATAGAAAAAGTACTGATTCTCTTTTTACCGTTGAGGTTACTCGCGGAAAGGTAAATATTAAAAGTGTAGATTTGGCATACATAATTAAGGACTCTCTCGGGTACATCAAGCTAGATCGCTTTGCCAGAAATACTTTTAGAGAATTTAAATCTTCTCTTGAAACATTAATTGATCAAGGAATGACGGCGCTTGTATTAGATTTGCGTGGAAATGGCGGAGGTTTTATAGATATTGCAATTCAGATTGTTGATGAGTTTTTAACAGAAAACACCCTAATTGTCTTCACAAAGAACAACCAAAATAAGATCGAAAAATCTTTTGCAAGCTCAAAAGGTAGTTTCAAAAATGGTAACTTGTATATATTAATAGATGAAAATTCTGCATCTGCTTCAGAAATTGTGGCAGGAGCCCTGCAAGACAACGACAAAGGAACCATCATTGGACGTCGTTCTTTTGGAAAAGGATTGGTACAAGTAGAAATGGATTTAGGAGATGGTTCAGCTGTTCGCCTAACAACTGCTAGATACTTCACTCCGACAGGGCGTTCTATTCAAAAACCATATGCTAAAAAAGGTTATAAAAACTATTATGAAGATTACCAACAAAGAGTTTTTAGTGGAGAGCTATTAAATAAAGACAGTATAAAAACAATAGATTCTTTACAATTTAAAACTCCAAAAGGAAAAATCGTTTATGGTGGTGGTGGAATTATTCCAGATGTTTTTGTCGCCCTAGATACTACTTCTTATCTCTCTAATTTTTACTTCAATTCCATAAACAATTTTGCCTTTAATTTTGTAGACAACAACAGAACCTCTCTTAACAAATGGACTCTTTCTGCTTTTATTTCAGATTTTGATGCAGATGAGGCTGTTCTTAAATCCTATTTGACAACGCATAAGGTCGGAAAGAAACAAGGCTTTAAAACAAGACAACGCATACAAAAATACCTGAAAGCAGCAATTGCAAATACGCTTTTTGGGGATGAAGGTTTTTATAGAGTTTTACATCAAGACGATAAAATGCTTCAAAAAGTAGTAACACTAGAAACTTCAGATTAGGAAAGTTATCCTTTTTCTAGTTGAATTTTAAAACAGTAATAATAACGATTCATGAAAAACAACTGGATGTACATTGTATTCTTTTCCCTTCTTATGAATTGCTCTTCTAGTGAAGAGAAAATGTATACCCCTGTTCCATATGTTTTAGAAATTCCTGATCTTTTTCAAGACAAATTAATCGCTCCAATCATCCCAACAAACAATCCAATGACTGAGGAGGGTGTTGCGCTTGGAAAAAAATTATTCTTTGATAACATTCTTTCTGGCAACGAAACGCAATCTTGTGCAACATGTCACAACCCAACAAAAGCTTTTACAAATAATCAACAATTCAGCAAGGGAATTGATGGGCGTATTGGCACCAGAAATTCAATGCCTTTATTCAATTTAGCTTGGAATTTTGACGAGCTTTTTGCCTGGGACGGAAAAGAGTTTAGCCTCGAAAGACAGGCACTAGAACCCGTTTCAAATCCTATCGAAATGCACGCAAATTGGGAAACTGTAGTTGAAAAACTAAAAATCCATCCAACATATCCTGTTTTATTTCAACAAGCTTTTGGTTCGCCAACAATTGATAGAGACCGAGTCACAAAAGCAATTGCTCAATTTGAAAGAACACTCATTTCCAGTAATTCTAAATTTGATCAATATTTACGTGGAGAAAAATCCTTAACCCCAGAAGAACAAAATGGTTTTGCTATTTTTATGGATGAAGCCAAAGGAGATTGTTTTCATTGTCATGGAAGCGATAATAACCCTCTGTGGACAGATCATCAATTTCACAACAATGGTTTGGATCTTTTTTTTAAAGATTTAGGTTTGGGAGCGATCACAGGAGATCCCTCAGACAATGGTAAATTTAAATCTCCTTCCATAAGAAATTTAGCCTTTACAGCCCCCTATATGCATGACGGAAGATTTGCAACTCTAGAAGAAGTAATCGACCATTATTCAGAGGGATTGAAGCCCTCCCCTACAATAGATCCTTTGATGAAAAAAGTGTCGCAAGGAGGCGTAGGACTTACCCCGAATGAAAAGGCCGATTTAAAGTCTTTTCTACTCTCTCTTTCCGATTCAGATTTTATCAAAAATCCAGCCTTCAAAGAGTAATCGACAAATCCAATTGTGCCATTAGGTTTCATAATTAAAATTTGCTCCTTTTATTATACTTATATTGTATATTTGCAACATATTTAATTTTATCTATTTAAAATTAATCTATTTAAAAACATGATAAAAGTTTCAGATACAGCAAAGAAAAAAGTAGTCGCATTGATGGTTGAGGAAGGCTTTGATGCTACAAAAGACTTTATAAGGGTTGGAGTAAAAAGTGGCGGTTGCTCAGGGCTGTCTTACGATCTTACCTTTGACAATAAAAAAGAGGAAAACGACAAAGTTTTTGAAGAGAATAACGTGAGAATTATTGTTGATAAAAAAAGTTTTTTATACCTAGTCGGTACTACTTTAGAGTACTCCGGAGGCTTGAACGGAAAAGGATTTGTATTTAATAATCCAAACGCAAACCGAACCTGTGGTTGTGGAGAATCATTTTCGCTTTAAAATTAAGAAAAAGATGTCAAAATATACTGAAGACGATTTAAGAGAAGAACTAAAAACCAAAGAATACGAATACGGTTTTTATACTGATATAGAAAGTGAAACCTTTGCCAAAGGGTTAAATGAAGAGGTTGTCCGTGCCATCTCAAAAAAGAAAAATGAACCCCAATGGATGACTGACTGGCGCATAGAAGCTTTTAGGGTTTGGGAACAAATGAAAGAACCTGAATGGGCAAATGTTCATTATGAAAAACCAAAATTTCAAGACATTGCCTATTATTCTGCCCCAAAAGAAAAGCCAAAACTAAATTCTTTAGACGAGGTTGATCCAGAATTATTAGATACTTTCAAACGTTTAGGGATTTCTTTAGACGAACAAAAAAAATTAGCCAATGTCGCTGTAGATATTGTCATGGATTCGGTATCTGTAGCAACAACTTTCAAAAAAACATTGGGTGAAAAAGGGATTATTTTCATGCCTATTTCTGAAGCAATTCAAAAACATCCAGAATTGGTAAAAAAATATTTAGGAACGGTTGTCCCAACAAAGGATAACTTCTATGCAGCATTAAACTCTGCTGTTTTTTCTGACGGTTCTTTCTGTTACATTCCAAAAGGAGTTCGTTGCCCTATGGAATTGTCTACTTATTTTAGAATTAACGAGGGAGGAACGGGTCAGTTTGAAAGAACGCTTGTTGTTGCAGATAAAGGCAGTTATGTTTCTTATCTTGAAGGATGTACTGCGCCAAGTAGAGATGAAAATCAACTTCATGCTGCGGTAGTAGAGCTAGTTGCCATGGACGATGCAGAGATAAAATACTCGACGGTTCAAAACTGGTACCCAGGAGATGCAAAAGGAAAAGGAGGGGTTTATAATTTTGTAACGAAAAGAGGTCTGTGTGAAAACAATGCAAAAATTTCTTGGACACAAGTAGAAACTGGATCTGCAGTTACTTGGAAATATCCTTCATGTGTCTTAAAAGGAAATAATTCTATTGGTGAATTTTACTCAATCGCAGTAACAAACAATCACCAACAGGCAGATACTGGAACGAAGATGATTCATTTGGGGAAGAATACCAAGTCAACGATTATATCCAAGGGAATATCGGCTGGTCAATCTCAAAATTCATACAGAGGTCTGGTACAAATTAATTCAAGAGCAGAAAATGCTCGTAATTTCTCTCAATGTGATTCTTTATTGATGGGTAATGCCTGTGGAGCTCACACCTTTCCATACATTGAAGTAAAAAACAAATCGGCACAAATAGAACACGAAGCAACCACGAGTAAAATTGGTGAAGATCAATTGTTCTATTGCAATCAGCGAGGAATAGATACCGAAAAAGCAATCGCTTTGATTGTAAACGGATTTAGCAAAGAGGTCTTGAATAAACTCCCTATGGAATTTGCCGTTGAAGCACAAAAATTATTAGAGATTAGTTTAGAAGGCTCTGTAGGATAATTGAATAATATAAAACGCCCATAATTAACAGTTTGAGGCATATAGTATAAAGAAAGATGTTAAAAATAGAAGATTTACAAGCAAGAATAGATGATAAATCTATTTTAAAAGGGTTGAATTTAGAAGTAAACGCAGGGGAAGTTCATGCAATTATGGGCCCAAATGGTGCTGGAAAAAGTACCCTCGCGAATATTATTGCTGGAAAAGAAGAATATGATGTTACCAACGGAACCATTGAGCTAAATGGAGAAGACATCAGTGAATTCGCTCCAGAAGAAAGAGCGCATAGCGGGATCTTTCTATCTTTTCAATACCCTGTAGAAATTCCTGGGGTTTCTGTTACAAATTTTATAAAAACGGCCATTAACGAAACGCGAAAAGCAAAAGGTCTAGAAGACATGCCTGCAAAAGATTTGCTAAAAATGATTCGCGAAAAGTCTGAATTATTGGAAATAGACCGAAAATTTTTATCTCGTTCTTTAAACGAAGGATTTTCAGGAGGTGAAAAAAAACGTAATGAAATCTTTCAAATGGCAATGCTAGAACCACAATTGGCTATTTTAGATGAAACCGATTCAGGGCTTGATATTGATGCACTACGTATTGTAGCTAACGGAGTAAACAAATTAAAATCTAAAGACAATGCCGTAATTGTGATTACCCACTACCAGCGCCTACTCGATTATATTGTTCCAGATTTTGTGCATGTTTTACATGATGGTAAAATTGTAAAATCTGGAGACGCTTCTTTGGCGCTAGAATTAGAAGCAAAAGGATATGATTGGATTAAACAAGAGTTAGTTTAAGAAATACGCTAAAAAGATGGAATTAAAAGATAAATTATTGTCATCATATGTAGCGTTTGAAAACCGCGTGGACACAAAATCCGATGTGCATGACATTCGTTCAGAAGCATTTCAGAATTTTGAAGCGTTGGGCTTTCCAACCAAAAAATTAGAAGCTTGGAAATACACCTCTTTAAAAACTGTTTTAAAGCAAGATTATAGCATCTTTCCTAATAAAGAAAACAATGTTGAATTTTCTGATGTAAAAAAATATTTTATACACGACATTGATGCATACAAACTTGTTTTTGTAGATGGAAAATACAATTCTTTCCTCTCGGAAACCACACATGGAGATTTTGATGTTTGCCTTATGTCAGCCGCATTGAATAAGCAAAAATACAAAGCAGTCATTGAAAATTACTTCAATAAAATAGCGAAACAAGACAACTTAACATCACTTAATACTGCTTTTACAGAAGAGGGTGCTTATATCTATATTCCAAAAAATGTAGAGGTAAAAAAACCAATTCAAATCATCAATTTTACAACAGGTTCTGAGGCAGCCACCATGTTACAGCCAAGAAATTTAATTGTTGTTGAAGAAAATTCGCAGGTGCAAATTATAGAACGCCATCAAAGTTTAACAAACAATCCTGTTCTGACAAATGCTGTTACTGAAATTTATGCAGACAAAAGAGCTTTCGTTGATTATTACAAAATTCAAAACGATAAAACCAATGCTTCTTTAGTTGACAATACTTTTATAGAGCAACAATCGAATAGTGTCGTTTCTGTACATACCTTTTCTTTTGGAGGAAATATTACAAGAAATAACTTGAACTTCTATCAAAAAGGACAACACATCGATTCTATCCTAAAAGGAATTACAATTATTGAAGGAAAACAGCACGTAGATCACCATACTTTAGTCCATCATATAGAGCCAAATTGTGAAAGTCATCAAGACTATAAAGGAATTTATGACGAACGCTCAACAGGGGTTTTTAACGGAAAGGTGATTGTTGAAAAAGAGGCTCAAAAAACAAATGCCTATCAACAAAACAACAATGTTTTAGTAAACGACAAAGCCACCATTAATGCAAAACCTCAGCTTGAAATTTTTGCAGATGATGTAAAGTGTTCTCATGGTTGTACAATTGGTCAATTAGACAATGAGGCCTTATTTTATATGCAACAAAGAGGAATTCCAAAAAAAGAAGGAAAAGCCTTACTCATGTATGCCTTTGCGAATACCGTTTTAGAAAGTGTAAAAATTCCAGAAGTAAAACAGCGAATTACACAATTAATTGCCAACAAATTAGGAGTTGACATCGGGTTTGACCTATAAGAATTCCGCTCTTTTTTCATTTAATTAAAAACCACGCAGATTGCGTGGTTTTTAATTGTTAATCGATAGACTCCAAAACACTCTTTAAAAACTGATTCTCTTCACACCAAGACAAACCAAAACGAACAACGACTAAATCTTGATCTGGTAACACATAGACTCTTTGACCTTGATATCCGTCTGCAAAATACATGTTTTTGGGAACGTCTTTTAATTGACTTTCTCTATTTAACCAAAAATGTGCGCCATACAATCCGTTTGACCCAGGGGTTGGTGTCGTTACATAATCTACCCACTCTTCTGCAAATAATTGCTCACCGTTCCAATTTCCTCGATGGAGATACAACAGCCCAAACTTAGCCCAATCTCTTGCCGTAGCCCAGGCATAAGAAGAACCCACGTAATTTCCGCTTAAATCAGCCTCTAAAACCATCGAACTCATTCCTATTTTATCAATTAAACCTGAGTACCAAAAATCTAAATA
>ERZ1047985.2740-NODE-2740-length-10905-cov-5.439171_pt1 | contig 10905 bp, 9 predicted proteins | sample MGYA00383097_ERZ1047985 | MGnify/ENA primary metagenome ERZ1047985 (study PRJEB29581, sample SAMEA5548367) | metagenome | biome: marine; feature: coastal; material: water | depth 50 m | study: Short-term variability in the microbial, nano- and picoplankton...
TCGTGGGTATTGATGAAGCACAGTTTTTTGACGATGGAATTGTTGCTGTTTGTAATGATTTAGCCAACAGAGGAATTCGAGTAATTGTAGCGGGGCTAGATATGGATTTCAAGGGAAATCCTTTTGGACCAATGCCTGCTTTAATGGCTACCGCAGAGTATGTTACCAAAGTACACGCTGTGTGTACCCATACAGGGAACCTAGCAAGTTACAGTTTTAGAAAAGCATCCAATGACGATTTGGTAATGTTAGGTGAAAACCAGGAATATGAACCTTTGAGCAGAGCAGCCTATTTTAAGGCAATGAAAAATCAGCAACATAAAAGAGATGCTGAAAACAAAAAAATTACAGATGAATAATCATGTAACTGTTTTAGAAATTAATGGAAATGCTTTAGTTCATAATCTAAATTATTTCAAACAAAAATTACAACCAAAAACAAAAATCTTAGCAGTTGTGAAAGCTTTTGGTTATGGAAGTGATGCCCTACAAATTGCTGAATTTTTAAAAGATAAGGTCGATTATTTTGCTGTTGCGTATACGAATGAGGCAATCGCTTTACGCAAAGCCAACATAAAAAATCCAATTTTGGTTTTACATCCTCAAATACCAAATCTACAGGATATAATTAACTTTGAGTTAGAGCCAAACTTATATAGTTTCAGCATTTTTAATGCTTTTTTAAAATTAGCCAAAAAAAATTCATTATCAAATTACCCAATTCATATAAAATTTAACACAGGCTTAAATAGATTGGGTTTTCACTTTAAAGATATTCCTAAGATAATTACCTCCTTAAAAGAAACGACTCATGTAAAGGTGGCTTATCTATTTTCTCACTTAGCAGCTAGTGAAGACAAGAACGAAGAGCATTTCACAAGAAATCAAATTCATGACTTTACCAAAATATCCATAGAATTTAATAAAAATTTAGACGATACCCCCATGCTTCATATGCTGAATACCTCTGGTCTTATAAACTACCCAAAAGCACAATTTAACATGGTTAGAGTTGGTATTGGTCTTTATGGTTTTGGAAATAGTGAAAAAGAAACGGCTAAACTTCAAAACACCCACAATTTAAAGTCTATTATTTCTCAAATTCATACTGTAGCAGCAGGAGAAACTGTTGGCTATAACAGAGCTTTTATAGCCACTAGACAAAGTAAAACCGCAACGATTCCTGTTGGTCACGCGGATGGTTTATCTAGAAAATTAGGAAATAAGAAAGGATATGTGCTAATTAACAATCAAAAAGCACCAATTATTGGGAATGTTTGTATGGACATGATCATGGTAGATGTGACAAAAATAGATTGTAAAGAAGGGCAAGAAGTAATTATTTTTAATTCTCAAGAAATGATACAACATATGGCTGATGTTTCGGAAACAATCCCATATGAAACTTTAACTAATATTTCTCATCGCATTACAAAAACCTTAACCGTTTAATATTTTTCGAAGTATTGAATAAAAGGAACCGTAATTGATCCTGTTATCACTCTTCTGAATGGGTATTTAAATTTTTGATAAACTGCTCAGTGGTGAGTCCTTTTTCAACAGAGAAGTTCCCAATTTTTGTTCTTCTTAAAGCAGATAAATGGGCTCCAGACCCTAAAGCCAACCCAAAATCATAGGCTAAAGATCGAATGTAAGTTCCTTTGCTACAAACTACTCTAAAGGCTACTTGCGGGAGGTTTATTTGTGTTATTTCAAATTCAGATATACTGACTATTCTCGCTTTTATTTCTGTTGTTTCCCCTTTTCTTGCCAACTCATAAAGACGCTTGCCCTCTTTCTTGATTGCAGAAAAAATTGGAGGTTTTTGTTCAATATCCCCTATAAATTGGGATGCCGTTTTATATAATAACTCTTTTGAAATATGTGCTGTTGGGAATACCTTATCAATATCGGTTTCTAAATCATAGCTAGGAGTTGTAGCTCCCAATGTAAATACGCCTGTATATTCTTTTTGTTGGGCTTGATAACGATGAATTTGTTTGGTTTGTTTTCCTGTACAAATAATTAACAATCCCGTTGCCAATGGATCTAGAGTGCCGGCATGACCCACTTTAATTTTTTTGAGACCAAAACGTTGTCGAATTTCCCAGCGAATTTTATTTACAACCTGAAAAGAGGTCCAAGTAAGTGGTTTGTCAATTAATAACACTTGACCCTCTTTAAATTCTTCCTCAGTTATTTGTGCTGAATTTTGTACCATTTTAATTTGTAAGCGCATAGACAATTGCAATCCCTCCTACAATTGTACAGTAGATTGAAAAATAAGACAATTTGCTTTTTTTAACTAAAGAAATCATCCAATTACAAGCCAGTAGTCCAGATAAAAAAGCCGCAATAAAACCCATGGCAATAGGAACTATTTCGGAGGAGTGGAAGTTTAAATCTCCACTTAAAACATCTTTTCCTATTTTTCCAAAAATTAAAGGGACCACCATTAAAAATGAAAATTTAGCAGCTCTGGTTCTATCGACGCCCAATAAAACCGATGCAGAAATGGTTGCACCAGACCTAGAAATACCAGGTAACATAGCTATTGCTTGAGAAATACCTATGAGTATCGCATTAGAAATTGACACCTCTTTATTTGTATTTTTTGCTTTGTCTGCCAATAACAATAACAAAGCTGTCAACAACAACATACAGCCAACTAATCCTATTTTTCCTCCAAAAAAAGATTCTAATTCTTTTTCAAAAAGTAAGCCCACAATTACAGCAGGAAGCATCGAAATAATTATTTTTAGAGAAAACTTGCATTCATCATTCCATTGAAATTGAAACAGTCCTTTACAAATCTCTATAATTTCTTTTCTAAAAATAACAAGAGTGCTTAATGCCGTTGCAAAGTGTAAAACTACCGTAAAGGTTAAACTCTCCTCTGGTACGGAGGTATCTCCTAAAATTGCTTTTGCCAATTCTAAATGCCCACTAGATGATACTGGTAAAAATTCTGTTAAACCCTGAACTACACCAAGGATTATTGCCTCAATAATATCCATTTTTATTGATTGGGATTAGCTAAAATTGCATAGATTTCAATTCCTAAACCTATGATCACTAGGGTTGGTGCTAAACGAATTCGTTGCCAATTGTATATCTCTTCATTAAAAACCTCTGGAGAGTCACTTCCACCTCCTGACATGAATATAAAGCCTGATACAATAAAAATGAGCCCAATGATCATTGTTCTATAATTTTTTTTACCGAATAAAAAAGCTGGTTTTTCTGACTTTTTGTGTTCCATATTGCTAATAATAAAGTTCGTCTGTTTGTAAATTTAAAAATCGTTGTGTTGCTAAAAAAGTACTTCCCCAAGTAATTATAAATGCTGAGATTAAAACTCCCCCAACGATATATGCAAGGGTAACATAATCTTCGATTAATTCTAAACTTGGAGCATATAAATCTAAATAATAAATAAAGAACGACAACCCGATGAGTGCTATAAAAGCACCAAGCATTCCTAATTTTATACTTCTCCATATAAATGGTTTCCTTATAAAACTTTTGGTAGCTCCAACCATTTGCATGGTTTTTATATTAAATCGTTTAGAATATACCGATAACCTAATTGAACTATTTATTAAAATCATGGCAACTAAACCAAAAAAACCACTCACAATTAACAACCAAAGGCTTATCCGCTGAATGTTTTTTGTGAGAAGATTGATTAATAATTTATCGTAAGAAACAGCCGCTACAAAAGCATTTTTTGAAAACTGCTTCTCTAATTGTTGCATTTTTGACGGAGTCACAAAATCTGCCTTCAAATAAATGTCTAAGGCATTTTTCAAAGGATTTTTTCCTAAAAAATTTAAAAAATCTTCTCCTATTTCTTTGCTATAAATTTTTGCTGCTTTTTCTTTACTCGTGTATATTATTGTTTTGGTAAACGGTTCTTTTTGAATAGACGCTTTTAAATCATTTCTCTTTCCTGGAGAAACATCATCTTTTAAGAACAATGTAATTGCAACTTTTTCTTTTACTCGATTGGCAACAAAAGTCGATTTTAATACAACCAATCCCAATACCCCGACCATAAAAAGAACTAGTGCAATGCTAATTACTACTGAAAAATAGGAAGATTTCAATCGTCGTTTTTGGTAAGAATCAAAGTTAGAAGACATTTTGTAAAATAATTTTAAAATTGCAAGATACTAATTCGTGAGTATTTGACAGTATAATTAATCGATCTCTTGGCACAATTCAATAAGAACACCATTTGTAGATTTTGGATGTAAAAACACCACTAACTTATTATCTGCCCCTTTTTTTGGAATTTCATTTAAAACAACAAATCCTTCCTTTTGGAGTCTCTTTACCTCCTCTTCTATATCCAAAACAGCAAATGCGATGTGATGAATTCCTTCCCCTTTTTTTTTCTATAAATTTTGCAATTGGACTTGTTGGATCTGTGGCTTGTAATAATTCAATTTTATTGGGCCCCGATGCAAAAAATGATGTTTTTACTCCCTCTGAAGCAACCTCTTCTATTTTATAATTCGGCGCTCCAAACAGAGAGGCAAATAATTTATTGGATTTTTCTAAATTTTTTACAGCAATCCCAATGTGTTCAATTTTTCTCATAAAGTAAAAATATAAAAGATCTTACAAAAATCAGTTTTAAAAGCGTTTATCTTTCTTCTTTAAATTGATAATTGCATAAAGCGAACAGCTTTATTGCTAAAATATTCACAACCTCTTACTATTAGAGTAGAAATTCCTATATTTTAAAACCTTCTTTTATTATTTTGATGGGTCGTTAGACTCCAAAAAACTAGTTATAATAACATGATTGCTTGAATCTAAACCCTATGAATCACCAAAAACAGTGAGACAAATACCCAAAAACAGTGAGGCTAAAATTTCACTAATTTCAGTGATTGACAAGTCCTTTTTTAAATCATATCTTTATTAAAAATCTATGGGGAATAAATTATTCACTTTATAAAAACAAAGAAAAATCAGGTAGTTCAAAATAAAAAAAAGACCCCTATGAAAAACTTAAAAAGAAAATTACTTCTCACTTTCATGATTTTAAATACAATCGCTCTTCTGTACTTGGTTTGCGAAATATTGCAGAACTTTTCGCAAATTTAAAATCTTCTGAGGCTATTGAATACCAAATAACTTTCTAAAAGAAGTCTCCTTGGAAAAAAATTTTACGGCTTCAAAAAACTTGAAAAGGACTATCATTTAAAACCAAATTCACCAAGTGAATATGGGTTTTAGGTTATTTTACTTCGTAAAAAAACCATTTCATCTAAATAGCTACTCTTTATTTTCATTCATAGATTTTCATTCATATTTTAGTAAGAAAAGAGAACAAAAGTTCCTGTTATTCGGAAAGAAAGACCTGTAAAGAGGAGGGTTATTTTTCATATAGGGAGTTTAGAACATTAAAACTATGAACAGAACAATACTATCAATATCCTTATTCATTTCAAGCTTCATCTATTCACAAAACGCATTTGAAAATTGGGATAAAGATTATACATACAGGGATGCTAGAAAAATAATCCAAGGAGAAACTGAATATGCCAAAGAAGTTGAAAAGGACACAACACAAGGTCATTACTATGTTGCAATGGAAAAATTTAGATTTTTAGCAGAATTTACTGGAAATGAAAGAAAAATTGAATCCGATGTTTTTAACTCTATGATTAGAGTTTTAAAAATCAAAACTGGAAATTCAGATATTTTGAACGAATTAGTGTCTAGAGAATATGAATTTGACATTGGAAATTCTAAAATATGGATGCCAATACAAGATCAACTTTTGGAACCTTTTAAAAGCGAAGTTAAGAAGGGAGAAAAAGTTTTACTATACTGCTTGTTTACCAATGAACATAAATTTGACGGCGGTATTATCAATACTTTTTTGATTTCAGAATTTTTGACTGAATGGGAATAAAAAAAGTTTTACAATAATGACTATAAGTAATTGTTGGTTTTCGACTACTTATAAAAATCCTTATGGATTTTCAGTTTGGTGTGTACTTGCAAGGTTAAGTGCTAACCCACGTAACTAATCATATACAAACACGTTACAAACAATTAAAAATTCAAATGACAAACTTGATTTTACATATACCACATTCATCCGATAAGATACCTTTTGACACAGGGTATGTGGTAGACAGGAAAGTACTTGACCAAGAAATTATCAAATTAACAGACTGGTATACAGATGACCTTTTTTTATTTGAAGATAGCATAATTGTCAAGGCTGACTTCTCAAGAATATTTTGCGATACTGAAAGGTTTTCTGATGATAGCCAAGAGGTTATGGCAAAATATGGTATGGGTGTGTTATACGAAAAATCAGATGATGGTTCTGTAATTAGAGAAATTAATACAAAACTTAGAGAGGATATACTAAATAATTACTATTGGCCTCATCATGAGAAGTTGAACCAAGCAGTTGAAGAACAATTAGAATCTAATAAGAAAGCATTAATTGTTGACTGTCATTCTTTTCCAAGTAAACCCCTTATTAGAGACCTAAATCAAGAAAAAAATAGACCCGATTTTAATATTGGAACTGACTCTTTTCACACACCTGATTACCTGATTGAGAAATCTAAAGAATTTTTTAAAAATAAGGGATATACTCTAGGTGTTGATTGGCCCTATAGTGGATCAATAGTTCCTTTAAAACATTACCATAGATCAAAAAATGTTGAATCAATAATGCTTGAGATTAATAGAGCTCTTTATTTAAATGAACCAGGAAATCAAAAGTCAAGCAATTATATAAAAGTTAAAGAAACTGTAACGGAGTATTTAAAAATAGTAAAAACAGCTTGTAACAATCAATAAAAGGCATTAAACCCTCCTTTTATTTCAACCGTTCAAAAAACTCTACCCTTTCTACTTTTTAGCATGGATCATGATTTGATCTAGTTCATAAGTTCCATCAAAATTACTATTCCCAGTTCCTGTATATTTAAAGGCAATAGAAGCAGTTCCTGCATAGGAGGAAATATCAATATAGGTTGAATGCAGCCACTTTTTAAAAGAAACACCATTGGAAACAATTTTAGCGGGTAAACGGGTCCAAGTTGCTTGCTTTATATGGTCTTTGTTTCCATCAAAATCGGTAGAAATAAATACTTCTAATTTACTGCCATTTGCAAAACTATTTGAGGTTTCAAAAGATAAAAACTCTTGCGATGTTGTCTCTAAATTCACTCCTTCTGTAATTAACCAAGAAATTGTAAGATCATCAGTAGAATTTTTAGATCCAATTCTTGCCGCTTTACTTTGCGAATAAGAATCTGCGTAAGATCTCCAAGACTTCGTCCCCTGCTCGCGATAATTAAGCCAATTCGGTATTTCAATATCACCAGATTGGGTCTCAAAATTTTCTTCTAATAAGATTGTTTTAAAATCATCCATGGGTAAGGGAGAACATCTTTCATCATCCATTTGAACATCACTAGTGTCATTTAAATTTAACACGATAAAATTCCCTCCATAATCTTTAGAAACGATTGCATTTATCGATCCTGCATTTTCAGGTAATGTTTGATATGCGAAGCTTGAAAAAGAACTGGTTTCTATGAGTAAATCATCATAGCCCAAACCTAAACAGGTTTGAATTTTACGTTGGGTATCAAAATCTTCTGATGAATCTATATAAGATTTTCCTTTTAAATTAGACTCAAAAAAAACATTTTCTAACCGAATAAAAGTTCCAATATTGCTCTCATTTAAGCTAGCAAAATGAACTTTTTTGGGGATTATTTCTTCTACAGCCATTGTTCTGAAAATATGTTTTGGGATTTGATTTACAGAGATATAGTCTATTTCTCTAACTTCCGTAGATTTTGTTTTTCCTCCAATTGTAATGAGTCCGTCTCCAGAATTTACCTCACCAACATACAACCCCTTTAAACGGATATAAATTTCTCTCCCAATATTAAATTTATTATAACTCTTGTTTAAATTTAAACTGACTTTTATTCCTGCATTGGGGTTTTGTGGCAAATCTTGCATATAAAATTCTTTGTAAAAATTTCCAGTTTTATCAGAAGAAACAACATATCCTTTGACCACTATATCAGAAAAAATTTCTACAGGAAGATTCCCGGTTATGTAGAGCTCTTTCACCTGCTTGATAGTTTTTAATTGAAGAGTCCCTTTTGAGATACTATCTAAAATAAGATTTACAGAAGTATTTTCTTCAACTCCTAAACTTTCTGGCACTGTAAAATCTCCATCTTCTACACAAGTAATAAACGAGATACTTGCAATTAAAACGAATGTTAATCTAATTGTTTTATTCTTTTTCATTTTTGCTGTTTTTTATTTTTTAAAAAGAAACCTTTAAATTCATGAAGTAGGTAGTTCCTCTTCCATACCAGTATTTATTTCCGAAAAGGGGTTTCTCTAGTGATGTATCTTCTAATAATTGTCTGTAATTGGCATTTCTTCCTTGTTCAAATCCTCCAGACTTGTAGCTTTTATTTAATAAATTATTTACGGTTACAAAAACACTTATATAATATTTATCAATTTTATAAGACTTTCCTCCAACAAGATTTACAAGAGAATAGGGAGCAAACTTTTCTTGAGCTAAAAGAGCGGAAGCAGTCTCTATATCGTAATCTAAAAAAGGCAAACCATCGTGATCTGTATAAAAATTACGAGATCTGTTTAAAGGTGAAATATCAATGAATGAGTTCTCGAAAAAATTTACAGTCGCTCCCACCCACCAATAGCTCGGATCTCTGTATTCGAACCCAACAGAATAGGCCTTTTGTGGTCCTGTAGCTAATTTATAATTACTAAGGTATACTTCTCCAAAATCTTTAAATCCATTCACGAAACCAGCGACTAAAGAAGCGGTATCTGACTCTGTGGTTAAATATAAAAGGGGGTTATTAGCATATGTATGTTGGCCCAAAGAAACAACCCCTTTTAATTTAAATGCAGAAGTTATTTGTGCTTCAATACCAAATTCTAGGCCGAGATGTTTTTTGTTAATTCTATGAAGAATTTCTTGAACAAACGCCGAATTATCCCCTCCAACTCCATCAGCAAAATAAAAAGAAATTTCTGTTGCATCTTTTATTGAGGCATAATAGGCTGTTAGTTTTGAGGTGATTATTGGATTTCTAAAAACATAAGTAATATCTGTTGAAAAGATTTTTTCGCTTTGCAAATCTAGGACTACATTGTTATTTTCTCTTGGGTTCGAAAAGGTGTTTTTAATTGTTGGAGCCAACGTTAAATAAGCAGCATTGATATCGAACAAATGTCGTCCCGTAAATTTATAGGTTGCTCCTGTTTTAAAACCATAATTCATAAATTTTTTCTTCTCTGATGCCCCAAGTGAATTGTCTAAAAAACTTCCATTTTGATACAATCCAACTCTCTGATGTGAAGTGCTAGAAATCTGTAAGCTTATAAAAAAGTCTATTGGATTGGATACAAATTGAGCTTGTGAGAACGCAGAAATAATTTCAGAATTTAAGTTGAAATTATATTTGAATTTATCTCCTTTGCCCACCAATCTATTCGGATTTAAAAGATTGTTTTGTTTTTCGTCTTCAGTAGTTCCAAAAGGATCAATATCTAAATAGCCTTTACCTCCCAATACATCTAAAACATTTGCAAAATTCTCAGAGTGCAAACGTTTATAAGCTATTTTCCCATTCAAAGATAGTTGTTCGTTGATATCAATCATTACAATTGAATTGATTGTAAATTGTTTGTCATCATTTCTATCTTCATATAAAACATAGGCATTCTCTATACCTGAATTTTTATTTGTAATGTTTGCATCAAAAACACTACTCCAATCTATTTGCCCGTTATTTATAAAATTATTTTGAGCAATATACCCTCCTTTAAAATCTTCTTTTCTGAAAAAATAACTCGGTAAATTGTGATAATACGTTGGGCTTGGGTTGGCCCCTCCATTATAATCTATTCTACTGTTTGAAATCTTCCCAAATTGATAAGCAATATTGGTATTTATTGCAGTCTTTTCTGAAAAATCCCAATAGTGATTTAACATTAGAATAGGCTCATTGACTTCTTTAATTCTTGAATTTATTTTCCCCCCATTTAAAAAACCCCAATATTCATTGTATTTAATTCCTTTTAAATCAATTACCTCTTGTGTATTTGGTGACGATTTACCTCTTCTATTTGGAGTAAAAAAACCCGTGAAATTAATACTGGTTTTATCATTTATTTTTTTCTCAACAGAGGTAAACATGGAATACGCATTATAAAAAGTTCCTTCATGAAATCCCTCATTCCCCACTCTTCTACTCCCAGAAAATGTAAAAACCCAGTCATTTTTTAAAATACCACTAGTGTAGGTAGCCATCATTCTGTGTTGATAAGTCCTATTAGATGAGGAGTAGGATACCCTTACACCTGGTCGTTGTTCTGATGCTCTTGTATTTATATTGGTGGAACCCAAAATACCTCCAAAAGTATGGTCTGAAGGAGTTAAACCACTTCTAAATTCCTGATCTCTAAGTACATCATTTAAGCCTCCCCAATTACTCCACTGGGGTCTTCCATTGTACATTTTATTCATTTCAACACCGTTAATTAGGACCTTCCCGTTTCTAGAATCAAATCCTTTAACTTTAAAAAATGAAGCGCTAAATTCGAATGCGGCAGTTCTTAGAAAAACATCCATTGATGATTGCAAGAGCCCAGAAATATTATCTGCAGAACTTATATCGTCATTTAATTCATCATCTGTCAGTTTAATTATACTGAGATCTTGAACCTCTTGAACTTTCTTAAACAACAAAATAATTCCTAAATCTAATGGAGTATCTGATAACTCTATTAAAATATTTTGAGTTGTATACCCAACCAATTTTATTTCTAAAATAGCTTTATTTTCTTGTAAAT
>ERZ1047985.2749-NODE-2749-length-10892-cov-8.494786_pt1 | contig 10892 bp, 14 predicted proteins | sample MGYA00383097_ERZ1047985 | MGnify/ENA primary metagenome ERZ1047985 (study PRJEB29581, sample SAMEA5548367) | metagenome | biome: marine; feature: coastal; material: water | depth 50 m | study: Short-term variability in the microbial, nano- and picoplankton...
GATGATATTTCTCAGAGAGGGTTACCCATGTCCAAGACGCTTAAATCTGTTGCTGCTGCTGCTTCTGTTGCCGCCGCACTCGTCGGTCACGCAACGACTGCTACTGCAGCAGAAAAAGAAAAATGCTTCGGCGTTTCACTAGCAGGCCAGAATGACTGTGCCGCTGGTCCTGGTACTACATGCGCAGGTTCATCGACCGTTGATTACCAAGGCAATGCCTGGACATTGGTTGACGCCGGCACCTGCATGGACATCTCAATTGACGACATGGGCGACGGTGTCGAACGCATGGGTTCGCTTGAAGCACTTGAGCGCGACCTCCCAATGTAAGTCACACATTTCAAGGAGCCCTGATACCGTCAGGGCTCTTTTTTCTTCTTGGATTAACCCATGTTCGATCACACACCCAATCTTCCCGCACTTCCAGGTGTTGGTTACAAGCCGCAGCACTATTCTGACATTCTAGCGAATGCCGCACCTGTTGGTTGGCTTGAGGTTCATGCAGAAAACTACATGGGCGACGGAGGGCGACCAATCGCCCAGCTTAGGTTTCTGGCCGAACGGTTCCCCATTTCGGTTCACGGTCTTGGCCTGTCTATCGGCGGCGAAGGTCCGCTAGACAAGGATCATTTGAACCGTCTCAAACATCTCTGCGACTGGCTTCAGCCTGCAAGCTTTTCTGAACACCTTGCGTGGTCCACCCATGACAGTCACTTCCTGAACGATCTGCTGCCCCTGCCCTATACGAGTGCTACGCTTACCCGTGTGGTCGATCATATAGATCAGCTTCAATCCCTACTGGGGCAGCAGATCCTTCTGGAAAACCCATCAAGCTATCTGGCATTCGCCGAAAGTACTTACGAGGAACCTCAGTTCCTAGAGGAAATTGCTAAGCGCACCGGTTGCGGCCTGTTGCTGGATGTGAACAACGTCTTTGTGTCAGCCGTAAACCTGAAAATGGATCCGCACGCCTATATTGACGCGTTCGCCCTATCGCGTGTTGGTGAAATTCATCTAGGAGGCCACGATGAAGATCAAGACGACGACGGCGCTCCTCTTCTAATCGACAGCCACGGGCGTGAGGTCGCTGATCCTGTCTGGTCTCTTCTTGACTACACCCTAGACAGATCAGGTGCGAAGCCCATCCTGATCGAGTGGGACAATGACGTTCCCGATTGGGAAACCTTGCGCGGCGAAACGGTTTGCGCTCTGAGAGCACTGGATATGGTGACAGCATGAGCGTGGACCAAACACATTTCCACGAGGCGCTGCGTGACCCAGCAGCCCCAATCCCGGCGGGGCTAGTCGACCCCCAAGGTAGCCCTGCCGGCCGTCGTTTCAACGTCTATCGCAACAACGTCACGACTTCGCTCATGGATGCCCTGTCTGACGGTTTTCCAGTTATCTTTAAGCTTTTGGGGCAAGATAATTTTAAAAACCTCGCTCGCGAATACCAAGCGGCTCATCCGCCCTCATCGCCGCTGATGATGATGTTCGGCGCTGAATTTCCTGATTTCTTAAGATCACACTCGAGATTGGCAAAGCTTCCATACCTCGGTGATGTGGCCGAGATGGAATATGCGATGCGCCGCTCGTATCACGCTGCCGACAGCATTCCGATTGACCCAGCCGTTCTTGGGACACTGGCCGAGAGTTCGCTTCTAGCGTCGGCGTTCAAATTTGCGCCGTCCTTTCAAGTTTGCACATCTGCTTGGCCAATTTTGGGAATATGGCGTTTCAATTCTGTTGCCGACGCCCCTAAACCAACACCAAAGGCTGAGTATGTGATGATTACACGCACAGATTTCGACCCTGTGCCTGAAGAAATCTCGCACGGTGATGCGGTGCTATTGCGATCTCTCGCTCAAGGAAAAACGCTGGAGAAGGCATTAGACTCAGCCCATTCAGTTGAAGAAAACCATGATTTTGGACGCATCCTGCAACGGCTACTCGCCGGTTGTGCACTGACAAAAATAGAACTGAAGGGATAAAGTTATGATCAAACTTCTCAATTGGGCCAATAACTTAACCGAAAGCCTTGGGAAATTAGATTGGCTTGTTCCTACGCTTGCGCGGCTTGTGTTTGCATCTGCATTACTTAACTACTTCTGGGCGTCAGGCCTAACCAAACTAGGCGACGGATTGTTGGGAATTTTCCAACCTTCCGTGGGTGCCTATGCGCAAATATTTCCGAAAGCTATGGAATCGGTGCTCTATGACACGTCTCAACTGTCAGCGTTTCATTGGCTTGTCGTCGTAGCTGGAACTTGGGCTGAGTTCATCTTGCCAGCATTGATACTTCTCGGGCTTCTCACCCGTTTTTCTGCAATCGGGATGATTGGCTTTATCATCGTCCAAAGCCTCACTGACCTCTACGGTCATGGGGCAATTGCCCACGAAGGCACATTGGGCGCGTTCTTCGATAGATTTCCGGATGCGATCATTCTGGATCAAAGGGCGTTTTGGGTGTTTGCCTTAGTGGTTCTCGTCATCAAGGGGGCTGGACCCCTCTCACTGGATCGCGCCTTTAAGGGTTCAAAACCCATATTGGCCCCAGTATAATTTCGGTTGAACGCGTTTAGGCTTCCAACCCAAGCGATGTCTGAACGCCTTTCGTCCACCCAAGGTAAAGGACGCCGTCGCATTCAATAAGCGGCCGTTTCATAAGCAATGGATGTGTCGAAATCAGATCACCTAATGAACCAATTCGTTGCCCTTCCGGTAGTTCCCGCCAGGTTTTGGACCGCGTGTTCAGCAATTCTGATTCGAATTTCTTCAGAGCTTCAGACAGAACAATTGTGGGCAATCCATCGCTTCGAACATCGATGAATTCGGCTTCGGGGAACGCTTTTTTAGCCTTTCGGCACGTGTCACAGGTGCTCAAACCGTAAATTTTCATGGTAATTCTCACACAGTTTCTAATTACTTACGCGCTTTTTGGGGGAAATTTGTCGATTCTAAAAGACTTTCTGAAATCTCGTGTACTGTGCGCTCGGAACTTCGAAGATCAGACGACCGTACTTGACTACTCACTTTCGGGCGACGCTGAGAAGCGGATTTACCATGTCGTTGCACGTTGCGACGGCATAATCAGATTAGGAGATATCTGAAATGCCCACTGGAACAGTCAAATGGTTCAACACCACTAAAGGTTATGGCTTTATTGCACCTGACGATGGCGGCAAAGACGTGTTCGTACACATCTCTGCAGTCGAGCGTTCGGGAATGACCGGCTTGGCAGACAACCAGAAAGTATCGTTTGAACTTTCCGAAGGCCGCGATGGCCGTCAGATGGCGCAGGATCTATCCGCGCTCTAAGACTTTCGGCGGCGGATCACTCCGCCGCCTTTACTTACTATCAGCCTTTGGCGCCCTGCCCTCTGGCATAGACATCCTCATACCGAATGATGTCGTCTTCGCCGAGATATGATCCGGTTTGCACCTCAATTAGCACCATGTCGACTTTTCCCGGATTTTCCATCCGGTGAACCGCGCCGAGCGGAATATAAACCGACTGGTTTTCGCTTAGCAGTTTAACTTCGTCATCGACGGTAACCTTGGCAGTTCCTTGAACGACGATCCAATGTTCTGCGCGATGGTGATGGCTTTGCAAACTCAATGCAGCGCCCGACTTTACGACGATGCGTTTAACCTGAAACCGATCAGCAAGCACAAGTGTTTCAAAGTGCCCCCAAGGCCGGAAATCTACTGGAAGCAATTCTGCTTGACTGGCACCCTTTGCCTTTAGCGCGGTCACAGCTTGCTTGACGTCCTGCCCACGCGACATATCAGCAATCAGAACCGCGTCAGGCATGGCTATAGCGATCAAGTTTTCAACACCCAGTCCGACGAGTTCTTGATCTTCATTCTCGGACCGCAATAGGGCATTTTTGCACCCAATGGCGGTTACATTTCCTGCCGTTGCTACGCCGTCTTCATCTGCCTGAGAAAGCTCATGCACTGCAGTCCAGCTTCCCAAATCTGACCACATGCCGCTGTAGGGAACGACCGACAAATTCTCGGCCTTTTCCATCACGGCGTAGTCGATGGAGATATCCTCAATCGCATTCCATGGCCCGTCAGCAAGGCGAAGAAAACCAAGATCGGTTTGCGCCTGCTCAATCGACTTATCAACCAAGCCCGCCAGTTCAGACGCATGAGCATCAAACGCCGCAATGATATCTTTGCCACGGAACAGGAAAATGCCTGCATTCCAAAGGTAGCTACCATCATCGACCATCTTTTGTGCCGCAACTGCGTCAGGCTTTTCCACAAAAGCATCCAATGGCGTCGCTGCACCGTTTTCGTCAGGCGCCTTGCCCAATTTAAGATACCCAAAGCCCGTTTCAGGTTTGGTCGGCTGAATACCAAAGGTCACGAGGTTACCAGCCTGCGCTGCCTTGATACCCTTTTCAACCGCTTGGCGGAAAGATGCGGGTTCGTTCATGACGTGATCCGAGGGCGCGATAAGCACCATTGCGTCGGGATCTTCTGTTACCGCATGCTTCGCAGCGGCGAGAACTGCTGGCGCGGTATTCCTGCTGGAAGGCTCAATAATCACAGCGCCGGGGTCTATGCCGATCTCTTGAAGTTGCTCGACAACGATGAACCGAAAGTCCGAATTGGTCATAATGATCGGCGGTTGAAACTCGGCGCCCTCCAACGTACCCGTCAATCGGTTTGCGCTGGCTTGATAAAGCGTTTCTTCGCCTACTAGTTTAACAAATTGCTTGGGAAAGCTTTTGCGGGACAGGGGCCAAAGGCGGGTTCCGGACCCACCGCACAAAATAACTGGGAAGAGTTTAGGCATTACGCATCCTTTATAAACTCGGAAATCTAAAACTATTTTCTATTACACTACGCTTAATGATTGCGGACAATTCCTTGGCGGGTGTTCAAAAATTTTTCTACAAATAGAATCAAATCCTAACATAGCTCGATTTGGCAAGATTTCCTTAAGCTTTGTGAACGGTTTGGCTCGGAAATTGAAAACTTTCAACATTCAATTCACATCAAATCATACAAATTTTATCTCGCAACTTTAAACACTTACCACGCGTGTTATCATATCACGCCCCTCGCGGCATACGGCAAGTAACCCAAATTTAAGGAAAATTGCGTCTTTAGATGACACCACTCTTTAGGAGATCTAAATGCGCCGTTCCATTCTTGCCACCGCCTCTTTCCTATCCTTAATCGTTGCTCAATATGCATCTGCTTCCGAGGTTATTTACTCGACCGAGGGTGCAGTGAACCGCTTTAACGCAACTCAGTCGGGCATCGACAACCAAATTGGAGAGGCTTCCGTTGATAGCGGCGCTTACATCTATCCGTGGGACTACAACGCGGCACAGCAGATCGGTGTAAACAATACGGCAAACGTCTCGCAAAACGGAGCCGGAAACTTTGCGAATTTCAAACAAGGTCAAGACAACGTTCACACTTATGATGACGGCTTTGCATACAATTTTGGGAGCATTTCGGAGGCGGCGTTCAACACCCTAAATCTCGATCAAATGGGCGAAGAAAACACCGGCATTGCCTTCCAGATGGGCAATCTCAACCTTGCGATCATGACCCAAAGTGGCAGCTTGAACGTCAGCACCGTCGAGCAATGGGGGGATATGGACATCGCGCAATCCACTCAGTTTGGCGTCGAAAACACCTCGTTAATCAGTCAAAGCGATTTCAACGGGTTTGGCGGTGACAAAACCGCGACTGTTTTTCAAAACGGCAATAGCAACTACGCATCGATCAACCAGTACGAAGACTACTACAGTACGATCTCCACTGGCCCGCAAAGTGCTTCTATCGATCAAGTCGGCTCGTCAAACAGTGCTTCGGTTTATCAAACGGGCATTGCGGACTTAACGCTTAGCATGCATGGCGACAGCAATACGCACACGGTAAATCAGCGTATCATCGCCCCCTTCGCGCCCGAAAATTCAGCAGATATAGCCAGTTTTGGTGATTTCAACGCAATCACTCTGACCCAAGCTGGTATTGGTGGGAACACCGCCGACGTCCTGCAAGAGGGCAATCAGAACGGTGTTACACTCACGCAAAACCGGCAAGATTCTTATGCCTCAATCACTCAGGTCGGGGACAACAATCTTCTGAACCTGACACAGAATGGCATTGGAAACAGCTTTCAGATCAGCATGGTCGGTAACTCGCACAGTCTCAGCCTAACACAGTTTTAGGGCTCTCTATGTCTCGATCAACGCTGTTTCCACTCGTCTTTAGTCTACTCTGTGGACCTGTGAATGCGACTGATTTCAGCTTTCAATTTCGCAATCCATCGTTTGGCGGCGACCCGTTGGCCGCCAGCCATTTTCTCAACCTATTGGAATCTCAAAAGCAGCCTGTTGCCGACGAAACAGACACAATTTCTCAGTTCACTGAAGATTTGGAAAGGCGCCTCTTGTCTGGCCTAGCAACCGAGATTAGCAGCCAGATTTTTGGACAGGATAGCACGCCAGATGGCACATTTTTGGTCGGTGGATTGGAAGTGCAATACCAAACGATTGGAGGAGACGTGGTTGTTACCCTGACGGACGGGATTAGCACGACTGAAATTGTCGTCCCCAGTTTCTAATGCAATCCGCTTGGCTTTGGATCCTGTGCTGTTTGTGCGCTTTTAGTGGATGTGCCTTTAAAGCGCCCGAGGTCTCGGGCCCGAAAATCGCACTGAGCGACGACGTAGCGTTACGTTCTCCGTCATACGTACCATTGTCCGAATTCCCCCCGCGTGACACGCCTGTGACGATCGCTGTTTATGCGATCCCAGACAAAACAGGCGCGAATTCAAAGACCGAGAACTTTGCCGAATTCTCAAAAGCTGTAACGCAAGGCGCAGACGCGCTTGTCGTTGAAGCCCTGAGTGAGATCGGTGGGGGAAGCTGGTTCACAATCGTTGAGCGCGACAGCATTGAGCCGTTGCTACAAGAACGCCGCATGGCGATGGCTCAGGCTGAAGATGTAAGGCAACGAGAACACGCCCTTGAAGCACATGCCACCGAACTTGCCTCTCAAATGCGGATTGACTCGGAAATCGCGCGTCTGCGGCAAAAACTGCTGTCAGACTTTCAAAACGCAACTTCAGCGCAATTGGAACAAATGCCTAGTCTGGCGCAGGCCATGGACGATCTGAAACGTCATGAACAATCACTACGCTCGCAAATCAAACCATCCCAGCCCTACAACAGACTTGGCCTTCCGTCCGCGCTGCAGTCGATGACCATTGCGGACTATCTCGTGACAGGCGCCATCGTCAGCCATGACAGCGATGTGATTTCTGGTGGCACAGGGTTTCGACTTCAAAACATCGGCATTTTACAACGCGTGCAGAAAGACGTCATCACCGTTAGCCTACGTTTAGTCGAGATCTCATCGGGTGAAATTGTTGCGAACAAAACCGCCAGTCAGACTGTGCTTTCCACAAACCATCAAGGGGATGTCTTGAACTACATTACCTTGAATAAAATTTTGGAATTTGAAAGCGGAGTCGTGACGAACGAACCGAGAAGCCTCGCGTTGGACGCAGCATTCCGATTGGCTTTATCTGAGATGATGTTGGAAATGAGCACCGATTGGCCTTAGCCGTCTATCTGCAGGCTTTCGATATAGTTGGTTACAGAAATCAAAGCACGTGGCGTTGGTGTCACGACGCCCTCGCCCGTTTCTATCAGGACATTTTCGCCAATAAGAAGCGGTCCAAATTCCGGCATGGCTCCGCTAGAGTTTTCTCCACGGGCATAGCCGTCTACATGGCTAAGCACACGATTTCGCGGAAATTCGCCACCGTTTTCAATAGTCAAGCGCGTTAGGTTTGTTGGAACGTTAAAAAGTTGGTCGGCCATGGGACCGTCGCCGAGACCGGCGCTCCCATGACACATAACACAATTCTCACTGTAGACGGACCGCCCATTCAAATAGGGGATCGGCAGGGCCGTGCAAGCGGACAGCGTCGCCAAAATCAAAGCCGCTAGCAGCAATATTCTGGCTGAAAAGTCTCGCATTCTGTTGTCCTCCTCTTACTCACGCCATCAATTATTAAGATATGTATCCCTGCGCGCCTTGATCTCAATCATGCAAAAGTTAATGCTCTTGATCGTTAAGTTTTGCACAGTATGAGGGTCACAATGCTGAATTCAAATCTGGGATTTGCATCCGTAATGCTGCTTGCTGGCGTCGGCATTCCGATACTCGCGGCGCTCAACTCTGCGCTTGGGATGCGCATTGGCAGCCCGACGACTGCTGCTGCTATCTTGTTTACGATCGCCGTTGGTGGGGCTTGGATCATCGCATCGATCACCGGCTTTTCAGGCTTAGACGAGGTTGTGAGCGCACCCAAGCACCTACTGCTGGCGGGATTGCTTGTGCTGTTTTACGTGCTCTCAATCACCATCATCGCCCCGAAATTCGGGGTTGGGAACGCAGTGTTTTTCGTTCTTTTGGGGCAAATTCTCAGCGCAACGCTGATCGACCATTTCGGATTGTTTGGAGCTGCGATCACACAGCTTTCATTGACCCGAGTGCTTGGTCTCGGGCTTATGATTGCCGGTATTGGATTGACCCGTCTGACCTAGGCTTTGCGATTGGCCAAACCCTGCACGAGTTCCCAAACAGCGTCAGGCACGTTCACTGGATCCATAGTCTTCTTGCCCGCACCCGGAATGCGTGCGCCTTCTTCGCCCGCAACAGCATCGGCGACCTGTTGAACCCGCTCGCCAAACGAAGACGATCCACTTGGATCGATCAACATATAGTACTGCCCTAGATCATGCGGAGCGCCCTCTGGCGCTTTAAGAGGTTTGACGTCCATAGAGGCCAACGATCCGGTCATACCGGCTGCCAAAAACTCGGCCATCAATCCGTAGCCCCATCCCTTGTATCCGCCCATCGAAACCAGTGAGCCTTTAATGGCTTCTTCTGGGTTGGTGGTTGAATTTCCATCTACGTCTAACGCCCATCCCTCAGGAATGCTCTCTCCGGCTGCCTTGGCCATCGTGATCTTGCCAAGTGCCACTGTCGTGGTCGACTGGTCGAACTGCATCGCAATCCCGCCCTGCCCGTCAGGCACAGAAAACGCGATTGGGTTCGTACCGATTACGCGGGATTTTCCACCAGGTGCCGCAACGATAGGGGTGGCGTTTGTTAGTCCAAAACCAATCAAACCAGCGCGGGCGATTTGCTCGGTGAAGTACCCTAGCGAAGTACATGTATGCGCATGACCAACCGCCAACGACGCGACACCGTTTTCTTTCGCGGCAGTGATCGCCTCAGGCAATCCTTTCGCAAACGCAGCCTGAGCAAAGCCAAATGCTGCATCAACGACAACAGCGCCTGATTTAGGCCGTGAAACTTGAGGAACCGCGTCGCCCTTAACCCGCCCGGTAACGAGTTGCTGGCAATAGCTTTCAACGTAATAAAGACCGCAAATCTTGTTGCCTATGGACTCGGCCACTTTCACTGCGTCTGCAACGTGGCTGGCAATCCATTCTTCCGCACCATGCGCAATAAGCGCGGTCTTGGTGACGTTTTCGATCTCGGCGAGTGATATTTGCGGCATCGTTTTCCCTTAGAGTTTTACAAGCCCACCAGAATCGAGCCGATAAGTCATATCCATTTTTTTTGCCAAAGCAGGATTATGCGTCGCAATCAGTGCGGTCAATCCAGTTTCGCGCACAACCGTCATCAATGTTTCAAACACCATTTCGCTGGTTTCAGGGTCCAAGTTGCCGGTAGGCTCGTCTGCCAACAATAGCGAAGGCTTATTCGCAAGCGCTCTGCAAAACGCGACCCGTTGTTGTTCGCCACCTGACAGGGCCGCAGGTCGATGATCCGTCCTATCGCTTAGACCTACGCTATCTAGCAACATCCGCGCGCGTTCGCGGGCAACAAGCGCATTTTCACCATTTGCCAACTGCGGAAGCACGATGTTTTCGAGTGCCGTGAATTCGGGCAGTAAATGGTGGAACTGGTAGATAAACCCAATTTCCTCGCGCCGCAGTCTGGTCCTACGTCTGTCCGAGGCAGTGGCGGTACTCGTCCCGCTTACAACGACTTCTCCTGCGTCTGGCGTGTCCAACAACCCAGCGATATGCAGCAATGTCGATTTGCCTGCGCCAGACGGGGCGACAAGGGCCGCGACCTGACCAGCCTCAAGCGCAAGATCGACACCCTTCAGAACCGAGACCTCGGCTGCTACGTTTTTTGTGTAGCTTTTTTGGATACCGCTGAGACGTAGGACAGGATTATTCATATCGCAATGCCTCAACCGGATTCATGCGCGCAGCACGTCGCGCAGGGAAGATGGTTATGACGAAGCTGAGACCCAGCGACAGGGAAACCGCTGACACAACGTCGCCGAGCCTTAGCTGCGCAGGCAATTCATATATTCCGCGCACGGATGGGTCCCACACGCCGCCACCTGCAACGTAGTTCACGGCCGAGAATATCGGGTCAATGTAAATTGCAAACAAGCAACCCGATACGACCCCAATCAACGTGCCGACAACGCCTATAGAGGCGCCGCAAATAAAGAATATCCGCAAGATTGCGCCCTCGGTCAGGCCAAAAGTTCGCAAGATACCAATATCGCGACCTTTGTTTTTAACCAGCATAATAAGGCCGGATACGATGTTCATCGTGGCTATCAATACGAGGATCGACAGGATGATGAACATCACGTTGTCCTCGATCTCAAGGGCACGCAGGAATGCACCACTTGCATCTTTCCACGTCCAGATCAGCGTTCGGTCTCCGCCTGCATTCAGTAATGCCAGCGTTAGGTCTTCTACCTGTTCTGGCGCTTCGGCAAGGATTTCAAGCTCGTCCGCAACACCATCCCGGTTAAAGAAATCCTGCGCCTCGGCGAAGGGCATGTA
>ERZ1047985.2759-NODE-2759-length-10872-cov-4.598040_pt1 | contig 10872 bp, 16 predicted proteins | sample MGYA00383097_ERZ1047985 | MGnify/ENA primary metagenome ERZ1047985 (study PRJEB29581, sample SAMEA5548367) | metagenome | biome: marine; feature: coastal; material: water | depth 50 m | study: Short-term variability in the microbial, nano- and picoplankton...
ACAGTTTAGAAGACTGTTGCTCTAATCCAACTGAGCTAAGAGCAGATACTCCAAACAACATTAAAATTCTGTTCCACAATTTGGGCAGGTGTGCTGTTTGTTATGTTTATTAGCCTGCGGTGAGTCCTTTGTAAACCATAAGGAAAACAAAGTAGCAACCTCGGGATCTTTAAACATATAACAATACTCGCCTGTGGTCTTGTCTGCTGTAAAGTCGTAGTCTTTATATTTCTTTTGACCGCAACCTACTAAGAACTCCCTGGCGTGTGGTAAGGGTCTAACTTTACTACCCCATACCATTTGTCCTTGCTGATTCTTAAAAGTAAATGAATATGTCATGTCCTTTTTATTCTCTGCTTTGACTAGCACTTCTGTCCATTTGTTTAGTTTCATACTTATAGTATAGCACCAATTGGATTGAGTGTCAACCATTATGTGAGTATATTATTGGGTTGGATTGGAATTATTTTTCTATTGATTGCCAAAGCAAGTGTTCAGCACCTTTGAGCTCTTGTACTCTAGCAGTTGGGTTTTCAGCAAACAAGCCGTTAGCATATCTAATATAAAGTGTTATAACAGCATAAGCATCTGGGCCTGGTTCTCCGTTTGCTACGTTCTTTACCTTAACGTGAAACTTTTGGCCTGTGCCTGATACTTCTTTGTATTCAATTGGACTAGCCATTTGTAGGTTTATGTTAATACCTGATGAATCTCCTGTGCCAGGTACTTCATATAACTTCTCTGCTTTTTTTGAACCTGCTGGCATATAGTAGTAATAAGGTTTGCTTTCGCTCATTTGTAATAGTTTACTTAATGCTTGTGGCTTTTCTAATGCTTCACCGATAGTAGTTATTGCTAGTTTACTAAATTCTGTAAACAACTTTTCTTGGTATGCCAATACTTCTTTGTCGTTCTTAATAGCAGTTTGATACCAGTCACCAAATACACGTTGCATTAAACTGTTACCAGATAGTGCCGCTTTACGAATCTGTTCTTCTTTAAACGGTTCACGTTTCCAACTATCTTTGTTTGGACCTTTACCATACCATATACTATATGTGCCTGCTGGATATACTGTGCCTGCTTTGTCTGTGTGATCTTGTTTGTTGTATTGTATTGCTCTTATCTTATCGTTGCCACCTAAGTGACTTGTCTTAGGAGCACCTATTACTCTCCCACCTTTAGCCGCGGCTAGTACTTTGTCTATTACTTTTGTTTTCCATTCTGCCCAATGATCAGCAAAGTAACTTTGGAATATATCTCCAGTATAGTCAAAGCCTAGTTCTTTTGGACTTGTGTTAGTTAAAGTAATACCACTTGACTCTTTAATAGATATGCCTGTGTGTGTAGCACCATCTTCAAATACTACATCAGCAACACCACCTTGGTTACCTTGGCCTACACCATCCCAACCTACTTTGCCCTTGTACCCAATCCTAGTCTTAATGTCAGCACCTTTTGTGACCCACTTATTAAAGTAGTCTTGCTTGTACATTTCTTTGTCTTTGGTTGATTGTGCTATAATACCTTCAGCATTAAGTAACTTTTTGTTGTAGGCGCCTGCTAACAGTTTTTCGAATGTAGCATCAGCACTAACAAAGCCAAGCATACAGCCTAACTCACTGTTGAATTGAGTTGCTGACGATGATTCATCTTCGTGGATTGGTCGTTCTATTAAAAATTCTTTTGCTCTCATAAACATATTTATACACTAAACGTTTCCAAAAGTCAACACCTGTGTCCGAGATTTTTTTGTATCTGATGGTATGTGTATGCTAAGTGTATTAACGTTGCTGTATGACGCTTAAAATTGAATACAGACACCTTTATAGGCGCCAGGTACCCCTGTACTTTCCGGGTTTAGAAACACGAGTATTATACTTGTCAATCAAATATAAACCGATTGTCAATACGAATAATATGCTCAATAATATTAAGAATGTCATACTATTATTTAGACTGTGCTGACTGAGAGTTAAGTAAGTTGTTTAGTTTTCGTTGTTCTAGACTATTAGCAATACGCCGTTTGTTGCTCTCATTCAAATAGGGCCATTGTTTTATTTCATCTATGGTTCTATAGCAACCAGTACAATAGTTGAGCGTGTGATCGTATATACATATTTTTAAACAGGGTGAAGGGGTCATTTCTTACGTCGCAGTTTACTATACATCAACATGGTTCGATCGTGCTGTACTAGTCCCCACTTGTGTTCACTTGGTGCTAGTACTTGCTTACGCTTTCGACAAAGCCAAAACCACTGTTGATTATTGCTCATGTTAATATTTATTTGTTATCGAATTTAAACCCTGACTTATGAAAGATTTAGGTCCAAGCGGCGTTATAGGCGCGGGCACAATTTTTTATTAAAAATTTTTTTGAGGTTTGAGGTCGTTAAACGATTCAAAGTTTTACTTCTTCTTTGAACGCTCTCGCTGTTCTAGTATAACATTTAGTTTACTAGTAAGTCTGATTATGTCGTTGTCCAACATGCGAATACGATCAATTAGTGCTATGAGGGTAGTCATTGTTCTGCCTAACATGGGTTTGATCTCTGTGGTTACCCATTTCCAAACATAGTATATAAAGTAGCCCATGCCACAAGCGGCAATAATTGGAAACCCGTATTGATTAATAGCGTCTACTAGTTCAGTCACGTCTGGCATCCTCTTTGCCCTCATTAGCGGCTATTCTATCGATATTGGGTTTGACACCTAGTGTATGACTCATAAGTGTATCAACTTTGACCAAGTCATTGTTCATAGTCTGTACTCTATTGTCTAGTGCTTTGATCATACCTTCTATAGTAGCAACACTTCCGGTAACACTTGCTAGTATATACTTGAGCGTTAAGAATATAAAGAACCCACCTACCAGAGCTCCTGCTATAGGAAACCCTACTTCGGAGATGAGATAGAAGATGTTATTCATATGTAATTACTTATCGCGAACAACACAACACTTAGTAGTAACTTGACACATGAATACAACTGTAAGCAGAATCTTGCTAATTTTATAGACTCGTGCTAAATATCCTCAATTAACATTAGCAACAATAACAACCATTTAACGTATAGTAGAGAAGATGAAGAGAAGAACAGTATTAGCCGTAGCAATAACTTTAATAGTATGTGCTTGGGCAACAATCATATCAGCAACAGTAGTAACTTATTTGTAACTAGTAAAGACTTATTAGAGAGTAATAGTACACTATAGAGTAACTTTGAAAGATAAAGGTTTAAAGGGGTCTATAGAGCTAGCCAAAAAAATGGGCAGTCTGGCTAGCCGCCGTGGCATTTTTGCCACACTTTTCTACTGTATGACCACCACCCCCGACGATTTATTTTTTTATTTTCTTTTTCTGATTCAGATGTTAGACCCACACGATCGCTAGGCCGAGGTAGTTTATACCCAGCTCTTTAGTGTGATCTAAGGTGTGTGTACGTTTCGCTCGGTGGGGCTAGGGGGAGTCTACCCCCTTCGCTCGAACGTATGTGTGTGGCTATTACTAATAGTGTAATAGCGAATAGTGGTATGTGTATGTTAGCCACAATGTACAAAGTGTTCTACCATACGATTATTATAGTAGTCTATGATGTCTTGCTTACTCCATTCGTGTGTAACTTTAGGTATGGGTTTAAAGCATTGTTCATCATTGCTCCACTCTTGTGTAGTGTATGTGAACCAAGGACCATAGCCACGTAACTTACCTAATAGCCAGTCAGTGCCTCCAGCATACACACACATGTGAGTACCCTTTTGTTTTAGGTCTACAAACAGTTTATCCTTAAGATACATAAGCAGGCTCCGGTAATGTGTTTAAGTACTTGCCACCGAAGTATGGTGCCGACCTAGCACCTTCTGTAAGTCCGTACAGTTCCTCACCTGGGTTGTCTATTGACTTAACTATCCAATCCTTCTCAGCAACTATCTTACTGGCTACTTCATAAGCATGATCATTTGATAGTGCTTTAACATATACATATGATAAGTCCGACTTATCAGCGATACGTTTGCGAATACCTACCATGTAAGTACTCATAAATGATCTCAATAAAGGTGTAACAATTGATCTAGGCTCACCGTATACTAAATTATTATCTAACATATATCTCCTTGTGGTAGTTTAAATTAAGCAAACTCTGGCATAACAACAGGTTTGAATCCCCAATTAGCAACAACACTCTTGTTACCTTCGGTATCCTCAACTATGTCGCCGACTGAACAACTGTACATCTTACCTAGTCGTTCTATGTTCTCTTCTGGACCGGCATTACCAATAGCAAATACACCTTCTAGTGAAGGACTTGTAATGTTGCTAACGTGTGTGTAATAACCTCTGTTGAAAGCGTCTCCTGCAACACGTCCTGTATCGTTTTTAGAGAAACTCATATCCAATTTTAATGATTGTTTATGTACAGAATCATGGCCATGTTTGTTAACGTGGTCGGATTCTTCTTTAGTAAGGTGGATTTGATATAACTTATATTTCATATGTCCCTCGGACGGTGTAGTATTTGGCATATTTTGTTCCTTATCTAATTATTATACTATGTATTATACAGCCAAAAAGGCCAAAAGTCAACCAAAAACACGTCTAAATGACCGTGCTAAGTCATTGATATTACAGCATTATTGAAAATAATCTGAATACCCTTACTTTTTGTGTGGGTATTATGACGGAAAAGTCAGTAGGAATCACCCCGTACCCATGACACAAGTGCCTTATAAGGGGTGATCGCCTAGTGGATCAGCGTCTGTACTACGCTAATTCTTGTTCTGTAACATCCATTACAGGGTCTAAACTGTCTACTGTAGACTCGTCTGCCTGTATGCCTGGTGTTTCAGTAGTAATAGGATCATCATTAATCCTTTCAAACACTAGTTCTGATTGGCCTTCTAGTGGTTGATAACCGTGATCTAACAGGACTTCGCCTCTAGTTTCAGGGTCATTAGTGTATCTTGTAACTGTTTTACCCTTGTAATGTTTAAGAGTAACCTTGTGTGTGTACTTTCCTTCTTTAATATTCATAAAGCCTCCTCGCTTTTTGGTTATATTATCTTTATTATAACACTAATTCGGTCAATTGTCAACCGAATTAATGATTTATTTGTTGCAATAATACAACAAATCCTTTTAAACTATACCCAAACCACAAGGTCCACAGCTCTTTGTTTCGCTGTTTCGGTTGGGCCTCTCCTCTATATATTACTCATTACACGAGACCGGTTTCAACCAAGTTCGGCGGGGTGTATATCCCTTGTTTATAAGTACTATTATAACACAATTAGGCCAACATGTCAACCGAAAATCCTCCAAAACCTTTATGCTATGCTCCCTTTTACAACGTGTACTTGCGAGCCTCTAGTCAAGAGAGTCGTGTGTGCTGTATGAGTACCCAAAATCACCGGCTGGAATCGAACGAAATGTCAGAAGTATTCAATAATAGTACAGCACAAGACATTAGAAGAGCCATGTTAGATAACGAATGGCACCCCTCTTGCTCACAATGTAAGGAAAGAGAGGACCTAGGCTTAACAAGTGATAGGCACATGTTCGATGCTTGGTATGAATCAGCAGTACAAAGCGGAGTAATAAGCCCAGATGAACCCCTAGATCTAGTAATGCCAGATCCTCGTTGGGCAGATATACGTCCTAGTAACCTATGTAACCTCAAGTGTCGCATGTGTTATCCCGACAACAGTACAGAAGTTGCCAGAGAATGGCGTGAGTTATCCTCTCCTGTTAATGATGTTACACTAGATAATACATACACAGCCACTGAACTAGACTTGTTCTCACAACGTAAACACTATGAGTTACCTGAATTAAATGATGTAGTTAACTTAAAACTACTAGGGGGTGAACCTACTGTACAAAAAGAAGTGTTCAGTATACTAGATCGAATGAAATACAATGAACATTCAAAGATTGATATAACAACTAATGCTACAACTAAACAACAGTTCAACGGTATACAACCATACTTAAAGAAGTTCGCACAAGTGGGATGGTGTATTAGTATAGACGGTACTGAACAAGAGTATGAATACGTTAGAACACCCGCTAGATGGGACCGGTTCAATGATGCTGTAGTACACTTGCTAGAAACAGACTGGGCTAGAATTAATACTGTGGTAACATTTCACTTTGTGTTACAAGCATGGAACTGGTCAAGTGTTAATGATGTTATACACTATACAGAAGAGTTGAAACAACGTTATAAGACCCCTGAAAGCCCACACGGACATTGTGGGTTAACCATACAACCGGTGGATCAACCATGGTTAGGACTTGCTGTGGTACCGTATGAAGAGCGTGAGCGTGAGATAGCGTTAGTCAAAAAAAACTTTGGAAGGCGATGTGAAGAGCTGAAAAAATGGTCAGCCTCTACCCCATTTGACCCCAAGTTACACAAGCGTTTTCTTGCTTATACACAGTTATTGGATGAAAAGCGTGGTACTGATTATTTACGAATTAATCCACAAGTATTCAAAACAGCGTTTAAACACCCTGTAAAATAGTTCTTAATTATATCCTTAAAGTTCTTACTACTAGTAATTAACTTAATAAACAACAACGAGTGTGTAACGAGTTGTTAGTCTTTAGACTATGTATAGTTCTTGTTAGTGTTAGTACATAGTGTTAGTATTGACTCTATGCTATTTTTTAGTGCTATTATTAAGTTTCTGTCTGGCAATGCTTGGGTTATGTTACTACACAGTAGAATAGAGTTGACATCACGTGTGTTATATGTTATAATGCTATTACACAACAAAAAGGACAGTTTATGAGTGAATATAGCACACAGATTGAAAAGGTTACAGTTACATGTACAGACAACGATAGACAAGTTACAGCAGTTATTGATGCTTATAAAAAGGGAGACTTCATGCGTATTATTATGGCAGAACAAAAGATAGTTCTAAAGTTTAATCCAGGATACGGCAGAGTGTATGTAGGCAACTCATTTGGTATGGAGTTCACAGCCAGCGACAAGGACGTGTTCAGTGAATAAGTTACAGTCAGTGATACTAGCGTGTTTGATTACCCTGAGTCTTATAGTGTTGTTTATACTAACAGTAGAAGCACGTTAACGGATAGAAAAAATCGTAAGGCTCCGCCCTTATATGTGCCGCGTCCTCGCCCTGTGCTACCCTGACTGTTGTTACCCTCATAAAAAATTTTTTAACTCCGTTTTTATACGCCGCTCACCAGGAATTGCTTAAATATGAGTATGTTAGAATGTAAGTATCTCCAGCACTCAATTACTATAGAACCCGACGGAAAAGTAAAGCCTTGTTGTCGTTATACAGAGCCTAGTGTTGACTACAGTTCGCACTCACAACTGTTTAGTGTAGCACGACAGCAAATGCGAGAGGGCAAATGGGCACTAGGATGTAGTCGCTGTAGTACAGAAGAATCACGTGGTAACTCTAGCATGAGAACCAACAGTTTAAAGCCTTACAACAAGTTTAATAGAGCGCCTCAACACGACTCAAACAAGTTAACATACTTAGAAATAACTACAGGGCGTTATTGTAACTTAAAATGTCGCATGTGTGACCCTGTTTTAAGTACCAGTTGGGACGAAGATTTAGAACATTCAGAGCCTTTGGTTAAATGGTTTTATGGATCATTTGGTGCTTGGGAACAGGATAAATCACAACCTAAAACAACAAATACTATGCTAGAACTAGATCGTGACGCTTGTTCTAGTTTACGAGAGATAAAAGTAACTGGTGGTGAACCGTTTTTAAGTGAATATCTAGCCCAGTTCTTACAACGTTTAGTTGATTGGGATTTAGCATCAAACATTACACTAGACATCTTTACTAATGCTACATTTATACCTAAACACAAGTATATAAAGAACTTTAACAAGTTTAATACAGTATTTCTTAATATGAGCATTGATGGTACGGGTGCTAGGGGCGAATTTATTCGTAAAAAGAGTGACTGGAGCAAGGTAAAAGAAACTGTTGCTTGGTATTGTAAACAGCACATAGAAAATAAAAACATTTATTTAGGAATAAGCCATACACAAAGTCTTTATAATGTGTTATACTACAGAGAGTTTATTGATTGGTGTACATCTAACATAAATGATGCTATACTAAATGATAAAGAAAGTTTCTTTTTAAACACAACACAACTAAGCGAGCCTAAACATTTGAGTATATATAATTTAAATAATAAACAAAAGCAACAAGCCTTACAAGTAATCGATAATGATTTTAATTCATTTGATTTCAATAACAGTAAATGGCACAGGCAAATACAGTATTCTTTAACACAATTAAAGAACAGTTTAGCAGTAACACTAGAAGATACAACAACATCAGCAATAAATGATTTTAATAAACACGAAAGAATAGTAGATGCTGTAAGACAAGAGAATTGGGCGACGGTATTTCCTCGATTAGAGGAGTTATTAAATGAATAATTTATTAATACTAGGCTGTAGTTACAGTCACTTAGGACATCACAAACAATACAGTAAAAAAGAAAACAGTTATACTATACACTTAATGAAGAAGTTAGGTGCTAACAAGTTAATTAACTTGGCAATGCCCGGTGCTAGTCCTAGCACAGTTAATAGAATCTTACTACAATACTTGGATAATCCTGTGTTTGGTAACCCTGACTTTGTGTTTATACAGTGGCCTAATGCTAATAGAAATGAATACTTTATTGATGAAAAGTATGATCGTGAAGACTTGGAGTATATAACAACAAGCATTAAACAAGGACTTGTACACTTTGGTTGGGCTGATGGTACACCAATAAAACGCTTTGATGGACCGCCTGAACTAACAATAGCAAACAATACTTGGACAAGCACACACGAAGGTGAGGATCAACGTTTTAAGTCAGCACACGAAAAGATATTCATTAATGAGAGTCAACGTTTAATTAATTTATATAAAGAAGTAGGTATAGCAGAGAATTATTTGGGTAATTTAAAGATTCCTTATGCTTATGTTGAAAGCGACTACTGGAATGGCCGAGGTTTATTGTCAAATTCACACTATGATATGCCGGCATATAACTATGCTCAACACTTGTGTCATAAACAGCATCTTATACCTGGAATGGGCATACAGCGAGGTAGTCCTACATATGCTGGAGCAAATGATGATTATGCTGATGGACATCCTGGCATTGTTAGTCACAGAAACTTTGCTGATGAATTAATTCCTAAATTAAAGGAAATAATAAACAAATGAGTAATTTATTAGTACTAGGCTGTTCATATAGTGAGTTAGAACATCATGTTAAATATGGACACAGGGATAACAGTTACACAATTCAAATAAAAAATGAATTAGGATTTAATAATTTAATTAATTTAGCAATATCAGGCGCCAGTCCTCAAATGGTTAATAGATTATTATTTCAATATATTGCTAACCCTAGATTTGGAATGCCTGACTTTGTATTCATTCAGTGGCCGTATGCTACTAGAAGCGAATACTATACTGACAATAATAATGATGAACAAGCACGATTGTTTACTCGTACTGGAGAATCAAATGGATCAATTTATTCGTGGAAAAAACGTATAGGATTAGATATTACTGATTTTGTTGATAATAAAGAATATTTTGTAGTTTATAATTCCGAATGGTCTTCAACTAGTGAAACAATATCCGGTAGTCAACAAAATGCTCACTACCGATTGACAACAGATATAAGTCAACAATTAATTAATTTATCTAAAGAAGTTTTTATAGCAGAAACATTGCTAGATAAATTAAATATTCCTTATGCTTATGTAGAAAGTGATATGAAGGTTAACAAGTACGGCACTCTTCCAGGGCTACTATCAAAGGAGCATGAAAACCTTAAAATCTATGACTATACTAAACAACTATGCCACAAGAAGTTTCTTATACCTAATTGCGGTATACAACTAGATAGTCCAACATTTGCTAAAGATAGATACAAAGATGGGCATCCTGGAGAACTCAGTCACAAGAGGTTTGCTGAGTATATAACACCTAAATTAAAAGAATTAATAAAATGAGAGAATTTAATATAATACCACACGGAGCAGGAAAGAACTTTTTAGGAGCAATACAAGATGTTATTAAAGGAGTTGAAACTGTTCAGCATATTGAGAAAGCAATAAAAGGAAACAATTTATTTGACGGTGTATATACACCATTTAACTTTAATCCTGATTGGTACGATAGAACTAATTGGAATAAAGAATTACTAGAGTGTCACAACATATGGGAAAAATGCTTAAATAAAACATATCAAAAGCAACAAGCAAAGAAAGATATTATTGATAGGTTAAATACTTGCTATAAAGGAACATTCCATTTGAACTACTCTTTACCGTCTATATCGCAGTATGGTATTATATGTATTCTTAACAGTTTGGAGCAACGAGTTGAATTAGATAGATTAGCACAGATTAAAAAGTTTAATAATCCATTTGATGAGAACTGTGCTAAAGAATGTAGATTAATTCACAGTTGGGAACATGCGAATATGGCCAGTTATAAAGCAGACTTTGTTTATGATTATTCAAGTGTATTCCATGAATTAGATCCTCGAGTAATAACAGAGATTGTAGAACGTACAGAAGAAACATTTAAAGTAGAAAGTCCTGTTACTATAGCAGACATTACTACATTAATAGCCAAGTATAATAGACGTAACCATGAAATATTATACAACATAACGGAAACTGTAAATGAGTAAAACATTTTGCCCAATACCTTGGAACTTCCAAGCAGTTAGAAACAATGGTGACATTAGAATATGTTGTCAAGCAAATGTAACACCTAATCAAGGTGTAGTAAGCCATCCTGATGGCACTAGTTTTACTGCTGGGCGAGATAACTTTGATGATGCCAAG
>ERZ1047985.2776-NODE-2776-length-10846-cov-5.044296_pt1 | contig 10846 bp, 9 predicted proteins | sample MGYA00383097_ERZ1047985 | MGnify/ENA primary metagenome ERZ1047985 (study PRJEB29581, sample SAMEA5548367) | metagenome | biome: marine; feature: coastal; material: water | depth 50 m | study: Short-term variability in the microbial, nano- and picoplankton...
CTTAGTCGTTGATACTTTAAATTAGTTTCTGCAACATAATAAATGGACTTATCTGCTAACTGTATTTTTGCATAATTGATTTTTTTATTCACAGCAACAGCAATATTTGATGAAAGAGTCCATGGAGTTGTAGTCCAAATCAATATATTTTCATTCTTTTTATCTTTTAAAGAAAGTTTAACAAATACACCCTTGTGAACCGTTAGCTTACGCCCCTCAATAATCTCCATTTGAGAATAAGAAGTACCTGATCTTCCAGACCATGGAACAACATCCGTACCTCTATAGATTTTTTCCTCATTAAATAATTTTTTTAAGAAAGCCCATATAGCATAGTTATTTTCATCAGACATCGTGTAATATGAATTTTCCCAATCCATCCAATAACCCAATCTCTTTGATTGATCAGTTTGAACATCTGAATATTTTGTAACACGCTCTTTACAAAGATTAACAAATTTTTCTATTCCAAGCTCTTCAACTTCTTTTTTTGACTTAATACCGAGCTCTTTTTCTACTTCAATTTCAACCCAGAGTCCCTGGCAATCAAAGCCATTTTGGTATCGAAGTTGATAGCCATTCATCGATTTATATCTTTGATAGAGATCTTTTAATGTTCTCCCCCAAGCATGATGAACACCCATTGGATTATTAGCTGTAATAGGGCCATCTAAAAAACTCCACTTTTCACCGTCAGAATTCTGACTTACTAATTTTTGGAAAATCTGATTTTTTTCCCAGAAATCAAGGATTTTATGTTCATTAGATACAAAGTCTATTTTTGGATTTTCTTTTCTTATACTCATGATGAATTAAGTATGAACTTATAAGAAATGTTGAATTATTGCAATTTGATTAGAATTTATCTTCTAAGTGTTAAAAATCTAGATGCGTTACCACGTTTTACTAAGAATAGAATTTTTGTATCTTTTTCGTATTTAGAAATTTCATCTTTGAACATTTTTAGATTAGATATCTTTTGTCTGCCTATACGAGTAATTAAATCTCCTGCTTCCATACCTGATTTCTCTGCAATACTACCTTCTCTAATATCTACTACAATTACTCCTTGAATATCAAAATTTATGGAACGTTGAATATCATACTTATCAACTAAATCATCGGTAATATCAAGAACAGATAATCCAAATTCATTGTAAGTATCATTAGTGTTACTTGCCATTTCACTTCCAAGTCTTTCTTCAAGCACAACGTCAATATCTTGAACTTCACCTTCTCGTGAAATAGTTAAAGTTATTTTCGCACCTGGATTAGCGCTAGATACTAGATTTTTTAATTCAGCACCATTAGTAATTCCTTTTCCTTCAAAATGAGTAATAACATCTCCTGATTCTAAACCAGACTTATCAGCAGGACTTCCTTCGACAATATCGCTAACAATAGTTCCTTTTCTAGACTTAAGATCCATAGTATCATAAAGATCTTCATTTATATCTTGCATATAAATACCTAAAAAAGAACGTACTACATAACCTTTAGAAATTAAGTCACTCATTACTTTTGTAACTATACTTGATGGAATTGCAAATCCTATCCCGGCATTAGATCTTCCATTTCCTGAAGCGATTGCTGCATTAATTCCAATAAGCTCGCCATCCATATTTAGCAATGCTCCTCCGCTATTTCCTGGATTAATAGCAGCATCTGTCTGTATAAAGTTTTGATAAGTATCACCACTGCCTCTCATTACATTGTTTCTACCTATGGCACTAATAATACCTGCAGTAACGGTATGGCTAAGTGATTCAGAAAAAGGACTTCCAATGGCTAACACCCATTCTCCAACTCTTACAACCTCAGAATCACCAATTGGAACTGCTTTAATATTATCTGCTTTAATTTGGAGGATAGCTAAATCGGTACCTCGATCTAAACCTACAACAGTAGCTTCAAAAACTCTTTTATCCATCAATTCTACCATAATTTGATCAACGGGTTTTTCGCTTCTTTCATCAAAAATAACATGATGGTTAGTAACAATATATGCATTGTCTTCATCCACAATTACGCCTGAACCCAATGATTTACTTTCAAATTCTTCTGGAATAGATCTACCCCAGTATCTATAAAAATTTTGCACATCTTCATCCATAGTTATTGTATTGGTAGTAGTAATTGTAACAACTGACTCATTAACATTTTCAGCAATGTCGGCAAATGAATTGCTAAACTGTTTGAACATAGATCCTTGAGCAAACAAGGATGATGATGCAATCAATATTATAAATAGTCTTTTCATATTTCTTTTATTTAAATGGCAACATATGCAATAAGTTCCATGCTTAGTTTAACCCTTCTTGTAAAAATCTTTTAAACTCTTCAATATCTCTGGTCATTCCAGGAAATTCTCCAAGGACTAAATCGTTTTTATTTAAAATAACATAATAAGGTAATGCTGCTGTTTTGAAGCGATTAATTTGATAATCTCTCTTTTGAAGATAGTTCTCTCCGGAGTCAGTATACAGGCTCACTAAGACAAAATTTGACATTATATCTTCTACCGATTTCTTTGCAAAAACATTTGTCTCCATCCAACGACAATTCGTACATGTAACTCCAGTAAAATCAATAAATATTTTTTTGTTCTGTTCGGAAGCTATAATAAAAGCATCATCTAGGGAATGAACCCAATTCAAATTTGATTTCACTTTTTTTGGTGGAAGATAAGATTCAATATTTCCATCGATATTATATCCAAAATTTCCTGCTAACAAGTAAGAACCTAATATCAAAAAACTCATAGAGGCTAGCGCTCTTTGGTAAGAAACTACTATCTTAGAATCATATTTAAATCGAACGATTCCTACAATATAGAAAGCACATAGGAACATAATAATTGCCCAACAGTAGAGTACAATCTCATAAGTGAATATATCCCACTGCCATACTAAATCTGTATTACTAATAAATTTAAAAGCTGCTGCTATTTCAAGAAATCCCATAATCACTTTTACAGAGTTTAACCAACCGCCTGATTGAGGTAATTTTTTCAAATAATGTGGGAAAAGCGCTAAAAAGAAGAAGGGTGACGCAAAAGCCAAACTAAATACTAGCATACCGATGATAGGCCAGAACCAATCACCTTGTGAAGCAGCGACTAAAATTGTACCCATAAATGCTACCGTACACGTAAAAGAAGTAAGAGTAAAAGTTAGTGCCATGAATAATATACCTGCATATCCTTCAGAACTTTCTCTCTCCAATGAAAAACGTTTTAATGATTGAGGAATCTCAATTTCATAAAAACCAAAAAGTGAAAAAGCAAAATAGATGAATAAAAAGGCAATAAATAAATTTACGTAAGGATTAGCGGCGAGCTGTGTTGCGCCTGAAGCACCAAGAAAAATAGCTAGTAACATCCCCAATAATGTGAATGTCATAACAATGCCTAACATATAAACTGAAGCATCTTTAATAGGTGAAGTTTTTTTATCTTCACCTCTTTTCAAGAAAAAGGAAATTGTAATGGGCATAATTAGTGAAATAAGAAGAAATCCTCCAATATCAGAATCATCGAGCTTTAAACGATTAAATACAGAGTCTTTTGAAAAATCGAAATTATTAACTGTAAACTGCTCTCTTATATTACCGCTCTCCAACACAAATTGAACAGTTTCACTATATTCATTAGGTGGATAACATAGATTTCCTGTACAAACTTGATATTGAACCGTTACATCAAATGAATATACACCATTAGACAAATTTTTATCTAAAATAATAGGCACTCTAAATAAAGGATTGCCTTCATGATACTTGGTAATATTATCAAAGCCTTCATCGTATGTTACAATAGGATCTGGTTCTATAATTTTACCTGTCTTAACAATTTGATCTGATGTGATATTAATAACTGTTGGTTCTGGTCCTTCAGGTACATCATAAATTGCATAAATATGCCATTCATCTTCAATACTTGCTTGAACCTCCAAGATAACTACTTCACCTTGATTTGTATTCTTTATATTGAATTTAAATTCAGCAGGATCGCTAAACTGACCAAATAAAATAGAAAAATATGCTAATATTGAAATTATTTTTTTCATTAATTTGCTAAGAAGATAATCTTTTCCTCAACTTGGTCCAAAATGTTTCTTTAGTAGTTTTGGCACTCTCTTCTATCATAGAATCCAGTTGAATTAATAATTTTTCCATGTCAGATTCTGCTGCATTATATCCATTCTGGATAAATTCTTTAGTCTTATCAAAAGCAGACCAATGGACATTTTCGTGTTTTGGACTAATGACAAAATTAGATTGGTTTAGCAAATAAGAATTTAAATGTAGTGTAGATATATCTCTAGATCGATTCATGATTTCAAAGATATTTTCAGGTTCATCGTCTGTCTTAAATGCTTTACTAATATTTATTGCAATAATAAAATCACATTCACCCACTAATGGAGGTACAGGCGTTGGAAAAACAATCCCACCATCAAGAAGCATTCTATTATCTATATATGTTGGTTCTATAAACCCAGGAATAGATGAACTCTTAACAACCGCATCAACAACATTACCAGACTTATAAAGCATTGGTTTTCCCGAAATCAAATCTGTAGCAGTAACAATTAAAGGTATTTTTAAATCATTGAACTGGCTATGTGCAAATAAATTATTTGCAGCCTTTGTTAGTCTTTCATTTTTAACAATTGACTTTCTATTCGAGCTCACCATCAATATATATTGATTCTTTATTTGTTTGAATATCTGAGAAAAAATTGAATCATCTTTTTCATTGTTAGGTATATACCTAAATCCTAAATCTTTAAAGTCCTCACCATTAACATGTGCAGTATATTTTTCTTCTACAATATCAGCATTAGCATGGGATGCATACATAGCACCAATCATTGATCCGGCGCTAGTACCAGATATAACATCAGGTATAATACCATTGCGCTCTAAAGACTTTAATATACCTATATGACAAGCACCTCTTGCTCCGCCTCCACCAAGCGCTAAACCAATTTTTAGATTCTTATACACTTAATCTCACTCAACTACATCCGAAGCAACAACATTACTTCCAGGTTTAATTGCTGATAAATCTTTGACATGATCTGGAAGATTAGTTTTATCAAAAATCTTTGCAGTTTGCTTGGTGATTGCAAAAAAATTATCATGCAAGTATACAGGTGCAGTACTTCTATCAACAATTATGCCAATACCTATAATCTCACCTTTGTATCGATTAATCAACTCTGAGACTTCTTTAATAGATCCGCCAGTACTAAGAACGTCCTCAATAATAAGAATTTTTTCACCAGGATTTATTTCAAAACCTCTTCTAAGTTGCATTTTACCATCAACTCGTTCTGAGAATATTGTTCTTTTATTTAATTGCCTTCCAACTTCGGTACCTAAAACAATACCTCCAATTGCAGGTGAAATTACTTTGTCAATTGACAGATCTGAAAAATGAGAGGATAAAATATCCGCAAACAATGATAAGTATTTCGGATATTGCAATACTTTAGCACATTGAAAATACGTATCACTATGCATACCTGATGATAAGACAAAATGTCCATACATTAGCGCCTCAGTTTCTTCAAAAATTTTGATATAATCTTTATCGTTCAAAATATGACCTCATTTGATTAGAAAAATCTAGTGCAGCATCACGAATACTTTCAGAATCTTTTTCTCCAGCAAAAATTATAGATCTAGAAATATTGATTAATGTTGAATCTGCATGATTGCTATTAATATTGATAACATCTTCAAGACTACCTCCCTGCGCTCCAATTCCTGGAATAAGAAAAGGTAAATTATTTGTGCTTCTTACTTCATTCATTGCTTCAGCATTAGTAGCTCCAACAACTAAACCGATATTATCATACTTATTCATACTTTTTGATAATTCAATTACTTTATCAAAAATGTTTTCTTGAATATAATTAGCAGATGCATTTGAAGTTCTACAAAGAACATAAACTCCTTTACTTTTATCAGAACAAAATGGCTCAATAGCCTCTTCTCCCATATATGGATTTACAGTAATAGCATCACAATTCAAATACTTAAAAAAAGCGTTAGCATAATGCTTTGCGGTATTACCAATATCGCCTCTTTTAGCATCGGCGATAATGATATGATTATCTCCAATCTCTTTTACTAGTTCTTCAAGCCATAGAAATCCTTGTGATCCCCATTCCTCAAAGAATGCAAGATTTGGCTTATATGCAGCTGCTACATCTTTTGTAGCTGATACAACTTTAAAAGAATAATCTTTAAGTTCTTCGATTGTGACATCAGAATGAAAATATTTTTTATCAATATCAATCCCAACACATAAATTCGAATTCTTTTGTTTTATTGTATTGTGTAGTTTTTCTTTAAAAGATATCATGGGCAAAATTTAACTTAATTAACAGTATCAAACAAATGCCTTCATACTAGATTGAAAAATTTTTAATATTGATTACAATGAACGAATCTGAAAACTCTTCCAAAACAAAAATTATTGCATCGACTAATGTTTTTCAAATTGAAAAAATTAAAGAAGTTGGTAAAAAAGACTATCCTCAACTCATAGAAATATCTTTACATCTCGCCAAAGAATATGGAAGGCAAGCTGTCTTAACAAAAGATACAATCCAAAAATACTTTAACACCGAAAAGTCTTTACCGTTTATCGCTAGATATCAGGATGAAATTATTGGCTATATCATTGGAATTCCATTAGAAGAGTTACGTCAAGAATCCTGGGCAGTAAACGATGAAAATTTTGGTAAATATAATACTCTCTATACTTACGCTTTTGTAATTATGGAAAAATACAAATCTAATGGATATGCGAGAATGCTAAAACGAGTATATCTTAGTTGGGCTCAAAAAAGATCTAACATCAAATATGTTACTGGTCATGTAGTAACAGGTACATCAAATGTAGCTGATAGAAATATGACTATCATCAGTCGTATAGATGACTGGCAAGGTACTAAAAAATCTTTCGAATACTATAGACGATCTTTTGATATTAAAAATAATGTTGAGTCTATTAATAGCCCGCCTTTAGAAATTACTATCTAGTAAAAAAACTTTCAAATGTAACCTTGACTTCCCATATTTATAATGTTAAGTTTGCGTTACATTTTAATAAAAAAGGAGATTAAAAATGAGTGAAGCAAGAGAATTTATGCTAGCTGTATTAGGAATATCCTCTGGGTTTATTATTCCCTTAGGAGTATTTCTTTGGTTATACAAAGATGCGAAAAATAAAAGAGCAGCCATTGTTGAAATTGCAAAAACTGCCAACGATCCATCTAGAGTACAAGAGTTTTTAGATAGGCTTGAAAGCGGAGATATGTTTAATAATAAAAAAAGTGAGCCTATCGACTATAAAAGAAATGGTGTTATAACTTTATTTGTAGGTGTTGGGCTCTATCTTTTCGGTGTTGCATTTGTATTTGTATTAAAAGGTGTAGGACTATTAGTTGGTTCAATTGGAGTTGGACTAATTATTGCTGGATATTTTTTTCCAGATGATAGCGTTGGAATTACAAAAGCTGTTGAAGATTTTGAGAAAGAATAAATAGTGGGGAAACATCATAAGAACCTTTTAAATAATCTTCAAGAACTCAGGAAGTCAGCTGGATTAACCCAACAAGAACTTTCTGAAAGTGCTGAAGTTTCAAGGAAAAGTATTAATGCAATTGAAAATGGAATTTATGTTCCCTCAACAGTTCTGGCGTTGAAAATTACAAAAACTCTGAAATGCTCTATTGAGGATTTATTTCAATTACCTTAAATCTACTAATCAGATTGTGGTAAATAGCTTATTAAAACTAATGCAGCTGATGAAATAGCTAAAGCTGGAATTACAGCTTCATCAAGACTCCATTGGTTTCCAAAATAAACTGTAGCAACTATTCCTGATACAATTGAACATATAGCACCATATTTCGTTGCTTTATCCCAGAAGAATGCTGCTAATAATGTAGGAGTGATTGCTGTACCATAAATAGTAAATGCATAAAGCGCTTTTTCAAAAATAGTTGTATCTGCAGCAAACATTCTTGAGACCCAGTATGAGAAAAATCCTAATAACAGTACTAACATTCTACTAAGCGTTACAATTGTCTTATCAGAATATTGCTTATTAGAATATCTTAAATAAATATCATTGATTAGAATTGTTGTCGGAACAAGTAAAAATGAATCTGCTGTAGAAATAATAATACCTATGATAGTGGCTAGCATTACAGCTCCAACCAATGGTGGTAAGAAATTGTAAGCCGCATAGATTAATACATGTGATTCCTTTGCGATATCAGTGATCATGCTAGAGCTAATCCATGCATTAGCAATAATGAGAGACTCTAAAATAACCACTGCAAAAAATAATAGATAAGTTGCTTTTTTTGCAGACGCAACTGAATCACTAGCAAAAAATCTTTGATACATATTTGCATCACCAAGAATTAATAAAAAAGATGGTAAGGTAAAATTGATTACATCTCTAAATGAAAGAACACCAAATATTGACATGTTATTAGGCATACCTTTATTTGCAAAGCTGGTGGTCATGCCATCAAATCCTCCCGCTTGAAAAAAGAGAATTGGTAGTGCGATAATAAAGCAAGTTATCATTAGAATGCCATTTGCAACATCGGTATAAGCAACACTTAGTAATCCAGCTAATACTGTATAGGCTACAATAAATAAAGCAGCAATAATGGTTGCTTGATCTAATGTTAATCCTGAGCCTAGATTGTCATGAAAAATGGTATAGAGTACTGCACCGCCAGCATTAAACTGGTAACTAACGATTACCAAATAAGCTGTGAGAAGCGCAATAACTGATAAAATCATTGCTGTATCACCAAAACGTGAACCAATAATTTCTGGTACAGTTAATTTACCAGAAGCTCTCGCTTTCCCTGCTACCTTTGTTAGCGCTAGAACACCAAGCATCCCACCAATCGGCAACAAAAATCCAGCTGCACCTATCTCGAATGCTTTCCCTGCATTACCCAAAACAGATCCTGTGCCCATCCAAGTTGCTGCCATCGTTCCAACTAAAATCCAAGGTGTAAGAGATCTTCCTGCTACTGCAAAGTCTTCCTGGTTTTTAATAGAATCGGATTTACTAAACCCAATTAAGAGCAAGCCAATCAGATAAATTCCAATAACTACATAATAAATCATTGAAATAATTTAAACATAATCCATATATTTGTTCTTAATTAATGCAACTACACTGGAAAATAATTATTGGTTTGGTCTTAGGGACTATCTATGGAATAGCTAGCGCTATTAATGGTTGGTCAGATTTTACATCAGATTTTATATCTCCATTCGGAACAATCTTCTTAAATCTATTGAAACTTATTGCAGTACCATTGGTAGTATCATCTCTTATTACGGGCGTTGCTTCTCTTTCAGATACCAGAAAGCTCTCTAGAATTGGTTGGAAGACAATTGCTCTATACATTAGCACTACTGCTGTAGCTGTTAGTATAGGATTAATTTTAGTTAATGTTCTTGAGCCTGGATCTGCTATACCAGAAAGCTATCAAGAAAGTTTAAGTAGTGAATATGTTGATAAAGCAGCTAGCAAGCAAGAGCTAGCAAGCTCTATCCAAAACAATAGAGGGCCATTACAACCATTGGTAGATATGGTTCCAAGTAATATGTTTTCAGCGGCTTCTAATAATAGTAATATGCTTCAAATCGTTTTCATATCTATCGTCTTTGGAATTGCATTAATCGGTATTGACCGAAAGTTCTCACAACCCGTGTTGGCATTTCTAGAAGGCATCAATCAAATGATTATAAAACTAGTAGAAATGATAATGTATTTTGCTCCATACGGAGTATTTGCATTAATAGCCAAAACTATTAGCTCTGTTTCTGGAGATATTTCTCAAATTGGAAGTATTCTATCGGCTTTATTATTTTATATGGCAGTTGTAGTCTCGGGATTATTTGTCCATATGAGTATTACATATATCACGATATTAAAAGTATTTACTAATATGGATTTAAAACATTTCTTTAAATCTATGGCTCCGGTACAGTTGTTAGCATTCTCAACTAGTTCCAGTGGAGCCACACTACCAGTTACTATGAAACGTTGTGAAAAAGATTTAGGCGTATCAGAAGAAATATCATCATTTGTTTTACCTTTAGGGGCAACAATTAATATGGATGGTACTGCATTATACCAAGGAGTTGCAGCTGTATTTATAGCACAAGCAATTGGTATGGATCTTACTTTTGCCAATCAACTCACTATAGTTGCAACTGCCGTTCTAGCATCTATTGGAACTGCTGCTGTGCCTGGTGCAGGAATTATTATGCTAGTAATTATACTAGAAGCTATTAATGTTCCTAGCGAAGGAATTGCTTTAATATCGGGCGTAGATAGAATCTTAGATATGATTCGTACTGCAACTAATGTAACTGGCGATGCTACTATTGCATGTGCAATGGATTCTTTAGAGAAATAGCCCATTCTTTATGCTTATCTATAATTATCTCTTTAATATTTGATAATTGTAACGCTCTCGTTGCAGATACCATGATCGCCTCAGGAAAAGATTTTCTTAGATAGGTTATCCTTTCTTCGCTAACTATATCAACTTTATTAAATATATACTGAAAATCAATCTCATTAGCTCCGATTTCCTTTAATACGCTTTGTATAGTAGCAATTTCATTATGTAGATCTTTAGAATTTGCATCTAAAACAATTAATAACAGATTAGAATCAACAACCTCTTGTAGAGTTGATTTAAAACTGGCAATAAGATTGTTCGGTAGTTCTCTGATAAAACCAACAGTATCGCTCATCAATACATAATTAGAATTACCA
>ERZ1047985.2781-NODE-2781-length-10834-cov-12.370071_pt1 | contig 10834 bp, 8 predicted proteins | sample MGYA00383097_ERZ1047985 | MGnify/ENA primary metagenome ERZ1047985 (study PRJEB29581, sample SAMEA5548367) | metagenome | biome: marine; feature: coastal; material: water | depth 50 m | study: Short-term variability in the microbial, nano- and picoplankton...
TGATGATGTCCTGGAAAATTACGGTGCGCGTCCGGTGGAATGGTTACTTCAAAATATAAGCGTTGACTCACGCTGGTGTTTGATCCATGCCACACACATGATTCAGGCAGAAACGCGAAATGTTGCAAAATCCGGAGCGGTGGTGGGACTTTGTCCAATCACAGAAGCAAATCTCGGAGACGGTGTATTTGAAGGCAGCGAATTGCTCTCGTCAGGTGGGAAATACGGAATCGGTTCTGATTCAAACGTTTTTATTGCATTGACAGAAGAATTACGTTTGCTTGAATACAGCCAGCGGCTTGCCCAGAAGGGACGTAACGTGATGACAAGCAAGAGCGGTTCCGTAGGCAGTGCAATCTACAACGACGCTTTGGCCGGCGGCGCTCAAGCGTTGGGGCGCAAATCAGGAGGTTTAAGCCCTGGAAACTGGGCCGATTTCCTGACACTTGATGCAGAAGCGTTGAGCTTGTGGGGTTGCTCGGATGATGAATTTCTGGATCGCTGGATTTTCACTTCAGATGATTCACTCGTATGTGAGGTTTGGTCCGCGGGAAGGCAAATGGTTGCGCATGGTCAGCATATCCATCACAAAGAAATTGAACAGCGCTACCGCACTGTGATTCAGCAAATACAAAAATAAAAATAATGATGGCTAAAATAAAGAAACCGCTACCAAAATATAGGCAAATTAAAGAAATAATACGCCAAAATATCCAGTCTGAAAAATGGAAATCTGGAGATATTATACCAGGTGAAGAAACTTTAGCCAAGAATTTCAATTGCTCACGCGTAACCGTACACAGGTCACTTCGGGAGCTCGCTGAGGAAGGTCTCCTTGACCGTCGGCGAAAGGCGGGAACAAGGGTGGTAGTTACATCTTTGCGAAAAGCATATTTGGAAATTCCCAGGATTCGCATGGAAATTGAAGAAAAAGGAGCCAGTTACCGATATGCTTTATTGCTCCGACAAATAAAAATTCCACCTGTATCCATTCGTGGGAAGTTAGAGGTAGTTCCGAAAGCACGTGCACTTCAACTCCAATGTCTCCATTATTCAAATGAAACCCCTTTCCTTTTAGAGGATCGGTGGATCAATCTTGAAACAGTACCGGAAGCAAAGCAGGAAAGTTTTGTAACAATTGGGCCGAACGACTGGCTTTTCGAGAAAGTGCCATGGTCTACTTCTGTTGCAGAACATATTTTTTCAGCCACGAACGCCGATGAAAGGCAGGCAGAATTGCTTTCACTGGCAGAAAGAGATGCACTATTTTTACTTCAGCGACGTACATGGTGTCAGAAAAAACTGGTGACTTATGTCCAGCTTTACTACCCCGGACGTTTTTATCAAATGCAAACCATATTATAGTGATATAAATTGAATCGCGAATAATTTAGCTGAAATTCCGCAAATATTCATCAAAGAAGTTTTTCATGCTTCAGCTCTAAAACTCGAATCCAGGGAGGTGCTACAAAGAAAAACCTTAACCCGAAAATCAATTTTTAAATAAATCAAGGAAGTTCGGGTACCCCTCTTTTTCCAGATCATTTTTGGCGACAAATCTCAGTGCAGCCGAGTTAATACAGTAACGTAATCCATCTGGTTTTGGACCATCATTAAACAAGTGTCCCAGATGAGAGTCAGCATATTTGCTCCTCAGTTCAGTTCTCACCGAGAACCAGCTGTTGTCTTCTTTTTTGATCAGAATTGTTCCAGCAATAGGTTTGGTGAAACTGGGCCAGCCTGTACCGGATTTATATTTATCAACTGAGCTGAAGAGCGGTTCACCGGAAACTATATCAACATAAATACCCTCTTTTTTGTTGTTCCAATATTTATTGTTAAAAGGCGGTTCGGTCGCATCATTCTGGGTAACGTCAAACTGTAAAGGTGTCAGCTTTTCTTCAAGTTGTCCCAAATCAGGTTTTTGATATTTTGCAGTTATTTTTAGACTTTTTTCACGGATAGTAGTTTTACCCCAAAGTTCTTTAAGCCGCTGATCACGTCCACAGCGATAGCGATAGTACTTATATCTTATTGGATTTATTTTGTAGTAATTCTGGTGATAATCCTCTGCAGGGAAAAATTCTCCTGCTTTTATAAGCGGAGTTTCAATTGGTTTCTCGAGGATTCCGGAATTTTCGAGCAGAGTTTTGGATTTCTCCGCCAGCTCTTTTTGCTCAGTTGACAGGAAAAAAACCGCAGTTGAGTACTCATGTCCTCGGTCACAAAATTGGCCATTATTGTCAAGAGGATCAATATTTACCCAAAATATTTCCAGTAGTTCCGCATAAGAAATAACAGCCGGATCATAAAATATCTGTACTGCTTCAATATGGCCGCTTTTTCCATAATTATTATAGTTCGGATTTTTTGATGTTCCGCCGGTATACCCGGAAACAACTTCTTTTATACCGCTAATTTTTTCGAAATCAGCTTCCATACACCAAAAACAACCGCCTGCAAAAATTGCGCTTTCGTCTTTTTCCTCTGCAGAAGAATTAATTGCAGTCAGCCAAAAAAGTAGACAAAATGAAATAAGAAGCAGGAAATATTTTCTCATGTTACCCCATTGTAATGTAAAAATTGGATTTGTTAAATTTTGCGACCTTCTTAAATAATCTTAAACTAATAAATTATCATTTCGATCGGAGAGAGAACATAATTATATCAGTGCTTAACATAAAATAGTGTTCTCTCTTTGTTAGCAATGACACGTCCTCAGGACTATTTACTGGTTTATGAATATTGATAAATTCGTAAATAGTTGTCGTTCCTTCGGGAAATATTATTTAAAGTTCCGCCGCAAGCAGCTTAGTTAATTCAGCGCCAGGAATTTCACAGCAGCCGCCGGCATTCTGTCCGCACCAGAGTGGTGAAAAATCTCCGGAACCCATAGCTTCAGCTTTTTTACGTAAACTGGTGACTGCAGCAGCAGCGAGTGGGAATTCAGGAGTGTCAGAATTGACTGGACCGATTTCGCGGATCAAACGATTAACGATTCCACGAGCTGGTCTACCGCTGAAAATGTTTGTCAGCACAGTTTCTTTTGCGGCTTCGCTTTTCAGAGTAGCCCGATGAATCTGACTGGTTTTTGTTTCCGGACAGAGCAGGTACGCGGTTCCAAGCTGTACCGCTGAAGCGCCCATTGAGATTGCGTCTTCAACCTCTTTTGCAGAGGAAATTCCTCCTGCGGCAATTACGGGCAACTTAACTTGCTTAATAAGTCGTGTTACTAGAGCAAATCTTTCCATTTGAGTCGAGAGATCATCCGACAAAAACATGCCTCTGTGACCGCCGGCCTCAATTCCCTGTGCGATGACTGCGTCAGCTCCGTTGGCCTCCAACCATTCAGCTTCTTCAATTGTGGTTGCACTTGCTAGAATTGTCGCGTCCCATTCCCTGACTCTCGATAGCAAACTGCTTGATGGTAAACCGAAATGAAAACTTACTATTGAAGGTTTAAATTCTGCTAATATTTCAGCTGTTTCTTCGCCGAAAGGTTCTCGACCTACACCTTTTGTTATGTCAGCAGAACTTAGGCCAAATTCCTCAAAATACGGTTCGAGAATATCCAGCCATTTTTGCTCGCGTTCAGCATTCGCTTGAGGCTGGCGATGGCAGAAAAAATTTACGTTGAAGGGGTTCCTGGTTTGGGATTTAATTAAAGTCAGCTCAGCCCTGAGTTTTTCTGGAGTGAGCATTGCGCAGGGTAGGGATCCCAAGCCACCGCCATTTGAAACAGCAATTGCTAAAGCACTGTCTTGAACTCCGGCCATAGGTGCCTGAATAATTGGGAACTGTGTCCCGAGGAAATTATTATTGGCCATGATTTTAACATGTTTGAAACGTAGCTGAAATGTCCTGAAACCGTGCTATTTGCGAGAAACGAGAAATCTAGTGTTAGCGGCCTCCCTGAAAAACCCGGAATTTCTTTTTTTGTTTGAATTGTGTATTTTCTGCTTTATAATTCGCGAGGTACGCACCGATTCCCCAGCCGATAAATCCGTAAATAAAAGCATTTGTCCCTGCCTCACCGTGCAAAATTTCCGGACTCCAAAAACCAACCAGCGCACCTGTCAAGGTGCCTATTCGAACATAATTGTCCTGAAATAATGTCAATATCAAAACCAGTAAATTTCGAATCATTTGCTGAAGACGTAATAATAATGTCGGCTAAAAAACAGCTCTTAAGGTTTGAAATAATGCCAAAAATGCTCTGGAGGAAAAATATATGACAAATACTCCTCCGATAAACAAATCACCTTCCCCTTGAAGAGGATTAAAAAACATTACAAAATTTGAGGGGGGATCCAGTTTTTCGTCAGGCGGTTTCTTCATGCGGAACACTATCACCACCACGATAGTTGCTACTGTTAAAACAAGCCAGTTACCCATATTTTAATAACTGTTGTAGAATTATTTTAAGAAAATATTGAATTTGCAGTCTTTACTTACAGTTTAGTTAGTTTATAGAAGATAAACTCAAGTGGCAACGCAAAATCTGTGCAATCATCCAACAAAAATGGTTGCGGTTCGCAACTGAGAACTAATGAATGATACCGTATTTCCGGGAGAACTTTTCAGTTTAAAACCGCATTGCGTCTTCTGCAGACAAACGATACTATGGAATAAATTTGAAGAAGGAGATTTTATGGAAGTACCAGCAATGTTTGATCTGAGTTCTAAAGTGGCTTTGGTTTCCGGTGCGAGCCGCGGGATTGGAGCCGAAACTGCAGAAATCTTGGCTGAGTTTGGTGCGCATGTAATCCTGACCAGCCGCAAGGCAGAAAATTTAGAGGCAGTTCAGGCACACATTAAAAATGCGGGCAATCAGGCCTCCTCGATGGTTTGTCATAATGGTGATCTTGCACAGATCGAATTACTGTTTGAAAAAATTCATGAGAAACACGGCCGACTTGATATTCTGGTTAATAACGCGGCAACAAATCCATTTTACGGTTCAGTCCTAGAGGCGGATGAACAGGCCTGGGATAAAACACTTGCTGTGAATTTGAAGGGGCCATTTTTCATGAGCCAGCACGCAGCAGGATTAATGAGAAAAAACGGTGGTGGAAGCATCGTGAATGTCTCTTCGATCAACGGTCGTATTCCGATGTTAAACCAAAGCATTTATTCCATCACCAAAGCGGCGCTTATTTCGATGACACAAGCTTTTGCTAAAGAGTTGGGGCCGGACACTATTCGGGTCAACGCGCTGTTGCCGGGATTGACTGATACGAAATTCGCTTCTGCCCTGACGCAAAATGATGAATTGATGCAGCAAGTTCTTCAGCAAATTCCGCTGGGCCGGATTGCTCAGCCTAGTGAGATGTCAGGGATGGTGCTTTTTCTGGTTTCTGCTGCGGCCTCATACATTACAGGCAGCACCTTCACAGTAGACGGTGGCATGCTGGCCTGAAATCAATGCATTGAGACGGTCATTTATGAATTTTGCATTTGTTATTCCCGCGAAAACGGGAATCCAGCGGTGTACTTACAATGAGAAAATATTACATTTATTTCCTGATGACTTAGTAAAAACTCCTAAACTAATTATTTGTCATCTCGATCGAAGAGAGAGATCTTAATAATATTAGTGCTTAAAATAAAATAGATTTCTCACTTTGTAATCTATGACATAATTTGTATTTTAGACTTTCTACATATGCATCATATACTGACAAAAAGATGAAATATTGCTAAACGGATTGATTTAAAAACTAATAATAAAATTCTACTAACATACTTATATAAGGAACAAAATGAGTAATGAATATCGTATTGAAAAAGATTCGATGGGTGAAGTCAAGGTTCCGCAGGCAGCGCTTTACGGTGCGCAAACTCAGCGTGCTGTTGACAATTTCCCGGTTAGCGGAATCTGCATCAGCCGTCCGTTGATACACGCACTGGGTTTGATCAAACAGGGGGCGGCTAAAGTTAATGCAGAACTTGAGAACATTCCAAAAGATGTAGCACATGCAATTCAACTGGCAGCGCAGGAAGTAATTGACGGCAAACTGGATGAGCATTTTCCGATCGACATTTATCAAACTGGTTCCGGAACTTCGAGTAACATGAACGCGAACGAGGTGATTGCGCACCGGGCGATGGAACTCGTTCCGGACTTGTCGGTCAAGGTGCATCCGAATGATCACATTAATTTTGGTCAGAGTTCAAATGACACTTTCCCGACTGCGATCAGAATTGCTGGTTACCTTGAGGCAAAAAACACTTTGATCCCGTCACTTAAATTTTTACGTGAAACTTTGCTGAAAAAAGGGGCCGAATATTCCCATGTGGTCAAGACCGGCCGGACACATCTGATGGATGCTATGCCTGTTACTTTTGAACAGGAATTCGGTGGTTATGCACGGCAAATTGAGATTGGAATCCAGCGCATAGAATCAGCATTGGAACAGATGGCGGAGTTGCCGATGGGCGGAACAGCGGTTGGTACCGGAATTAATACTGATCCGCAATTTCCGCCTAAATTTGCGGCAGAGTTATCAAAACTTAGCGGCGAGTCTTTCCGTGAAGCGGAGAATCATTTTGAAGCACAGTCAACGGTGGACGCGCCGGTTGCTTTGGGAGCCCAGTTAAAAACCCTGGCAGTCAGTCTGCTGAAAATTGTCAATGATTTGCGCTGGATGAATTCCGGACCAAACGGAGGCCTCGGAGAAATTCAACTGGCGGCACTTCAACCGGGATCTTCGATTATGCCCGGAAAAGTGAATCCGGTGATTGAAGAATCAATGGCGATGGTCTGCGCGCAGGTAATCGGTTATGATGCGTCGATCAGCGTTGGTGGTTTATCTGGAAATTTTGAGTTGAATGTGATGCTGCCGATGGTAGCGCATAGTCTGCTGGAATCCATCCGCCTGTTGGCTAATGCTTCACGTAATCTGGCGGAACGCTCGGTATCACGCCTGGTAGTACGTGAAGATCACATCAAGGCTCTTGTCGGTAAAAATCCGATTCTGGTCACTACACTCAATCCTCTGATCGGCTATGATCTGGCCGCAAAAATTGCTAAAAAAGCCTTTGCGGAGAATCGTGCTCTCAAGGAGGTTGCATTGGAAATGTGTGATTTGTCTGAAGCAGAACTGGACAGTGCGCTTGATCCGGCCAAGATGACCAAAGGTGGATTTGTAGAGTGAGGTATTGTTACTGATCTGCATACCCGTCTGAATCAGCTTGATCAACTTAAAGATGATTTAAATTAATGGATGTTTCCATTTAATTCATTAAGCATGATTCTTTAAATCAAGGGCAGACTGTCGGTAGGGTTTTTTTCTAAAAGCTGTCGGTCGTGAAAGTAACGGATAGTGGTATTGGCGGAAGCATGACGTGCGTAAGACTGAACTTTCTGCAACGGTTCACCCAGTTCCAGCGCAAGTGTGATTGCAGTGTGCCGCAGATAATGTGCAGAAATATTTAAGCCGATAGCTTTGCCAAGTCTGGAGACGATGTCATTAATGCCTTTTCCAGACATTTTTTGACCGAGTGTCCGGAAGCCGAGTGATGGAAAAACATGCACGGAATCAATGTTATTTTGCTGTAGCAATGAGCGCCACTCGGATAATTCTTGATGAAGTTCATGCCTCAATTTAATACGCTGTTCTTTTCCGCTTTTCGTATGCCTCAGTACTGCTACATAAAAATCGCCATCCTGCACGATATCATCCCAGCGTAAATCAGATGCTTCACCACGTCGGGCTGCGGTGAGATACAGAAATTTCAACACCAAATCATTCCTGAACCGAAGCAGGGGTGCTATACGTCCATCGTATTGCATTACCTTATTTGCCTCTATCATGGCATTGAGTTGCGAAACTTGGAGAGCACCCTTACTGGTCGCCGTGTCAACTTTTTCCGCGCGAATAACGGAGGCTTTGAAAGGATTTTGTTTGAGGTAGCCAAACTCTGTCAGCACCTTGCAGACTTTGCGCAAGGCACTCATGGTTTGATTGATGGTCGAAGCTTTTTTGCCTGAAGACTTCAGCTGATTTTTGTATTCGAGCATCTGGAGAGGATCGAAATCCTCCATTTCCCGCAGTTCCCGGATATCTGCCCATTCCTGTAAATCCCTGAAGGCACGCGCGTATGCACGTTGAGTATTGGCCGCATATTCACCAAAAACCAGCTTCAAGGCTTCATTCGGTGCAAGAGATGGCTGGTTTACAGCAACTTCCCCTGCTTCCGGATTCGGCATTTCAGAAATTTGCTCTTCTGCTGAAATAATTTCCATTTAATTCTTTTGAAACTTTTGTAAAAGTTGTCACTCGCGCGAAACCGGAATGACAAACAAGTGTGTTAATTTTATATTTACTAGCGCATCAATCTTCGTCAAGGCTGAATCAGAATCGTAACCACGTAAGGTGGATGTCGGATCAACAACTTCATTGGCGGAGGTAGTTTCAGTAAATCAACCGACTCAAGAATTGATTTGTCGAATTTTTGAGAACCGCTTCCTTTTAACAAACGTCTTTCAATCACCTTTCCGTATTTATCAATCTGCAGTCTCAGTCTTGCTTTTAAGTTTTTAATGGATTGATTACGGTTTTTTTGTCGAAAGAACATTAAATCTTTTTTGATTTTGTTCCAGATCAACTGATTGTAACGTCTTTGTGCAATTTTGAATTGTAGTTCGTCCAACGATGATCTGGTTTTCGGTTTAAAACTTTCCGTTCTTTTCCGCAATTTAGTGTCGGACGAAAGCTTTGTTGTTTTATTTATTGTTTTTGCAGAATCGATTTTCTCTTTCACTGTTCCCCGAGAAGTTGAAGGAGAAAGCGTCTGCGGTCTTGTCCGTTCCACTACCATTGGAGGCATTGCGTAACTCTGCATCCGGAGCACTACATTAGTCAACATCTCTTCAGGAGTCAAAGCGCAGAGCGTGCACACTTCATGTTTCACTCGCCAGCGCTGATTTTCGCCTATCAGGACCAGAGTCAGTCGCTGATATTCCGGTTGGCTTTTAAGTAAAAATAAACTTGTCTGCGGAAATGCCGCGTGTACCTCCTGTATACATTTTAGCTGAAGACAGTAACTTTTCTCTGCGGAACTCTCTAGTTTTTGCAGGGCTATTTCAAAAGCGCTTTGCTTGCTTAAATCAAAGCTGCCGGCTAATTCATTCCTCAATTTGTGAAGCAAGATTTGTTCCGAAAATTCTGGTGCGGAGCCCGCGTTTAATCCCATAACCACCGCACTCGGTTTGTATCCCTGTGCCCAAACCGGAGAAGTCAGCGAAAAGATAAACAACGTAATCAATACAGTAAAGATTGAGTGCTGAAAAGAACGATTAGGGGAAGTTGAAATAAACACAGAAAAGCTATAATTTTGAGAAAAGTAATCAACGCGACAGCCCTTTGTTATACAACGGTATGAGACTTTTCGCAAGAAGTTGCGGGATTAGTTAAAAACTGAAAAGTAGCTTTTGAGGAACGGGTTCTTGGAAGATACAGATATTATTAAGATCTCTCTCTTCGTTCGAGATAATGTTTATTTAGTTTAGGAGTTTTATTGTAAAAATGAAAAAATTAAGTGTTTTTGACATTGCTCCTGATTCGCTTGTAGAGTTAAAATTGAAAATATTTTTCATCGTAAATTTAATTGAGATTGAGTTAATAATGGAAATGAACCGCTGACACTATTGCATGAGCGAGTTCCGGCTCTTTTGAGACAAAGGGGAAACGCTGTGAAGCAAAAAATTTTCATAAGAATCTCTGTCAAGACTTCTCCAGATAAATGCAGGCAATGTAACCGCGCTAAAGATTATTAAAACCCAAATAATTGCTTTAAGCAGTCCATGCATGATATTCTTTCAGAAATATGTTTAGCTGCATTTTCGGAAAAATCTTCAGCAGATTAGCAGAATAAAAATTGTAATTCCGCTGATTATGTAATCGAATAGTTTTGCAATTTCTTACAACAATAAATGGCAAGCATGCTGAATGAAAATGAAGTAAAAGAAAAGATTATAACTCTACGTTCCGGAAATGCTAAGTTAGCAATCATACCAGAAGTTGGAGCTTGCATCACCCGTTATTGTTTAAAAACTGAAGAACAGGTATTGGAATTCATGCGTCCGGCAACTCAAGCAGGACTTGCCGCAGCGGATCCATCGGGAATGGGCTGTTTCCCATTGATTCCTTTTTCAAATCGTATCTGCAACGGACGGTTTTCGTTCCAGGGAAGACAGATTAAAATGCCACCAAATTTTCCACCGGAAATTCACACAATTCACGGTCACGGCTGGAAAGTTCCTTGGACTGTATCCGAAGTTCAGGAAAATAGAGCCATGTTAGCATATCAGCATTTTGCGGATGAATGGCCGTTTCCATATTTGTCTCGCCTGGTTTTTGAACTGAATGGTTCCACACTGACGGTGACTTTGCAAATCACCAACAGTGGAAAATCAGCGATGCCGGCCGGAATGGGGTTGCATCCATATTTTGTCCGAACTCCAAATTCCACGATTACAGCTAAAACAGAAAAAATGTGGGTCAATGATTCCGAAAATATACCTTTGAGTCTGGAAAAGTCGGAGGAAATAAAACGCTTGAATCACGGCTTTTCTGTCAAACAAAAATCGCTGGATAATCTTTTCTGCGGTTGGAATCGTGAAGTGCTGATTTCATGGCCGGAATGGGATGCCGCTCTCAAAATATCTGCAAAATCACCTTTGGATTATTTGGTGATTTTCACTCCTCCGGAAGAAGATTTCTTCTGTGTCGAGCCGGTCAGTCATGTCACAGATGCCTTCAATCTATTGGAAAACGAGTCCACCGGTCACGGCGCTAAAATTCTGCTTCCGGATGAAGTTCTTGAGGGG
>ERZ1047985.2799-NODE-2799-length-10787-cov-6.132501_pt1 | contig 10787 bp, 8 predicted proteins | sample MGYA00383097_ERZ1047985 | MGnify/ENA primary metagenome ERZ1047985 (study PRJEB29581, sample SAMEA5548367) | metagenome | biome: marine; feature: coastal; material: water | depth 50 m | study: Short-term variability in the microbial, nano- and picoplankton...
GCGCACTTGTTCTTGACGACCTTCACCCGGGTGCGGTTGCCCACCACCTCGACGCCGTCCTTGATGGCCTCGATGCGGCGGATGTCGAGGCGGACCGACGAGTAGAACTTCAACGCCCGGCCGCCCGGCGTGGTCTCCGGCGAACCGAACATCACGCCGATCTTCTCCCGCAACTGGTTGATGAAGATGAGGATCGTCTGGGACTTGTTGAGATTCGAGGTGAGCTTGCGAAGGGCCTGGGACATGAGCCGGGCCTGCAGGCCGACATGGGCGTCGCCCATCTCGCCCTCGATCTCGGCCCGGGGAGTCAGGGCGGCCACCGAGTCGACGACCACCACGTCGAGCGCCCCGGAGCGGATGAGCATGTCAGCGATCTCGAGAGCCTGCTCGCCGGTGTCGGGCTGGGAGATCAAAAGTTCGTCCACATCGACGCCGATGGCTCGAGCGTAGGTCGGGTCCATGGCGTGCTCGGCGTCGATGTAGGCACAGATGCCTCCGTTGCGTTGGGCTTCGGCCACCACATGGGTGGCCAGCGTGGTCTTACCCGAGCCCTCCGGCCCGTAGATCTCGACCACCCGGCCCCGCGGAATGCCGCCGATGCCGAGGGCCAGATCGAGAGCCAGCGCCCCGGTGGGCACCGTCTCGATCGACATGGAGCCCTTGTCGCCCATCTTCATGACGGCACCGGTGCCGAACTGCTTCTCGATCTGACCTAGGGCCATGTCGAGTGCCTTGGTGCGCTCGGATCCCGCCTCAAGTGCTCCGCCGCTCATCGTCCTGCCGTGCTTTGCCATGTCGTGTTCTCCAGTGTGTCTGTCGGCCCGGTGGCCGGTTCCAGTTGGTCTGTTGTCGAGTTCGGGGTTGTTGGCGGTGAACTTAGGGATGACCTGTGACAGTGCCTCTGAAGTTGCTCCTGAAGCGGACTTCAGGAGCGTTCCCCTTTGAATGACAGGAGTGTATTTCCGAACAGGCGTTCGATGCAAGCATTCGGCCTTTCGAACTACCGTCAGACCATGAACACCCCCACCGGACACCAAAGCCCCGAGCAGAAGCGGGCCGCCCACGCGGCCGCCAACCCAGATCTGGCTGAGCGGTTGGACCCCATGGCCTGGCACTGCACCCAGGAGGCGGGCACCGAGCGAGCCTTCACCGGCACCTACTGGGACGAAAAGAGGGCCGGCATCTACCGCTGTGTGGCGTGTGACGCCGCCGTGTTCGACAGCGACACCAAGTTCGACTCGGGTTGCGGCTGGCCCAGCTTCACTGCGCCGGTGCCCGGCGGCCCCGATGGCGCTGTGGTCGACGCCCGGACCGACTCGAGCGGCGGCATGGTCCGCACGGAAACCACCTGTTCATCGTGCGGCGCCCACCTCGGTCACGTGTTCCCCGACGGCCCGGGCCCTACCGGCGACCGATTCTGCATCAACTCAGCCTGCGTCACCCTCGAGGGGCGTTAACTCGGCCACCGGAATCACCCGCTCAACGGGAACGCGCCGATCACCTCGTGGGCGGCACCCTCAGGCAGCGTCCAACTCGCTACCAGGAGCACCTCATCGACCTGGAACGACACGGACACCGGTGACCCAACCACGCCGGACGGGAGTTCGTCCCTGAACTGACCCAGCGTCAGGTGCCCGACAAAAGGGCGATACCCCCGGGGGCCCACCTCCGCCGGCTGGTCGAGATGTTCGGTGGCCGCCACCATCCGGGTCGCCAGATCGTCGCAACCTTCGGCCGACACCATCACCACGCCATCTCCGAGCAGAGCGGTGGCCGGACCGAGCCTCACGTCCACCGGAGCGATCTCGTCCCACGGGACCGCGGCGAGCGCCCCCGCCACCTCGTCGGGATCAGCGTCACCCAGGAACCGGAGGGTGACGTGCCACTGGGCCCGTGGCAACCAACGCAGCCGGGGCGCCTCAGGCCGAGGAACCTGATCAAGCACGTCGGCTGCCTCGGCCGACGGCCGTACGGCCACGAAGAGGCGCACGGCGACCCGGCCGGCCGAATCCGCCGGTCAGGCGTTCCGTCGGGCCAGCAGGCGGATGCGAAGCGCATCGAGGACCGTGATGACGGTGAACTGCCGGATGCGAGTCCGGTCGAACGGCCAACGGGTCCGAACCGCCTGGACTTCGCCGTCCACACAGGTGGCCATCCACACGGTGCCCGGTTCCTGGCCCTCCTGCGGGTCGGGTCCAGCCACGCCAGTCACGGCCACCGACACGTCAGCCCCCAGGCGTTCGCACGCCCCAAGCGCCATGGCCCTCACGGCCTCCTCGGATACCACCGGCCCCTCAGACACGCCCAGCAGCGACCGCTTCACCTCGCCGTCGTAGGCGACAATCGACCCCATGAAGGCCCGGCTGGATCCCGGCACCTCAGTCAAGCGGGTGCCGATCATTCCTCCAGTCAGTGACTCTGCGGTGGCCAAGCGAAGCCCCTGTGCGACCAGCAGGTCCAGCACCACGGACTCCATCGTCTGGTCGTCCACACCGAACACGATCGGTCCGGCAATAGCCCGCACCCGGGCCTCGCCGTCGGCCAGTAGCGCATCCACCTCGGCGTCGGTGGCCGCCTTGGCGGTGAGCCGTACCTTGAGCCCCTCCATGCCGCTGGCCAGAAAGGCAATGGTGGCCCCACCGTCACGGTCGATGCGGTCGATCTCGTCGGCCAGGTCCTCGGCCAACCCCGATTCGGACCGCCCCCAGGTGCGAAGAGTGCGCGATCGTATGACGCTCGAGATGCCGGCCCGCCGCTTGAGGTCCGGGAGGATGGTGCCCTCCACCATCTGGTGCATCTCCCACGGCACACCGGGCACCGCGTACATGACCTTCGGACTGTCGTCACCGTCGCCATCGGCGTCAGCAGAAGAGGGGGTGCCCACCGGGCAGACCAGTCCCGGGGCCGTCCCCGGCATCTGGTCGATGGTCCGGGCCCCCACCGGTACGTCGGCCTGACGCAGGTTGTTAGCCGGCATGGGACGCCCCCGACCGCCGAACACGGCCTCGATGCGGGCCACCAAAGATTCATCGCGCACGAGCCCCACACCGAGCAGCTCGGCGATCACGTCACGGGTGATGTCATCTTGGGTGGGCCCGAGGCCACCAGTGACGATCACCGCGTCGGACCGCTCCAGAGCCTCGCCCATGGCGGCCAGCATGCGGTCCCGGTTGTCCCCCACCGAGGTGTGGCGATGGCAGTCGATGCCTGCCAGGGCCAGTTGCTCGCCAATCCACGCCGAGTTCGTGTCAACGATCTGGCCCAGCAGGAGTTCGGTGCCCACGGCAACGATCTCGCAACGCACGCCCCGCTCCCCTGCCCCGCCGCTCAGGCCGACTTGGCGCCCGTGGCGCTGGTGGCCCGACTGCCGTCCAGCAGATACTGGGCGCCGGTCAGCAGGGTGAAGACCACGGCCAGCCACAACAACATTCCGACCACCAGGTCGGCGTCACGCAGAGGCGGCAGCACGGCGAGCAACAGGGCGGTGCCCTGCACGATGGTCTTCCACTTGGCCGACTGGCGGGCCGGCACGGCCAGGCCACGACGGGCGAACCACAGTCGGTACATCGTGATGACGCCCTCACGGAAGGCCAGCAGAGCAACCGGGACCCAGTGGTAGCGGCCGACCATGCCCAGGCAGACGGCCACGCCGATCACCACGACCTTGTCGGCCAACGGATCCAGGAAGGCACCCCAGCGGCTCACCGTGCCACGGCGGCGAGCCAGGATCCCGTCGAAGTAATCGGTGGACGCTAGGACCACGCCGAGCACGAAGCCGGCCCACGTCACGCCATCGACGTCCCGAGCATCGAGCACGAAGGCGAACAACACCGGGGCCAGCAGCAGCCGGGCCAGGGTCACCAGGTTGGCCGGCGAGACCACGGTACGGACGTGCTTCACGCCACCACCGGTCCGAGCGCCATGGCCTCGAGGTCGGGCCCGAGGGCTCCGGTCACCGTCACAGACTGGAAGGTACCTACCGGAAGGTCCGCGGGCACAGACACCACGCCGTCGATCTCCGGCGCCTCACGGTGGGTACGCCCCACGCCGGGCTCGTCGACCAGTACCTCGACGGTCCGGCCGATGAGTTCGTCCCGTCGATCGGCGGTGATCCGGTCCTGGATCTCAGTCAACTCGCCGAGCCGCTCGGCCATCAGGCCGAGGTCCACCACGCCGTCCAGGCCGGCCGCGTAGGTACCTTCCTCCGCGCTGTAGGCAAAGAATCCGCACCAGTCGACCTGAGCCTCGACCACGAAGTCGAGCAGTGCGTCATGATCCTCCTCGGTCTCGCCGGGGTAGCCGACGATGAAGTTGGATCGGAACGCCGCCTCGGGTTCCCGGGCCCGGATCGCCGCTATGCGTTCCAGGAACCGTCCACCGTCACCCCACCGACGCATGCGGCGCATGAGTGGTGGCGACACGTGCTGCAACGAGAGGTCGAAGTACGGCACGCCGGTGGCACACACGGCGTCCACGAGGCGGTCGGTGAGCTCCGACGGATACAGGTAGAGGAGTCGCACCCGGTCGACCCGGGCGGCCACCGCCTCGACGAGGGGGACAATGGCCTTGTCGCCCACCCCCTGGTCGCGTCCGAAGGCCGCCAGGTCCTGGGCCACGAGGACGATCTCGCGGGCATCAAGGGCATCAACCTCAGCCAGCACATCCTCCATGGACCGACTGCGCTGCGGGCCACGGAACGTGGGGATGGCGCAGAACCCGCAGGCCCGATCGCAGCCCTCGGCCACCTTCACGTAGGCCCATGGCCGATCCGACGCCGGGCGGGGCAGGTTCAACAGGTCGAACGAAGGGGTGGACTCGGACTGGACTCCACTGGAATGCTTGGATCCCAGCGTGACGGGCACGCCGAAGCCCGCCACCCGGTCGATCTCGGGGAGCGCCTCGGCCAGTTCATCGCCGTACCGCTCGGCCATGCAGCCGGTGACCACCAGGTGGGCACCGTCGCGTCGCTCGTCGGCCAGGGCCAGCACCGTGTCGATGGACTCCCGGCGGGCCTCGTCGACGAAGGCACATGTATTGACCACGATCAGGTCGGCCTCGCCCGCACCGTCGACGGCCTGCATCCCGTCGGCGGCCAGAGTGCCGGCCAACTTGTCGGAGTCGACCTGGTTCTTGGGGCAACCCAGCGTCACCAAGTGGTAGGTACCGGTCATCAGTGCGACTCAGGTCCCGGCCGAGGTGGCCAACAACGCCAGAACCGCCACGTACCCGCCGAGCAGCACGACGCCCTCGCCACGGACGAGGGAGTTGCGACCCACCGTACGCATGAACACCACCACCACGAACGCCACCACCACCGCGGCGATCGAACCCCGGGTCTGGAGCGCCACATCGGTGACCACGCCGTCGCCGGCCAAGAACAGGCCGGCACCCACGCCCAGACTATTGAACACGTTGGAACCGAGCAGGCTGCCGAGGATCAGGCCCGACTCGTCACGGCGGGCCGCGGCGACCACCGTCATAAGCTCAGGCAACGACGTACCGATAGCGACCAGCGAGAAGCCAACGAACCCACTGGCCAGACCGGCTCGCTCGGCAATGTCAGTGGCCGCCCACACCACGGCCTGGGCCGAGGTGACGGTCAACACCAGCCCACCAATGGTCCACGCCCATGCGGCGGCCGACGAACCGGACGGCGACGCTGGCTCTGCGGCGACCTCCTCGGTGTCCATCCGGACCAGCAGAGTGAGGGCCAGGGCCATGAATCCGAGGAGCACCAGCCCCTCTCCGGTCGACGCCGACCCCTGGACCAGCCAGCCGAACAGGGCCACGGCCACCAAACAGACGACCGCCCGGCGCTTGGTGCCGAACGGCAGATCGATGGGCCGGATGAGGGCTGCCACACCCAGCACCAGGGTGAGGTTGGCCACGTTGGATCCGACGATGTTTCCCAGTCCAAGGTCGACCTCGTGCTGAGCGGCAGCCATGATCGACACCACCAACTCCGGGGCGCTGGTGCCAAAGCCCAACACGATGGCGCCAATGACGATCGGCGGGACGTTCATCCGGACCGCCAACTCGGAAGCACCGGCTACGAACCGGTCGGCCGCCACCATCAACAGTGCCAGACCTCCGGCCAGCACGACGATGACGAGCAGAACGTCCACGCATCGAGGGTACTAAACCTCCCCCGCTGCCGGGCTCGACGAGAGGGGAACCGGGGCCCCGACAGGACCCGCAGGAACTAGTAGCCCTGCTCCTGGAGGTCGGTGAGTTCTTCGGGGGCGATCAGGACCTCCCGGGCCTTGGAACCGATGGATGGTCCGACCACGCCGGCCTCCTCCATGAGGTCCATGAGGCGGCCGGCCCGGGCGAACCCGACTCTCAGCTTGCGTTGCAGCATTGATGTGGACCCCAACTGGCTGGTCACCACGAGGCGTCGGGCCTCCTCGAACAGTTCGTCGTCGTTGCCGGCATCAGCCCTGGCGGCCGTCGGACGGGACGAGTCGGTGGTGATGTCTTCGAGGGGTGCCATCGAGGTGGCAGCCGGCCAGTTCGCCGCCGGGGATGCCGGGAGGCCGACGGGATCGATGGGCGCAGCAGCGGTCGACTCCGCCAGTTCGCCAGTGACCGGATCGGTAGCCGCCTCGGCGGCCGACCGCGCCTGGGCCACCCACGACTCCACGATCTGACGGACCTCGTTCTCATCCACCCAGGCACCTTGGATTCGTTGGGCCACACTTGAGCTGGGGCCCAGGAGGAGCATGTCGCCCCTTCCCACCAGACGCTCGGCGCCCGGCTGGTCCAAGATGACCCGACTGTCAGCCAGGCTGGACACGGCGAAGGCCAGCCGCGCCGGAATGTTGGCCTTGATGACGCCGGTGATGACGTTGACCGACGGACGCTGGGTGGCCACCACGAGGTGGATGCCCACAGCCCGGGCCATCTGGGCCAGCCGGGTGATGGAGTCCTCGACGTCGCGGGCCGCCACCATCATCAGGTCGGCCAGCTCGTCGACCACAACGAGGATGAACGGCAAGCGCTGGTACGACACCGACTCGCCGTCCTCGTCGGCCAGGCCCAGCGGGGCCTTCAGATCGCCCCGGTCGTAGGCCGCGTTGTAGCCCCCGATGTCACGAAAGCCGCAGTCCGAGAGCAGGTCGTAACGGCGCTCCATCTCCTTGACGGCCCAGTGCAGTGCGTTGGCCGCCTTGCGGGGATCGGTCACCGGTGCGGTCAGCAGGTGGGGCACGCCCTCGTACTGGCCCATCTCGACCCGCTTGGGATCCACGAGGATCATCCGCACCTGGTCCGGCGTGGAACGCATAAGCACCGAGGTGATGAGTGAGTTGATGCACGACGACTTGCCCGCACCGGTCGCCCCGGCGATGAGCAGGTGGGGCATGGTCGAGAGGTTCAGCAGTACCGAGCGGCCGCTGATGTCGCGCCCGATGCCCACCTCAAGGGGATGGCGGGCCTTGGCGGCCTCGGGCGAGGTGAGGATGTCGCCGAGGGCCACCACCACCCGGTCCTCGTTGGGCACCTCGATACCGATGGCCTGCTGGCCGGGGATGGGGGCCAGGATCCGCACGTCGGCGGCAGCCAGCGCGTAGGCGATGTCCTTGTGGAGGCTGGTGATGCGGGCCACCTTGACGCCCTCGCCCAACTGCAGGGCGTAGCGGGTGACGGTGGGGCCCACGGTCATCTCGGACAGGCGGGTCTCGACGCCGTGGGCCGCCAGGGCTTCCTGTAGGCGCAACCCGCGCTCCTCGACGACCTTGGCGTCCACGTCGTGGGTTTCGCTGCGCGACAGGTAGCCGGCAGTCGGGAGTCGCCACGTCGAATCGGCGATGGCCGGACCTAGCTCGATGGTCAGCTGCTCGCTGCCGTCGGTGCCCTTCGTCCGGGCCTTGCGTTTCTTGGCCTTGGCCGGGGTGGGTTCCGGCGCGGGACCGGTGGCGGTCGTCGGCGCCGGTTCCACGGGCGGTACTGGCTCCAGCTCGGCGACCGGAACCGGTGGTCGGCGATCGCCCATCCCGCCGACGGGTAGCGGCCGGTCACCTCCGGGGGGAGTGAGGAGGTTGCGAAGCCAGGCTCGGAGGCCCCGGAATGCGGGACGAAGACCGGCCACCGTGCCCCGCGTCGCGTGGCGAGCCGTGAAAGCCACTCCCTTGGCCGCACCACGGGCTGCCTGTCGTGCAGTGGTCCGGGTGATGACTGCGGCGGCCACAAGGCCCACACCGATCAGCATCAGCAGGGCACCCCACGTGGCCACCACGGCTTCGAGGCCACCGCCGATGCCCACTCCAACCAGACCACCCGCACGACCCAGGCCGTCGGCGCCGTCGTCGAGACCCGGGCGATCCCGGGCTATGTGGAGAATACCGGTCACCGACACGACGGCCATGACCAGCCCGACGGGAAGCCGTCGGGAGATCTCACCGAACTCACTGCGTTCGCGGAACATGGCCAGACCGGTGCCCACCATGGCCACGGGCAGCAGGACACGAGTCGAACCGACCGACCAGCCGAGACCCGAGTCGAGGAGACGACCAAAGACACCGGCCCGCTCCAGGTAGACCGACAGGCCCGTCAGGAGGCCACCGACCACCAACAGGAGTCCGAGGATCTCGTCGCCCCGCCCACCGAAGGCGGCCCGCGCCATGCGCCGCAACGCGGGCTCGCGGAACTCTCCGTCCTCACGCCTGCGGCCGCCCGGCCGTTCCAGCGTCGTTTTCGGCTTCCGTCCAGTGGACTCAGCCGCGGAGGAGCCCCGACCGGACGCAGCCGCACGGGCGCCCTTCACCCGCTCGGACCCCTTCGGGGAATCCGCAGTAGGTGACTTCGAATCCGGGCGCGCGGGACGTCTGGCCATCGATTTCGACGGTACCACCGGGGCGCGACAACCCTGGGGCAGGAACCGTTCCCTGAACCACCCGTTGGAGGGTTCAGCGGACCTCGACCACAGGCACGAGCGTCGGCTTGCGGCCCGTCTTCCGGGACACCAGTCGTCCAGTGGCCCGCCGGGTGAGGCGACTCAACTCGTGGGCGTCCCGGCTCCCGTCGGCCAAAGGCCCGGCCAGCGCCTCGGTGACCTCGGCCACCACCTGGCCGTGCCAATCCTCCCGGGCCGCCGGCTCGACCCAACCCCGACTCTCGACCATCGGCGGCTCGGCGAGGCGACCCTTCCGACCGTCCACCAGCACCCGGACCAGGACGAACCCCTCGCCGGAGATGGCCCGTCGCTCCTCCAACAGGTCGACCGACACCGGCCGACCCGCCTCGTCGACCATCACGTAGCCGTCGGGCACCCGCCCCGCATGAGCCACGCCCTCACCGGTCAGCTTCACCCGGTCACCGTCGGTACACCGAAGCACCCGGTCCTCGTCCATCCCTCGACCGAGGGCCAGCTCGTGGTGGGCCACCAGATGGGAGTACTCGCCGTGAACCGGGATGAACAGATCGGGATCGGCCGCGTCGTGCAGGGCCAGCAGCTCGTCGGCCTTGCCATGTCCGGTGGTATGCACGCCGAGCTGGCCGCTGTGGACCAGCCGGGCGCCCCGGCGGGCCAGCGAGTTATGCAGTCGGGCCACCGCTGCCTCGTTACCGGGAATGGGGTGCGACGAGAACACCACAGTGTCGGTGTCCCCCACCGTCACGAACCGGTGGCGTCCCTGTCCCATCAGATTCAACGCGGCCCGCGACTCGCCCTGTGAGCCGGTACACACGATGCAGGTGCGGGCCGGGTCCAGATCGTCCAGGTCGCTGTCCCGGGCCAGCATCTTGTCGGAGATGTTCAACAACCCCAGCTCACGGGCCAGCGTCGTGTTACGGACCATCGATGGCCCCATGACGACCAGCTTGCGGCCCGTGGCCGCCGCGGCGTCGGCCACCTGCTGGATGCGGTGCACATGGCTGGAAAACGCGCCGATGATGATCCGGCGGCCCTCGTTCTCGTCGAACACCTGACGCAGCACCGGACCAACGGTCGACTCCGACGTCGACGATCCGGCCGAACCGGCATTCGTCGAGTCGGCCAGCAGCAGGCGGATGCCCCCGTCGGCGGCGATCTCGCGAACCCGATCCAGGTCGGTGACCCGGCCGTCGATGGGCGTCGGGTCCAGCTTGAAATCACTCGAGTGGAGAATGCGCCCCTGGGGCGTATGGAACACCGTCATCAGTCCGCTGGGCGTGGAGTGGGTGACGGGCAGGAACTCGCAGTCAAAGGGACCGATGGGCAGACGGTCGTAGTCGCCCAACGGAATCAGATCGGGCACGGGCACGCCGGCGAACTTCAACTTGCCGCGCACCATCCCAAGGGTGAACGGCGAACCGTAGATGGGCAGGGTGGCGCCCCGCTCACCGAGGGCCCGGAGCAGGTACGGCAATCCACCGATGTGATCCTCGTGGGCGTGGGTGACCACGCAGGCCTCGAGACGGTCGGCCCGCTCCAGCAGCCAGTCGAAGTCGGGTAGCACGGCGTCGACGCCGGGCATGTCGTCGGGAAAGAGCTGACCGCAGTCGAGCATCACGATGCGGCCGTGGGCCTCGAGGGCCGCGCAGTTGCGGCCGATCTCGCCGAGACCACCGAAAAACGTCAGGTGTACGGGTGCTGCCATGGGGAAGATCCTCAGGGAGGTAGGTGGATCAGGTGCGACCGAGACCGGCCAGGACCTGGCGGGCGAGGTCCTGGAGGCCCTCGGGCTCGGGACCCATGGGGGGACGACAGTCTCCTCCGGGCAAGCCCAGGACCTTCAGCATGGCCTTGGTCGGCAGGGGGTTGGGCTTCAGGTCGCCGGACTCGAAGTCCCACGACTCGACGAGCCGCT
>ERZ1047985.2800-NODE-2800-length-10787-cov-5.089359_pt1 | contig 10787 bp, 10 predicted proteins | sample MGYA00383097_ERZ1047985 | MGnify/ENA primary metagenome ERZ1047985 (study PRJEB29581, sample SAMEA5548367) | metagenome | biome: marine; feature: coastal; material: water | depth 50 m | study: Short-term variability in the microbial, nano- and picoplankton...
CAGTTTTGTTTTTGCGGCTTGGCTGTCAATACTTTCGCGCGCCATTGCCACCGCCTCTTGTTTGTCAGTGCTGCGCCCGGCCACAATCAATGCAGCCGCGCTATTGAGGAGAACCGCGTCTTTATAAGCGGAGGCTTCACCCTCAAGCAGGGCGCGTAACGCCACCGCATTTTCTGCAGGGGCGCCGCCAAGAATAGCCGAAAACGGGTGCGTCGGGAGACCAAACTCTTCCGGGTGCACTTCAAATTCCGTAACCGAGCCATCCGGGTTAAGCGCGGCAACTTGGCTGGAGGCGCTGATTGCCAGCTCGTCGGTGCCGTCACCGCCATGAACCAACCAAGCGTTATGCGCACCCAATGCCCCTAATGTTTCCGCCATGGGCCGAATTAAATCGGCGCTATAGGCGCCGGTGAGTTGGCGCGTTACGCCCGCCGGGTTGGTTAAAGGGCCTAAAATATTAAATATCGTGCGCGCGCCCAGTTCCGCGCGTACGGGCCCTACATGTTTCATCGCAGGGTGGTGCATTGGTGCCATCATAAAGCAGATGCCAATATCACGCAAAGCGGTCTGTGCCTTATCGGCGCTGATCATCACATTCACGCCCATCTCACCCAGCGCATCTGCGGCACCGGATTTTGAAGAAAGATTTTTATTGCCATGTTTGGCCACGGGAACGCCCGCACCGGCAACAACAAAGGCAGTCGCGGTTGAGATGTTCAGCGTGCCTTTTCCATCGCCGCCAGTGCCAACAATATCCATCGCATCGGCTGGTGCCGACACCGCGTTGCATTTTGCGCGCATAACCGAGGCGGCGGCCGCAAATTCGGTTACGGTTTCTCCGCGCGTGCGCAGCGCCATCAGAAACCCGCCGATTTGGGCTGGCGTTGCGGCGCCTTCAAATAAAATCTGGAAGGCGGCCTCGGCTTCATTTTTTGTTAACTCGCGGTCAGAGGCCGCCGAGATTAGGGGTTTCATAAAATCGCTCATCAGCCCAGTCCTGCAATGCTCAGAAAGTTTTTCAACAAATGATGCCCGTGTTCAGAGGCGATCGATTCTGGATGAAACTGCACGCCATGGATCGGCAGGCTGTTATGCTGAAGCCCCATAATGGTGCCATCGCTTAATTCTGCCGTGACCGTGAGGCAAGCGGGCAGGGTGGCTCGCTCTACGATTAATGAATGATAGCGGGTTGCCTCAAACGGGGTAGGGACATCTTTAAAAAGACCTTCGCCTGCATGATGCATCGTCCCCATTTTTCCATGCACAATTTCGTGGCATCTTATAACCTTGCCGCCAAAGGCTTGACCGATTGATTGATGCCCTAAGCAGACGCCCAGCAAAGGTGTTTGGGTTTCGCTTGCTGCGGCGATCAGCGCCAAGCAAATCCCCGCTTGATCAGGATCGCAAGGCCCTGGTGACAATAAAATAGCCTCTGGTTGCAGCGCCATGGCGTCTTGAACATCCAGCGCGTCGTTGCGTTTGACCACAACATCCGCGCCAAGTTCCCCAAGGTAATGCACCAGATTGTAGGTAAAGCTGTCATAGTTGTCGATTAGCAGCAGCATTGCGTTTCTTTTACCTTGTATTAAATGGGGCTGGCCCCCACACCTTAGATCGATCTATACTTGCTCAGGCTTCGGTGTCACCGTCAAGGGGCGCGAAGCAAAAACAAGTGTATATCACGCCAAATTATCGCGGCGTCAATGAGGGCAAGAGTAGTGAAGCGGGGATTTTTCAGTGGGCTGGTCTGGGGGGCGTTAAGCGCCGTCATTGTGATCGTTGTCGGGCTGGTATTTCAGAGCTATGAGCGCATCCAGATGCCAGAAGCCGAGGCGTTCGAGGTGCCTGCCGGATCAGAATTCACCCGTTCGCGCGAAGATCAGGCTGCCAGTTTACCTGCGCCCGTAGAGGCGCCTCAGCAGCTTGCCAAAACGCCCGCCGAAGCGCCTCAACCAGCGGCGCCTGATGTAGCCCCTGATGAGGATGTCGCGTCAGCAACAGTGCCTAAAAGCGCACAAAACAAGCTCACAGGCTTAAGCACGGGCACCTTGCCGCAAACCGAAACCAATTTGCCAGTTTTATCGGATAGCGCTGAAAAGCCGACTCTCTCAACCGATGGCTTTGCGCAGCCGGGTCCTCCGAGCACGGATTTTGGATTGAATTTTGATCTTGATCCGGCGCAGCCCGTTTTTCCCAAACAGATGATGTTGGACGCGCCTGTGCCCAGTGAACCCCAGGCAGGGCTCGATCTGGCAACCGCGCCGAGCATTGATAAATCAAGTGTAGCGGCCCCTGTTGCGAAGAAGGCTGTGCCCAAGGCCGAAGAGCCTTTACCCGCACCGGAGAGTGCATCAAAAGCCAAAGCAAGTGCTGATAGGGCGGTGGTTTTAGAATCTGAACCAGAGGACAATTTGAAAAACCGGTCATCTACGCCTGATCCCGATCTAACCGCATCCGCAACCGCATTGGCCTCAACCTCTTCAACCTCCTCGAGCATTCCCTCGGGCACTGTTCTGGCACAGCTCGGGGCGTTCCGCAGTGCCGATATTGCCGAACAGGAATGGCAGCGCCTATCGGCTAAATTTTCAGAGCAGCTGAACGGCTTGGACCATGTGGTACAAATGGCGGAAGTGAACGGGCGAATTTTTCATCGCTTGCGCGTTGTGGGTCTTGAAGATTTGGCTGAGGCTTCGGCGTTTTGCGAAACCTTCGTCGCAAGAAACACCGCCTGCCTTCCGGTAGTGATGCGCTAGATACGGAGCTTTTTTGCACGTGTTTTAGCGCAGGTTTTGGATCAGCCATGCGCCAGTATACGGCCAAAATGCCTAGTATGGCTGGCTTTTCTGTGAATTTTTAGGATGATTTAGATGCAAACATCGCCGCATCTGCCGCGGCCCGGCGGATCGCGTTGGATTTATGCACCGTTTCCATATATTCGGCTTCGGGATCGCTGTCATAGACCACGCCGCCGCCCGCTTGTATGTAGAGTTTTTGATCTTTGACGATGGCCGTGCGCAGGGCGATGCACATATCCATATCCCCGCCAGAGCTGAAATAGCCTACGCCACCGCCATAAACCCCGCGCTTTTCGGTTTCAAGCTCATCGATGATTTGCATCGCACGCACTTTTGGAGCGCCCGATACGGTGCCCGCCGGCATACCCGCGAAAAAGGCGGATAGCGCGTCTTGATTTTCGTGTAATTCCCCAACCACGTTTGAAACAATATGCATCACATGGCTGTAGCGTTCGATAATAAATTCTTCGGTTGGTTTGACCGTACCCAGTTTGGCCACCCGGCCCACATCATTGCGCCCTAAATCCAGCAGCATTAGATGTTCGGCCAATTCTTTTTTATCAGCCAGAAGATCGGCTTCATTGGCGTTATCTTCTTCGCTGGTTGCGCCGCGCGGACGGGTGCCTGCGATCGGGCGCACGGTCACCTCACGGCCAAAGACACGTACTAGGATTTCTGGGCTGGCGCCGATCACTTGAAACCCATCAAAATTAAAATAAAACATGAAGGGAGAGGGGTTCGTGCGGCGCAAAGACCGATAGAGCGCAAACGGTGGCAGCGCAAAATCTTGCGTCCAGCGTTGGGCTGGCACCACTTGGAAGATGTCACCTGCGCGAATATAGTCTTTGGCTTTTTCAACCGCAGCGATATAGGCTTCTTTGCTGAAGTTGGACCTTGGATTGGGTGCCTCTTGAGGCGCGCCAAGGCTGCGCGGATCGGGCAAGGGGCGTTCTAAATCCCGCATCGCATCCTGAATACGTTCCGCTGATTTGGCATAGGCAGCTTTTGCCGAGATCGCTGGATCATACCAAACCGGCGCAACCAAAATCACTTCGCCTTTCACGCCATCCAAAACCGCAACAACGCTGGGGCGCAAAAAAACCGCATCTGGCAAAGCAAGCGGATCGGGGTTCATGTCTGGCAAATCTTCGACCAGCCGAATCATGTCATAGCCCAGATATCCAAAAAGGCCGGCGCTGGCTTGTGGCAAATCCTCGGGCAGGTCGATAAAGCTTTCTGCCAAGAGGGCGCGTAGCGCCTCAAGGGGGGGGGCTTGAACCGCTATAAACGCCTCATCATCGAAGCGCGCATCCCGATTGATAAAACTTTCGTTGCCTTGGCATTTCCAGATCAGATCTGGCTTCATACCAATGATGGAATAACGCCCGCGCACTTCTCCGCCGGTTACAGATTCCAGCATGAACGCATTCTTTTGATCACCTGCGAGCTTCATCTTTAAAGACACGGGCGTGTCTAAGTCAGCCGCCAATCGGGTGAATAGAACCTGGCTTTTCTCAAGCGCGTATTGCCGCGAAAAATTATCAAGATCGGGCGTTATCATAGCAACGACTTTACTGGAAATTGGCATGAACGGCATTGAGAGCCGCTTGGTTTAAAGACACATCCGCGCGCGCCTGTATTTGCCCCACATAGGCTTCAAATAAATCTTGTGACAGGCCATCGCTGAGCTGAGCTGTGATCTCTTGCGTGATGTCTTTGGCAAGCTCGGATTGGCGATCTGCGGGCATAATCTCTGTGACGAGTATAAGCGTTATCTGCCCCGCATCATCCAAAACATCCACCGCGTCTGGCGCAAGTTCAAAGGCGCGTTCAATCACATTTGCGGTTGTTGTGGCTGGGCGCTCTTGACGGTTGAGCCCGGTTTCCTGTTGCAGTATTCCACCGATTTCCTCAATGCGCAGCGTCTTCGCCTCGAGCTGCGATTTCAAATCATCACCTTGGGCAAGCAGCGCTTTGCGCAACGCTTCGACGCGCCATGCCTTCATGACATCTTCGCGTATTTCCGGTAGAGGTTGGGGGCGCGGCGCTTGGGTTTCATCCAGCCTTAATGCGGCCAAGCCACCATTGTCCAAGCGGATAATTTCGGGAAAATCTTCGCTCTTTACTTCAAATGCCGCTTTTCGAAAGGCTTGATCTGAGGCCAAGCCCTCAGCCACACCAGCGTGATAGCTCAGAGCGCTTAGCACCAGATCGGTTTCTAACGCGATATCTTCCAAAGTTGCACCGGCGGCCAGAAGATCTTCGGCTTGCGCACTTACCCCGTCTACTTCTTTCGCGGCCAATTCCAGCGCCAGTTCTTGGCGCAATTGATCTGCGACTTCTTCAAGCGGTGTAGATTGTGCAGGAATAACATCCGTTATACGAAAAATTGCAGCGCCCAAATCATCGGAAAACGGCCCGATGGCCGTGTTCATCTCTGCGCTGAAAACAGCAGCGCCGCTGCCCTGTCCTAAAAAACTTTGGTCTATTGCGCCCAGGCTCACATCTGCGGCGGTTAAGCCGCGCTGCTCGAGTAGCGCATCAAAATCGCTTGTGCCGTTCTCCAGCGCTGCCGCGGCAGCATCGGCGCTTTGCGCATCCGAAAACACAAGGCGTTCAACGATCCGGCGCTCAGGCTGGTTATAATACGCGTTTTGTTTTTCATAAAAGGCAGCAATCGCCTCATCGCTTACGGTCATCTTTTCGCTAAGCTGCGCAAGACCCAAAGAGGCAATGGTGAGCTGTTTGCTTTCCGGAACGGTGAAGCGCTCAATATTTTCGTCATAATAGGCTTGCAGTTGCGCCTCAGTGGCCTCTTGAAGGGGAACGGCAAGATCTGCCTCGTTCAATTGAACATGGGTGAAACTGCGGGTCTCTAACAGAAAATCAATCATTTTTTCTGTAAATACTGATGGCATCACATTGCCTGTCACCACGGCAGCTTGCACGATGTTGCGCGTTGTTTCCTGGCGAATGCCATCTTCAAATTCGGCTTCGCTGAGGCGATTATTCTCCAGAGCAAACGTGTAAGCTTCGCGGCTGAATTGACCATCTGAACCGCGAAAGGCACTGACTTTGACCAACTGTTCCAAAACCGCTTCATCGCCAACCGAAAGGCCAAGCCGGTCGGCTTCGACTTCAATCGCTTTTTGAAGTACCAAGCGGCTGAGCGTTTGTTGCGGAAGCCCAAATAATTGGGCCTGTTCGAAGGTAAGGGTTTGACCGAATTGTTGGCCTGTTTGCGCCAACTCTTGGCGCAAGGCCCGCGCATATTCATCGATCGAAATGTCGCGATCACCAACAGAGCCGACGCTGCGCATGGTGCCAGAAAGCCCCGACGCGCCAAATCCCCCCAGGCCAATGATGAGCAGACCCAACAGAATCCAAACTAAATATTTGGAAATGGATTTTGATTGTGACGCCATGGATCCCTCGTAGACTTGATATTTTTCCGCCTGTCTACGCCTCTGAGCTGTCGGGGGCAAGCTGGAAGGTGAGATTTGAAAGCCGTATGATCATCTCTTTTAAATTGGTTTGATCGATATTTGCGAATGCCAGCCGTAAATGCTTCGCGGCATTGGGAGTGCCTGGGGGTGCAAACATATCGCCAGGCAGGCATAAGATGCCCGCCTCTGCCACCAATTTTTGTGCCAAATCAACGCCTGAGTTGGCAAAGGGATGCTTGACATATGCAAAATATGCGCCGCAGCCCAGCAGCTCCCAGCCTTGCCTTTCAAGCGCTTCAAAATTTCGCTTTAGAAAGCTTTGGCGCTGTAAAATTTCTTTCCGCTGGCCGGCCAACCAGGGTTGAAGATGGTTAACCCCCCAGCGCGCCGCAAATTGCCCGACGCGCGAGGCACAGATTGTGGTGGTGTCGAGGTATTTTTCAACCTCGGCGAGTAAGGCTTTATGGGCAATGATGGCGCCAACGCGGTGGCCTGTCATGCGATAGGCTTTTGAAAACGAATAGAGCTGCACCAAATGCTGCTTCCAATCGGGCGCATCCAAAAGGCTGTGCGGACGCTTTGGATTGCTATGAAAATCTTTATAGGTTTCATCGATAATAAGCGTGAGGTCATGGTCTTTTGCGAGCTGATAAAATGCATTCAACACAGCGTCAGGATATTCCACGCCAGAGGGATTATTCGGGCTGACCAGACAAATGGCTTTGGTTTTTTTTGTGATCAATTGGTGGGCCAGAGATGCATCGGGCAGCAAATTGGCCCCCGTCGGCAAAGGCGTTGCCTCTACCCCCATCACATCGAGCCACATTTTATGGTTGAAATACCAAGGCACGGGCAAAAGCACATTATCCCCAGCCGAGCAAAGCGCCGTGATCACCGCGCAAAACGCTTGGTTGCACCCTGAGGTAATGGCAACTTGGCTGGCGCTTACCTGCGCATCATAGGCGTTTGACCAATGCGCGGCAAAATCTGCGCGTAACCCAGCATCCCCCAAAATTGCGCCATAAAGATGCGCCTCAGGATCATGGCGCACAAAATCTGCAATCGCATCGCGCATATTTTGAGGGGGTGGGTCGCTTGGCGCGGCTTGCGAGACGTCTAATACCGGTCTGCCGCGTTCCGGATCATGGCTTTCCAGCCAGGCTTTTGCGGCTTTAATCGGAGCGGGTGCCGTGCGCGCGGTTGCGCCGGCCAAAACCGGCTTTGATGGTGGGGTAGGTGCCACCATTCGCGGCTAATCCGTTCCGCGAAACGGCTCAACATATTGCAGGGCCATATCCCATGGAAAAAAGATCCAAGTGTCTTGGCTGACTTCCGTTATAAACGTGTCGACCTGAGACCGCCCCAGCGGCTTTGCATAAACGGTTGCCACATGCGCTTTGGGCATATGCTGACGCACGACTTCAAGGGTTTTGCCCGTATCCACGAGATCATCGATCACCAACACGCCGGTGCCATCCCCGATATGGTCCATATCCGGAGCTTTGATTACCCTTGGTTCGCTTTGGCTTTGGTGATTATAAGATTTGACGCTGATTGTATCAACAACGCGAATGTCCAATTCACGCGCAACGATCATTGCAGGTGCCATGCCACCACGGGTAATCGCAACAACCGCGCGCCAGCCGTTTTCGGTTAGTTTTGGATCATCAAGCCGCCAGGCCAATGCCCGCGAGTCGCGATGCAACTGGTCCCAGCTGACATGGAAACCTTTTTCATGGGGGAGACGTTCAGACATGGTTATTTCCTTCCCGTTACGGCATCTATATCCGGAGCATCTACAGCTTTCATTCCCACGACATGGTAGCCGGCATCTACGTGTAGCGTTTCGCCGGTGACCCCTGACCCTAAATCTGACAGCAAATATAGCGCTGATTTGCCGACATCTTCTGTGGTTACGTTTCTGCGCAGAGGTGAGTTCAACTCATTCCATTTCATAATATATCTAAAATCACCGATACCCGAGGCTGCAAGCGTTTTAATGGGGCCGGCCGAGATGGCGTTGACGCGAATATTATCTTTACCCAGATCTTCGGCCAAATACATTACAGAGGCCTCAAGGGCCGCTTTGGCCACCCCCATAACGTTATAATGCGGCATCACTTGCTCAGCGCCGTAATAGGTGAGCGTGAGCATTGAACCACCTTCCGTCATCAGCTTTTCGGCCCGCTGCGCCACTGCGGTGAAGGAATAGACAGAGATATCCATGGTCATTCTGAAATTGTCTAGGCTTGTGTCGACATAGCGGCCGCGCAGCTCGCTTTTGTCGGAAAACCCGATCGCATGCACAATAAAATCAAGCTTGCCCCAGCGCTGTTTAATCGCCTCAAATAAGGCATCGACGGAACTTGCATCCGCAACATCACATTCTGCCACGAAATCGCTCCCAACTTGCGCTGCCAAAGGCTCTACCCGCTTTTTTAGCGCGTCTCCTTGATACGAAAAACACATTTCCGCGCCGGCTTCAGCGCAGGCTTTTGCAATACCCCAAGCGATCGATTTGTCATTTGCCAGCCCCATGATTAAGCCGCGTTTGCCCTGCATAAGATTATGTGACATCTTGCTCCTCCGATCTTTCTATGTTGCTTTGGTTTAGGCGATTGCACAGCGGTCATCAAGCCCAGAGCCCCTAAGGGATCGTCAAGATTAAACAGGGATCGAAAAAAGGAGCAGCTGAAATGTTAGATTTGGATGAAGGGTTTACACAGGCCGACCCGTTTGAGCTGGCAAAATCCTGGCTAAAAGAAGCCGAAGCAGCGGAAATTAACGATCCAAACGCAATGGCATTGGCCAGCGTAGACCGTTTCGGCATGCCGAATGTAAGAACCGTTTTGTTGAAAGACATCCAAGCGAATAGTTTTGTTTTTTACACCAATTATGAAAGCGCCAAAGGCACTGAGTTGTTGGCCAGTGGCAAGGCGGCCTTTGTGTTGCATTGGAAAAGCCTGGCGCGGCAAATTAGAGTGCGGGGCCTGGTTGAAAAAGAAGAGGGGCCGATCGCGGATGCCTATTATAACAGTCGGGCCTTAGACAGCCGCATCGGGGCTTGGGCTTCGCAGCAGTCGCGCCCGCTCACCTCTCGAGAGGCGCTGATTCAACGGGTAAATGAGATCCGCGATGAAAAGGGTGAAAACCCAGCGCGGCCACCGTTTTGGGGTGGATTTAGAATCACGCCGCTTGAGATCGAGTTTTGGTCAGATGGCGCGTTTCGATTGCATGATCGCGCAGTCTGGAGACGAAAAGAGGTGACTGCGCCTTGGTCGGTACAAAGATTGAACCCGTGAAGCGCTGGCCCGATCGTTTTTCGGGTCTTTCGCTTGCGCGCTGGTTTTTTTATTGTTTGCTTTTTTATCAAAAAACGGTTCCTTTATCTCGGCACGGTAGATTTTACGGGTGGGTATGCGTGTGAGCGAGGACAACGAGAATATTGAAAAACAGTCGGGCCACATAAAGTGGTTTGATCGCGTTAAAGGGTTCGGTTTTATCATATCCGATGAGACCGAAGAAGATATTTTGATTCACGCCAATGTGCTGCGCAAATTTGGACAAAGCTCTATCGCAGAAAACACCCATATTGAGTTTATGGCGCATTACACGGAGCGGGGCGTCCAAGCGGTTGAAATACTCTCGGTGGATCCGGTTTTAGATGCCTTATCAACGCTGGAAGATTTTGAAGACGTCGATATTGAAGATATCAGATCGTTGCCGCTGCAAGCCGCACGGGTCAAGTGGTTTGATGGTGGCAAGGGATTCGGCTTCGCAAATATTTTCGGAAATGATGAAGATATTTTTGTTCATATCGAAGTGTTGCGCAAATCAGGCCTGTCCAATTTACAAGCGGGCGAAGCGATCGCTTTGCGCGTTATGGAGGGTAAGCGGGGTAAAATGGCGGCAGATGTGTGTTCTTGGGAAATGGGCAGCTCTGAATAAGGCAAGATGGCTGTGCGCCTTTGCAATGCTGCCTTTTGCAAATTTCGCGCAAGCCAACTGCCCTAAGACAGATTTTACAATCAGCGGCAGTTGGGGCGACGCGGCCTTTAAGGTGGCGCTGGCAAGAACACCGGAACAACGCAACCGGGGTTTGATGTTCGTGACAGATCTACCAGACCAATCAGGGATGCTGTTTGTTTACCCAAATCCGCAATCGGTTTCGTTTTGGATGAAAAATACGCCGCTTGACTTGGATATGCTGTTTATTGATGAAGGCGGCATCGTTCAGCGTGTCAAGCATAGTGCAACCCCGTTCTCGACCGAGTTGATTGATGGGGGATCGGATATTCAATATGTTTTGGAAGTACCTGCCGGAAGCGCCGCAAAATATGGCATATCAAAGGGGGATCGCAGCGAGCATCCCAGCATTGGACCCGACGCCGATCCACGTTGTGACGGTTTCTAACAGTTTCTGGCCAAATTGCATGTTTGAAGCGATCTTTCCTCTTTCCAATCTTCTGAGAACTCGTTAGAAGGCACGCCAGTCGGGGCGTAGCGCAGCCTGGTAGCGCGACGGTTTTGGGTACCGTAGGTCGCA
>ERZ1047985.2802-NODE-2802-length-10785-cov-17.904194_pt1 | contig 10785 bp, 10 predicted proteins | sample MGYA00383097_ERZ1047985 | MGnify/ENA primary metagenome ERZ1047985 (study PRJEB29581, sample SAMEA5548367) | metagenome | biome: marine; feature: coastal; material: water | depth 50 m | study: Short-term variability in the microbial, nano- and picoplankton...
TTTGCCATCTAAAACCTCTTTGTATATAAGATAATAACTTAATAAAGATGTTAACCAATAAAAATATAAGAAATATTTCAATCATTGCCCATGTAGATCATGGAAAATCCACATTGGCAGATAGGTTGATTGAAACTTCTGGATTAATAAATCCTGGAGATCATGTTGATCAAATTTTAGATACTATGGATCTTGAAAGAGAACGTGGCATAACGATTAAATCTCAACCAATTCGTTTAAATTTAGGTAATATCCAGGTTAATCTTATCGATACACCAGGACACGTTGATTTCTCATATGAGGTTTCGAGGGCACTTATTGCATGTGATGGCGCTTTGCTTCTTGTTGACGGGACACAGGGAGTGCAGGCTCAAACATTTGCCCATTCTTATGCAGCCATAGAAGCAGGGCTAGACATCATACCTGTTATTAATAAAATAGATTCTATTGATGTTGATGTAGATAATGTATCAAAACAAATATTCAACCTAATTGGTGCTAGAGAAGATGAAATATTTAAAATTTCTGCAAAAAGTGGTTTAGGTGTTGATAATTTAATAGATCAAATACCTGATTTGATCAGTTCACCAGTCACTAAAGCCGATAACACAAATGCTTTGATTTTCGATTCTTATTTTGATCCCTATAGGGGGGTAATTGCATCTGTAAGAGTTTTTGGGGGAGAGATTAAAACTAATTCAAAGCTTAAGCTAATTAACTCTGCATTTGATTTTGATGCATCAGAAATTGGTTATTTTGATCTAAAACTTTCTCCATCTGATTCCCTCTCTTCGGGTGAAGTAGGCTACATAGTAACGGGTGCAAAAGAACTTTCTCAAATTAGAGTAGGGGATACACTAGTTAGTCAGGAAGATGAAAATCCAATTGTTGTTTCGGGCTACAAAGAGCCACAGCCTACGGTTTTTTCAAGTATTTATCCAGCAGATTCTGATGATTATGCCAAGTTAAGAGATTCTTTAGACAAGTATGTTCTTAACGATGCAAGTTTTTATTATGAACCTGAGACATCATCTGCATTTGGGTTTGGATTTAGATGTGGATTTCTCGGCTTACTACATTTAGAAATTGTGATAGAGCGACTTGAAAGAGAATTTAATTTGTCTCTTATAGTAACCCCTCCTTCTGTTGAATTTAAAATTGTAAGAAATAATGATGAAGAAATAATAATTAGGAACCCGTCTAAATTAGATGAATATACAGACATTAAAGCTATACAAGAAAGAATCTGTGAGTTGGATTTACTTTTCCCAAAAGAATACCTTGGTTCAATTATGAATTTATTAAATGATAAAAGAGGTGTACAACTAGACCTTAACTATCTCAGTACATCAATGGTTAAAGTCAAATATAGAATGCCGTTATTAGAGTTAGTTACAGGTTTTTACGACTCTTTAAAATCAATATCACAGGGATTTGCATCTTTAGACTATCAAATTTTAGACTTTGAAAAAGGGAGTTTAGTCAAACTCGACATATTAGTTAATGGCACACCAATAGATTCTTTTAGTTCGATACTAGCAAAAGAAAATGCTGAGTTCATTGGAAGAAATAGAGTTAAGAAACTATCTGAGTTAATTCCAAGACAACAATTCGATATACCTATACAAGCTGCCGTTGGATCCAGGATCATTGCTAGAGAGACAATAAAAGCACTAAGAAAAGATGTTACGGCTAAATTATACGGCGGAGACATTACAAGAAAAAGAAAACTTCTAGAAAAGCAAAAAGAAGGTAAAAAGAAAATGCGAAATATCGGTAAAGTAGCTGTTCCTAAGGAAGCTTTTAAAGAATTCTTAAAACAGTAATGCATATCCCAACTATTTTCGATCAAAAGTATCAAGGAGGGATAACAAACTATGCCATTCCAAACGAAAAGCTTCATCATCTTAACAATGTACTAAGAGTAAAAAATGATTCAAAAATAAAAATTACTAATGGAAAAGGTCTGATTTCTCAGGGAAGAATATCTAATAAATTTATAGAGATATTTGAAACAAATACAAATCAAAGAGAGAGTGAAGTAAATATATTTATTTCAAAACTTCAAGACAAAACCAGGATGAGGTTTCTGGTAGAAAAACTTACTGAGCTAGGAGTGAATAGTTTAACACTAGGATCAACAGATAATTCTCAAAAGATGAATATTGATATAAATAAAATAAATACTTGGATTCACGGAGCAATTGAACAGTCCGGAATTGCATTCGCTCCTGAACTTATAGTTGAAGACAAGTTAGATTTCAGTAAATTCCAACATACGTTCGACATCACGGGTAATGAGCTATTAGATAATATAAATTACAAAAATTTTGCAATAGGTCCCGAAGGAGGCTGGAGTTCAAATGAATTACAAAACTTTAAATATATTTCAAAATTAAGTAATTTCACGTTAAGATCTGATACGGCTGCGATAGTTGCTGTATCCTTAATGATGTAGAATTTATTATGGAAGAAAAATCAATATTTGAAAAAATTCTCAACCAAGAGATAGAATCTGACTTTGTCTTTGAGGACGGGGAAATTTTTGCAATTAATGATATTAATCCAGTTGCCCCTGTTCATATTTTAATTATCCCAAAAAAAAGGATAAATACCATAAATGATTTAACGGAAGAAGATACACTATTAATCGGTAAGATGGTAATTGTTGCTAAAAATATTGCCAAGGAAATGGGGATAGATGAATCTGGATACAGAATACTTTGGAATACCAATAAAGATGCTATGCAAACCGTATTTCATATACACCTACATCTAATTGGTGGGACTGAGTTGAAGGCTATATAGTGAGCTTTGAAAAGCAAATACCATCTGATGTAGAAATAGTAAATATTTTGGGAATAAATGATAAGAACCTGAAATACATAAAATCCGTTTTTCCAAATGTAAAAATTAATGTTAGGGGCAACACTGTGTATATTGATGGTCACAACAGTGAAACTAAAGAAATTAGTAGAATCTTTGATGAGATGCTACAAATGCATAACAATAATGAGAATATTGAGGAAACAGATATAGCTTTACTCTCAAACATAAAAGATACACAAAAACATACAGGAAAAAAAATTAGTTCAATATCTATAATTGAAAATAAGTCAATAAAAGTTAAAAATATAAACCAGTTCAAGTATATGGATTTAATTCAAAATTCAACTATCACCTTTGGTATTGGACCTGCTGGAACCGGTAAAACTTTCTTAGCAGTTGCCAGTGCTGTAAAAATGTATTCTGATCAGAAAATTAAAAAAATTGTATTAACACGACCTGCTGTTGAAGCTGGAGAGAGGTTGGGTTATTTACCTGGTGACTTGTCTCAAAAAATTGATCCATACCTTGTTCCACTCTTTGATTCTCTGGAATATTTTTTTGGTAATGAGAATTTAGCTTATCTTATTGAAAAAAGAAATATTGAAATTGTTCCATTAGCCTATATGAGAGGAAGGACTCTAAACAATGCATGCATCATTTTAGATGAAGCACAAAACGCAACAACCAGTCAAATAAAAATGTTTCTAACTAGATTAGGAGAAAATTCTAAGATAATAATTACAGGAGATGAATCACAAATTGATTTGTATAGTAAAGATAATTCAGGACTTATGAAAACTAGAAAAATACTTTCAAAAATTGATGAGATTGCGGTCATGGAGTTTCAAAATACAGATATTGTCAGGAATCCAATAGTTTCCAAGATATTAGAAATTTTTCCAGATAAATGACCTCAAATTATCTTCTTCATGCTAAAAAATTACTTTATGTGGTAATTTTTGGTGGCTTGGTATGGTTTATATCATTTAGTATTTTTCCAGAAAACCAAATTATTAAAATTAGTGTTGGAGACTCATCTCCAATATCATTTAAAGCACCAAACTATATAGAAATTATTGATGACGAGCAAACACAAGCAAATAAAGAAAATGCTATCAAGTCTGTTAACCCAATTTATTCTATAGATCCAACAATAAATGATTCCGTTATTAAAGGGGTTAAAGACATGTTTCTAGCTGTCATTGAAGCCAGAACCTCAGAAACTCTAATTGTAAATGACTCGGACATTGTTGATGAAAATACAGAACCTGAGGTAGAAGTAAAAATTCTTACAAAAATACAACAAATCGAAAAAATAACAGAATCATTATTATTTTCCACTATTTCCACTTCAACGATTGAAGTTTTGGTTGAAGTATCAAATTATGACTTACAGAATAAATCCAATTACCTTGCACAGATAGAAGTTGAAGCAAAAAGTCAGGCAAATGAAATATTGAATAACGGTATTAATAATGAAAATTTAAATGGACTTAGACAAAGTATTGTATCAAACCCACCATATTTAGACCTCACAAGTGACTTGTTTTTACTGATTCCTGAAAACAGATTGAGATCTACAGTTTCCGAGATTATTGCAGAAAATCTTGTATCAAATCAAAAGTTAGAAGAAGATTTGTGGAATGAGCAAAAACAAAAAATTGCAGATTCAGTCGCCCCCGTGATTGTGAAATATTTTGAAAATGATCTAATAATCCAAGAGGGTTCGACCGTGAATCAAATACAATACAATGCACTTGATAGTTTCGGTTACCTTTCTGGAGAATCTAGAACTATTCAAACTGCTGCTCTTCCAATTATTTTTACAATATTTATATTGATTTATTTTTTATTTTGGAGATTTAATGATTCCGTATGGAATAATGACAAAGAATTTTTATTGTTGTTAACTTTGATTCTTATTGCATCCGTATTTTTAAGAGGAACATCTTATTTTTCTCAAACCTTGGAACTAGATTACCTGAAATATGCTGTCCCTATATCTTTTGTTGGTGTTGTATCTGCTACATTATTAAACTTACGAGCCAGTTTGGTCTTGTCTCTTTCAAGTGCTTTATTAGCTTTAGCCGGGGGAGGAAATGTAGGACTCCTTGCTCTTGGTGGTATTCTTTCTATTCTTCCATCAGTTTTTATTTCCGAGAAAATAGATCGAAGGGTTTTAAGAGAAAGAATAATCTATATTTCTATAACTCAACCCATAATATCTTTTGGTATTTATTTTTTTCTACGCGAAGATTTCAGTTTATTTGAAGTATTAGTTTCTGGTCTTATTGGAGGTTTAGTTGCTAACCTTGCTGCATTTTCATTAATTACATACATTGAGGCAGTATTTCAAATTACTACGAACTTCAGACTTTCAGAACTTGCAGATAGAAATCATCCAGGTTTGAGATATTTAGAAGAAAAGGCTTTAGGTACTTTTAATCATTCATTGGTTGTCGGTACATTAGCTGACAGAGCCTCAAATGTAATTAACGCTAATTCTCAATTAGCTAGGGCAATGGCATATTTCCACGATCTAGGTAAAACCGAAAATCCAACTATGTTTATTGAAAATCAGTTTGGTTCAAGTAATCCACACGATAACTTGTCAACACATGAGTCATCTAGGATCATTAGAGCGCACGTAACGGATGGTGTTAAATTAGCAAAAAAATTTAAAATTCCGGAAATTGTCTATACAGGTATTTTAGAACACCACGGCGATTCAATTATGAGGTTCTTTTATGAAAAAGAAAAAATAAGTAATCCTGATGTAGATAAAAGTGAGTTCAGGCACTTAGGCAGAAAACCAACCTCTAAAGAAACTGTGATTTTAATGTTTGCTGATGCACTTGAAGGTGCGTGTCGAGCAAGGTTCTTGAATGAAGATGCTGATGAAGAAAAAATCAGTAATGTAATTGAAGAAATATTTACAGAAAAAATTTCTGATGGTCAATTAGACAACGCTCCGATCACATTTTCTGATATTGATAAAATTAAACAGTCATTTCAAAAGAGCTTAGAAGGACTTTACCATCAAAGAGTAATGTATCCAGATATATCAGAAGAAGAATAACATGAAAGTCATTCGTAGGGGATATTTCTATAAGGATGAAAAGGTAAGCATTTCCAAAGCAGTTACTGTCTTCAATTCATTTTACGATATTTCGGATCAATTCTACTTTACTCTCTCATCCGTTTCAAATTCAGAAATATCGAATATAAACAAAGAATATTTTAACAAAAATGGCCCAACAGATGTACTTTCATTTCCACTGTTTGCTGGACTCGAAGAGATTAACTGTCTTAATCCAGAAAATGAAGAATCACTCGGTGATATGTTTTTTTGTAGACCTATATTAAAAAAAAATGCAGCTGATTACGGTAAAGATATAATGGATGAATTACAGTTAGTATTAGTTCATGGCCTCTTACATTTAGTTGGATACTCGCATACTGAAGAAGAAAAAATGCGGAATAAAGAAAATGCAATCCTAGAAAAGGTATGGAATGAAGTTAGATGACATTAACCTAAACCACATTGCCATCATTATGGATGGTAATGGGCGTTGGGCAGAAAATAAAGGCTTAGAGAGAACTGCTGGTCATGCAGCTGGTGAAGAATCTCTTTCTAAAACTATTCACTGGGCATTAGATAATAATTTGAAATGGTTAACGGTTTATGCTTTTTCAACTGAAAATTGGATGAGAAGTTCAGACGAGGTTGAATTTTTAATGTTTTTTAATAGAGATTTGCTTATCAGAAGAAGGGATGAATTTAACAAATTAGGTGTTCGCTTTCATTTCTTAGGAGATCTGGATGATGATAAAATTCCTGAAGAAAATAAAGTATTGATGTCTGAAACAGAAGAGTTAACCTCTTCAAACAGCAAATTGAATTTAGTATTTGCTTTTAATTATGGTTCTCATAATGAAATCCACAATGGAATTAGTAAGTTGGTTAGTGACTACGGCCACAAAGTTAGTGTCGAGATTCTTGATAGTGAATTTAAAAACTATTTGTACATCCCTGAAATGCCAGACCCAGATCTTTTAATTAGAACCGCAGGAGAACAACGATTAAGTAACTTTCTACTATATCAACTTAGCTACACTGAACTTATGTTTTTTAATACACTTTGGCCTGAATTTTGCGAAACAGATCTAAATCAAGCTGTAAATGAATTTTCCAAAAGAAAGAGAACCTATGGACAAGCCTGATAAAGAATTATTTGAAAAAATAGTCAAAATAGCTCAAAATAGGGGATTTGTATTTAATGCATCTTCAATATACGGTGGATTAAGAAGTTCATATGACTACGGTCCACTTGGAGCAATGCTAAAAAGTAATATTTCACAAATCTGGTGGAAATCATTAAAGACACCCGAAGTAAAAATTTATCCAGTCGACACTGCGATTATACAGAGTACAGATGTCTGGAAAGCCTCTGGTCATCTGAGTGAATTTTCTGATCCGATGGTTGAGTGCAAGAATTGTAATTCTAGATTTAGAAGTGATGCCGAATTGGATAATTTGTGCTGTGATCAGCAAGAGTTAACAGAACCAAAAAACTTTAATCTGATGTTTGAGACAAACATTGGACCAGTTCAAAGTGAAAATTCACAGGTTTACTTAAGACCCGAAACAGCACAAGGTATTTTTGTTAACTTCGAGAATGTATTGCGAACAATGAGAGCAAAGCTCCCATTTGGAATTGCTAATATCGGTAAGTCTTTTAGAAATGAAATTACACCCGGACAGTTTGTTTTCAGAACGAGAGAGTTTGAGCAAATGGAAATAGAATTTTTTTGTAAAGAAGAAGATTCTGAAGAATGGACACAATTTTGGATTGAGAAGAGGCTTAATTGGTATAAAGATCTTGGACTCAAAGAAGATTCACTACGTTTAAGACCCCATGAGCAAGATGAATTGGCTCATTATGCGAAATCTACAACTGATATTGAGTATCTATATCCATGGGGTTGGGGAGAGCTAGAGGGTATTGCTGATCGTGGTAATTATGATCTTGCCGCCCATCAGGAGAAAAGTGGTAAAGATTTAACTTATTTTGATTCCATAGATAATTCAAAATACCTACCTACAGTCATTGAACCTGCTGGTGGACTAACTAGAACAGTATTTGCTTTATTACTTTCAACTTATGAGGAAGAAATACTCGAAAATGGGGACACAAGAACTTTATTCAAAATGAATTTTGATGTTGCCCCAATACAGATAGCAATTTTGCCACTAAGTAAAAAAGACGAGCTTATAAAAGTATGTAATGAAATTGATGGCATTCTTGGAACTAAATTTAGAACTGAAATTGATGTTACCCAATCAATTGGGAAAAGATATAGAAGACAGGATGAAATCGGAACTCCTAATTGTATAACTGTAGATTTTGAGACACTAGATGATAAATGTGTAACTGTAAGAAACAGAGACACAATGGAGCAGGTAAGAATTGAAATAGCTGCTCTAGACAAACATTTTCAAAACTAAAATGGGTATCGCAAAAGATTCCATAGAGTCCTTAAAGTTAAAAGCAAAAATCAGTGATTTTGTATTAAGTTCAACGACGGGAAAATTGCGAGGTAACAAAGGAATGGCCTTATGCCCATTTCATGGTGAAAAGACTGCAAGCATGAGCTTTACTGATGAAGAGAATCTATTTCATTGTTTTGGATGTAAAGAGGGAGGAGATATATTCAAATATGTACAACTTGCTAATAATGTGGAGTTTCAAGAATCAGTAGAAATCGTAGCTGACAAGTATGCATTTAATTTAAAATATACAGATTCGCAATATGAATCTAATCAGAAAAACCTAATCCAAATGATGAAGATTATTGGAGAGTATTTCATAACAAATATTCATGAAACTTCATCCTCAAAACCTAAGCAATATTTGAGTACTAGAAAAATAAATAATGAGCATATTGATAGGTTCAAATTGGGATTTGCAGAAATCGATGAAAAGATATTCTATGATTTTTGTACACAAAATAAAATTAGTAAACAAAATTTAAAATCTCTTGGACTTCTGAGTGAAAAACAAAATCTATTGTTCAGAGAGAGGATACTATTCCCAATAACTAACTTTAGAAATGAAACTGTCGCATTTGGGGGAAGAGCATTAAATGATTATGGTCCAAAATACTTAAATTCTTCAGAATCTCAGGTCTATAAAAAAAATAGAACACTTTACTTTACAGAATCTTTTCTTAAGAGTGTGAAAGAATTTAAAGAGATAATTATTGTCGAGGGTTATTTTGATGTACTTGCATTTAACTTACTTGGGTATGCAAATGTAGCATCTCCATCAGGAACAGCTTTAACTGTCCAACAACTCGAACAATTGTCTAAATATTCCACAAATATAATTCTTTCTTTCGATAATGACGAAGCTGGAATAAATGCTACTAGAAGAATACTTGAATTGAAAAACTCAACTACTCGAGATTTAAATTTGTCCTGCTTAGTTTTACCCAAAGAATTCAAAGATATCGGTGAATATTTTGAAGACGGTAATGATAATGTTGAATCTTTACTTGATCAAAAAGTTGACCTAATTGAATTTTGTGTAGATGCGTTAATTGATAAACAAGAAACTGATAAACGAAAAGTATTCTCTGACTTTAAAACCCTTATTACTTCTCTAGGGCCCCTCGATAAAGATTTCGCATTTGATACACTCTCAAAAAAAATAAATACACCAAAAGATATACTCATCAAGGAATTAAATCATAGACAGTCTGTCTCAAGCGTAGATATAAACTCTAATGACAACTCAATAAACAATATCCACATTGAATCTTTTAAGGCAATATTTCTATCAAGTCTGATAAAAGGTAATTTTAAGGATTTGCAAGATCATAGTGATCTAATAAACTCAAATATTGAATTAACAGATGAAATTGCAAATCTTAGATCAGGGGATAGTCATGAAAATACTGAAAAATACATCAATGTTTCTTTTACAGATGAGCAGCTAAATGAAGCTATTGCAAGATTGTATATTCATTATTTCGAAATCAAAATCAATTCACTTATCAACCAGCTAGAAAAATCAAATGACATAAATATCTTTTCAGAAATAGAAATATTAAAAAAGAAAATTGAAAATTATCAGGATACCCTTTAATTCATAGTATTATTAATTTGCTATCCGAGGTAGCTCAATTGGCAGAGCAGCGGACTGTTAATCCGTTGGTTGTGGGTTCAAGTCCCACCCTCGGAGCAATTAATTATCAACACAATCTCAATCATGTATATAATTAAGTATCAGACAATAGGAGGAACATGTCAGAAGCATTAGAATTCGTCAAAAAAAACATGGAAGGAAAAGATCTCAGTATTTTGCCTGGATCTATCAAGTGGGTTGTAGATTCACAAATAGTTTTTATGAGTCCTGAAAGTAGCGAAGTAACAGATGAGGATGCTGAAGCAGCATGCACAATCACTACTGATATGGAGACTTTTAAGGGTATGTATGATAAGTCTGTTAGCCCTCAGGCAGCATTTATGACAGGAAAGATAAAAATTGCTGGTGACATGGGGATTGCATTAAAGTTGCAATCTGTCATAGGTTAGTTTACGGGCCTGTAGCTCAGTTGGTTAGAGCAACGGACTCATAATCCGTCGGTCGCAGGTTCGAGTCCTGCCGGGCCCACTTGAAAACATTTATGCATTCTAAAACTATAAATGTCCGAACAATTGGATTGATATTTGCATCGACACTATTAATTCCCTCAAATTACGGATTAAATATTTTAGGGTTAAACTTTGAAGACCTGCCAGTAGTTTTTCTTACATTATTTTTATTGTATAAAAAGATATATAATTACAATCCTGTTTCAAACAATGATAAAGTTTTTTTATCATTCATAATTTTATTTATTTTATACTCAAATATATTTACTCAAAATTTTGAAATATTTAATCAAACA
>ERZ1047985.2805-NODE-2805-length-10781-cov-4.755920_pt1 | contig 10781 bp, 6 predicted proteins | sample MGYA00383097_ERZ1047985 | MGnify/ENA primary metagenome ERZ1047985 (study PRJEB29581, sample SAMEA5548367) | metagenome | biome: marine; feature: coastal; material: water | depth 50 m | study: Short-term variability in the microbial, nano- and picoplankton...
GCTCCGCTGAGAAAGTTTGGGCCTTGTCGCTCACTGTTAGTAAGCGCTCACTTAGCGCATCACAATGGGATTGCATTGTGGCTTGATCGCTCATTGCCTCAACGTTCAGGGGTGCAATAAAAGGTAATTGCCATAACACTGTGGGTGAATAAACCCTGCACAACCTGTTGATTACTCCCTCCGCAGCTCGATAAGTCGTCACTAACGACTCCAGGCCTTCTCCAGTAATAGGGGGTGCGTCTTGATTCACGTACAACGCAGCACCCTCTAAAGCGTTCTGCGTTAAGTAATCGTCAAAAGCCGCCTCATCTTTTAGGTACTGGCTTTGCTTTCCCCGAGTGAGTTTATAAAGGGGGGGCTGAGCGATATAAACGTGGCCGCGATCAATTAATTCGCGCATTTGGCGGAAAAAGAACGTCAACAACAGCGTTCTAATGTGAGAACCATCAACATCGGCATCGGTCATAATAATAATGTTGTGATAACGAAGCTTATCTGGATCAAATTCTGTCTTGCCGATACCACAACCCAAAGCCGTGACGATATTTCCGACCTCTGCTGAGCCCAGCATTTTGTCAAACCGAGCGCGCTCCACATTGAGAATTTTGCCTTTCAAAGGAAGAATAGCCTGAAACTTGCGGTTTCTTCCCTGCTTGGCCGATCCTCCAGCAGAATCCCCCTCCACCAAATACAACTCGCACAACGCGGGATCGCGTTCCTGGCAATCGGCAAGCTTTCCGGGTAATCCGGCAATATCGAGGGCCCCCTTACGGCGAGTCATGTCACGAGCCTTGCGAGCAGCTTCGCGAGCTCGAGCGGCATCAATCATTTTACCCACCACCAACTTGGCATCTTGAGGGTTTTCCAGCAGGTACTCGCCGAATATCTTACCCATAGACTGCTCAACTGCTGGCTTCACCTCACTTGACACCAATTTATCTTTGGTTTGTGAAGAAAACTTGGGGTCGGGCACCTTCACGGAGACAATGGCCGTCAGGCCCTCTCGGGCGTCATCGCCCGTAGTATTCACTTTCGCCTTTTTCGCCAGCGCTTCTTTTTCAATATAATTATTCAGAGTTCGTGTCAGCGCCGCCCTAAAACCTGCGAGGTGCGTACCACCGTCGCGTTGAGGGATATTGTTCGTGTAACAAAGAATATTTTCCTGAAAACTGTCATTCCACTGCAGCGCGACCTCAACACCCACATCGCCATCAGCAATAGTTTCACAGTGAAACACTTTGTTAATCGTAGTCTTACCCTTATTTAGAAACTCGACAAAGGCGTTTAAACCACCATCATAGGCATAAGTCTCAGTCCTTGCGCTGCGCTCGTCGGTTAGCTCAATACAAACACCACTATTTAAAAAAGCGAGCTCCCGTAGGCGCTTACCCAAAATATCGAAGTGAAACTCAATATTTGTGAAAGTCTCTGGTGATGGCTTGAAACGTACCGAGGTTCCGGTGCTCTCGGTTTCACCCACAACAGCGAGGGGCGCAACAGGTACCCCGTGCTTATATACCTGCTCGTGTAGCTCCCCTTGACGACGGATAGTAAGCTGCAAGTGTTCTGAAAGTGCATTTACCACAGAGACACCAACCCCGTGTAATCCCCCCGACACCTTGTAGGTGTTGTCGTCAAACTTCCCGCCCGCATGGAGCACCGTCATAATAACTTCGGCAGCAGAGACACCCTCTTCGTGCATTTCAGTAGGAATGCCACGACCATCATCCCCAACACTGACAGATTCATCCGGGTGAATAGTCACGCTGATCTTACTGCAATGACCCGCAAGCGCCTCGTCGATAGAGTTATCCACCAACTCAAATACCATATGGTGTAACCCAGTTCCGTCATCAGTGTCACCGATGTACATCCCTGGACGCTTGCGAACAGCATCTAACCCTTTAAGCACCTTAATACTGTCAGAGTCGTAATTTCCGCTGTTCTGTGTCGAGTTATCTGTCATTTTGTAATCCGTTTTACGTTTTTATAACACTGGTGTTGTCGGCCACCGCAGACACACACCCCTGTTCCACGTGGAACACTGCCGCTACGTCATGCATCCACGAAGGCTCTGCGGCCAGCTCACTCACCGTAGTCAACACTACCTGCGAGTGCGTTTGCTCTAACATACGGCATACTTGCAGCGCATGGGGACCGTCCAGCTCAGCTGTAAGATCATCAACCAAATACAGCGGCGCTCCTTTCTCACTTGCAGCAAGCACTCGGCCCTGAGCCAATCGAAGCGCTATTACTGCCAACTTGAGTTGACCTCTCGAAAACACCTCTGCCATAGCACGCCCCTGCCACTGCAGGCGCAAATCCGCCCGGTGAGGACCCACGTGAGTAAAGCCCTGAGCTGCATCTGACTCCGCACTTCGCGCCATCCCCGCCTCTAACGAGAGACTCGAGTCCCACCCGGGCCTAAAAACCAACTCAGCATCAGCTAACGTCGGGTTCAGCTCCGCCAGTATAGTTTGAAAAATCGGCTCCAGCCGTGACACCAAGTTGACGCGATATTCCGTCAAAATGCTTCCGACTCGAGACAACTCACCCAACCAAGGATCCTGCCCCCGCATCATACCACGACGAAGCATTGCATTTCGCTGCTTGAGGAGCCGTTGATATCGGCGCCAAACATCTAAAAAACCAAGTTCCACGTGGAACAATGTGCCATCAATTAGCCGACGACGGGGCTCGGGAGGACCCGTTATTGTGTCTGTCGATGAGGGATCAAGAATTATTGTCGGCACCTGCGCCACAAACTCTGCCAAAGAACTCACTGGTTCACCATCACATCGCAAGGTCAACTCGCCCGTTTTAGTGCGCTTTATGCCCAACGAGCGTGCAGCATTGCCACTCTCAACCCGAGCCTGGACAACACAATCCTCACGCCCATGCTGTATGAGGGATCGCACCGAAGAAGAACGAAAAGAACGGCCCGTTGACAGCAAAGAAAGCGCTTCAATAATGCTCGATTTACCACTACCGTTAGCACCGAAAATCAGATTGATTCCCGGACTCATCAGCAACCGCTGAGCCGAGAGGTTACGAACACCATCGATGTAAACGGACTCGAGCCGAATATTATTAACCGATTTGCTCACGCCGCTGGTAACACTCAAACCCTGGCTAACACCAGAGATTTAGAGCCGCATGGGCATAACCACGTAAAGTGAGTCACCCTCCTCAGCCTCCTCGAGCAACGCGCTGCTCGCCGAATCAGACAAGGACAGCCGGATTTGATCGCCGTCTAACACAGACAACACGTCAAGCAAGTAGCTCACGTTGAACCCTACCTCAAGCTCTTCGCCTTGATACTCAACGGCAACCAATTCCTCCGCCTGTTCTTGCTCCGGGTTATTAGCCGTAATATCGAGTGTGTCGGTACTGAGCTTCAGACGAACACCACGATATTTTTCATTGGATAAAATCGCCGTTCGGGTAAACGCCTGCCGCAGCTCGAGGCGCTGCCCAATAACGGTTTTATCCGCTGATTTAGGTAAAACACGCTCGTACTCAGGAAACTTGCCATCAACTAACTTAGAGGTAAACGTAAATTGCTGATTAGCGGCACGGATATGGTTGCTGCCAATAACTAGGCGTATCGATTCATCCGTATCCAAAAGCCGTGACAACTCTAAAACACCTTTTCGCGGAATAATAATCGCCGCATCGCCAGTACTGACGGCCTCTTTTGCCGTACATAAAGCCAGACGATGTCCATCAGTCGCGACCATGCGCAACCGGCCCGCCTTCAGTTCTAACAACATACCGTTTAGATAATAGCGCACATCTTGCTGTGCCATGGCAAAGGCCGTTCGATCGATCAACCGCTTAACAACCGACTGGGGCACCTCGAGTGTTTGATCGCCAGCGCTCTCATCAACGGATGGAAACTCTGCAGCAGGCAAGGTAGATAACGTAAAGCGGCCCCGTCCCGCCTTCACCATAGCCTTGCCAGAATCAACACTAAATTCTATTTGGGAACTGTCTGGAAGAGATTTACAAATATCAACCAGCTTGCGGGCAGGCACAGTAATATCACCGTCGACGCCCCCAGCCTCTACCTCAACACGACCGACCAGCTCAACTTCTAAGTCTGTTCCCGTCAAAGACAGCTGCGTGCCTTCGAGGTTCAACAAAATATTACTCAGAATGGGAAGTGTCTGTCGCCTTTCCACCACCCCCGCAACTAAATTAAGGGGTTTAATTAAAGCTTCACGGGATATGCTGAACTTCATGGTCAAACTGCTCCAAGATAAAAGCGACTAAAACACCGCACATCAATGCTATCAGGTGGTCAATAAGCGCAATAAATTTTTATAGTCTTCACGAATGTCCGATGTTGTTTCGCGAAGCTCCTTTATCTTACGACAAGCGTGAAGAACTGTCGTGTGGTCTCTACCCCCAAAAGAATCACCGATCTCAGGGAGGCTGTGATTTGTTAACTCTTTTGAGAGCGCCATAGCCACCTGCCGAGGCCTCGCAATCGAACGACTACGCCGCTTTGACATTAACTCCGCCAACTTAATTTTGTAATATTCAGCGACGATACGTTTAATGTTATCGAGGCTCACCTGCTTGTCTTGCAGCGCCAAAAGGTCTTTCAAACTCTCTTTAATAAGGTCTATATCAAAAGGCCTGCCGGTAAAATTGGCACTAGCAATAACTCGTTTAAGCGCGCCCTCAAGCTCACGAACATTTGATCGAATACGTTGGGCAATAAAAAACGCGGCATCATGTGGCAGGGTAATCCCAGATTGTTCTGCTTTTTTCATCAAAATTGCAACGCGTGTTTCTAGCTCTGGGGGCTCTACTGCGACCGTTAAACCCCAACCGAACCTGGATTTTAAACGCTCCTCAAGCCCGTTAATTTCTTTGGGATAGCGGTCACAGGTCAGAATCATCTGCTGCCCCCCTTCCAACAACGCATTAAATGTATGAAAAAACTCCTCTTGAGACCGGTCCTTATTAGCAAAAAACTGAATGTCATCAATTAGCAGCGCGTCAACCGACCGGTAATAGCGTTTAAAATCATTAATGGCATTGAGCTGAAGAGCCTTAACCATATCGGCCACAAAACGCTCGGAATGAAGGTAGACGATCCGGGCGTCAGGTTTTTTGCGCCGTAGTGAATTGCCAACGGCATGCATGAGGTGTGTTTTACCCAGCCCCACACCGCCATACAAAAATAACGGGTTATAAGAATCTCCGGGGTTGTCCGCGACCTGCTGTGCAGCAGCCAAAGCCAATTGATTGCTCTTGCCCTCAACAAACGAACGAAAGGTATACCCCTCAACCAGGTTGTGTTGGTGACTGGGCACGGTTTGCACCACCGGTGCTTGCCGCTGAGTAACGAAACTCTCAGCTCGGGGACGAGCCGGCGTTGAGGTCGATTGCAGCGGCCTAGAAATTTGAGGGCTTGCATCAAGGGCAACACTACTACTGGGCCCTGCCACTGCCGCAGCACCACCAACGACAATCGTCACATCCGTGCTTTGAGCTCCAGATTCCGCCAGCACCTCGCCAATCAATACCGAGTAACGCTCCTCAACAAAATCGCGAATGAAACGATTGGGAGCGGCAAGCGTCACCCCTCCTTCGCTCGGATCGGCCTGTAATGGCTTTATCCAAGTATTAAATTGCTGTGGTGGCAATTCGTCTTCAAGACGGCCAAGACACCACTGCCAAGAATCTGTGCTAATTGCTCTTAACGACACACGCTGCTCCGAAAATTTACCCTCTACCACACCAGGTAAAAAGCGATCGAGTGACTCTCCAGGCCAGAAAAGTCTGTTTTATTATAGAGTTATACACAGTCACCGCCGTGTCCCCACCGGTATTTAACCAAAATGACTGTAATGGCGGCCCACTGATCCGGTTATTGCGCCTGAACCAAGATCTAAGCCACTAGTTATCCACAAAAAAACACACCGATCAAACTATTTTTTTTTGTTATTAATCAGTGTCTTATAGTTGTTTTTTTGTCTATCCTGTCCCGCAAGGAAAAGCAACCCACAGAGAACCCATTGGCTGTGTGTAACCTGTTATCAACATTGTTTTCTTATGACACGACAACATCAAAATTCGTGCGCCAGACCATAAATAACACGCGCCTGCATACCAAGGCGGTTGGTAAGTGCTTACACCCAAATACAATAAGTTTTTTTTCAATGTTTGGTAGGCGCAGACAACATTTTATTGAGGCTTGCCCCTCTGCTTGCGCCAAAGTATACTCCGCGCCCTTTCAACTACCGACTCAGGCAAATAGCCATGAAGCGCACATTCCAACCCAGCGTCCTCAAACGCAAACGCACCCACGGCTTCCGTTCTAGGATGGCAACTAAAAGCGGTCGACAGGTCATCGCTCGACGTCGCGCCCGCGGACGCAAAAAACTAGCCTGTTAATCCCGCGCCTCCGGCGCAGCTAATCTTACGGCTGCCGCCTCAATGAACGAGGATACCCAGAGCTTCCCACACGCAGATCGCCTTTTGTGTGCTGCTGATTATAAGGCCGTTTTCGATAACTGCGATTTACGGGCGGGGTCGAAGCACGCCCTTTTATTGTCAATTCCCAACGCAAAAAATTCGAGATTAGGAATGGTCGTTGCGAAGAAGCATGTGCGCCTTGCGGTTCAACGAAACCGGGTAAAACGCATAACCCGAGAGTTTTTCCGTTGCCACTCCGCTGCACATCCTCGCGATGTTGTTTTCCTCGCCAAAAAGAACTTAGCAGACCTTAGCAACGCTGAACTAAGAACACTTCTCTCGACGTTATGGAAAAAAATTGATGCTCCACAACAACGGAGTAACAACCGGTGAAGCTGAACATTGTTAAAAAGCTGGGCGAGGGGCTGAAGTACACCGCCATCAAATTTATACATCTCTACCGACTTATACTCAGCCCGTGGATAGGACGAGCGTGCCGATTTGAGCCAACTTGCTCTCACTACACAGAAGAAGCCATAGCACGCTACGGCATACTCAAAGGCAGCTGGCTAGGTCTTCGAAGATTAAGCCGCTGTCATCCATGGTGCGAAGGCGGGTATGATCCGGTGCCAATTGATTAAAATGAAAATTAAGCCCCACCAGCTATTACACGCTGCCATCATGAACTAACCCAGAAGAAATCATGGACATACAACGTTATTTACTCATCGCCGCGTCGGCCGCTCTTTCTTTTATGTTGTTGAGCGAATGGGCTACTTTTAAAGACCAGCGTGTCGTTAACACGCAAGAAGAGCGATTTCGACTTGCAGATACGTTTGAGCGAGAGGTGCCCGCACCCCAGCAATCAACAGTAGATGCCGGAGATACGCCAACGGTCGCCGATCCAACCATAGAGTCAGATGACGTACCCACAGTTCTACCTAGCCTGTCAGCTCAGGAAAACGCCGCTTCTTCAACTGCTAATGCTAGAAATATTGTTGTCATCACCAGTGATGTACTGGAGATCGTGGTGGACTTGCAAGGCGGTGACATCATTGAGACCGGCCTTCTAAAGTTTCCCGAGCGTATTGAAGACCCCGATACACCCCTGGTACTGCTTGAGCAAAGCGCACAGCGAACTTACATAATGCAATCGGGCTTAATTGGACCCGATGGTACCGATACAAACGGCAGGGCCATTTACGACGTTAATGAACGATCCTACAGCGCAACCAGCGCCCCAAAAACGATTGTTTTAACGGCAAGAGACACAGCGCCTAACGTAACGGTGGAAAAACACTTCACCGTTACTCCGAGCAGTTACACCATCGACGTCAGCTACCATATCGTTAACAACAGCGATGCGGCTTGGCAGTCCATCCCTTTTGCACAGCTAAAACGCGATAATTCCCCAGCGCCAAATGCAGATACCAGCGGTTTTGGAATGCAACCTTTCTTGGGCGCAGCAACAACAACACCTGACAGCCGCTATGAGAAATTTACCTTTTCAGATATCGCAGACGATCCTTGGAAGACGCAACAAGCCGGCGGCTGGATTGCCATGTTGCAACATTACTTCACGGCTGCTTTGGTGCCAAACGCCGATAACACCCATACCTACTCCACAAGAAAAACGCGTGACGGATTTAATATCGCAGGGTTTACCAGTGAGCCCTTAAGGGTTGGCCCCGGACAAACCAATAATTGGACAACACAATTCTATGCGGGCCCTAAAGACCAATACGCACTAGCTGAATTGGCACCACACCTTGAATTAGTCGTTGATTATGGCTGGCTTTGGTGGATCGGTAAGCCGCTATTTTGGCTGCTCACCCAAATACAATCTGTTGTTATTAACTGGGGCATTGCCATTATTCTGCTGACCGTGCTCATAAAATCCGCATTCTTCAAATTGTCTGCGGCTAGCTATCGCTCGATGGCAAAGATGCGAAAAGCGCAGCCCAAGATGTTGGCGATTAGAGAGCAATATGCCACCGATAAGCAAAAACAATCACAGGCAATGATGGAGCTGTACAAGAAAGAAAAAATTAATCCGATGGGCGGCTGTCTTCCTATCCTTGTGCAAATGCGAGGCTTCATTGCGCTGTATCGGGTTCTAATGGAGCCTGTTGAGCTGCGCCAAGCCCCCTTCGCTTTATGGATTAAAGACCTAGCGGTCATGGACCCCTACTTCGTATTGCCTTTAATGATGGGCGCGTCCATGTTCTTCATGCAGAAGCTTAATCCACCACCACCGGATCCCATGCAGGCTAAGCTTATGCAATGGCTTCCCGTGGTGTTTACTTTCTTTTTCCTTTGGTTCCCTGCTGGCCTAGTTTTGTACTGGGTAGTGAATAACCTGCTATCAATGGCCCAGCAATATTACATAACACGGCAAATTGAGCGAGAAACAAGCTGATAAGCCAGCGTATAAACTACACCCCATAGCGTGATTCACGTAGAGACAATCGCTGCCGTTGCAACCGCTGCTGGTCAAGGCGGTGTCGGGGTTGTGCGACTGTCTGGATCAAAAGCTGTAGAAATAGCGTTATGCATCACGCAGCGTGAAGGTATAAACAACCGTTTTGCCCATTACTCCAAATTTTTTAATGCCCAAGGCGATGTTATTGATGATGGCCTTGTTATTGGGTTTAACGGGCCAAAATCATTCACCGGTGAAGATTGTGTAGAACTGCAGGGCCACGGTGGTCCTGTCGTACTGAATCTCGTATTGCAACGGTGCCTAGAACTGGGCGCCCGCCACGCAAACCCTGGTGAATTTTCTGAAAGAGCCTTTCTTAATGGTCGTATCGACCTGATACAAGCGGAAGCCATCGCTGATTTGATCGCTGCCGATTCAGCCGTAGCAGCTCAGCAAGCCCAGGCCAATATCAGCGGAGTTTTCTCTGACTCTATTCACAAAATCATAGGAGATATCACAAGCCTGCGCGTATTTGTAGAAGCGGCCCTTGATTTTCCCGAGGAGGAAATCGATTTTATTTCGGAAGGTAATGTTGATACGAAAATAGACGCTATTTTGGAACGGCTCAGCACTCTCATCAATCAAGCGCGAGAAGGAGCCATCCTACAAAGCGGCGCAACACTTGTCTTATCGGGAGAGCCAAACGTCGGTAAAAGTAGCCTACTCAACGCTTTGTCGGGAGAGGATATCGCCATAGTGACTAATATTCCTGGCACAACCCGGGATCTTTTAAAGCGTACCGTTGTCATTGAGGGCGTACCTTTTGAACTTGTTGATACAGCCGGTTTACGGACAACTGACGACCCAGTTGAAATCGAAGGGGTAAAACGGGCCGAAGCCGCCATTAAGCACGCCGACATACTGCTAGAAATAATCGACGACAGTGCGCCTAACCCCACTCCCAAAAGGAACGCAGGGGCGATACGGGTGCTGAATAAGATTGACCTAACCGATCGCACTCCAGGACCCTTAGACATAAATGGGTCAACGGCAATGGCTCTATCAGTACACACCGGTCAGGGAATCGCCGAACTCAAGCAACGAATTCTTGATGAGCTTGGCATCAACAAAAACACCGAAAATCGTTTTAGTGCCCGTGAAAGACATCTGCGCGCGCTAGACGAGGGTTTTTCTTCCCTTGAAGCTGCGAAAACCCGGTTTCTTACGAACCGTGCCGGAGAGCTTCTTGCCGAAGACTTGCGAAAAATTCAGGACACTTTAGGGACCATCACAGGCCTGTTAACGAGTGACGAACTTCTGGGAGAAATTTTTTCGAGTTTTTGCATCGGTAAATAAACCCAACGAACGTCTATGTTGAATCATGACAAATTAGCCCCCCGGAACGCTTCAACACAGCTCTTCCAAAACATATCCTCAGGAAGTTCAAAGCTTTAATCACTTTGAAGGGCCAAAGCGATAAACTCAAACCAACAACTCACCCTAAAGGGCGCGCGTTGTGGACAACCGGCTGGCTCGCCTGTGGATGCTTTATTTGATAAATCATACACTGAACCAGAGCATTGTTATCCACCATTGCTGCACTGGATATACCGTTGATCACTGAGGGTTTACCGACGACTTATACCTTCGTTATCGTAAGTAATTACGCCAGATTTAGCGTTTTCCCACAGATAATTAGCTCTCTAATAATAACAATATTAAAGTAACTAACTTACTTAATATCCTTATTTATAGTTAAGTAACTAAAGCTTTAATTGTGAGTAACAGACTTTGCGTTTGCAGGTCCGGTTGGCTTCTAATAGCTTGAGAAATATTGGTATAACAACCATTTTCCTCAGAGGTCTGGAGTTCTATACTCCGCGATCGGTGAAAGACAAGGCAACGCGCTGTGACAGGTTCAATCCAA
>ERZ1047985.2810-NODE-2810-length-10777-cov-4.613691_pt1 | contig 10777 bp, 9 predicted proteins | sample MGYA00383097_ERZ1047985 | MGnify/ENA primary metagenome ERZ1047985 (study PRJEB29581, sample SAMEA5548367) | metagenome | biome: marine; feature: coastal; material: water | depth 50 m | study: Short-term variability in the microbial, nano- and picoplankton...
GAAATGAAAAATACTTATATCGCCAGACAAGCTATTCTTAACGAGAAAGCAAAAACCATAGGCTATGAACTGTTATTTAGAGATAGTCCCGACAATAAATTTCCTGAAGTGGAAAAAGACATTGCTAGCTCGAAACTTATCATTCAAAACCATATCCACGGTGACATCAACACTATTAGCATGGGCAAGTTAGCTTTTATTAACTTTACCGATAATTGTCTAATTCATAAACGTCCTTTGATGTTCGATAAAGATTCAATTGTTATTGAGTTAGTAGGTCAGAAAAAGCCCACCAAAAAACTGTTAAAAATCATAATATTTTATCATGAGAAGGGCTATAAAATCGCTTTAACAGAGTATGATCTACAGCCTCACTGGGATGTATTATTCCCTTATATAGATATTGTTAAAATTGATATTGAAAAAATAAACCCCAAACGTTTATTGCCAGCAGTTGCTAGAATGAAGCCCTTCAATATTTCTATAGCCGCAGAAAAAGTTGAAACAAAATACCAACAGCAAACTCTAGCAGAAGTAGGCTTTAACTACTTTCAAGGGTATTTCTACCATAAGCCAGAAATTATTGAAGGACAAGCTCTAGCACCAATAAAAGCAAAGATGTTACACTTGTTAAGTGAAACATTTAATTATCCACTAAACTATGACACTGTTGCCGAAATAATCAGCCATGACGTCAACTTAACGGTTGGCTTACTGAAAATGGTTAATAATGTTGCTACTGGCACCAGAGTTGAAATAACCTCTTTAAAACAAGCCACAGCATATCTAGGTGAAGATAAATTAAGACAATTTGTTTCTGTTTTAGCGATATCTAACTTAACATCAGAAACCACTGATGAAGTATGTAGGCAAGCATTAATCACTGGAAAAATGATGTTTGCCTTAAGTACCCAAAAGGCATTTAAGCCAGTGAGTGATTCTGCCTTTATTACCGGTTTGCTCAGCGCGATTGAAGTTATGTTATCAATGCCTATGGTTGAGATTGTTAAAACTATGCCATTAGCACAGCCCATTGAAAGCGCTCTAGTAACGCACGATGGTTTACTTGGGCAACTATTAGATATTACCACCAGCTTTATTCTTGGCCATGAAGAATTACAATCAGATGGCACTTTAGAAGAAAACCTAGCTCTTTTTTCATTAGACAAACACTTTGTACAAAAAGAGTTCCTTGAAGCGAGTAGATGGTGTCAAAGTTTAAATTTAGAAGCTTTGACGGGATAGGCACGTTACTTTATAAGTTCAAACATACAATAATTATAAAACAGCAGTTTCATATAAAAAGGATATCTTGCTAAGTCCGATACTTTTTAGTATTGGACTTAAGAAAATGGAGTAAACAGGTAAATAGTTCAGGTATATGTTAAGCCTTTGATATACAGTGATAAATAGAACGCTACGTGAAATCTGATAAGTTTTGCCTATACTAGTCAGTCAGATTTCACAGAAACTCACTATAAATTGAACGTAAAAACTCTGTAGTCATTGTTTTTATTGACCTACATTTGTTTGTTGAGGTTTTTAAGTGAATTTAATCTACCTTTCTTATCTTGCCACTTTCAGCTCTCATTTTGTTTTCCGACTGAACATACACAGTATCTGTTGTTGCCATACTTGCATGACCAAGGTCTTCAGAAAGATCTTTTAAAGCACGACCTCGTTCAATTTCCATACTTGCCCCCGTATGACGAAGCCAATGGGTTGTAGCTTCTTTGAGTTTCATTGCTCTATTTTCTCCCTCAAATCGCTTCATTCGTGTAAAGGCATGATCAAATATGTCTTGTACTAGTCGCCTTAAATGTCGAGATGTCATGCCACCTTGACCACGTATTTTTTCAACAAGTACATTATTATCACCACTTGTTGGCAAGCCTGAAAGATCTCGTGATAAACGATATCGTTTTAAAAATGGAATAAAATCAGACGGTACCGTGGTATCACGTAATTTTCTGCCTTTACCAAATATTTTCAACCACCAGTTTTCATCCTCATCTTGCCAAAAATGCCCCATAATTGGTGACCAATTATCACGCTCTGAAAGCTCAGATATTCTTAAAAATAACGTTTTTAATGATGCGATAACAAATAAGTTTCTCTCATAAATAGGATCTTCATTTGCCATATCAACAGCGGTATCTAGCAAGTATTGCCATTGTGACGATGACAACCTTTTGATTTCTTTAACTTGTGTATCACTTATGAAATGCTTGCAGTCCTTTTTAGCTATCTGTGCAGGATTTCCATAACAAAGCTCTTCGCCCATTAGGTAGTTATAAAAAACAATAATTGCTGTAAATGTTGAAGTTAATGTTTGTTGTGATGGACGATATTTCTTTTTATCAACATCCTTAGATGATTGACTTTTAGCTGCTTGGACTTTATACGGTCGCCATAATTCATTGGCATTAAAATAGCTGTTTTTGAGTTTAAAACGTTCCTGATTACTTGTGCCAATCCAAGTCACTGGTGGTTTCCAACAAAAGTCAGCATATTCTAAAATATCCGATTTACGCAATTCTTCAATAGGCGTTTTTTTTACTAGAAATGACCACAGCAAAAACTTCTCAATTTCATTTCGAAACCTATCATAGGTATGAATGGATTTATTTCGGCCTGTATACTCGAGAAAAGATTTTCCCCATTGCCAATGAGTTAAAGACCATGAAGCAATAGTTGTTATAAAATCATTAATGCTTGGGTAATCACTAAGTTCTAATTCACAGAGTTCGGTATAGGTTGGATACAAAGGGACAGGAGCTGTTTTAGACATAGATAAAGATAGTGATTAAAAGAACTATTGTAACAAGTTTAATTGACCTTACACGCTAAGTCCAATACTAAAACGTATTGGACTTAACAAGTAGTTCCCTATAAATTAGATCTAATGTTTATTTGAAAATGTTACAAGCAAAACAATATTTACACGGTATTAGTGTAAAGGAATAACTTTCATTGCCAATTGCGGATCAAACCTAACTTTGTGCCAATTCATTCGCCAGTCTAGATGTGGCCCCGTTACTCGACCAGAGTTACCAACTTTTGCTATCACTTGTCCTTGATTTACCAAATCACCTTCTTTGACAAGTGAGGCGCTTAAATGCAAAAAATTAGAGGTAATGCCATGGCCGTGATCTATCACTAAAGTTCCGCCCGAATAGAACATATCAGGTACCCATAGCAATACTTTACCGGCTGCGGGTGCCTTTACTGGCGAACCTATTGCGCCAGCATAATCAACCCCATAATGAGGGTTTTTAGCTACACCATTGTAATAGCGTTGGCTACCATAAACACCTGTGATACGAGCCTTGCGCGGAGCAATAAAACCTTGAGAAAAGTCCGTCAAATCACTAGAAATTTTTCTAACTTTATTCATCATCTGCCAATCTTGCTTGGCACGCGTCTTGGCCTTTTTATTGGGACTCATAATACTTTTTTTAATACCTTCAACACGAGATATTTTATAATCACGTTTTGCTGGTATAAGTTTTTTTTGCTCGATAGTGCCTTCAGGTGATGTGACTTTTAAAAGGTATTTGTTGTTATCATCTCTTGAAAAAGCAAAAACATAATCACCATTTATTGATACGGGTAAAACACGTTCATTTAACATGACTGTATAGTTAGGCTGTGTTTTACCTATGACTAAACCGCCCTGCTTTATTTCACCGGACAGTTGAATTTCAGCTTGTGCAGAAAGTGTAAAGACACTTAAAAGGCATAAGTTACTTAGTTTTTTTAAGCTAAACACTGACAATCGCTCCTTTTGCCACCCCTTCATAGGCGATAACTTTTATCGTTGAATTTGCCAAATCTGTCTTTAGTTGCCGGGCAATGAAGTCTGCTAACAGTTCAACAGTTGAGTCACAATCAACTACATCAAGTACATTAGCCGCTACGGCAATATCAAAACGACCTTGTGGCGCTTGATAAGAGAAAAATTGATGATCGGGTGTCAAATACTGCTCTGCCTGTGAGGATAACTCAATGTCAGATTTAGTTACTCTGTCTGCTTCACTGGCAATATAAATATCTTGCCAGCGTTTACACCATTGTTGCTCCAATTCAGTATTTTTTTGGTTATCTATAAATATTTGAATTTTAGATCTATGTCCATGTGCTATACGTTGACAATTACCATCATGGAGTTTTAAACCATGAGTATAGTGATAATAATCACCGGTTATATTTTCAGGGCGTAGTACTAATGATAACCCTTGAACATTATTGGGTAGCTGGGCCAAAATAATTTTCGTTAAATGCTCTGTGACTGAATCAATAGTGATGTTAGCACAGTCAATTTTTGCAAAGGCACATTGGGGTGATTGCAAATGATAGCTCGCTCGTTTGGTTAAAAAATCAATGGTTTCATGGTTAGCATGATGCAAAGATGTTTGAAGTGTTAACGCGGGCTCTTTCATAGGAAGTAGCAGCTTGTGATCGACTGCCTCATCGATAATGGCTTTGATTTGTTTTTTAACAATAGCAAAGTCTAACACCATGCTTTGCTCATTCAATGAGCCATCAAGTAACACATCAACAATCCAACTTTCTCCTACAATGCCGCGTTCTTTACAAAGGTAGGAAAAATCAATCACGGTTAAGTCATCTACAAATAATTGCATGGTTATCTTCTCTAAACTACTTTACTTGCCAAGCGATACTTTCGTCTGCACGAATAGGCACAACAATATCGTTACCAAAGCTTAGCGTTGCAGGCACTTGCCAAGTTTTTTTAACTAAGGTGATTTTATCATTACTAACGGGTAATTGATAAAAAGCTGGACCATTTAAGCTAGCGAAAGCTTCTAATTTATCTAAAGCATTCTCTTGCTCAAATACTTCAGCATAAAGCTCAATGGCAGCATGTGCTGTATAAGATCCAGCACAACCGCAAGCTGATTCTTTAGCATGTTGAGCGTGTGGTGCTGAGTCTGTGCCTAAGAAAAATTTAGTACTGCCACTGGTGGCAGCTGCTACTAAAGCGGCTTGGTGAATATTACGTTTTAACACAGGCAAACAAAAGTAATGTGGACGAATACCGCCAACTAACATGTGATTTCTATTAAATAGTAAGTGATGTGCAGTAATGGTTGCCGCCACATTATTTGAAGCACTAGTAACAAAATCTACCGCATTTTTGGTGGTGATATGCTCTAACACTACGCTTAAATCGGGGTAATTGGCAACTAGCGGCGCTAATATAGTGTCGATGAACACTTGTTCGCGATCGAAGATATCAATTTCATCACGGGTAACTTCACCATGAATTAATAGCGGCATACCAACACGTTGCATAGCAGCAAAAACATCTTTTAAATTATCTACATCGGTAACACCTGATGAAGAATTAGTAGTAGCACCTGCTGGGTAAAGTTTCGCCGCATAAACTAGGCCCGAGGCTTTGGCTTCTTTAATATCTTCTGCGCTAGTATTATCAGTTAAATAAAGCACCATCAAAGGTTTGAAATGCGCACTTGGCTTGGTGGCCATAATTCGCTCATAGTAGCTTTTAGCAAGTGCGGTATTGGTTACTGGTGGTACTAAATTCGGCATTACGATAGCGCGCCCAAAATAACGGCTGGTATCTTTAACGGTATCTTTTAATACCTCACCATCACGTAAATGTACGTGCCAGTCATCCGGACGAGTAATAGTTAGTGTGGTTTCTTGGCTGGTATTGCCGTTATTTATTATTTCATTTGTCATGATTTTTCCAATTTTATAAATTTGTCTATATTTTACATTTGCATTTTAACTAACTGATATATAACTACAATTACCGTAACGCATAACCCGGTAAGCAGTAAATCAATTACTTATTCGCTTATTTCATCGTTATCATTAGTCGCCAGCAAGGCTTGTAATTGCTCTTTTAAATTTGGCGGTACTTTAAAAATAGTTATAGAGTCATTATGAGGATTATAAACCACATCTTGACCAAAATGACTGCGTTCAAAGCTCAAACTGATACCGCTCCCATAGCCTGAGTATTTGGTAATTTTATTCACAACCGTCTGATCGTGGGGAAAAGACTCTTCAATGGGGTAAGATTGTTGCTGGCAAAATTGATAAAAATCTTGTTCATTGCCGCTTGCATCGGTAGTGGTATGCCCTATCACCTTGCCTACTTCTTGCACTGAAACATCTTGTGAGCTAGCTTTTTGCTCTTTACAGTAACTCAAAAGCTCTTTACGTGTTTGCTGTTTCTCTGATGCATCAAGTTGATTTAATGACACATAATCTTCAACCGCTTGTACTAGTGTTTGAGTTTGCGCTTTTGCATCTAACCCTTCTTCACAACCTAAAAAGTCTAAAAAGAAGTCAGAAACTTTTCGCCCTGCTCGTCCTTTAATAAAAGAAATATAACGGTTGCCACTGGCATTTTGTTGATAATCAAATAAATCAATACGCGCCGCTAATTGTAACTTGTTGGTATCTAAGTGCTGATCAGCAGAAATATTAAGTTCACCATCAACACTATAATGTTCAGATACCGGTATAACCGCCACTAAAAGGTAACGTCCACCCATATATTCGTAATGACAAACAATTAAGTAACCGCTCTCTTCAAGATCATATTTTTCAATTTCATTTTTTAAGGTGTTTGCGGCTTGAGAGCTAAACTGCTAAAAGCTTTGGCGTTCACCTAAATAGCTTTCCATTAAATCGACAAAGCGAGCTGTAGTTGTACCATCTCCTTCATTAGCCTCTGCAGGCATGGCATTAAAACTGCCGTAGGCTTTAGAGCCTTTGCCATTATAAATGGTATGTAAACCATCAACAAAAGCGTTAATTTTTGCTCCTACCTCTATTTCCTCTGGCCCAAGGCGTAATAAAACCTCGCCTGACTCTTGTTTTTTTGAGATAAAATGTAAGGCGATATTCGAAATGATTAAACTCATAGTTAAGCTTCTATCTAATAGTATATTGTTCAGGCATTTGATAAACTAAGAAAATATTATTTATCATCAGCAATTAAGTGTCATTATGCCCATTGTATCGAAATACTCCAATGAACGTGTAGAAAAAATTATCCAAGAATTAATGGATGTGCTTGTTAATGAAGAAGCAACAACCGATTTAGCCCTCATGTGTTTAGGAAATACAGTCACTAATGTCATTAGTAAAATCCCTGCCGACAAGCAAAGTGCTATTGTAGACAATTTTACCCAAGCATTAAAACGATCTATCCAAAAAACTCACTAGTTTATTTATCTAATTATAATAAGAAGAATTACTATCAATGGTCTCTTTTGATACAAAAAGCTATAGCAAAAAACTATTACATTTAATCAGTTGGAGCCATTGGTTCACATTTTTCAATATTATTGCGGCAATTGCCCTATCTTCCTATTATCTTTTTAGTGAAGCAGCACCCGACACCTTGTTAGGGCAAGTTTATCTCGTTACTACTTGGCTAAGTCATATAGCGTTTTTAACCTTTATGAGCTTTGTCTTAGTGTTGTTTCCATTAACCTTAGTATTCCCAAATACCAAATTTATTCGCGCTAGTGGCTCAGTTATATTTACTTTGGGCTTATTAATGCTACTACTTGATGGTTTTATTTATAGTCGTTTAGGTTATCACCTCAACGCATCATCAAGCACACAAATAATTGATTTAATTAAGGAGATAGCACAGGAAAATAGTTTGTTTTATTTTGTCAGTGGTACTTTAGCTATTATCATTTTAAGCTTTGAATTCACTATGAGTAATTACGCATGGAAACATTTAAAGCAACTACAAAGAACTATTTTTGCTAGGTTTGTCATCTTTACCCTCGTATTAGCATTCTTTTTTAGTCACTTAACCCATATTTGGGCGGATGCTAATTTAGATTATGATGTGCTACGCCAAGATACTGTTTTACCACTTTCTTACCCAGCCACAGCAAAAACATTACTAACCAAATATGGTTTGTTTGATATTGATGATTATATTGAGCGAAAAACTAGCCCATTGTCTTTTAGTCAAGCGATTCCTAAGTACCCTAGCTTAATGCCTGAGCAATGTCCAAGTAACCAAAGTATTTCAAGTTCAATGTTTATAGTGCTTTCTGATGAGCAATTGACTGAACAACAGTTAGCTCAATTCTCTCGCCGAACAACAAGTGCTAGTTTAAAGTTAAATAATCATGTGGATGCTGCGTTAGCTAATGACGCATGGTTTAATTTATTTTATTCGTTACCTAGTATCTACCAGCAAGATATCTTATCTCAAAACACTATGCCTTTATTATTCCAAGCAATGGATCAAAATAACTTAACTAGCACTTACACGCTTATTAATGATGATATTGATAATACAGGCCCTGAAAACTCATGGTTTAGCGCTTTATTTTCTAAGCAAAAACAACTTGCCGATATCTCCACGCTAGTATTTGCAGAGCGCTTAAATAGCTTAGCACCTGGATTACATTTGATTTACTTTAAAAGTAATGACACTAAAAATAAGAATGATAGTAACCGATATCAGTTTGAGCTGTTTATAGATGCTCTGCTTTTAGCGCAAAAACAAAAACAGCAGAAAGATTTTATTTGGATCAGCGCAATTGGTAATAAAGCAAAAGACGCCCGCTTATCCACCAAATCAGCTTTATTTGTCACGCCATCACCCCAAGCACTACAAGGCGTGGATTTACTAACCAGCCATATGGACTTACAACCTACTTTAATGAAAAATTGGCTTGGTTGCGCGATAGACAGCAAAAGTTATAGTAATGGTGGTGATTTATTAACATTGAAAAAAGATCGTATTATTGCCAATACGGCTGCTGAAGGGATAATGGTTTTCAATAAAGATAAGTCGGTACTTATTGATCAAAATGGAAACTTTCAAAGTTACTCTAGTCAATTAGCTGCCCCGATCACCGTAAATAAAGATTTTCCGTTGATGATTGACGGCGTTCACTTTATCAAGCGCTTTTCAGAGTATTCAGCAAATGAACAATAACTACTCAATTAAGCAAAAATAAAGAATTAAAGTTATTATTCTCATTGCATTAAACAAATAAATCATTAATATACACAGCGCAAAGGTAAAGCACCCTACTTTACTCATGCTAAAAAGCAATTTGCAATATCGGGGTATAGCGCAGCTTGGTAGCGCGTGCGTCTGGGGGACGTGAGGTCGCAAGTTCGAATCTTGCTACTCCGACCATATTAGTATTTAAAGACGTCCTCGGACGTCTTTTTTTATGCCTAAAAATCACTATTTACGTGGCTTTTAGGCGAGTGTGTCGTCCATCTACTTCCATTAGCTTCTTGTAAAAACCACCATCTAATGTAACACTGTTAGTAACACTGCAGCACAATAATATTCTCAGTGTTACTAAAAGTGTATGATGAAGGATGTATTAAATGGCTAGAATAACAAAACCGCTTAGCAATACAGAAGTAAAGCAAGCTAAACCCAAAGATAAAGAGTACAACTTAGCAGACGGTGATGGGTTATCCTTAAGGGTCAAACCTAATGGCTCTAAGCTTTGGATATTTAATTACTATCGACCTTATACAAAAAAGAGGGCTAATATTGGCTTTGGTCAATACCCTGCACTTTCTATAGCTGAAGCTAGAAAATTACGTTTGGATGCTCGTGAACTGTTAGCTAAAGACATTGATCCAAAAGCAGATAGAGAAGATAAGGCACAAGAAGAAAAAAACACTTTAGAAAATACTTTTAGTAAATACGCTGAAGCGTGGAAAGAAATTAAAACGGCCCAATGGAAAGAGCCAACAATCAGGCGAGCACATCAAACCCTATCTAAACATGCATTACCTGTATTAAAAGATCTGCCTATTAGTCAAGTAAAACCTAAGCAGATTATAGCAATCATGAAGCCCATTATTGCAGAAGGTAAACGTGAGACGGTTAAAAGGCTGTGTTCGTTTATCAATCAGATAATGAGACTTGCTGTTGCTGATGGCTCTATTGAGTTCAATCCAATATCCGATTTAAGTGGTTTTTTTCCTTCGGCAGAAAGAGAACATTTTAAAACATTAAAGCCAGAACAACTTCCTTATCTATTGAAGGTTATGGCTCGTGCTAAAATATCAGTTATAACTCGGTTTATGTTCGAGCTGCAGTTGCATACAGCTGTTAGGCCTGTAGAAGCCGCTACAGCAAGATGGGAGGAATTTAATCTAGAAGAGAAATTATGGATTATACCTGCCAACAAAATGAAAAAGAATAGAGAACATATCATCCCCCTCTCCCCGCAGGTGATTGATCTGCTAGAGCTGCTTCGCCCTATTAGTGGAGATAAAAACTATTTGTTTCCAGGTGTGAAACACCCAAGTAGCCATGCAAACAGAGAGACCGTTAACACCGCAATGAAAAGAAATGGTTTAAAAGGACAAATTGTTAGTCATGGGTTAAGAGCCCTCTTTTCTACTACCTGCCATGAGCAAGATTTTGATTCTGACATCATAGAAAGCTCGCTGGCGCATCTAGATAAAAATGTTACTAGGCGTTCTTATAACCGATCTGAGTACCTTGAAGGTAGATGTAAGCTAATGTGTTGGTGGTCAAATCATATAGAAAAAGCATCAGTTGGCAGCCTATCTGTTATTGGTTTGAAAGAGCTTAGAGGATAATGCTAACCTCCAATACTATTCAATTTTGGCACGATTATGAGCTTCACAGCCCAACCCATTGATTTAATAAAATATAAATAAGAAAAACCGACCCGTGATGCACAGTGATAAGTCCCTAGTTCTCTAGACAGTTTTTAAGTTCTCAAAATACACTTTT
>ERZ1047985.2815-NODE-2815-length-10763-cov-5.131397_pt1 | contig 10763 bp, 9 predicted proteins | sample MGYA00383097_ERZ1047985 | MGnify/ENA primary metagenome ERZ1047985 (study PRJEB29581, sample SAMEA5548367) | metagenome | biome: marine; feature: coastal; material: water | depth 50 m | study: Short-term variability in the microbial, nano- and picoplankton...
GGTGCGGCGCAAATTCTTGATTTTACAAAAGATGTAGACCAGATTGAAATTCAATATCCTCAAAGCGATCCTGCCTCTGTTCCGGTCTTGGAACTGGCCCCAAAAGACGGCGCGCCATCTGATCTTTCAATCAAGATTGGCGGAAATGAGGTTGCAGTCATCAAAGACGCTTTTGGGAAAATTGAGGTCGGAGATATCTTTTTGCGTGCAGTCTAGTTTCCTTGTTTTACTCCGGACCTTTTACGCATTAGGCTCATATTTTAATCAGTTTGACCTAAAGCTGATCGCTGGTAACAAATTCAAATTTGGCCTTTAGCGATTTTGCCAATGAGCTTAGGCGCGACTTGGCAACCTCACCATAAAGCGGCGCTGCCTCAGGCGGCAGGCTTAGGCGCAGCAAGCGGCGGTCTTCTTGCCAATGCAAGCGGGCGCGTTTTTCATCCCCTGCAATCCACATCATGGCCCCAAGCCGCATGGCTTTGCCCAGCACTTCGGCGTGCTGTGTTTGGCTGTCCGACAAGAGCGTGAAAAGATCTGCAAACCGCGCGCCCTCGCGTTTATTGCGGTACCGATGCATCAGCGACAAACCTAAAAACACCCGCTCAGAATGTTTTAGTCCGCCAAGGTTGGCCCGTGTTGCATTATCAAAACAAATTTCGGCGCGGTAATCGGGATGCGCGCGCCAGCTGACATCATGCAAATGACAGGCCGCTTTGATCAAACGCTCAAGCTCTATATCTGCGTCGGGAAACAAAGGTTTGACAAAGTCAAACAACCGCAGGCCAAAGCCTGGAACACGGCTGTCTTTGGCTTCGGAAAATGCGCAGGCTTCAATCAGCGGGTCTTGATCACGAATGACTTGTGGCATCTGTTCAAAGAGCATGCCTTCGCGGATGCCATAACTGGACACCGCGATGTCGCTGGGTTGAAAAGTTTCAAGCATCCCTTTTAACACCTCGGCGGCATAGGGCACCAAAGCCATGCGGGCGGCTGAGACATTGCATTTTAACCGCAACTCTTGCAAATCTGCGGTGCTGAGATATTCGATTGTTTTGCCAATGCTGTCCGGCGTCATCCGGTATTCATGCAGCACATAAAGCGGGTAGTTTCTGCGTTCCATATCCACCCGTGCAAGGACCCGCCAAGAGCCGCCAACAAGAAACAGCCGATTGTGTTGCGGCCCCATTTTTTGCGAAAGCTTGGTCATGGATGCGGAAATCATCTTGGCCCGTTCAGTTTTGCTTTCGGCAAACTCCATTAGTTTAAACGGCCCGATGCGCGATGAGGCGCATTTGCCGACCTTGCCGTTAGATATTTCTGCCAATTCCATTGATGATCCGCCTAGATCACACACCAGTCCATAGGCGCCGGGCCATCCTAGCATTACGCCCTGCGCTGACAGCCGCGCTTCTTCTTTGCCATCAATAATCCAAATCTTTTGACCTGTGGTGTGCAGCACATCTGCGCAAAATGCGTGGCCGTCTTTTGCATCGCGCACAGCAGCGGTGGCCACGGCCGTGAGTTCGGGGATATCCATCGCTTTGGCCAGGTGGCAAAAACGGTTGATGGCTTTGATCGCCCGCACCCGACCCTTTGGGTTTAAATATCCAGTGGCGGCAAGCCCTTGCCCGAGCGCACACATGATTTTCTCATTATAGAAATAAGCAGGAGATCGAGCAGCACCATCAAAAACAACCAGCCGAACCGAGTTTGATCCCACGTCAATAACGCCAACTTTGGAAAGTCGGCGTTTGGCCTGATCAAAAATTATCTGTGGCTCTATCTTATCCCAGTCATGATCCGATGTCGGATGGCGTGAAGTCATAAAGGGGTCCTTTAAAGTCGCCTTGGCCGGCAGATTAATTCCTCTATGCCGATGCTGGCAGCGCAGGTCAATATTCTGATCCGTTATCTGCACTTAGAACTTTGCTTGCAAAGCTGCGCGTCATAGGCCGTTGTTCGCGTAATGCGGCGGCATCAAGCTTTTCCACAAAGTGCTGGGCGGCGGCAAAAGACCGCTCTAAACGAGCCACTAAAAACTGGATCACATCGGGTGCAGGATAGACCTGACGATCTGCAAAAAGCTTGGCCAAGAGGGCGGAAAACAGCAAGTCATCGGGTTCATAAAGAACCGCGTTGCGTGCGCCGTGCAGGCGCGAGGCTAAATCAGGCAAAGCAATGTTCCAGTGACGCGGCGCGCCGCGGCCCGTAAAGAGCAAAAAGCGCTGCTCTGCCGCAAAAAGATTGTGCAAATGAAAAAGTTGCTCTTGGGCTGCCCTGTTGCCGCCAATATCCGGGACATCTTCAACGATCAAATTTGTTTGCATCAGGGCTGTGTTCTCGTGCCTGCATAAGTCATGGGCCGAAATAATCTTGGCGCTGCTTAGTTCTGCCCAGACATGCGCCAGATGGGTTTTGCCCGATCCTTGAGGTCCACTGAGTATATGCTTGCCGCCTGGCCAGTTTCGCCAGTCTTCGATCAATGACAGCGCAATGGTATTACTTTGACTGACAAAAAAGTCGCCTCGTCCCAATACGGTGCGGCTGGGTAGATCAAAAATAAGTTGCTTAGGTGTCACGATTTTTTTTCAGTTTCCGACAGCCCTTTATAAAGCCGCCCGGTTTTATATTGATCAAGGCCAAAGCGCACCAATACCCCCAAAGTGGCGGCAACAGGAACAGCAATCAGCATTCCCAAAAATCCAAAGAGTGCACCAAAGACCGATAGGGCCAAAAGCAGCCAAACAGGGTGGAGCCCAACCGATTGCCCCACAAGTTTTGGGGTGAGATAATTTCCCTCAATCACTTGGCCCATTAAGAAAATCCCTGCAACAAGTCCCAATTTGCCCCATTCGCCCCAAAATTCAATCACTCCCAAGCCGATGGCCAGAGCTCCGCCAACCAAAGATCCGAGATAGGGAATAAATGTTACTAGGCCGGCAAAAAAGCCAACGGCAAGCCCAAAGTTTAATCCAACAAGCCATAAAGCAATAGCATAATAGCTGCCCAGTATGAGGCAGACAGAGCCCATGCCCCGCACAAAAGATGAAAGGGTTTGGTCAATTTCACTGGCAATTCGGCGCAAAGATGGGGCGTGGTCGCGTGGCAGAAATGCATCGAGTCGCGCAATCATTTTATCCCAATCTAAAAGCAAATAAACCGTTACCACTGGGACAATGACCAGCAGTAGTACAATATTGATCAAAGATGCTGCCGAGGACATCAAAGCCCCAAAAATATGGCCGCCAAAGCTGTTGAAAAGTTGCTCAGCACGGGACCTTACAAATTCAGAGGCTTGGGCAATTGATGTTTCAAGGTCAAGGTTATTTGTCACAGCGCTTGGCAAAATCTTTTGCAGCCGTGCCTCAACTTCACTGATCAGATCTGGGGGCACGCTTAGGCTTCCAAGAGCGGCGATCTGCTGGACCAAAGTGGAAAGCACAAAAACGGTCGCGGGCAATAGGATCACCAAAACCCCAAGCGAAATCACCAAGACTGCCATGATCCGCGTCAAGCCAAGCCGTTCCAGCCTGTCGGCAATCGGATCAAGGAAATATGCAATCGCTGCCCCCAACACAAAGGGCAGTAAAACATCCCCTAAAAACCAAAGAACAGCAAAGAATGCCGCGCCAGCAACCCCCCAATATTTCAGTTGATCTTGAGCTGAAAATGCCATGATAACTCCGCAAATAACCCTTGTGGGCATATTTGTCGCAAACGTGCACAAGATGCAAGATGGCTCCAAGAAAGTCAAAATTTGTAGGTGATCATGCCGGAATGTCATATTGCGACAAGTTTCCTGCGGCGTTGTCTTGTCAGTTTGACGATTTCTCCTTAAAGGATGCTAAACGCCAAGGCAAAGGAGCCACCATGCGCCTGTCACGCTATTTTCTGCCCGTTTTAAAGGAAAACCCGACCGAGGCCCAGATTGTCAGCCATCGGCTGATGCTACGTGCGGGGATGATAAAGCAAGCCAGCGCAGGAATTTATTCATGGCTGCCGCTGGGCTTTAAAGTTATGCGCAAGATCGAGGATATTGTGCATCAAGAACAAATCCGTGCCGGCCATATTCCAATGTTGATGCCGACATTGCAATCTGCTGATTTATGGCGTGAAAGCGGACGATTTGATGGTTACGGTGAAGAAATGCTGCGGATGAAGGACCGTCAGGGCCGCGATATGCTGTTTTCTCCCACGGCAGAGGAAATGTTCACAGATGTGTTTCGCGCCCATGTGAACAGTTACAAAGATTTGCCTTTGACACTCTATCAGGTGCAGTGGAAATTCCGTGATGAAATCCGGCCGCGCTTTGGGGTGATGCGGGGCCGTGAATTTTACATGAAAGATGGCTATAATTTCGATTTGAGCAAAGAAGATGCTTTGCATGCCTACAATCGCCATTTGGTCAGCTATTTGCGCACGTATGAGAGGATGGGCCTGCAGGCGATACCGATGCGGGCCGATAGCGGCCCGATTGGCGGTGATTACACGCATGAGTTTTTGGTTTTGGCCGATACGGGCGAATCCGAGGTCTTCTATGACAGCAAGGTCACCGATATCCAATTGGGAGAGCGGGAAATAGATTATGACAGTGTCGACCAATGCCAATCGATATTAGAGGAATTTACCGCGCTTTATGCCCGCACAGGTGAAACCCATGAAGCGAACCAGTTTGGGTCAATCCCTAAAGAGCGCCAGCGCTCGGCGCGCGGAATAGAAGTGGGACAGATTTTTTACTTTGGCACGCTTTATTCAGAAAAGCTTGGGGCTTTGGTCACCGATGACCAAGGTAATAAAGTTCCTGTTCATATGGGCAGCCACGGGATCGGTGTTTCCCGGCTTGTCGGCGCAATTATCGAAGCCAGCCACGATGATAAGGGAATTATTTGGCCCGAAGGCGTTACCCCGTTTCATTGCGGTATTGTCAATCTTAAACAGGGCGATGATGACACCGATGCCGCCTGTGAGGCGCTTTATTCAGGGCTAACTGCGCTGGGGCTTGAGCCATTATATGACGACCGCAAAGAACGGGCAGGGGGCAAATTTGCAACGATGGACCTTATTGGTCTGCCGTGGCGCATTACAGTGGGACCGCGGGGGTTAAAAAACGGGGTGGTCGAAGTAACCTCTCGTAGATCAGGTGAAAGTGAAGAGTTGCCAATAGAACAGGCGCTTACCCGGATCGCAGGGATATACCAACATAATTAATCTTGATTGGGTGGTGCTGGCGGAATTTTTGATTAATATTCCAAGCAATCATCACGCTTTACGTTATAGCTTTTGGGAAAAATACCGGTATAGAAAAGCTGCTAGAACAATAGTAACGGTCCCTTGGTAGCTTAAGGCGTCGATCAGTAATATGACGTTGGTGACAACTGCAATAACAAAGACGCCGCTGGTTTCCCCCAAGAGAATATACACTAAAATCGTGACCAATACGGACACAAATCCAATCTCGGCCACCTTCCATAACACTTCAGTCGCTTTGGAAAGTGAGCTTTTGAGAGTGGGCATATTTTAGTTCCATTTTCTTGGGGGAGAAGTGCTTTTACCTGTTAAACAGCCATAAGACCACACCCAGAGAAATCAAACCGGCAAGGCCAGCGTTCCCCAGTTGTTGAACAAGTGAAGTGATGTTGCCAACAACATCGCCCAAGAAGGCCATGTTGTTTCCGCCAACAAGCAATGACGCAACAATGGCAAATGCCAGAAGAGCGAGGCCAACATCCGTTAGCGCTGCTACTGAGGCTTTAATCTTATCAATCATAGTTCCCTCCGATAGGTTCTGTTTAGTTCTTTATTGTCGAGACATCTTGTCTCACCGCCCTTCTATAGGCGAAATTCCGCCGAGTCATTACAATTCTGACAAAATGCACAAAATAATTGGGTTAGTGCGACAAATGAATGACAATATCTAGGCTGTGTTAGCAATATGTAGGTGATTTTTGTAATGAATATCCATAAGTTGTGGGTTATTCGGGAGAAATTTCCTCATTTTTGGGAAGATTGAAGAAAAATCGATCTAAAACCTCTCAATTCTGCTGGCACTAGGTATCGCCCACTGACTTTTGAGCCTATTAGGAAGCGGAGGCACTGGAACAATGTTGTCGTTTTATTCTGTCGTCAAAAAGAAACTTCGTACGATGACCCAAATATCTTCAGTTACAAAGCAATTGCAATTTTGAGTTGATTGGACTATCGATGTCGTCAGGGTGCAATTTGACTGATGGCGTTTTAGATCAAGTGGGATACTTGAAATAAAACGAGCGTAAAGGGGTAAGGAATACACTAATTGTATCCATCTTTAAAAAGATTAAAGTATTAAAAAGTCAAAGATGAGTCTGAAATGTATATTCTTGCTGCAATTCTGTCTGCGACGCTCGGCTTATTATTTATTTGGGCCTATCATGCGTTGTTTAATGGCGAGGACCGACATCTGTTGGCCCCTCAAGCCTCACACCAACTGCCGACCCCGCGATTTGGTGGAGTCGCCGTATTATTGGCAATCTTTATTTCAATTTTGATTTCTGGTGGAAAAATTGATTTTACATTGCTCATTTGCACTGTTCCGGTTTTCATTTTTGGATTGATGGAAGATTTTGGGCGTTCAACTGCGCCGCGCATTAGGCTTGCTATTGCCGCGATAGCGACGCTTCTTGGCATTACCGTCTTTGGTATATGGATTGATCGCGTAGATGTACCGGGGATTGACTTGGCGTTTGCATGGGCGCCTTTGGGCATTTTGTTTACAGTATTTGCTGTGACCGGTCTGGTGCATGCCATAAATCTAATAGACGGCGTCAACGGGCTTGCATCTGGCAAGGTTATTTTATCATCTGGGGCTCTTGCTCTTATTGCAGCAAAGTTTAACGAGCCATTGATCGCGCATTTGGCAACATTGGTCATGTTTGCAACGATTGGCCTATTTATACTGAACTTTCCGCTGGGCCGAATTTTTATGGGTGACGCAGGCGCCTATAGTCTCGGGTTCATCCTGGGCTGGATGATTATTTTCCTCATGCATAGACAGCCAGAAATTTCGGCCTGGGCGATGCTTTGTGTTATTTTCTGGCCGGTGATGGATACGGTTTTCGCCATTGGTCGCCGCCGATTTTCCAACGGGCGAGCTGATCAACCAGACAGATTGCATTTTCATCAGTTGATCATGAGGTTTTGGCAAATTATGTCCGGCGGTAGGCTGAGTAAAACCGTTGCAAACCCGCTGGCAACGGCCACAATTTTGCCACTCGCTGCTTTGCCAGTGTTGGGCGGTGTGGTCTTTGTTGATCAACCTATGGCAAGTTTTTTGGTTGTTGCAGCAGCAGTACTTTCATTCTGGCTAACCTACGCTCTGGCAATTTTTGTTATTCGCCGCCGCCGGCTTCGGCGTTATCTTGGGCGCATGACATTGCCAATTTATGGATTTTTTCTTTCATCTGAGCACCGGTTAGAAGCCTCACAGCGCGCTACTCCGGCTGAATAGTCGGGGTTTATTTAGCCAAATTCCGAAAAGGATGTCGTCTTGTCGTTAGGCCGCCTGTTGGCTATCCCTTTAGTGAAATAATTTCACGCCGGAAAAGGTCTTCTTCGATAAGCTTGGCATCTTTTTCAAAATCCCGTGCTGCCAGATGACCGCTATAGACAGCATCGGCAATTAGCCCGGGGGCTGCGGCATCCCCAATAAGTGATAAATTTCGCAAGCTGTCTGGGTGTGCGGCTTGATGTCTTCTTAAGTCGTCGTAAAGCCTGCTTTGCCGGTGGCGTTCGGTGACCAAAACAACCGTAGCGCAGGCTTGGCGCTGCGTTTGGCCTGTGTAGATGCAGGACAGCTCAGCGCTCTCTGAGCAAACTTGGGTGAGTTTGTGGCCAAGACGCAAAGCAACCCCGCGCTCTAACAACACTTTTTGTATTTTGGCCTGCTCTAAGGTGTTTTCCGTCCATGGCGATACCATTGATGCCGGTGTTGTAAACACCACATTGTAACCTGCTTCGCTGAGGTGCTCGGCCAGAACGCCAGCAAGATATATTTGATCATCATCATAAATCAGCACTGGCCCATCGGTAGGATTTTTTCCGGCCATGATGTCATCCGCGGTAAGGATGGTCATTGCATCGGAAATTGGAATGGGTTGCCGCGCGCTCCGGCCAACTCCATCGCGTCTCCATTTGGCTCCGGTTGCGATAAAGACATTGCCGATACCCAATTCTAAAACATCCGGTAAAGCGAGGGGGCTTTGCGTGAACAGCTGAACATTTGCACGCTGGTTTAAATCATAAAGGCGATGATCCACCACCCGTTTCCACGCGCCCAACCCCAATAGTTGCGATTCCAGTCGTACCCGTCCGCCGGTTTCATCTGATGCCTCGGCCAGAGTGACTTCATACCCGCGTTTGGCCAGTTGCATAGCGCACTCTAGCCCCGCCGGACCGGCCCCGATAACCAGTGCGTCGTTCTCTGCGCCTTTGGGCGCAATTTTTTCAGGGTGCCATCCGCGGCGCCATTCTTCACCCATAGTCGGGTTCTGCGTACAGCGAATTGGCATCGCCATATTATCGCTTGCCACGCAAATATTGCAGCCGATACATTCGCGAATTTCATCAATGCGTCCGGTTCGGATTTTTTCCGGCAAAAACGGATCCGCAATCGAGGGGCGTGCAGAGCCGATAAAGTCAATGATCCCATTTTTCACCATTGAGGCCATTAAATCGGGTGAGGTAAACCGGCCCACTGCAACCACGGGCTTAGAAGTCACCTGGCGCACAAAGTCAATATAAGGAGTTTGATAGCCTTCGTTTGGCGCAAACCGGGTGGTTGCGGAATCGTTTGACCAATCAGAAACATTCACGTCCCATAAATCGGGCAGTTCAGCCAGCATTTCAACAACGGCGCGTCCTTCTTCGGCCGCTTGCATGCCATCGATGCCTTCCATTTCATCGACAGCAAAGCGAAAGGCCACCGCGCAGCTGTCTCCGACGGCCTCTTTTGTGTCCTCGATCAACTCTCGGATCAATCGGGCGCGATTTTCAAGCGAGCCGCCATATTCATCCATTCTATCGTTAATTTTGGGCAATAGGAAATGTTGCGCCAAAGCCATATGATGCCCTGCATAGACGTATATGATATCAAATCCGGCCTCTTTGGCCCGTAGCGCCGCGGCGCGGTGCCATTGGCGCAGATTGCGGATGTCAGATTTATCCATTGCGCGGGCCTGTTTGGGGACCAAGAGGTCAATCGCCATATCAGTGGGCGCGAAACTGGTTGATCGGGTGGATAGATTGCCAGCATGGTTGCCGTTATGGGCAAGTTCAATCGCAGCCAAAGCACCATGTTTATGTACGGATTCGGTCATCAAGCGTAGGGCAGGGATGTCGCGTTCATCCCATAACCTGCCTTCGGGAAAGGGGGTTAAATCAGAACTAGGGTGTATTTCAGTTTCCTGATTGCACACCACAGCCCATCCGCCCTCGGCTTTGATCGCGCGGGTGGCAGCATCTGCTTGGGGTCTTAGATGCCCCATCCCGTTGCAATGCGGCACTTGGAAAAACCGGTTGCGTGCTGTTACTGGCCCAATCTTTAAGGGTTCAAACAGAATTGAATAGTTGCTGTCAGCCACGCCGAGAACTCCTGAACTGGAAAATTTTACCAACTAGGCAAAATATCGCAACTCAGGTCAACTAGAATAGTCGTCGCACACTTTACTTTTTGATGAAATTGGCAGACAGACGGATTTTTGCCGGCTATCTAGAAAGACCTGCGCCCAGATTTATAAAAGCGTAGAGCCACAGATCAAAGACAACCCAGCCCGCACTCAATTTCTTACGCTAAATATCTTATGAAGCGCTATCCTAATTTTACTTTATATTTATCTGACTTTGTCAGCGCAAAGGTGGTTAAGCAAACGCCTAAGCTTAACTTTCTTTGTTTTGCTCTTTGAAAAGTGGAACCATTGAACTCCAAACACCATCTTTCAAAAAACGGTGATAGAGCGCAGCAATGACATGCACTCCTATGAACCAATAGATTAAAGAGACCAAAAACTCGTGCACTGCAATGATACTTTCGATCAAAAGTCCGCTTTGGAAGCCTTGCCCGTATAAAAAACCGATCAGCAAACCTGAGCCAGCAATTCCTGCTAGGCTGGCATACATGCCGTAATGAACCAGTTTTGCGGCTAACTTTTGTATTTTGGGTGTTTCTTGGGGCAGGGAAGACGTTTGCGTCTTTTTCACATAGGCAAACCGAACTGCCAGTAGAAGCAAAAATACGCCTGCGAAGAGAACTTCAAATCTCAAAAGAGCGTTGTCCTCTAATTGATTGACGGAGCCTACCTGCTTGATGACCCCATAGACGAATAAAATAACAAAACCCCAATGCAATAGCTTCGCGAACAAACTATAGCTTGTGTTTGAAGCTTCTTCCTGAATGTTGCCCATTTGTGCTCCATCCCTCTAGCTTTAAAATAGAAATCTAAATTACTGAAAAATCGAAGCGACACAATAGCAAGCCGTAGTGAGTTGTTCAACAAAGGAGCCGAGTACCGGAACCAAACTGGTGTATACGGATTTGCGATGTAAGCACTCTCAGGAAGCCTATGGATTTGAATATTTAATTTATAAATACTTTAGGTGCATACTGAAATGTTTGAATTCGCGCGCCTCATAGTAGCGGAAGTTGCGTGTTCAACATGGTGACGGCGCCTTACGAATTTTTTTGAGGACGCAAGCGTAGAAAGCTTGAAATAAAAAAGGGCCCGACGGCCCTT
>ERZ1047985.2816-NODE-2816-length-10760-cov-11.750023_pt1 | contig 10760 bp, 9 predicted proteins | sample MGYA00383097_ERZ1047985 | MGnify/ENA primary metagenome ERZ1047985 (study PRJEB29581, sample SAMEA5548367) | metagenome | biome: marine; feature: coastal; material: water | depth 50 m | study: Short-term variability in the microbial, nano- and picoplankton...
ATCCGGATTACAACTCTGTGGTTTTACATGTCGTCCTTTACAACAGTGGAAAACGGTTAATTAAACGTGAGGATAACTGTGAAATTCCGGAGCTGGAATTAGCTTCTTTTATCAACAAAACACCATCAACCTCAGAAACGGAAGCCCGGGCAGACTTAAAACTTTTCGGAGAACTTCCCGGACGCTGCGGAGTGACAGCGGTTGAGCATGGTGCGAAAGTGCTGAAAAAAATTATTGGTCATGCCGCAGAGCTACGTATCCAGGAGAAAATGCAACTGTTGCTTAAGCGCTGGGATGAACAGCAACCTGAGGAATTGCTTTTTCAGTTGTTGTTCAAATCATTAGGTTATTCACCGTTTGCCCAGGTTTTTGAAGAACTGGCAAAACAATATCAATTTAGTGAACTCCGACCTTTGTTCCGTCAACCTCAGAGGACAACACGGACACTCGTACTTTCACGCTGGTTTGGTGCATGTGGATTGTTTTCCACAGAACATACAATTGCTGATCCGTCTGTACGCCATGAATTTCTACAGTGGAAAACTGCCTGGCAGAAACTTCCGGAACAACCACAAGTTTCCCGGAAATTTTCACAAACCTTCCGTCCACAAAATACTCCGGAGCGGCGGCTGCTCGGCATGTTCCATCATCTATACCGTGTAGCAAATGAGGGTTTGCTCAAACGCTGGCTGCTGATTTTGAGAAATCTGAGTCAGTTTGCAGATGAAAAAGAATTGCGTCGGCAGGCTCTCTCTGAAACAGAAAAACTATTTTCAACTCCGGATTGGGAAGTCTGGCGGCAGCATCTTGTTTTAGGAAAATCAAAGCAGGCATACTCATCACAACTTATCGGAAAAGACCGTCAAATAATTGTTTGGGCTAATGCTGTTTTGCCTTTCTTCCTGGCATATGCACGACACGAAAATGAGCCAGAACTGGAAAAACTACTCTATCGTTTATTCATGGTTTTACCTGCAGAGGCATCAAACAGCAAAATTCGTTTCATGGAAAAACGTTTATGGTTTTCAGAATTACCTAAATCGCCTATACTGAAGCTGAACACTTTTGGAAATCGTCAAGGCTTGATACAAATTCAACAAGATTTTTGCCGCAACTTTAACCAGGGTTGTGTAAGCTGCGAACTACCAGGAATTTTAGCAAGCTGAATGCAGACATGAAAAAAACATATTTTACTCACAAAAAATATTTTACGCTTTTATTTTGCCTGTGTGCATCAGTACTTTTCTCTGCCTGTAGCAGACTTAATGTTTCTCAGTTTGAAGTACAACGGCCTTCCAGAATAACCGTTCCACGTGAAGTAAAAAAAGTGTATATCCGGGCAGATCTGGTGGATGAAACAAATGATAAACTTGGTATAAAAAATCAAGTCCTTCAACAACTGGCGGATGAACTCAATCGTTTTGGACGTTTCAAAGTCAGTGTAGTGAATACATTAGACGGAAGTCAGTTTGATTCAGAAAAGGAAACTGTCGCGATAATTCAAGGGGAAGTCATCAGCGGTGGGGAGGTGGACCGCGGACAGTTTACTGACCTTGCCACTTGCACGGGTGGAATCAGCGGCAGGCTGTCTTCCGCTGGTGCAGCCACAATTACAAATGAAGCAATTACTTTGGATAATTGGCGGGGATATGTTTGCCGGAGAGGAACTTTTGCCGGAAACACTGCTGAACTTGCACTTTCATCAGCATTTTCAATGGCAGGTTTAAATGACGTTATTCCTCCTAAAAACCAGGTTGTGCGAATTTATGATTACAAAAATATTTCACTTTTTGCTCAAGCGAATTTCAGTTTTAACATGATTGGCTTAAGCAGGGAAACGCTGGCAATTCGTGCCGATTCAGCCAGTTTCGGCCGCAGTATTACCGAAAAAGATTCCTACCGCAACATCAAAGAAAGCCACCTGATTTCTCTGACTTTAGGCAGCCTGATCAGTATCACCAGAATTCCTATATTCCCAATACCAAACCGCCAGATTGCTCTAGCATCACGTAGTAATCCAAAAAAAATATTCTATGGACCAAAAGGATTAGCAATTCCGGGAATCTACGATCTTCCACCCAAAGAAAAGCGGAATGTGATTCAGCAATTGGTGAAACGCACCTTGGAATCATTCATCCGCACAATTTCTCCATACAAGCAAATGGTTAATGCCGAAATTGCAGAAGGCGGTAGAGCAAAAGCGGGGAATTTACTTAAAGAAGGTAAATCCCAAAAAGCCCGGAAGATTATTGAAGAGATTCCGCAGGAAAAACGGGAATCTCAGGATTGGTATAATTTAGGTTTGTCTTATGAAGCAGGAGCCTTAAGTGTTCAAGATTACGAAGATGCGCGTAGGTTTTATATTACCGCACTCGAGAAAAGTCCGGGCACAAAACTTTATGCACAGGGAGTTGCCCGAATCCGTCGTTATCTTGCTGAAACTAAAACATTGGCAGGTCAAACTCAATAATAGAAAAAACAATAATGAAATTTTTGAATAACTATATCTTTAATCATTTATTATTGATTATATTGATCACCGTTTTTTTAATCTCAAGTTGCGCTAAAGCCACTCTTACTGTCCAGTCACCTGCAGAAATAAATACCAGGAAAATCAAAAATATTGCAGTAGGAGGATTTGAGATAGGCCATATTATGCTGAAATTTAAAACAGAACGAAACGGTGTCTGGCAAACCCATCCTGTTTTGCTGAATGATGAGCAGCAAAAATCCATCAGCCGTTCAGTAAGAGCAAGGGTGATAAATCTGTTGACCGCTACTCCTTACTTCAAAGTTATATTTAGCGATGAATTTGAGAAATTGGAGAATGACTCTGCACTTCAACAACTGGTTTCAGTACGCGGTTACAAAACTAAAAATGTTGATGCAGTTATTAATGGAAAACTCTGGCTTGAAATTGAACGAACAGATGGAGTTGAATTAAGCAAAGAAGGTCTGGAGTATTTTCGACCTCCGCGTTCCAGAAACAGTCTCGGCCTGAATCTGACAGTTGATCAAGTGGTTTGGTGGCCGTACAAATCAACGCGCGGAACATTAGGACTTGAGATTAAATTAACCCGTTTACTGCCGACAGAGGTGGTCGCAACTACTTTTGAGACTAGAACCTACTCGCAGCGGATTGGCGGAAGGAGCAGAGAAAGTTTTCAGCAAATTTCTGAAAGTTTAACCTCAGTTCTATCTGCATCGAAAAGCTCTAAGACTGACAACATTGAAAGCTCCGTGGATGTTCTCCCTGCTTTTGAGCAAATAATTGCGGATATGGCGCTTTCAATTGCGAGCGGATTTGTCCGTCGAGTTGCCGTCACAAAAAAGGTTGTCAGCTACCCTGTTGCTGAGGGCAGCTCTGCTAATGCGAATATTTTGATTGAAGCCGGTGCTTACGATTTAGCAATAGCTCAACTTCAACAGGCAACTGCAGAAAATCCTGATCCAAATGATCTATATAACCTTGGACTTTGCTTTGAAGCAATTGGAGATTTTGGACTCGCCCAGAATACTTACAGAGAGGCCTGGCAGGCTGAACCGGAAAACCTGCTTTTTGCCCAGGGACTTGGACGCATTGAAAGACTTCGACGTGAACACCCTCAACTACAGAGACAGCTTGAATCACGTTAGTCTGCTTCCGCTTTAATGCATATTATTCAAAGAATGATTTAATGAAACTTATCCTCTCAAATATTTTTTACGTATCATCTTCCGAAATGCGGAAAGCCTCTGCTGAAGTAAAGCTCTGCGTTTTTCTGCTTTTGTGCCTGTCTGCATTTTTATTCACAGCCTGTGCACCAAAAGTAAACTTTCAAATCGAGCGTCCACCACTGCAACTGGTTGAAAAAATAAACTACATTGAGATTGGCAATTTTCAAACTGTATCCGGACAAATCAAGTTTCCAAGTGAGACAACATACGAATCCAGCCGGATTTTTAGCGGAACCGTAAAATTATTAAAACCCACCATTTCCGAATTCAATTCAAAAAATGAACAGGGGCACCTCACAGCTGATTTGCTGAGAGCCGCTTTACTACATGAACTTTCACTTCAGTCACCATTTCAGTTGATAAACACAACCGGAAAGGAAGCAGGATTTAGCGGAGCACTTCCGGATGAGTCCGAAATCGCAGTCCTACATGGGAAAGTTAAATATGCCGAAATTATTATTGAATCAGAGGAGGGTCTTTCATATTTTACAAATGTGAAAAACAAAGGCGCTACGCTCGAACAATCTTTGCTGGCAGGAGTTGTTTCAATGGGTGCAGAGTCTTCCGGAACAGGATTTGTGATAGCAACACCTTATGTGGAACAGATAGCCGCGCTGGAAGTTGAATTTTCTCTGCTCCGAAAAAATGACCGCAGTGAAGTAGTTCCTTCACAAAGTTTTCGAACTTTCTTTGTCCGGAAATGGGGCGGTTCAGTCACAACTTCGCATTTACCGATAAAGATAAAGAACTCAATTATAAAAAATTATCAATCTGATGAAGATTCTTCTGAGTCACTTATTTCAATAATTGACCGTGCAGGATTATCCTTTACAAACCCAACTGAATATTTTGCCAGAGGATTTAACCTGAGAAATAATGTCCAAGTTCCGCAAACTCCCTTGGATCTGAAAATTAGACTCGGTAGACAAGTGGCACGACAATACGTAAAACAAATCAGTCCTTATCAAGAAAGTGCAGAATTACTTGTACAGGATGGTAACAGTGTTGCGGTTAATTTGATCAGGGGGAATGCCTACCAGGAGGCAGTTGCCTTTCTGCTAGCTTTGAACGAACGTACAGCGGAGGATGAGCACAACCTTGGTTTGGCTTTTGAAGCAGCTGGGGAAATTTCACAAGCCAGAAAACACTACGAAACCGCCCTGAAAATGGACAATAATAATCCCGTATTTAAAGCTGCTCTAACAAGGACTATTAATTAAATCCCGGGTTTGCCAAAAAAATGGAAACCCGTTGATTATTTAAGGTCGGCTAATTCCTGGTGTGGATCATTCTTCATTTCAAAGAATGGAGCAGGAATTTTCAAGGCACGTGAAATGCGCTCCAAAGAGGCTTCTGTAACCTCTGCAGCATGCGATTCCCAGCTTTTTACAGTTTGAATTGCAAAACCATGTTCATAGGCAAATGCCTCTATAGACATGCCTCTCAGCAAACGGGCATATTTGATTCGATCGCCAATACGTTCCAGGTCAAGGTCGTTATCCAAACCCATTTCCCGCACGTCAATCGCTAATACTTTAGCAATCTCGCTGTATTTCGTCAGTTTGGGAGTTGAGTGTCCTGTTTCCCAATTTTTTACAGCAGTCAGTGAAACACTGAGTTTTCGGGCAAACTCTTTGCGAGTTAAACCGGATTCCTCCCGCCACTGTGTCATTTGTTCACCAAATTCCATTTCACACTCTTTTTCGTTATTCTTTTGTTTGCAGCACAAGAATTATATTTGTTAACTTCAACTGCTTTTCTTTCTATCAGATACGGATTATTTATCTCCTTAAGTACCGTATATTTAATAATATGCCTTGAATTATCAATCATTTTTTCAGGAATGTCAACCATTATCTGGAAACGCTCAGTAGTTATCTGCCATTAAAAAACATCTGCAAATGAAGTCGTTATTTTTCACTTCCTGTAAGATACGATTATCCTACACAACAGAATGTACGGTTTTTATGGTTACTAAGAGGCAATGAGGATGTTGTCTGTTATGTTAGCATTAGCGTCAAATTATCAACAGTTTGTCCCGAAAGCCTCTAAGTCTGGACTGAGAATTTGATTCCACATAATCACAAATATGAATTGAGCATGAATCTCAATGCTTGAAGACATCTTTATACTCTTGCCTTAATATATTTTTCTGTACTTTACCCATAGTATTTCTCGGAAGTTCCGGAATTACGAGTAGTTTTCGGGGTTGTTTGTACTTAGCAAGAGATGCACTGATAATTTGAGCTAAGCCGTTAAGATCAGGAGTCTCACCTTTTTCAGCCACCAGAATACCGGCAACTGCTTCTCCCAAATCCGGATGCGCTAAACCTATCACCGCACTTTCCATAATACCGGGTTGCTCATCTAGTAAAAGTTCAATTTCTTTGGGGTAGATATTATATCCGCCGGAAATGATCACGTCTTTGTTGCGTCCGGAAATGTGGAGATAACCGTCGCCGTCGATCATCCCTAAATCACCTGTGATAAAGAAACCATCCTTACGTAGTTCTTCTGCGGTTTTTTCCGGCATTTGCCAATAACCGCTGAACACATTTGGTCCACGTACTTCAATCTCACCAATCTCACCCTCTGCTAGAGTCTCTCCGTTTTTCGAGTCAGTAATCTTAATTTCAATTCCAGGCAGTGGAAACCCCACCGTTCCGGCACGGCGTTCACCGTCATATGGATTTGAGGTATTCATGTTTGTTTCAGTCATTCCGTAACGCTCCAGAATTCGGTGGCCTGTCCGTGCTTCAAATTGAACATGTGTTTCCGCCAACAACGGAGCGCTTCCGGAGACGAAAAGCCGCATGTGTTGCGTTAGATCTTTGTTGAATCGTGAATCATTCAAAAGCCTTGTATAAAAAGTTGGTACGCCCATCATCGTGGTTGCGGATGGAAGATTTTCGATTATAGAGTCTAAATCAAATTTCGGCATGAAAATCATGGAACCGCCTGCCGCAAGCGTTACATTAGTTGCTACAAATAATCCATGGGTGTGAAAGATAGGTAGAGCATGCAACAGGACGTCCTTCTCGGTAAATTTCCAAAGCTCAACCAGAGTCTCAGCATTTGAAAGTAAATTGTTCTGACTCAGCATCGCACCCTTGGAACGTCCCGTTGTTCCTGAGGTGTAGAGCAGCGCCACAAGATCTTCTCCATCACGTTCAACAGTTTTAAATGAATCGTCCTTATTCCGAGTTAATTCAGTAAATGATCCAGTCCCGTCAGCATTGAATGTTTCCAGTAAAGCCCCAGATTTTTCGGCAACAGCAACAAGTTCAGCTTCTTTGGAGCTTTGACAGATAAATAGTTTTGCACCGCTGTTTTCAATAAAATATGAAACTTCAGCCGGTGTGTAGGCGGCATTTAGCGGCAGGTAAACCAGGCCGGATTGAACACAAGCCGCATAGACTGCAAGTGCTTCTGGACATTTGTCCACCTGTACTGCCACGCGGTCACCAACAGCAAGTCCCATTTTGCTGAGTGCATTTGCAGAACGTCCTGCCATACGGATAAAAGAATCATGGCTGATTGTTTTTCCATCAGGCAGATAAAGGAATGTGGTCGAATGTCCGGCGTATTTTCCGAACATAGTTTCATAAAGCGGGTTGGACATTAAATGGCTTTTAATTTTTATCTTTGATGAGCCTGTAAAAAGACCTAAAACCGTGTCATTTCAAAATGATAATTTTTGGACTTCAGACTTTTTAAAGGACTGTCATATTTTTTAGGTTTTACAGAAATTTTAAACTACTACTTGATCGATCTATCTTAAACAAAATTCTAATGTGCTATACTTCACTATTCTCGCGAAATGATTAATCACTTTCAGCTTTAATGAGTTCTCCTCAGGAAATAACGACGTTCCGGACGTCCAACTCCTCCATAATTCACATCGACATCCAGAATAGTTTGGGAAACTAAAAACTCGAGATAACGCCGCACAGTGGTTCTGCTTGCTCCAATGAGTGAAGCCACTTCTTCGGAAGTTAAGCTGGAATCCTGCCTGGCGCTTAATACCTGCTGCACCTTATCTAAAGTGAGCCCATCAATTCCTTTAGGCAGATCCACTGATTCATACAGCTCATTTCTGCCCGCGTGCAGTGCTCTGTCAACGTCGTGCTGATCAAGCTGATCGATATTTGAAAGCTGATTTTTTGTTTGTCTATAACGCTGCAGAGTGGTTTGAAAACGTGACAAAACAACCGGTTTGAGAATATAATCAAAAACCCCTCCATGCAGGGCTTCATTGAACAAATGGACTTCTTTCGCTGCAGTGATTGGAATCACATCTACCTGTTTTCCTTGCAGCCGAGTCTGTTTGAGAAATTCCAGTCCGTTTCCTTCCGGGAAAAAAATGTCTAGCAGCAACAAATCCGGTTCGAGCACATCCAACTGCAGTTGAGCATCCTCCAGAGTATTGGCAATACCGACAACTTCAAAACCTTCCGTTTTTTCAACATAACGTCTGTGAATTTCCGCGATCCGCACATCATCGTCTATGATCAAAACACGCAGGTTCATCCTGTATCTCCCGCTGAATTTGGATGTTTGGGAATATAAATTGTGAAGCGCATCCCGCCGAGTGAACTCCGGACTGCCGTCAAATGGCCTCCTAGATATTCCAAACTTTGGTGAACAAGAGAAAGTCCAATTCCGCGTCCTGCTCCGGATTTGGTAGTAAAGTCGTCCTGCAGTAATAAATCAACCGATTCAACTTCGATTCCGCTACCGGAATCTTCCACCTCGAAAATCAGATCATTGCCAAAATCTGTCATTGAAAGCTGCACCATGAGTTCTCCGGAAGGGTTCCCCTGCGCCGCTTCAATCGCATTTTCCAGCAGGTTTCCCAGGATAGTAACTATTTTTTCACGACTGATATTCTCCGGAATATCAATCATCCGGCTTTCCGGATCAAGTTTAAAATTTATCCTCAATTCCTGCGCACGGTTATATTTCCCAAGTATAATGGCGGACAATATCGGTTCCGGAACTGTCTCTGCTAATGTGCCGAGCAATTCCTGATATCCGGAAGTTTCACGTCCTATCAAATCGAGCGCTTCCTTGTGTGATCCGAGTTGAATCAAACCTGCAAGAGTGTGCAGTTTGTTCGAATATTCGTGAGTCTGCGCGCGCAGGGCTTCTGAGTATTCCTGTATTTGCGTCAGCTCATGTGCCATCCGGTCAATTTCCTGTTTGCGGCGAATACTTGAAACAACTCCTGTGACCCGTTCATTTTGCCAGATAGGAACACGGTTTACTACAACTTCAATATCACCAATCATCATTTCCTGGTCAAATTGTTCTTCACCGCTTTCCAGGACTTCCAGCATTCTTGTCTGTGGTAAAATCGACTCAATCGGCGTGCCGATTCCTGATTCAGGCGAGATATCCAAAATCTTGGCTGCTTCGTGATCGAGCATGGTTATTCGGCCTTCGTCGTTGATCGCAACAACACCTTCACGGATTGAATCCAGGATCGCATTACGTTCTCTGAACAATGTTGCTATTTCAGCAGGTTCCAGTCCAAAGATTGACATTTTAATGTCCCGTGCGATTAGCCATGTACCAAGGCCGCCTAATAAAAATAAAATAAAAACCCAAAGTAAAATTCGCTGCAAATAATCTGCTGTTACTTCCTCTACCGTTTCCTGCAAATATCCCACAGATACAACTCCAATCACTTTAGCTGAATCATCAAATACCGGAACTTTCCCGCGCATCGAGGGGCCAAGTGTGCCCACCGCTTTTGAAATATAAGACTCTCCTCCTTCAAGTGCGCGCGCATTATCACCGCCGACCATGAACTTGCCTATCCTTTCAGGCACAGGATGACTGTAGCGTTTGCCTTCATGGTCTCCAACCACCACAAATTTTGCCCCCGTTGCTTTTCTTACAGATTCTGCATATTGCTGAATCTCTGAAGATTTTTGCTTGAGTAAACCTTGCTGAATTTCTGTTGTCAGCGAAACTGCCTTTGAGACATTCAAGGCATTGCGTCCTATGTATTCTTCCAAAATTGAGGAAACTAGAACTGAAACCAACAGCCAGGTGATGCCTACAAGCACACCCAGCAAAAGCGACATCAACAGTAGCATCCGCCCATGCAGAGTCCTGGGAAATGAAATCATTGAAAAAAATTGCTTCATCAAAATACTATTATCGATAGTAAATCTTAAAAAGATGCTTCTGTTTGAACAGTATTTGTTCAAATGCAGGCAAGTGCAGTGTCAAGTGAAAATCATATCATTATGAACTAAAAGCTGCATTAAACCCTTTACTAAGCGGCTCTGGAATCAAGCTGATTTCCTGGAACTGCTGTTTTGAAGGTTTCCAGTTTCATTCTGTGAGCCAAAACGGCTTGAATGATTGTATATGCAGAAAGATCACACGTAAAAGGCAGACGGATGTTGACCTGCGGAATCAGACAGGCATTAGCCAGACTCAGTGAATCTCCAAAACATAATTGACTTTCAGGAATAGTCAAGAATTTCCTACTGTGAAAACAAATATACTCCACGAACAATATGAACAAAATGCGGTAAACAAAAAGAAAACTCTTTATCTGCACAATCTTGACAGCAGCTTTGCGCTAGTTTAACATCTGCGTATCGTAAATGCACGCTTGTAGATTTACAGATTTAATCTGCGAAATTGTATGAAAGGCCAAAATTGTCGATGGCGCTCTTTTCTCCCCACTGCAGCAATGGCAGTGGAACATTCCATTATTACTCATGACGGTTAAATCAATACGGGCTCATTGCAGATAACAGTCTTAAGATGTCTTTTGAATCGAAACCTCCAACTTCAACCAATTATTAGGTCCGAAGTGGATTATTCAGAACACAGTTATTGTGTTTCTACTTAAACTTCGGCCAAGTGCCGATTTCATAAATTCTTAAACAAATAGGAGTCTATCATGAAAAAACTAGCAAAATTGTTTGCGGCAACGCTTGCCTCGGTTACTATTTCCCTGGGAAGTTTGTCTGCGGTTGAAATCAACAAAATTCACTTTCTTATCCCCGGCGGTGCTGGCG
>ERZ1047985.2817-NODE-2817-length-10754-cov-9.824750_pt1 | contig 10754 bp, 7 predicted proteins | sample MGYA00383097_ERZ1047985 | MGnify/ENA primary metagenome ERZ1047985 (study PRJEB29581, sample SAMEA5548367) | metagenome | biome: marine; feature: coastal; material: water | depth 50 m | study: Short-term variability in the microbial, nano- and picoplankton...
GTGCTTTCCTTGTTTTTGAAAAAAACCCCTCGTTGCCAAGTGGTTTTCAAATCTGTTTTAAGCGTCTATATTTGCATATTTTGCATTTCGTTCGATAAAGTCTCTACGAGGAGGTACTTCATCGCCCATCAACATGGAGAAAACCCTGTCGGCTTCTACATCGCTGTCGATGATTACTTGTCTCAAAGTTCTGAACTCAGGATTCATTGTGGTGTCCCACAATTGTTCTGCATTCATTTCTCCCAAACCTTTGTAACGCTGTATGGTTGCGCTTCCGCCCATTTTTTGAACAATCAAATCGCGTTGGTCGTCATCCCAAGCATATTCTCTTTTTTGTCCTTTTTTTACAAGGTACAGCGGCGGCGTAGCAATGTATACATAGCCCTGCTCTACCATCTCTCTCATATAGCGGAAGAAGAAGGTCAAAATCAAAGTGGCAATGTGACTTCCATCGACATCGGCATCACACATGATGACTACTTTGTGGTAGCGAAGCTTTGTCAAGTTCAAGGCTTTGCTGTCTTCTTCGGTTCCGATGGTGACACCTAAGGCAGTGAACATGTTTTTGATTTCTTCGTTTTCAAAGACTTTGTGCTGCATGGCTTTTTCAACGTTTAGGATTTTTCCACGCAGGGGTAAAATTGCTTGGAAATTTCGGTCACGTCCTTGTTTGGCGGTTCCACCTGCCGAATCTCCCTCAACCAAGAAGATTTCACATTGTTCGGGGTCCGTTTCAGAGCAATCTGACAGTTTTCCAGGCAAACCACCGATGGACATGACGGTTTTTCGTTGTACCATTTCACGGGCCTTGCGGGCAGCGTGCCTTGCTTGTGCAGCCAAGATGACTTTTTGAACAATGGTCTTTGCGTCGTTTGGGTTTTCTTCCAAATAGTCGGTCAACATCTCCGAAACAGCCTGGGAGACGGCAGCCGAAACTTCTCTGTTTCCAAGTTTTGTTTTTGTTTGTCCCTCAAATTGAGGTTCTTGTACTTTTACCGAAATGATGGCTGTCAATCCTTCGCGGAAATCATCTCCAGCGATTTCAAATTTCAAGTTTTTTAACAAACCGGAACTGTCGGCATATTTCTTCAAAGTACCGGTCAGCCCTCTTCGGAAACCAGACAAGTGAGTTCCTCCTTCGTGGGTATTGATGTTGTTAACGTAGGAGTGAAGGTTTTCAGAATAAGAGGTGTTGTAAACCATGGCTACTTCCACAGGGATGCCATTTTTCTCTCCTTCTATAGAAATGATATTTGCGGTCAATTGTTCTCGAGTACTGTCTAGGTATTTTACAAATTCACTCAACCCTTCTGTGCTGTGAAACGTTTCTGTAACGGCAGTTCCTTCGTCGTCAAAGTTGCGTTTGTCCGTCAAAATCACCGTGATTCCTTTGTTTAAGTATGCGAGTTCTCGCAAACGTGCCGCCAAGGTATCGTAATTGTATTCGGTGGTTTGTTGGAAGATGGATTTGTCCGGAGTAAAGGTGACTTCCGTTCCTCTTTTGTCGGTTTCTCCCACTTGTTTTACAGGATACAAAGACTTTCCTCTTTCGTATTCTTGCTCCCAAATTTTTCCTTCTCGAAAGACGGTTGCTTTCAGGTGGTCAGACAGCGCGTTTACACAAGAAACTCCGACACCGTGCAACCCTCCAGAAACTTTGTAAGAATCTTTGTCAAATTTCCCACCGGCACCAATTTTGGTCATCACCACCTCCAAAGCGGAAACGCCTTCTTTTTTGTGCATGCCCACAGGAATTCCACGTCCGTCGTCTTGAACGGTAATGGAATTGTCTTCATTGATGTATACATGGATTTTGTTGCAATGTCCAGCCAAAGCTTCGTCAATAGAGTTGTCGATGACCTCGTAGACCAAATGGTGGAGTCCTCGTACGCCCACATCTCCAATGTACATGGAGGGACGCATTCTCACGTGCTCCATTCCTTCGAGGGCTTGGATGCTGTCCGCTGAATACTGTTGCTTGTTTTCTTCGCTCATGATTTTTGTACGGTTTTTAAAATGGTTTGGAATTGTTTTTCAAAACAACCCCTACAAATATAAGCAAACAGTTCGTTGAAATTGAGGAGGATGTTTACAACTTCCAAAAATGTTGATAAATGAAAAAGCGTCTTAAAAGGCTTAAAAAAAGGCTTAAAACAGACAGGAGCTGGTTTTTGTTTGTTTGATTTTTTTGAGAATACGCAAACGCCTTAGAGAGGCTATTTTTAAAGAGTGAAATTGTATTAAAACGTCAATTTTAAAACGATAAGGTCAAAAAATGAGACTTCAAAAAAACCAGTTTTCATTTCGATTTCAACCGACCTGGCTAGCTACCGTCATTTATGTCAAAACAAACACCAACACACCCTTGTTGTTAAGGACTTCTATTGTGTTTTTAGAACTTTGCATTTATTGGCTTGGAAAAAGAACTTGTCGGGGAGGGGTTGTGAAATTGAAGGAAGGCTTTTGGAGTGCTTTGCGATTTTTACCTACCCGTTGATTGGAATTCTGTAAAAGCCCGTTTCCTGTTGCGTTTTTTACAAACCTTTTTCCAGATAGCTGTCGGTAGTTTCAATCTAGCAAACGGATTGAAATGTGGCTTTTTACAAGAGGTGTCTGCGCTTATTTCCTTCTAGGAAGTCCAGAAAAAACCGCATTCTAATTTTCAAGCCATTCCCTTCCAACTCCGCCAAAACTTTTGTAATTTTGGCAGCTTATAAGTGCGATTTTCAAAACAATCCAAGAGACATGAGTAAAATAATGACAGTCGACATCTTGTCGAGTATCAAAGGAGCCCAGCCGTCAGAAGCAGTGAACCAACTGTTTGAGCTGATAAAAAAGGCGCATCCGACTGCCAATGATTCTTTGCAAAATGTTCAGATTCACGCGGTTTCTGTGTCCTCCTTAAGAGCGGATGTGGTGGAAGAAAGTACGGATTTGGAAAAGGAAATCATCCGAGAAAATTTCCCCAAAGAAAAAAACGGGTATTTGGTCGTTGCTAAAGTTATAGAAGACTAGTATGGAATCACAGATCAAAAAGATACACAAGCAACTGCTGTCCAAAGAGATAAGTTGTACGGCGTTGGTACAAGAAAAACTAACCAGCTTGGCCATAAACACACACAACACCGTCAATTCTTTGTTGGATGCAATGGCATTGGATTTGGCAGCCAAAGTAGATGCCAAAATTGCACGTGGCGAAACCATCGGACTGTTGGAAGGGATTCCTTTTGGAATCAAAGATGTGTACATGCTTCAAGGAACGGTTACGACCGCTTCTTCCGATTTGCTAAAAAATTACAAATCTGCCTACACGGCAACTGCGATTCAAAAATTATTGGATTTGGGAGCCATTCCCTTGGTCAAAGAAAACTGTGACAGTTTTGGACACGGCTCTTCGAGCGAAAACACTATTTTCGGTGCTGTAAAAAATGCGGTAGAACCTTCTTTGGTTGCCGGAGGATCTAGTGGCGGCTCTGCAGTCAATGTCGCCAAAAACTACACGGTTTTTTCTATTGGAGGCGATACAGGAGGGTCCATTCGACAACCGGCAGGATACAATGGAATATATGGATTGAAACCCACCTTCGGGCGGATATCGCGTTTTGGCCTGATGGCTTATGCCTCTTCTACCGATTGTGTGGGGCCTTTGGCAACATCCATTGAAGACATCCGAATTGTCTTAAACGCACTGAGCGGAAAAGACGCCAAAGACCAAACAACGATTGACTCCAAGGATATTCCAGAACTCACTTCTACAAGTGGATCGGAACTGACTTCAGTGGGTTACTTTAAAAACTTTGTCGAGAGTGAAGCGATCGACCCTCAGATAAAAGAGGATTTTTTAAACAGTATTGAAAAAATAAAAGCAAAGGGCATCCCCGTCAAGGAATTGGATTTTTTCAAATCGGAGACCTTGGTAGCTACTTATTATACCTTGGCCATGGCCGAAACGGCTTCGAACCTATCTCGATTGGACGGAACCAATTACGGAAACCGCATCGAAGACAAAAACTTGATTGAGAGTTATGCCGTTACGCGGTCTGAAAATTTCTCAGAGGAATCCAAACGAAGGATTGTAGGGGGAAATCAGGTATTGTCCCAAGGGTTTTCAGATGAAATTTACTTAAAAGGCTTGTCCTTGAGAGATCAAATAGCGTCCAATTTTCAGGCCGATTTCGATGAGGTGGCCTTGATTTTATCGCCTGTGACTCCCAGCACACCTCCTAAGATTGGAGACAGTCTAAAAGACCCCCATGCCATGTATTTGTCAGACGCTTACACCGTTGGGTTTAGTTTGGGGCAGTTGCCGACATTGACCATTCCACAGGGAACTTCCACGGGAATGCAAATTACGGCAGCTAAAAATGATGAAGAAACGATACTAGAGTTTGCACACTTCTTAAAAGAGATATTGTAATGGAGTTGGATCAATTGACAGCCGCTTTAGAGGCACACGAATTGGAATTGGTGATTGGATTGGAAACCCACGTTCGCTTGAATACCAACACCAAGCTATTTTGTGCTTGTCCCAACCGGGAAGCAGCACAGCCCAACGAAAATATCTGCTCGGTTTGCACCGGTCAAATGGGTGTGTTGCCTGCAATCAACAAAGAGGCGATAGCGAAGGCCATTTGCTTTGGGAAAGCCGTCAATTCCTCTTTTTCAAACGAGGTGATTTCTTGGGACCGAAAGCACTACGAATATCCCGACAACCCCAAAAACATTCAAATCACGCAATTTCACAATCCGGTCATTCCAGACGGACAGGTGTCTTGTTTCCGAAACGACGGTTCTCTTTTTACCGTCGAGTTGACGCAGGTACACATTGAAGAAGATGCAGCCAAATTGGTTCATGAGAAAACCATTTCTCTAGTAGATTTTAACAAGGCAGGGGTTCCACTGATCGAAATTGTGACCGAACCTTGTATCCGAAACATTGAAGATGCTTCGACCTATGCCCAATACATACAACGCATTGTTCAAAATTTAAAAATTTCGGAGGCAAACCTTGAAAAAGGAGAATTCAAATCTGATGTTTCGGTCTCCTTGCGTCTCAAAGGAAGCAGTGATTTGAATCCGCGTACCGAAATCAAAAACTTAAATTCGTTTAAGTTTATGGGAGAGGCTTTGAAAGAGGAAGTCGAAAAACAATTGGAATATTACAAAACACACCAGGAATTCCGTCCAGAGCAAACAACGGTTTTGTGGGATGCAGATTTAAAGCAAACCAAAACCATGCGAACAAAGGAGTTTGAAGCGGATTACCGTTTTATATCGGAACCCGATTTGCCTTTTGTAAACATCAAAGAACTTATTGACACCACCAAAGTAGATGCGAGCGTATTGCCTTTTGCAGTTGAAACACTGCTGATCGAAGGCGGTGTATTGCCTCAAGATGCCAAATTCTTTACGGCTGATGCTTTGCGTTCTGAGACCTTTGTAACTCTTAACGAGCAACTCAAAGATCCTTCTTTTGTAGCAAAGACCTTGTCCAACAATGTCAAACCGGAAGCCTATCCGAACATCAAAAACACGGATGATTTTATTGCCATTTTTTCTTTGTTCAAAGCGGAAAAAGTAACGGCAGTTTTGGTTCAAAACGCCATCCAATCTTTGTTGGAAGATCCGGGCTACAATTACCAAAAATATTTTGAGGAAAACACCATTTCCGAAGCACAGATACAAGCAGCCATTCAGGAAGTAATTGCAGCAAACGAAGCGGTCGCAAAAGAGATCCAAGCAGGGAATCAAGGGAAAGCAGGGATTCTTGTCGGAAAGGTCCTCTCCATTATCGGGAAAGGAGCTTCTGGGAAAGTCATTCGTCAAGGTGTTTTAGACGCCTTGCACGGTGCCGCTGTTCAAGAGGAGCAAAGTGCCACTCCCGCAGTTTTGACAGGTGCTGAGGAGGGACATACTTCAAAAGTACAGGAGGAGGAATTGCCAGAAATTCCGCTAGTGGTCAAAGAAACCTACAGAACCCATGTGATATCTGAGCTCTCAGAAGCTACGATTGGCCTCCAAGTGACTTTGGCAGGTTGGGTATCGAGTGTTCGAGATCACGGGGAATTGATATTTATCGATTTGCGCGATTCCAGCAACGAAATCTTGCAAGTTCGTTTGAGTCGCGAGACCTTTCCGAATTTGGATGAGTTGGTGAAATTAAAATCAGAATCTGTCATTTCGGTAAGAGGCGTTCTTATGCTTCGCAACGAGAATGACTTCAACGCCGGTTTGCGTTCCGGTAAAATAGAGTTGGAAACTTCGGAATTGGAAATTTTAAACTTGTCAAAGACCTTGCCTTTTGAAATCAAAAGAGCCATGCGGACAAGCGAGCATGTTCGTTTTCAATACAAATTTTTAGACCACCGAAATGACGAGGTACGCAAGGCAGTGGTCAACCGCCATCGTGTGATCAAACTGATGCGTGATATTTTAGACACACAAGAATTTATAGAAATAGAAACGCCCATCTTGACTGCCGGGACAGATGAAGGAGCCCGTGAGTTTATCGTGCCTTCGAGAAAACAAGCCGGTTCTTTTTACACCTTGCCCCAGGCACCACAGCAATTCAAGCAAATGTTGATGGTCGGTGGTTTTGAAAAGTACTTCCAAATTGCACGTTGTTTCCGTGACGAAGATTCTCGTGGAGACCGCCAACCAGAATTTACGCAGTTGGACATCGAAATGGCCTATGCAAGCATGCAGCAAATCATCGATTTGAACACGAAAATGTTCAACGAGATTGTTCAAAAAATATACGGCAAAAAATGGGTCTTACATCCTTTTGAAGTGATTACCTACAAAGAAGCCATGGACAAATACGGTTGTGACCGCCCTGATTTGCGTTTTGGATTGCAAATGCAAGACATAACGGAGGTTGTAAAAGACACGAGTTTCCAGGTGTTTAGCAAGCCAATTGCTGCAGGAGGAATCGTCAAATGCATTAAAGTGTCTGCTGAAGAACAAGGAGGAAAGCGCATGTCCAAAGGACAGATTGAAAAACTAACCGCGATTGCACAAGAACACGGTTTGGGAGGCTTGGCATATATCATTGTCAATGAAAACGATTTGCAGTCACCCATCATCAAATTCTTGGGCGAAGACATCGCAGCAGGAATTATCTCCACAACTGACGCGAAAGTAGGAGACATTGTTTTCTTTTCGGCGGCAGATGCTGCGACCGCAAACAAAGCATTGGATGCCGTTCGCCAAGAGTTGGGTGCCCTGTTGCGCTTGATCCATCCCAAAGAGTTGCGCCCTGCATGGGTGGTTGATTTCCCGATGTTCGAAAAAACAGCGGAAGGCCGTTGGACCTTTACCCACAATCCATTTTCCATGCCCGCTTTGTACGACTTGGAAAAGCACATGCAAGGAAACGAGGAAGAAATAGGAAGCATCATCGCACAGCAATACGATTTGATCTTAAACGGTTATGAAATTGGCGGCGGATCTGTTCGTGCACACAAGCCAGAAATCTTGGAAGCCACCTATAAGAATATGGGGTATGACAAAGAAGAGATGTTCAAAAGTGTGGGTACCATGTACAAGGCCTTCCATTACGGTGCGCCCCCACATGGAGGCATCGCTTGGGGTGTCGACCGTTTGATGATGATTTTAGAAAAAAAGGCGTCCATCCGAGAGGTGATGGCCTTTCCAAAAACAGGCTCTAGTGAGGATCTGTTATTCGGAAGTCCATCACCACTGTCCGATAAAAAAGTAGAAGAAATGAATGTACGTGTTGTAAAATAGGCTCTTCGATTGGGTTTTCTATATATGAATAAGCGACGTTTTTTTGAAGTTTTAAAAAAAGACAACCACGAATTCTAGGAATTTGTAAAAATAAAATCGCGCAAAAAATTTGTTCAATCAAAAATCTACCCTTATTTTTGTAACAGAAACTAGAAACAATGAATAGCAATACAAAAAATAGTTGGTGGTGGAACTCTCTTAATTCCTAAGTGAGAAGACTTCCTGTTTTTGTATGCAACATATAAATAAAAAAGGCTTATCTCACGATAAGCCTTTTTTTAATCCAAGTACCAACCCATTTTAGAAAAAATGAAAGCCATAAAATTCAAATCAATTACAAAGAAACGGATCTCCGACACCATGACTCCGGTTGGTCTGTATTTGAAATTTAGAGACAAATACGCCAACACCTTGTTGTTGGAAAGCTCTGATTACCACAGCAAAGAAGAGAGTTTTTCGTTTTTGTGTATCGAGCCCGTTGTAGACATCAAAGCAGAACAGCACCAATTGTCACTGTCTTACAAAGGAAGCGTTTTGGAAAGTCAGCCTTTGGAAAACAATAATTTTTATCAATTGTTTGACCGATACACAGGAGCCATAGATTTGGATTGTGACCCCTCGATCAAAGGATTCAATGGTTTGTATGGCTATACAACTTACGACGGTGTGCAGTATTTTGAAAACATCGAACTAAAAGCAAAAGCAGCTCCTTCTGCCATTCCATTACTTCAGTACAGTTTTTTTAGGTTTGTCATCGCGATCAACCACTTTAACGACGAGTTGATTTTGATTGAAAATTTGGAGGAAAACGAAACCGCTCGTCTGTCAGAAATTGAAACAGTTTTGAACTCCAAAGCTTACCATACTCAGGATTTCTCCTTTGAAGGTGCAGAGACCTCCAATTGTACCGACGAAGAATTCAAAGAATACGTGAGCAAAGGGAAAGCGCATTGCAAACGCGGTGACGTTTTTCAGATTGTCCTTTCAAGACAGTTCCAGCAGTCCTTTAAAGGGGACGAATTCAATGTGTACCGTGCCTTGCGATCTATCAATCCATCGCCGTATTTGTTTTATTTTGACTACGGAAGTTTTAAATTGATGGGCTCTTCTCCAGAGGCACAAATCAAGGTAGGCAAAGGAAAGGCCATCATCAATCCCATAGCAGGGACCTTTCGCCGGACGGGAGACATGGCAGAGGACTTGAAGTTGGGCAAAAAACTGTCTGAAGACAAAAAAGAAAATGCAGAACATGTCATGTTGGTCGATTTGGCTCGGAACGACTTGAGCAAACACGCAGACCAAGTGACCGTTGAGGTCTTTAAAGAAGTGCAATACTTCAGTCATGTCATTCATTTGGTGTCTACAGTTCAAGGAGCGATCAAAGGCAACCCGATAGAAATCGTCGGGGACACCTTTCCTGCAGGGACTTTGAGCGGTGCGCCCAAATACAAAGCCATGCAGCTGATCGATACCTACGAGAACCAATCGCGTGGATTTTATGGAGGAGCTGTCGGGGTGCTCGGTTTGGACGGCTCCGTGAACTTGGCGATTGCCATTCGTTCTTTTGTGAGTAAAAACAATGTTTTGTATTCTCAGGCGGGTGCGGGAATCGTCATTGATTCGGAAGAAGAAAAAGAATTGCAAGAGGTAAACAACAAATTGGCAGCCTTGAAAAAAGCCTTGGTTTTGGCAGAAAAAATATAAGGAGATACAAGAACAGACCCACAATAAGAACTACAATGAAGATATTGATATTAGACAACTACGATTCTTTTACCTACAACCTCGTACACATGGTGGAGGAGATTACAGGGAATTTTCCCGATGTATATCGAAACGATCAAATTTCACTCGCGGAGGTAGGTGCCTATGACGTCATCATGCTATCTCCAGGACCTGGTATCCCGGACGAAGCAGGCATCTTAAAAGAAGTCATTCACACCTATGCACCCACCATTCCTATTTTTGCGGTTTGTTTGGGTTTGCAAGCCATAACAGAGGTGTTTGGAGGAACCATTGTGAATATGGATCAGGTATACCACGGTGTGGCTACGACGATGGAGGTAGTGGACAAAGAAGCGTTGCTTTTTCGAGACATGCCCGTAAAATTTGAAGCGGCACGTTACCATTCATGGATTGCAGCAGAAGAAGATTTTCCAGAAATGTTGAAAATCACAGCCCGCGACGAAGAGGGAGGCATCATGGCTTTGGAACACAAAAATTACAACGTCAGTGCCGTGCAGTTTCATCCAGAATCTATTTTGACGCCTTTGGGAGAACAAATGGTCCGCAATTTTATTGACAATTTACAGGCCTGATACCAATCCAAACCCCGTTGTTTTATAATTTTATAAAAAAAACCGAATGAAAAAAATACTAAACAGCCTTTTTGCCCACGAAACTTTGAGCCGAGAAGCGGCAAAGCAGGTTTTGCTAGACATTGCTGCGGAGCGCTACAACGATGCGCATTTGGCTTCTTTTCTAACGGTATTTAGAATGCGTCCCGTCACCGTCGCCGAGTTGTCAGGATTTCGAGATGCCTTGTTGGAATTGGCAGTAAAAATAGATTTGTCCGATTTCAACACCATCGATTTGTGTGGAACTGGAGGTGACGAAAAGAACACATTTAACATTTCTACCCTGACCTCCTTTGTCGTGGCAGGAACCGGAAACAAAGTGGCCAAACACGGAAATTACAGTGTGTCTTCGGCTTCTGGATCTTCGAACATGCTGGAGTATTTGGGGTATCAATTTACCAATAAAGAAGCGGTGTTGAAAGCTCAATTGGACAAGGCCAATATCTGTTTTTTACACGCACCCCTTTTTCATCCTGCCATGAAAGCGGTGGGACCGGTTCGAAAATCTTTGGGGATGAAAACATTTTTCAACATGTTGGGTCCTTTGGTAAATCCCAGCCAGCCTCAAAATCAATTGGTCGGCGTATACAATTTGGAAGTTGCCAGAACCTACAATTACCTGTTGCAAAAAACGGCCTTAAATTATGG
>ERZ1047985.2822-NODE-2822-length-10744-cov-5.932641_pt1 | contig 10744 bp, 12 predicted proteins | sample MGYA00383097_ERZ1047985 | MGnify/ENA primary metagenome ERZ1047985 (study PRJEB29581, sample SAMEA5548367) | metagenome | biome: marine; feature: coastal; material: water | depth 50 m | study: Short-term variability in the microbial, nano- and picoplankton...
CATTGCTAAACTTCTCTTTAGAAAAGCCCGTTACGCAAGTGACGGGCTTTTTGCTATGTGCAATTTCAAAAAATTAGACTCAGTAGCGCCGATGGTAGTGTGACTTATGTTGCAGAAAAGCCCATGTGAGAGTAGGACATTGCTAAACTTCTCTTTAGAAAAGCCCGTTACGCAAGTGACGGGCTTTTTGCTGTCTGGGGTTTTAGAAAAGGTACTGACAATAGCGCTGTGCCCCACCGGACTCCATTCACTTTTTATGCCGCAGCGCTTCTGAACTGAAACGCAGTAACGTCGAGGGTAGAAAGCGGGTGGTTATTTTTCTCTTTATGTGAGTGTAGGGCATTGCTAAATGCCTATTGAGATAAGATCAATGGAAGTGAAGTTACATGTAATATAGCTACACTAACACAGTTTGGTGTCACTATATGTATTATCATTACTATATGTATAAACAAGCTAGCTTGAGACTCGTTTTCTTCTTAGCACTAAGCGAACCCTACCACAGTGACGGCATTCTTGTTCAATATGGGTATCTGTAATGCTTAACTGCTTATAATTACAGTTTTTGGTTGTTTTCCCCTCATTTAGGCAAGCAATTGCTTTTTTGGGTAAGCTTGTAGTTGGTATTGTCATTTTTTACACATTCTGTTGGTATAAGTATAATAGCGCTAATTGCTATTTTTAATTTTGTTCACTATCCGCCAATAAATTTAACTTTAAAGCCCTCTTTTTCAAGTGTTGTTTTAATGGCTTCACGTTTGTCACCTTGTATTTCAATTGTTTCGCCTACAACTGTACCGCCAGTACCGCAAATTTTTTTTAATTTTTTGGCAAGCACTTTCAGTGCCTTGGTATCGAGTCCTAAACCTGTGATGGTAACAACGCCTTTGCCTTTTCTACCTTTAGTCTCTCTTCGTACATGTGCAAAGCCATCGCTTGGGCTGATCTTTTGATCCTCGGCTTGCTGCTTAATGCGACCTGATTGCGTTGAATAGACTAAGTTGTCACTATTACTGTCATTATTCAATTTTGTCCCTACAGGGGATTTACCAAAGGCCGCAGCAAGGTCTGCTAAGCTAGATAGTTTGTCGCTCATAAATATACTCACCTATTGAATGTTTGCTTAAGCAGCGAATTTTGATGCCTGTTATGGCAAAAAAAAACCACTACTTAGAGTGGTTTTATTATAACAGTTTAATGAAGAGCTTAAAGCGTATTACTTTAAGCTTTCAAAAGCTCTAAAGTTTAGCTTCAAGTTCTGGTAAAGTATCGAATAAATCAGCAACAATACCGTAATCAGCAACTTGGAAAATTGGTGCTTCAGGATCTTTGTTAATAGCAACAATGATCTTAGAGTCTTTCATACCAGCTAAATGCTGGATTGCGCCACTAATACCAACAGCTATGTACAAGTCAGGTGCAACAATTTTACCTGTTTGGCCAACTTGCATATCATTTGGTACAAAACCAGCGTCAACCGCAGCACGAGAAGCACCAATAGCAGCACCTAGTTTATCAGCAATACCTTCAAGTAGCTTGAAGTTATCACCATTTTGCATGCCACGACCACCTGAGATAACAACACCAGCTGCACCAAGATCTGGACGCTCTGATACAGTTAATTCATCGCTTACATGACTAGAAGTACCAGCATCAGTTGCGATATCTAATGATACAACTTCAGCACTGCCATCTGTAGCAACAGCGTCAAAACCAGTAGCACGTACTGTTATTACTTTTTTGCTGTCTAGACTTTGCACTGTAGCAATTGCATTACCTGCATAGATTGGACGAACAAAAGTATCGCTCGACTCAACGCCAATAATGTCAGATATTTGCGTAACATCTAAAAGTGCAGCTACGCGAGGCATAAAGTTTTTGCCTGTACTTAATGCCGTAGCAATAATGTGCTCGTAGTCGCCAGCCAACTCAGTAACTAATAAACTTATGTTTTCAGCTAATTGGTTTTCGTAAGCAGCATTGTCAGCAACAACTACTTTGCTAACGCCATTGACTTTTGCGGCTTCTTCAGCAACGTTTTGACAGTTATGTCCAGCTACTAAAATAGTAATATCGCCACCAATAGCTTGAGCAGCAGCAACTATTTTTAATGTTTCAGCTTTTAAGGTGCTGTTATCGTGTTCGGCAAATACTAATATACTCATGAGATCACCTTGGCTTCATTTTTTAATTTTTCGATTAACTCATCAACAGTTTCAACAACAATACCAGCTTGACGCTCAGCAGGAGGAGTTACTTTCAATAATTTAGTACGAGCACTTAAGTCTATACCAAAGTCAGCTGCGGCTTTTACTGCTAATGGCTTACGTTTTGCTTTCATTATATTAGGTAAAGAAGCATAACGAGGTTCATTCAAGCGTAAATCAGTTGTAACTATTGCAGGAAGGTTTAAAGCGACAGTTTGTAGACCAGCGTCAACTTCACGAGTCACGTGAACTTTATCACCTTCAACTTTTACTTCTGAAGCAAAAGTACCTTGTGCCATGCCTGTTAGCGCAGCTAGCATTTGTCCTGTTTGGTTATTATCACTGTCTATGGCTTGCTTGCCTAAAATTACCAACTGCGGAGCTTCTTCTGCTACTACCTTCTGTAATAGCTTGGCAATATTTAGAGAATCTAAATTAGTATCAGCTTCAATTTGAATAGCGCGATCGGCACCTAAAGCTAAAGCTGTTCGTAATTGTTCTTGGCAAGATTTATCGCCAATTGAAACAACAACTACTTCAGTTGCAGTGCCCGCTTCTTTTAAACGGACCGCTTCTTCAACAGCAATCTCACAAAAAGGGTTAATAGCCATTTTTACATTAGCGAGATCTACATCTGAATTATCAGGTTTTACGCGTGCTTTGACGTTATAGTCAATCACTCGTTTTATTGGAACTAGTACTTTCATCGTTGCCTCTGTGTTTTCTTTCTAGTGTCAGAATATAAATAAAATCAATTTTTGGGTTAATACTCAAAAGACTACCTTTACTTTACGTTCACGTCAACGTAATCTTGGTGAAAACTTTCAAACTACTATACAATATCTGATATCAATATAATGTTTGATAACTATAAAGGTAACTTACAGCCTGTTTTAAACTGCCGCTAACAGAGCATAGTAATAACTGGCCAGATAGCTAGACTAAGCTAAATAAAAATAAGCTATTTGTGTCTTGCTCGGTTACCTTTATTGAGATACTATCAAACACCTGTTTGAATATCAAACGCCTGTTTGAATTTATTTTACCGATTACAATGAAATATGGGGAGATACCATGGAACGAGAATCGATGGAATTTGATGTAGTAATAGTTGGCGCAGGTCCTGCTGGCCTATCTACTGCTTGTCATCTAATGCAATTAGCGCAACAACAAGAACAAGAGTTAATGGTTTGTGTTGTGGAAAAAGGCTCTGAGGTGGGCGCTCATATTCTTTCAGGTGCTGTATTTGAGCCTCGCACCTTAACAGAACTTTTTCCTGACTGGCAAGAAAAAGGCGCTCCATTAACGACTAAAGTTACGGGTGACGATATTTATTTACTGAATAGTGAAAGTAACGGTATTAAATTACCTGGTTTCTCTGTTCCTAAAACTATGCATAATGACGGAAATTACATTGCCAGTATGGGGAATATTTGCCGTTGGCTTGCCGAACAAGCAGAGCAACTTGGCGTTGAAATTTTCCCTGGTTTTCCTGCACAAAGCGTCATTTATAATGATGATGGTAGTGTTGGTGGTATTATCACCGGCGATATGGGGTTAGATGCGGAGGGTAAGGAAAAAGATTCTTTTATGCCTGGTATGGAACTTCGCGCTAAATATACTGTATTTGCAGAAGGATGTCGTGGACATTTAGGTAAGGAGTTAATCTCTAAGTTTGCTTTAGCTGCTGATAAATCACCACAGCATTATGGCATTGGCTTTAAAGAAATTTGGGATATTGATCCCGCTAAGCATCAGGAAGGTCTTGTCGTTCATACGGCTGGTTTCCCGTTAGATAAAGATACTACAGGCGGCGGTTATTTGTATCATGCTGAAAACAACCAAGTGTTTGTTGGTTTAATTGTTGACTTAAATTACTCTAACCCGCATTTAAGCCCTTTTGATGAATTTCAACGCTATAAGCATCACCCAAAAATTAGTCAATATTTAGAGGGCGGTAAGCGAGTTTCTTATGGCGCGCGTGCTATGGCGAAAGGTGGTTTTAATTCCCTACCAAAAATGACTATGCCAGGGGCTTTGTTAGTTGGCTGTGATGCGGGTACTATCAATTTTGCTAAGATTAAGGGTAACCACACTGCAATGAAATCTGGTATGTTGGCGGCTGAAGCTATCGTTGAAGCATTAATAACTAGTGATGGCGTGTCAACAGAAGGAAAGCAAGAGTTAACTTCTTTTACTGATAAGTTCAAGGAATCTTGGTTGTATGATGAATTATATAACACCCGTAACTTTGGGCCAGCCATGCATAAATTTGGTACCATGTTAGGTGGCGTTTATAACACCATAGATCAAAATTTCTTTGGTGGAAAACTACCATTTAATTTTAAAGATGACAGCTTAGATCATGCACAAATGAAATTGGCGGCAGATGCACCCGTTATTCAGTACGCTAAGCCGGATAACAAGTTGAGCTTTGATAAGCTTTCATCAGTGTTCTTATCAAATACTAACCATGAAGAAGAGCAACCTTGTCACTTGACGTTAGCAGATAGTAATATTCCTATTAGCGTTAATTTGCTCAAATATAACGAGCCTGCGCAGCTATACTGTCCCGCAGGTGTTTATGAGGTAGAACAAACGGATGAAGGTGATAAGTTTGTGATAAACTCACAAAACTGCATTCACTGTAAAACGTGTGATATTAAAGATCCGAGTCAGAATATTACTTGGGTTACTCCTGAGGGAACGGGTGGACCAAACTATCCTAATATGTAAATAATTTAGTTTTCGAGTTTATAGTTGCGAGTTTTCTAAACTCGCAGCTATGTACTCACAACTGATAGTTAATTGGTTTCTATGAGGTTAAACTTTTTAAGTTGATTAATAGCTTGATGCATTTTACTTTCAGTTTTATTAAGTTCGCTCATTTGTAAACAAAACTGTTCTGCTTTATTTTCTAATACTTTTGCACTGGCGCTTATTTCCAACTCTAAATCTTTGCCTAAACTTTCTATACGTTCGTCAAAGGTTGATATACGTTGTTCAGCGTTTCTAGGGTTTTCGTTATCTGAGTCGTTGATCATCGCTTCACCAACAGCTAATAAAATAGTGCCTATTGAATCAGAAATGATCTCTTCTATTTCTTGTTCAAACTCACCAGTGAAAATATCATCAAAATCGTCAAAATCTTGAGGAGCTATATAGTAATTATTAGCACTTTGATTGAAACGTGTTCGAATACGCCATTTTAATTCATCAAACTTCGCTTGAACTTTTTGTTGGGAGGCACTATTTTCACCTGTTAATCCGCCAATAACTTTATTAACAGCCTTTAGGCCTATATCAACGCCTTCTATTGCAATAGAAACAATCTCAGGAATTTGCTTGCGAATGCTATTGGCAAACTCCGCAATAAGTTGCTGTTGCTCATTATTTAGCAGTGTTTCACGTCCTTCAATAAACAGTTGTGCAGTGCCATTAATTTGTATGATGGTTTTACCATGGTCGATAATTCGTACATGACTAGGATCAATGATCACACCATAATTTAAGTTAATAGAACATTGCTTAGCTTGGCTATTGAAGCTAGCTAAGCAGAGTAGTGCGGAAAATATTATCAGGGTTTTAGGTGACATTGGTTTAGGTATTTACTCTGGGGTCAATGTGAATTTTTCTTTCTTTATAAATCATTCTACTTGGGCCGTATTCTCGACGAGACCTATCATGAAAATCATCAACAATTAACTCAACACCATGGTATAACTTTTCAGTTGCTTCGATATAGACGCTCTCCATATAATCTTGTGTAGCCTTCTCTAGAGCTTCTTTTTCAAGTAAAATTTCACCTAGGCGTTTTGCATGAAATTGGTAAGTAGAAATTACTTTGGCTAGCATTCCTGGTTTAGCTTTATCTTTAGGTAGATTTTTCAATTTATTGGTGGCTGCTTTCAACTCAGTGGTTTTGGCGGAATCCAACTTAAGCCTCGATTCAATATCTTGCATTTGTTCTTTTAGCTTAATGATTTCATGTTTAAAATTTATAATGGTATTACTACCGGCTGTTGCACCGACAATACCCGCGCTAACGTGAGTCCCAGCCTTAATATAACCACCAATGAGCTTCCCATTCGCTTGCTCTTCTGTGCCTACTTTCAATTGACCATTTATATTTAATAGGCTATGCAATAGTTGGTTTTCAATTCGTACATCTTTGCCACAATTAATTTGGGCATATTGAGCATATTTAGCATAGATACACCCTTTAGCATTAACACTAACACTCATTATTACATCAGTTATTTTAGTCTTCTCTATATCGTGTTTGCGACCAATAATTCCACCAGAAATGGTGACATCGCCACCCGCTTCTATCAGAGCTGATTCAACAAAGCCACCGACAGTGATATCGCCACTGGCAATGACTTTCATGCCTTCAGAGACATCACCGTCAATAATAACGCTGCCAGTGAAATTGATGTTTCCAGTTGCGACGCTAACATCCTTTATTTGATATACTTCATCTACCTCCATGCCGTTTGGGATCAATTTAGGTAAACCTACTTTTTCAGATACCAGTACATTTTCATTTGTTAGGCTTATAGTAGTGCCTTCGCCGGGCACGAGTTCAACGTCATTACCCGGCTCAGGTTTAAGGGGGGTTGCAGTTACGGTATAGCCCTGTTTCCCTGTGGTTAAAGGAACTTTTTTAGCAAGAGGATCTCCAACTTTTACGCAGATTATGTCACCTAAATCACGCATATCAGCGCTACCATCTTCACGCTTTTTAGGGCGTAAAATACGTGACTGGGCACTTTCAACTAAAGGTGTTATTTCAGCATCTCTGCCATTTACAGCTAGCTTCCCCGAGGCTATTTGTAAGTTGACTTGATCATTTGGGCTTGCTTTAGCAGCTAAACGAGCCAATTTGACTAAGTCTTCTTTACTAAAGCCTTTTTTAACGCCAGCTTCTTGGGCTGCATTTAAAATGTCTTTGGCAGATAGGTTTTTACCACCTTGTGCTGGGATTATCTCAGCAACCGCTGCCATTTCGTCAGTGTCAATAGTGACTGAAATGCTTGCATCTATTCGCTCTAAAACTTGATAGGTTATCTCTCTACCTGTTTGTTTCTCTTGTAATGGTTTTAGCACATCATTGAGCTCAGCAATGGCATTTTTAATATTTGCTGAGTTGATAACTAAGTTGGCATATTGGGATTTTGTGATTAACTCAAGTACACTAGCTTCAGTAACTGAGTCGCCACCTTTAACTGGTGCTAGGTGTAAATCAATATTATCTTTGGCGTTGGCGACTAAACTTACCTGAGTCATAAAAAGTATTCTCCGACATCATCATTAGAAAGTTAATGAACTACATTGATGGTATTAAAAGTGGCTTTGTCATTAAAATAAGCCGTTAATATAAAAACATTAAATATAATTATCTTGATGAATTTTAATGAAATTGTTTGTTTCAGTTTTGCTGTAATCTATCTTATATTCTTTTCCATCTAAAGCTTGAATAAAAATTAAGGTTTTTTCTTCACCAAAAAACTCGGATGAATCGACATGTACAACTTCTTGGTAGGCTTTTTTGGCAACAGAGCGCTTGGCAGGGATTTGCCCTTTATATATGCCAATACCTCTTTGACTAACGATGACAACGGGTTTTTCCCCATTGACAATGAGTAAGTCAAATTTTTTGATTTTATGTATGATGGTATTACGACCACTAGTTATAAAATTTTTCTCTATCAAAATAGACTCCAAAATTAATAATGGTATTAATGCTTCGTTTTTTATTTTCAATACCAGCTTCAGTATAGCACTAGCATCAGATATCTATCTAGATATATAAAATTTTGATTGGCTTAGCAATGAGTTGTTAAAAAAGCCGACTAACTTTCTTTTTAATTTAGCTCACTTTTCTGTCAATAATGTACTGAGCTGTTTGCTGGCTAGCAATAAGTTCTCGGCGGATTAAATCTAAACCAATGCTTGCTACATATTTTTGAAAGTATTTGCGAGGTAAAGGCATCAATAAGCAAACAGCTTTTAGATTGTTCTTACTGCCCCAAGCTAGCCAAACTGTGCCGACAGGCTTATCTTTACTTCCACCGTCAGGGCCTGCAATACCTGATACAGCTATCACCATATCGGCAGAGGATTGTAATAAAGCGCCTTTTGCCATGGCCAGCACGGTTGCTTCACTCACGGCGCCGTGGTTACTAAGTATTATTTCATCAACCGCGAGTAGTTTATTTTTCATGGTATTACTGTAGGTAACAAACCCAGCTTCAAATGATTGTGAAGAACCTGCTTCTTGGGTCAGCATATTAGCTATCAAACCGCCTGTGCATGATTCTGCTGTAGTAATTTTTAAATTGCTTTCTGCAAGCTTAAGTAATACGTGCTTAGCTAAACTAAGGGGAGTGCTATCGATTTTTGCAATTAAGTGATCGCCAAGCAGTTGTGATATTTTTTGCAGCCAAAGCTCCTTTTGCTTATGGCCTTGTTGGTTATTTGTGGACAACTTTACTTCCAGTAAAGGCATACCCGCGCGAAAGCCAAGCTCTATGTCTTTTGGCCAGTCGGGTAATTTTTCATCGACCATTTTTTGTAATGTTGACTCACCTAAACCAAACACTTGCAATCGGGTGACATCAGTGATTAATTCATTGGGAATATTTTTCACCATATCAGGCTTAATTTGTTCTATCAGCATGGTTTTTAGTTCGTGAGGAACACCTGGTGTACAATAAATATCGCAATTAAGGTGGTTTACTTTAAAGCCGACTGCGCTACCCTTGCTATTGGCAATAATCTCACAACCTTGAGGTAGTGTTGCCTGTTTTAAATTAGGTTTATTTAACTTTGTACCTCGCTTTTTACACCAAGATGTCACATGGGCTAACGCTTGTGTATGCTCAGTTAATTTTACTTCAGTCGCCTTTGCTAAGGCTTGAGCGGTTAAGTCGTCAACTGTAGGTCCTAAGCCACCATTTATAATTAAAATATCTGCTTGTTTAGCTAATTGATTTATTTCATCAACGAGTAAAGTTAAATCATCTGCAATGGTCACTTTACGTGCTACTTCTAGACCTAGCTCTTTTAATTGCTCGGCAATCATCGCTGAATTACTATCAACAATATCGCCAGTCATTAATTCATTACCCGTTAATAATAGCTGTACTCTAGGTGCAGTCATTTTAGTTCCTATAAAATTTTTAATGATAATTTAAACCTTTTTAAAATATCTTACATCTTATTATTCACAAAGCATGAAAATACAATAATTAAGGGAAAATATGAATATTTTATTCAAAAGCAGTTTAATGATTTGTGTGCTAGTTGGCACATATTCTTTACCCGTGCAGGCAGAGGTGATTGATACCGTTGAGCAATCCTTTAGTGTTGATGATAATAGCCAGTTTAGTTTGGAAAACGTTAATGGTGCAGTGCTTATTAAAAGCTAGCAGGAAGCTAGCATTAAAGTTGAAGCGACTATTAAAGCTGATGATCAAGAGCAGCGTGATCGCTTCGAGGTCAAAATGAAACAAAATGGCCAGTACGTTGAGATTGAAACGCATTACCAAGAAAAGTCGAGTTGGGGTAATAACCAATCAGCTCAGATTGAATATAAGGTTTGGTTACCTAGCGATACTAACCTAGCAGATATTGAGCTGGTTAATGGCAGTTTAACTATCAATAATGTTAGCGGCGAAGTTAATGCTCAAGTGGTTAATGGTTCAATTAAAGCAACAGGGTTAACAAAGGATAGTGAGCTGAGCTCAGTTAATGGCAGTATTAAATTATATTTGCCCAGCAATATAAACGCTAAGTTAGATCATGAAACTATGCATGGCAGTATTAAAACAGACTTTGGTTTAAGCGCACAATATAATACTTTTACTGGGCATAGCTTGCGTGGAGAAATAGGCTCAGGTGAGGTGAAAATAAGTATGGAAAGTGTTAATGGCAGTATTAAGGTCTTGAAAAATTAGCGTTAGTTCACACATAGAACCACCAGTATTTTATGTAATTTAAATACATAGAAATAAATATCTTTTTCAGATTGGCTTTAGTTAGATTTACCATTAAAATAAACATCATCACGCTTATATCGTATATAGGTAGATGGTGTTTTTTGGGTTTTATTTTATCCTTTTTAACGAGCAATTTAACGTGAAATACGATAGAGAGTTATTATTTGGTCGTTGGTTTCGCCATGATATTGATGAGCACAATAGAAAAACTGTTGAGTATGCACAGTTAAGTGCTGATGGTAGTTTTGAGTTTACCTTTATCACCTACATGCAAAAAGAGGGCGAAACGGAGCAAGCTATTGAACAGGTAACTGAATTAGGCGACTGGGGTTTAGTGGCTGATATTCATTTTACCATAACAAAAAACGAAGTTGTTGATGAGCAACTTTATGCAGCTGATCTTAATGATAGTAATAATTATCATGCTTATAGAGTGCTGCAGCTAGATCACCATATTTTTGAGTATCAGCATATTGATACGGATGAAATTTTTATAATGCGCAAAATTACTGACAATATTGGTCATTGTTAGTT
>ERZ1047985.2823-NODE-2823-length-10742-cov-6.110227_pt1 | contig 10742 bp, 10 predicted proteins | sample MGYA00383097_ERZ1047985 | MGnify/ENA primary metagenome ERZ1047985 (study PRJEB29581, sample SAMEA5548367) | metagenome | biome: marine; feature: coastal; material: water | depth 50 m | study: Short-term variability in the microbial, nano- and picoplankton...
GGCCATGAGAACTGCCCTGTGCCAACATCGGTGGAAGAACTCCTTGCATGGTGGCAATTGCCACCACCCTGATCATTCCTCTTCGGATTTCAACTGGAACCTTGCCTTCCCTGGCAAAACAACGTCACCAGCCGATTCGAATTTCTCTGCACGTGCCCCAAGTGAAGCACCGATCAAAATAGCCAAACCGAGACCGAATGGGCCACCCGTCAATGGTCGAGTGAAATTGTTTGATTCATACCCTGTGAGAAGTTGAGTGAAGCCGTCGATCAGAAGAGGCACGCAAAGCAGGACGCCGCAGGCAAGCCAAGCAATCGTCCGTTGGTTCTTGACATAGACATCGACCAGCCATTCATCGGGAAGCATGGAAAGGCAGGTATCCCGAACCGTCCACCTGTTGTGAGCCCGCCTTGAAAAGAGGACACCGCCCATCATCAGTCCGAAGAAAATACCAACGTCGCGGGTACAGACCGGCATTTGATTGCCACCAACGTTCCAAGATCGCTCATGGTTTTGATGGCAATTTAAATCCGCAAAGGCGTAGATCAAACCGGTGTAAGGGTCCAATTCACTCCACGTGAACGTGTCGTGTTGGTGCGTCGTCCCGTCGGCGTGCTGATGGAGAGAACCTTGAGGAGAATTCCCGTATGCTCTCGAACCGTCATTCGATGCGAAATCGAAGGTGTTTGCTCGCCCGTTGATGTCGACCACCGTCCCAGCAGGAAGAATCAATGGTGCCAGAAAGAATGAGAAAAAGAAGAAACCTGACACGCCTGCAATCCATAAACCGATTTTGCGTTCCCTCAAGCGATGCTCGAGTCCATTTTTCTCCACACATTGACCAAACGAACTGAATTCATAGACTTTGGTGTCAACCGATGGGAGCCTTGATGTGCAACACCACCAGACAGGCACCATGGACCTCGAGGAGGGTGAGCCGGTCGGCCTGGTGACAGGACTCCAAGCAGGCGCATTTCTCGGCCTTTACCTCGGTTTTAGCCTCGCAGTGATTTCTGTATTGACCGATCCCTCACAGCTTCAAAGGCTGGCTGGATTAATGTGCACACCCCCATTGATTGGGGCTGTTGCGTTGGGTCCATTTCTTGCTCGAAGAAAAAAACCTGTTGACCTCGGGAAGCGACCACTCGCCCATGCCCGCGAAACACTCGAACCATTGAATGAAGGGCAAGGACGCTGGCGTGTTCTGAGCCATGTGAAGAGCGACGGAATGTCAATACGAATCGACATGCACGATTTGACAAATTTGGAAGGCGTCGTCAATGCGGCGCTCCCACTCGCCGATCTATGTTCAGTGAAATTCGTGGTCGGCGGAGGCGTTCAATCTTCTCGCCAGCCTGAATTGCGACAAAACGTCCTCGGCCTCGTGGAAGAACGAGTAACCCTCACACGGCGGCGGCGCACTGCTAAATCAATCGAAATATCACCTGTTCCAACCGTGAAATTTGTCGACCAACAACGGAAAATAAATCGAGCATTGCTAATCCTTCTTCCCATCTTCTCATTCTTTGCATGGTTAGAAATGCGCTAGCCTCGCCACCGCAGGAGCACTTAAGGTCCGCCAGTGCCTAAGAGATTCATGCGCGAAGTAACCTTTTTTTGGAAGCGGGCCAATGTCGGCCACTTTGCGTCGGGACCATTGACTGAGGTGTTTCAGAGCCTTCACTTCATTTCCTACGCACGTCGAGTGCCAAAGGACATTCGATGTATTTTCAAAGGTCATTTTCAACCTGGAATGGGCCCTGAAGACATTAAGCGGATTGGTTTTTTGGAGTTGCTTGAAGTCCTCATGGAACCAGAACATGATGGTGATGGCACGATTATGTTGGCTCGAATCAATCACCCTGCGGCCAATGTGAGTGCTCGAACAAACGGCACATCCGCAGTCCCGGGCGCTTGTTACCTCGATGGAGAGGGAATCACATACACAATTCAAGGTCCACCTCTCAGCCTCCGTCTGTTGAGTGGATTCTTACGCATGATTGCCAAACCAGATCGCACAAGTGCTCGGAGCGTGAAATACACAATCAATGAAGAGAATGGAGCCCTGTCGAAAAAGCAGGTGAAGTTGGCAAAGTTTGCCTATGACCGAGGCTACTTTGACACCCCCAAGCGAATTCGAATCGCTGAACTTGCCCAGGAGTTAGGCCTCGCTAGAGCAACGATATCTGAACACATGGCTCGGATCGAATCTGCAATTATGGATGATATGTTTTCCTCGTTCTCCGATGTTTACATCCCACCAGATACACTTCGAGAATTACTTGAAGTGGCCGTCGATGACCTTGATGAGACGAAAACCAAAAACCTCGATGCTTTCCATTCCGTGATGAAACAGATTCGAGCCTCGCTTCAAGACGAGATGGACCTAATGGCTGAAGAAGACATTGACATGGAACAATACATGGAAGAATCAATGCGAGCTCACAAAGAAAACATCAGCTTCATCGACGACCAAATTGGTTCTAAGAACAGTGGAATCAACCAACTTTGAGCCGATGCTTTACATGGGCCGGCGATTGTCGTAGTTTCATGGCCGATATCGCCGGATTGCTCCGCCGTCTGGAAAAGGGAGGCATACCGATAACGCCCTCCATTCGTGACGCCATGCTTGAGGTCGAAATTGAAGACTTCACCGACTATGAAACTGAACCATTCTACGTCGATCGACCCGTCCCCTTCATGGAGACTGATGCTGGCGCAATGAAGACAATCTCTGCACCTCACATGGTGGCCACCTTACTTCACCACATGGAACTAAAGTCGGGAGAAGATGTCACAATCCTCGGTGCGAAGGGGGGCTATATCGCCGCACTGGTTGCAAAAATTGTCGGAGAACACGGATGCGTACGGGTCCTCGACCCAAGCATCGACGCTGTCGTACATGTACGCCAGCGCCTTACCCATTGGCCCACCGTCGAAGTTCGGGAATTGGAATCAATCGATGTGGCACCTGTGGCCTTTCCTGGCGAACTCCATCGCGTGCTCGTCACGGGTCAAGTGAATTCACTTCCAGATTGGATGGTCGAGCGAATGGTTGAGGGCGGGTTCGTTCTTGCACCATTGGGCCCGAAGACGAGTCAACAACTGATGAAAATGGAACTCCAAGAAGGCGAACTCATGCCCACCGATCTTGGCCCTGTATCCTTTGGTCCAGTTGATGTCCGGCAAGGAGAACCTGGACCAATGAACGCTGATGAATTGGCTGATATGATTGAATTAACCATCCAAACATGTGAAGATTTGGGGCTTATCGAAGACGATGAACGCCATGCTATGCAGGATTTAATCGTCAATTTGAGAGACCTACCAGCCGATCTGCCACCTCCCGGCGAAGGCGCAATACCGATGGAAGAGCATCCGATGATCAAACTCATGTGGGAGGCAGCCCCCTCATTTTTCAGACTCTGGCCAATGTTGCAAACCATGATCCACCCGAACCTCGCCCAACCTGGTGCAGAAGATTGGGATGATTTCGAAGAAAGCGATGGTTCGGATTTCGAACTTTGACGGGAAAACCTCGAGACCACAGGCCTATCAAGAGGGGCTCCTTGGGAAATACATGGCTGGTGGGTTAGACGGAGAGATTTCCAAACTCCGTCACAAGGACGTCCGGCAACGAAGACGCGCTGTTCGGGTTCTGTTTGACACGGACCTTCCACGAGCATTGGACGGTTTCGTCCCCCTTCTTGATGATCGAGACCCATGGTTCCGCTCAAAGGCACTCGATGCGCATCGGCGATGGGCACCCGCCTTGGGGCCATCCGCCCTGAAGACGCTAGCAAATCATCGCTCTATAGAGGCCAAGCGATGCGCAGCCAACCTTCTTTCTGAGTTCAAAGAAGATGTATCCGAAGTCGCCCTCTTACTGGTGGATGACGAAGACCTGACATGTCGCAGAAAAAGTGCTGCTGCCCTCCTAAACGGGCCATCGGCTGATGCGTATGTCGAGCGGTTCTTCGCATCAGATGACGCCTACCTTCGTCGGCTTGCAGCATTGAGTTCAGGAGCGGATGCAGCGCTTCGCCGCAAAGGAATCGAAGATACAAACGCCTCCGTTTGTGAAGCTGCCCTGCAAGCCATGGACGAACGAGGTGAACCATTGGATGAAGCGGCCTTAGTGCTGTTAATGGAACGTGGAGTCAACGGTTCTGCACTCATCCAATCCGCCATCGACAACCACGGGGATGCGCTTGTGACCTTTGCACAATCAGTAAGGGGCCCAACCCTGAAAAAATTCGTAGGAGCCTTGAGAGAACAATGCACATCTGTGGATGATGCACCGATTAATACCCTCATTGAGGCAAAGGAATACATTGTGATTGGGCGATGGCTCCAAGGCATGCGTGGTGCGGAACTGGACCAACTACGATGGGAACTCATCCGTGACCCAACCATCGATCAAATTGAACGAAGCAGGTGGATTGAGCGTCTCTTGGGGCGGTGTGACGAGTTACCTTTGGTGGAAGAAGCAAGGCTCTTCTTATCCGAAGAGCACCCCGAATTGCTAATTGAAGCGGCACAGAACCTTTCTACTGCCTACGACAAACTCGGGTTATGAGCACCCCACTGTCCGGTATCCGGTTCCAAATTGATGCGACTGAAGGCTCGACTCGACGCCTCCATGTGGGCTTGGAAATCAACGGCCCCTTCACTTCCAAGACCTTGACCTTGCATTTCCCACGCTGGGTCCCAGGTTCCTACTTCTTGCGGGAGCCAATTCAGCACATGACTGAATTTGAAGCAAGTTCTGAAGATGGAACCCCCCTCACATTTAATCGTCATCATGTCGATGCCATGCGAGTGAAGGTGCCCGAAGGTACATCAAAACTCACAATTCGATACAAACTTCTTGCGGACGACCTCTCGGTTCGCTCCAACCACCTTGATGAGGGCCACCTCCACATGATGCCCCCTTTCACCTGGTTTTTACCAACGCAAGGCATTGATTCCGAGCGGATGGATCTGACCCATACAGTTGAGCTGCACGCACCTGCGTCATGGACGCCAGCAACACAGTATGAACTCGTGAAATCGTCGACAGGAAAGGGGAGCCTCACATCAAATGACGGCGCAACCCATCTGTTCACAGTTCCAAACAGGGATGAATTGCTCGACGGGATCGTAGAGATCAACCCGTACCCAATTCAGACATGGATGGTTGATGGCCGGACGCATCACCTCAAGTTGTGGGACAGTGGCAACCATCCGATTGACGAGGGCATGCTTGCTCGATTCAAACTCGACATGGACCGAATCGTCAAGGAACACCATGCGTTGTTTGGCGTGCCTTCATGGGACAACTACGTGACCGTCATTCAACTGACTGAACAGTCGCGTGGCGGCCTTGAACATCTCAATTCACAGACATCGATGCTGCCAAGACAATGCCTCATGCCCGGTCACGATGATGCGTATCGTGACCTTGTCAGCCTCTTTAGCCACGAATACCTCCACCAATGGAATGTCAAACGCCTCCGACCTCGGAATTTCTTGGATTACGATTTGCAGAGGGAAGGTCACTCTGACCTCTTGTGGTGGTTCGAGGGAGGTACCTCTTGGCTTGGAGACATGCTTTGCGTTCGATCTGGCGCATGGACTGAAGAGGATTGGAGGAAGGATTTCCTCCGCAAGATGAAGCGACACACTGGGCGAAATGGAATGGCCTTTGAATCGCTGACAGAATCGAGGTCATGCCTTTTCACGAGAGACGCAAATTTCCTATTATCTTGAAGGGGAATTGACGATGATGGAACTCGATATGGAACTACGAAAGCGTTCAAAAGGAGCCAACGGCGTGTGCGACCTTATGGCGTTGTTATGTGAACGTCATGCACTGGAATGTGATCCGACGATGCGCTTAGGCGTCACACACGCCGACATCCGCAAAGCACTCACTTCGATGAAGGGCGGAGGGCGTCTTGGCGCCATGCTCGATCGAATGGTCAACCGGAAGCAAGCGCCTGACATGGAACGAACGATGGCATACTTTGGCCTGAAATTGGAGCCTGAACATCCAATCAAAGAAGGCGAAGTACAGTCTGCCTGGCTAGGGCTTAACCTCTCTATGAAGGCAGGAAAGGTGACTGTAAGCACGCACATGGCGGTCAGCCCACTGAGAATGACGCTCATGCCTGGTGACGAAATCATCGCCATTGATGGCAGGCGAACATCGAACATGAAGTCCCTCGAATCGGCCCTCAAAGGTAAGATTGGTCGGGGGGTCAAGTTGACTTATGCCCACGAAGGAATGCTTTGTACCTTCTCAATCACACTTCCTGCGGCACCACGCCACGATGTGAAACTATCAGGTAAAGGAAATCAGAAGTGGCGTGATTACATCGCCACACGCCAAGAAAAGTAAGGTGAGCACCGAATTCCGCCGAAGCAAAAAAGGGTGCGGCCCCAATTCCAGAGAATTGGTACGGTTTACCGTTGCGTTTGCAACGGTTGTTTCATCGAACCCACGTTCGATGTGCGTTGAGTGCTTCATGGTCTCAATTCAAGCGGCCCTCGCTATGCTCAAGCGTCTGGGTTTTCTTTCTTGAACTCTGCCAATTTCGCTTCGTATTCTTCTTTGCTTAGACCGTGCCATCCTTTGCACATTCCAGTTGGTGATCGTCCGCAGCCACATTTACTCATGATTTGATTCCTCCGTGGCTGCTCCAATGTGCCTCCATATTAAACACAAAAAGTAGCAGTCCGAAGACTACAGTACCACACTCGATACTGGAGAGTTGATAACCATCCGTTACTTGGTATATTCATGCAACCAGTCGAAGAACAACCCGCATGCCTCATGAGTTCCAACCAGGGGATGATTGAACTTCTCGGAAAATCTCACGTATTGGAGCTCCACTTTTTCTTATTCAAAAGTGGAGGACCTGTCCGATTCAATGAACTGAGGCGTGAACTCTCAATCACGGCTACGACGTTGAGCAGAAGGCTCGAGGAATTCGCAGTCATGGGTCTCATCGAGCGAAAAGTGTTCGCAGAGGTGCCAGCCCGCGTAGAATACTCACTTTCGAAGAAAGGAATGTCTCTCGGACCAGTGCTGCGCCACTTGTTCACTTGGATTCAAGAGAATGAAGGATTTTGAGTCAATCTTCTTCGACTGCTGGTGAGATTGCAGCCTCTTGTGCCAGGACCTCCAACGGTACATGGATGGGGGGCAAATGATCAGCAATACGATGGCGGCTCGTTTTTGGCGGGAATACATCACCAGAGAGGCTCATCGCAATGACCTCCTCCTTGGTAAGTGAAGCAATCTTGGCAGATGGCCATACATCAACTTCAATGCTGTCGTCATTCAGATAATCAACAGCAATCACTGGAATTTGTGCCAACTTCAGTTCACCTGCAATGGAATATCGATGGTGACCATCAAGGATCGCACCCGTCAGTTTGTCGACGATGAGAGGCTTTGTGTAGCCTCCCCATCGTTTTGTCATATCGAGCAACTTATCTCGATTTCGAGGTTTGATTTCTTCATGCGGTTTTAGCCACCCAACCGGTACCAGTTGCACATCTTCCTCGTCCCACATTACCACATGCGAACGGCTTGTGTGCGATAATGCTATTCATCAAGCGTCCATCGTTCCATTCGGAAGGAACCCCATGTCATCGAACCAAGAGGCGTTTCCCCTTCCTTCCTTGGGCGACGCCCACAACGCCCCTCTCCCAGAGCAATTGGTGGAATGGGTCAACAGATTGCCAAAAGACATCAACTCCATCATCACGAAAATTGCCGAAGCCGATGGAGGCGTTTGGATCGTGGGCGGGGCGGTCCGAGATGCACTTCTTGGCCTCCACAACCAAGATATTGACCTCGCAGTGAGCCTCCCACCAGAAAAAATGCTGAGGTTATTCCCTGATGCACTCCCTACAGGAATTACGTACGGGACGCTCACGCTTCGAGGAGAAGAGGGCCGTTTTTACGAAGCAACAACGCTGCGAACCGAATCCGAATACAGCGACGGTCGAAGGCCCGAGGTTGTCAATTTTGGAACATCATTGCTTGGGGATTTGGAGCGACGGGATTTCACATTCAATGCAATGGCCATTGATGCAAGGAGGCATCTTCTTCACGACCCATTCAACGGACAGGGCGACCTAGAGAAGCAACGAGTGAGAGCTGTTGGACAAGCGTATCAACGCCTCTCGGAGGATGGTTTGCGGATCCTTCGAGCCTACAGGTTCCTCGACCGAGGCGAGGCTGGCGTATGGCGGTTTGATCCCGAACTCTCAGAAGCACTCCTTCAACATCGAAGCATGCTATCTGGCGTAACCAATGAACGCATTTGGATGGAATGGCAGAAGATTCTCGCAGGACAAAACGCACCTGATGTCATCGAACGTATGGCAAGAGACGGCGTTTTAGACCGGTTCCTACCAGGGAAGTGGAGTGGTCAGGCGCACAGAATGTTCGCACAGCGGCACTCACTTTGCTCGACCCTCAATCCGCTCGAGCGGTTCGCACTCCTCCTCGCGGAAATTGATTCTATAGAGGTTCAACGTACGCTCAAACACCTCAAATTATCAAACAAAGACCGAAAGCAGGTGGAAACAATACATCATCGGTTTGGGCGCGTCCCAAAGAACACCCTTGCCGACCTACGAGTGTATCGAAGCGTTCTGCAGGAGCGCTCCAAAAACCACCTCGAAATGGAGAAAGTGATCCGCGAATCTGGACTCATGATTCCAGCAATGGATTCGATTGAATCAAACAAGATTGACGAACTGCTCCACCGATTGGAAGAACTTGAACCATTGAGGGCGGGTGACGAGTCAATCGTTGATGGCCATTGGATCATGCAACGCACCGGTCTTGGGAAGGGCATTGCCCTCGGCCGACTGAAGATGTGGCTTCATCGCATCCAGATTGAAAGGGACTTGGCTGATAGCGATGCTGTTGAAACGGCGCTGTGCGGTTTGAACTGGGAACATGCCAACCATGCCCACTGGCCGAAAATCGAATTCTAGGGCGCGACGGCATTATATTGATGTGAGAGAACGATTTGCTCCAAGTCAAGGGGACCACCATGTCAGAATTCATGATGCAACAAATCGAACAACGAATGGCACAACAAGGAATCGATCTCAATCTGCTCTCGGATGAGGAACTCTCTGCAGTTGCAGTGCGTTTCCTCGGCGATGCCCCGCCTGGTCATTTGCCTCGCGAGACAATCATCAAAACGCTCCAAAATCAACAACCCATTCAAGATTGGGCAATGGGCATCAAGTCACGAGTTGCCGCACAGGCTGCGGAGCGAATGACGAACGCAACGCGCAGCGCTGTGGACACGGCTCGTGAGAACTACCAAAAGAAGAGAGATGAAGATCCACGGCTCGCTGCAATTGCCAACAAGTTTGGCGAATGGTTGAGTGAATCCAATTACAACGCTGCTCAGCTCACCGCAATGGCCGATTCAGACCAAGACGGCATCATAAGCAACGAAGAAATCTTGAACCTCATACGAACAATGTCCAACGCTGACCCACCTGAATGGGTGGTTGAATTGGTGGTCAAGCATATCGACACCGACGGGAACGGCACCGTTACGCTTGCTGAGTGGTGGGCCTTCCTCGAATCGATTGGCTTTGAAAACGTGACCCCAAAGATGCCGGAAGAACCGATGCCAACACCTGTCCCAGAGCCAACACCTGCCCCTACACCTGCAGAAGTCGCACCGGTTGCCGCAGTGGCAAGCGTGGCCGCAGTTGCGGCGACAACGGTGGCAGTAGCCCCTGCTGAGCCCCAACCTGTGGCCCCATCACCCTCGGTGGTAGCGAGCGCACCCGTGACCGAAACTGCACCAGAACCAGAAGCATCGACCGGTGGTTTGGATCACCTCAGCATCATCGAAGCTCTCTCTGGTGCTCGCTTGCTTTCTGAGTTCAACGAAATCGTTGGCCGTTCAGCCACACAAACATCAACCATCAAAGTTCAGAAAACCGAGCGCTCACTCATGGCATCGGGCGAATATCGGGGCGGACAAACCATCACTGGAACCCTCGATGGTGGCGAACATGTTGTCACCATGCGATTCCCTGTGAGTGAAACTGATTTCATTGAAGGCCTCAAGGTGGGGCAAGTCGTCACCTCTGAAGGAAAAATCTACCGATGGTCTGGCGCTTTGAAGCAAGCGAACCTCGAGTGCACAAATGCACGAATCGCTTGATCACTTGAGTGCTCGGGCAATCACAATGCGTTGCACTTCTTGAGTGCCTTCGTAGATTTGTGTAATCTTTGCGTCTCGGAAGAACCGCTCAACAGGGAACTCCTTGGTGTACCCATAGCCACCCAACACTTGGATGGCTCGCTCAGTCACCCACATTGCTGTGTCACCAGCGAACAGTTTGGCCATGCTGGCTTCTTTTGAGTGCCGTGGTCCACCGTGTTCGTAGTGCTGTTGCTTAACCCACGATGCTTGATAGATCAAGAGTCGTGATGCCTCAATCCGTGTGGCCATGTCAGCGAGGTACGCCATAATCATCTGGTGATGTGCGATTGGCTTTCCGAACGCTTCTCGCTCGTGAGCGTACTTGAGAGCCGCCTCATATGCTCCTTGCGCAATGCCGAGCGCTTGGGCAGCAATTCCGATTCTGCTGTTGTCGAGCGCATTCATGGCAATCGGGAAGCCATTCCCAACGCCCTTCAACACGTTCTTGACAGGTACTTTGCAGTTTTCGAGGATGAGGGTGCATGTGTCCGAGGAACGAAT
>ERZ1047985.2829-NODE-2829-length-10730-cov-4.335363_pt1 | contig 10730 bp, 8 predicted proteins | sample MGYA00383097_ERZ1047985 | MGnify/ENA primary metagenome ERZ1047985 (study PRJEB29581, sample SAMEA5548367) | metagenome | biome: marine; feature: coastal; material: water | depth 50 m | study: Short-term variability in the microbial, nano- and picoplankton...
CTCTAGAGCACCATTTACTAGCTCCTTTTTCCAGGTAGTTCTGAGGCCTACCGTTTTTAGGAGGGCTGGTTCGCCGACGTAAATGAAGGCCGAGGTATTGGTGCATCGTTGCTTGAGAAAGTCTCCGAACTCTTTATAGAATTCAGGAATCGTTTGCCAAGGACTGATTCGCTTTCCATAGGGTGGGTTGGTGACGATCACGCCATCCTTCCATTCTTCGATGTCTCGAAAATCGGCTGTCACCATCGTGACTAGATTTCCATAGGGGAGGCGCTCTAGATTCTTGCGCGCCAATCGAATGGCCTCACTATCGATGTCAGATCCCGATATCAAGCCTTTATCGATGGGAGTAATTCCGGAATCAATTTTTTTCCGCAAGGCGTCCCACAAATCCGCATCAAAGTCGGGAAGCGCATCAAACCCAAATCGCTCGTGGAGGTAACCCGAAGGTGTTTTAGATGCGACCATAAGCGCTTCTGCTAGGATCGTCCCGGATCCGCACATCGGGTCTAATATCTTGCAGTCCGCTTTCCACTCTGTTAGGCGGATGATGGACGCGGCCACCGTTTCCTGGAGTGGTGCCTCGAGTGCATCAAGTCGGTATCCCCGACGGTGCATTGAACGGCCGGCAGCGTCCAAGCTGATCGTAGCTCTATTGTTGTCAATATGCAGATTAAGTGACACGTCCGGATTTCGCCTTTCCACAGAGGGTCTCGATCCAACCTGATCCCGAATCGAATCGACTATAGCATCCTTAAGCTTGAGCGCTGCATATTTGGAATGCTGGATACGACTGTGAGCAACGGTCGCAAAGATGGCAAACGTTTTATCGACCCCGATCAGCGACATCCAGTCCAGTTCTTGGGCCCTCTGATACAAGTAGTTGTCGCTGTGACAATCAAAGGTCATTAAGGGTACGAGAACCCGGGTTGGAATCCTGGCTTGATATACGATTCCGTACAAAACTTCAGGTGTCGCATCAAAATGGACTCCCCGATAAGCCGGCTCAACTTCAGTAGCGCCCAATTCTTCGAGTTCTTCTGCCGCTAATTGCTCAATGGGATGAGCAACTTGTGCAAAATATCGACTGTATTCCTGATAGATATATGACATTATGCGAAGCTACTCCATGATGGATGTCAATGAGCCGGCTGTTCCATCGTTTGGAGCCGGATCCACACCTATGATTCCAGCCATGGTGTTGTACAATTCAATGTTCAGGAAAGAGGGGATCGTGACATTATCCTTGAAGGCTGGACCGTGAGCAATAAAAACAGCACGCATAGACAACAACTCGTTGTCATAGCCATGGGTACCGCCCACGAATCGATCTGGATTGGCTTCGGCCCATGCTCTTTCTCGGTTGAACGACCATCCATCATCAACGTGACCTACAATCGCTGGAATACGGTCATTGCCTGTGTAGTGAAAGCGTTCTGGAACGTCTTCGGCCAAGTAGACGTGCATATTGGGATGCGCGTTTTTCAGTGCCGCAAATAGAATATCTCTTTTCCCCGGCTTTGGATAGATGCCCAGAACTGGATTGCTATCCAGTATAGCTACATCATCCATGTCGATATAATCATCCAAAGCGATGACTCGATCAGGAGATAGCTCGGACATACCGTGATCTGATACGATGACAATATTGACGGCGTCATAAAGACCTCTTTCCTGAAGTCCATCAATCAACCGACCTAGGTATCCATCAACCTTGAGAACAGAAGCGGCAGTTTCATCTGATTCTGGTCCATAGCGATGACCGGCATCGTCCGTGTCACTGAAGTAAAGAGATATGAATCCTGGACGTTCTTCTTTAGGGAGCTCAAGCCACGCGAGTGCCTGATCTACACGATCAAAACCATCTACTCGGCCATCATACACATACCAATACGATGGCTGTACCTCTTTTACTGGAGACTCGGAGCCAACCCAGAAATAGGTTGCGGCTTTCACATCTTGATTTTCTGCCGTCACCCAGATGGGTTCGCCACCCCACCATCTTGAATCGGTTACGGCATCTCGATTACCGATCGTAAAGACCTCGTCCATTTCAGCATCGTACATCGAATTGGATACAATTCCATGATTAGCTGGGTACAGACCGGTCGCTATACTGTAGTGGTTGGGGAAAGTTTTGGATGGGTAAACGGGCTTCATTCCCTCTGGAGCCCAAGCTCCTTCCTTGATCAGCCGATCCATATTGGGCGTATCATACCAATCTATATAGTCGGATCTGAATCCATCAAACGAGATGAGAATAAGCGTCTTCTCATAGTCAGCAGGCTTCAACTCAGCGAGTCTATCTGCCTTAGATGAGCAACCGGCAAAACACACAATGAAAAGTAGGGCGATGGATGTCTGGCGCATAGGGTTTCCGTTTTGAAGTCGACCACTCGCATAATAGCACGAAAGACCATGACGGTCCCTTGAAATCGTATGTTTGGGAAAATCCGCAAGGAACCGGTTCGGAATCCCCTCCGTTGCACGACAGCTTCCGAAATCAGCTCATAATCACCATTTCATGCGGATAGGCCCTGTCAAATTTAGAGACCGACCAATTTTTCTGGCTCCCATGGAGGACGTCAGCGATCCACCTTTTCGTTTAATGTGTAAACGATTTGGTGCGGACATGCTGTATACCGAATTCATTTCCTCTGGTGGATTGGCCTACGGGGCTCAAGGTTCGGAAATGAAGTTGGACATCTATGAAGAGGAACGTCCTGTCGCGATTCAGATTTTTGGTGGAGACATCGAGCAAGTTCGGCAGGCTACGCGGGTTGTGAACGCGGTAAAACCGGATCTGATTGATATCAATTTTGGCTGCCCGGTCAAGAAAGTGGTTTCCAAAGATGGGGGAGCCGGTATTCTGAGGAATCTTCCTAAGATGCAGGAGATCACGGCTGCGGTTATCGAGGAAAGTGATACTCCGGTAACGGTAAAAACGCGTTTGGGATGGAACGACCAGTCCATATTTATTTTGGATGTGGCCAAAATGCTGGAGGAAACGGGCGTAGCTGCGCTAGCCGTTCATGCTCGAACACGTTCCCAGATGTACAAGGGCGAAGCGCGATGGGATTGGTTGAAAAAGATCAAAAATGAATCGGGCATATCCATTCCACTCATCGGCAATGGCGATGCAACATCTCCCGAAAAGATCGAAGCTATGTTCGACGAAACCGGAGTAGATGCGGTAATGGTGGGTAGGGGAGCCATCGGAAACCCATGGATATTTCGGAATGCCAAGATCTACCGTGAAACGGGTGAGATTCCGCCAGCCCCAACCTGGGAAGAGCGGTGCGAGGCGGTAGCCGAGCACCTTGCGTTGAAATGCGAATGGTTGGGTGAGAAAAAAGGCGTCCTGGAAATGAGACGTATGTACGGCGGGTATTTTAAGGGCTTCAGAAATGCCAGCGCCCTGCGTCAACTCATTATGCAAGAGCACACCCTAGACGGCGTACTCGAAGTACTGCTGAATTTCAGTGAGGCCGATCTTGAGACCGTGAAGATTCCCAACCTGCGGGCAGTAGCAGTGAAGGCGAAGCTTCCGACCGCTACACGGAAGAAGGTCTAGAGACCCTTTTCGGCCAAGTATGCCGCTCCTCTTCCTTTGATGTTTGAGTCCCAGAACTCCATCCATTCTGGTCCTTTTTCTGTGAGGCGTTCCCAGTCTACATCCATAGCACGAATCTGAGCCTCGCGCATCCAAGTCGGAATAGCTTCCGGATCGAGATCTGTTCGGGCAGGGATACGGTAATAAACGTCCGCCTGATGCTGTAGGGCCTCGGCAGTGGTTACAAACTCATAAAACTGCTTGGCGAGTTCTGGCTGAGGAGCATTGGCCACCAGGGCGATAGCGTCATTCAGTACCGGCGTGCCTGATGACGGAAGGGAGAATCCAAAGGGATACCCATTAGATTCAGTTTGAATGTAGGTATCAGGCATATTCCACATTGAAATCTGTCCCTCCTCGCGAGCAATCTTGAGATATAGCTGCGTAGGGTCGGCTGCGTACGTTTTTGTATTCATATCCAAACGTGCAAGCCATTCGTATCCTTTTTCAACAGACTCCTGACGCATTATGAGCGCTCCCCAAATAGTGCGCATTGTGGAGCTAGCCAAGGGATAACGAATAATGATTTTGTCATTCCATTCCGGCTGAAGTAGATCGTCCCAATCCATCGGAGGCGCAGACACCGTTCGGGAATTAAACATGATCACCTCAGGAGTGAGATAGGTGGCATACCAAAACTGATCTTGGCTGAAGGTACCCTCAGGCATTGCGTTACTCCATGAAGGGAGATAGGGCGCAAGTAATCCTTCTGCAGCAGCTCGATTGAAGGTTGGACCATCGCCACCCCACCAGATACTGGCTGCAGGATTGGCCTTCTCTGTTCGAATTCGATCATACGCATCTTGTCCGCCCATGTCGATCCATTGCACATTTACTTCCGGGTGTGCTGCTTCGAATAAGGATTCGTATTCGGTCAGCATCTCCTTGCCATGGGGAGAATACACGACCAATGGAGTGCGGTCATCGGATGCGCATCCGCCAAGGACAAAGGCACAAAGGGCGATAATAAAAGTGCGTTTCATGAGGGAATCGGTTCTATTGGATGGCGTGAGCATTGCGGTTTTATCCGATGCGCTGTAATCGGGCAAAGCGTAGAATCAGCTTTTTCTGGCCGGCGTCCTTAAAGAAAACGATTGCCTTGGTTTGTGCGCCGTTGCCTTCCATGGAAAGTACTTTGCCTTCACCAAAGAGGTGGTGTTCGACGGTCATACCCGGAGCGATGGCAGTGCTTTCCTCTTCATCGTAAACAACTCTTCGTTCTTTGGACGTTGGAGCTTTGGGTTTCTGCGTGGACTCCCGCAGGTTTTTCCGATAATAAAACGGATCTACTTTGTCGTAAGACGCTCCACTCGTTTTGCTCTTGAATCGGTCCGTGTTGGGATCAAAGACTTGGCCGGTTTCCGTACGGACCACAGAGGGGTCGATCTCTTCATAAAAACGACTACGCACCATGGGCTGCTGTTCGCCAAACCGAAATCGACTCCGTGCATTGGATAGAAACAGCAGTGTCTTAGCGCGAGTGGCACCTACATAAAACAGGCGCCTCTCTTCCTCAAGTTCTTTGGGGTCCTGAGCAGCCATCGCAAGTGGAAATAGTCCTTCTTCCAGCCCTGTCAGGAAAACGACCGGGAATTCGAGGCCTTTAGAGGCATGCAGCGTCATGAGAGTGACTCTATTGTCGCTGTCTTTCGTTTCGTCTGCATCTGTCAAGAGCGAAATTTCTTGTAGGAATGCACTGAGCGTAGCATCGTCTCCTTTATCCTGAGTGAACTCAGCGATGGCGTTGAGCAACTCTTGTACATTCTCCCAGCGTACCAGGTTTTCCGGCGTGTTTTCTTTGCGCAGGTCATCGAGTAGCCCGGATTCTTTGATGAGCGCACGAGAAATGTCCGCAGCAGAGTCCGTTGCAGCCAATTCCCTGTATTTATTCAGAAGGTCCCTAAATACCGATACGGCATTCACTGCGCGAGCCGTCAGTCCCGTTTCTTGTACGCGCTCCAATCCTTCCCAAGCACCAATTTGATGGGCTGCAGCGTAACTCCAGAGGGTACTCTGCGTTTTCGCACCGATCCCACGAACCGGCAGATTGATGACGCGACGCAGACTGGCGAGGTCATTGGGGTTCACGAGTAGGCGTAGATAAGCAAGTGCGTCCTTGATTTCGCGTCGTTGGTAAAAAGAAACGCCTCCGACAACACGATAGGGGATACCGCCACGGCGAAGCGCGTCCTCGAGAGATCGGGATTGCGCATTCGTGCGATAGAGGACCGCAAAATCTTTGTTCAAATGCCCTAGTCGCACCTGAACATCGCGGATACGACGCTCCACTTTTTGGGCTTCATCTCTTTCCGAAATGGATTCCAGAGAGATGACAGGATCACCCTCATCATTATCGGTCCAGAGGTTTTTCTCTATTTGGTCCCGATTATTCTTGATGATGGAATCAGCAAAACGGACAATACGCTGGGACGATCTGTAATTTTGCTCCAGTCGAATGGTTTGGGCATTCGGGTAATCCCGCTGGAAGGACAAAATGTTTGTGATATCTGCACCTCGGAAGGCATAGATGCTTTGTGCGTCGTCTCCGACGACGCACAAGTTGCGATGCTTTTTCGCCAGCATTCGAGCCAATAGGTACTGCGCTTTATTGGTATCCTGATACTCGTCGATATGAATGAACTTCCATCTCTCCTGATACTTTTCCAGGATATCCGGGTGGTTATCGAAAAGCTGAATGGGCTTGAGGAGTAGATCGTCAAAGTCCATCGCATTCGATGACCTTAACGCATCCTGATACGGCTGATACAGTTCAGCAGCTCGCACCTGAACCGGAGATACGGCCAGCTGGGCGTATTCCGCGGGGGACACCATTTTATTCTTTGCGCCCGATATAATGTGGTGCACTGCACGGGGTTTGAATTCGGTGGTATCGATTCCAAACCGATTCATGAGATCCCGAAGCAGGCGCTGACTGTCATCTGAGTCATAGATGGTGAAGTCGGAAGTGTATCCGATATGCTCACCTTCTACGCGAAGCATGCGCGCAAACATCGAATGAAACGTCCCAATGGCCATTCCTTTGCCTGTTTCCTCTCCAACGAGTTCAAGTACTCGTTCCCGCATCTCCCTTGCGGCCTTATTGGTAAAGGTTATGGCCAGAATCTGCCAAGGTCGCGCCGTATTGCTCGAAATCAAGTAGGCGATTCGATGCGTAAGTGTCCGGGTTTTGCCTGAACCGGGACCAGCTACAATGAGCACGGCCCCTTCCAATGCCTCTACTGCTTCTCGCTGAACCTCATTGAGACCCTTAAGAATATCAGTTGGTGAGACCTTGTGAGCGGGAGCGTTTGAGTCAGGAAGAAGCGTGAATTGAGTCATCAATCAAAGGAAAAAAGGCTCTAGATGGTGCCAATCGGAGTAGAGGTCGAAGATAGGACACCTGAATCACGCCTGAAAGAAACTCTTGGCTTCCTGTTCCGATTCCTTCGTGTATATTCCACCCCTTAACGATTCTTCACGAGTACTATGAGCATTATCGCACTTGGGCGTGGCCTTTTGGGCCTGGCCGTAATTTTGGGCTTAGCCTATTTGGCATCCAACAACAAGAGCCGGATCAGTTGGCGTATGGTTGGATCCGCACTAGGACTGCAGGTCCTTTTGGCCGTCTTCCTTCTGAAAGGTGCGGTCATGGGAGCATGGTTTTAGCCTCTTGGCTGGCCAAAAGCGTTCTTTTCATGGGTCAGTGGCTTCTTTGTACTCGTTCTGAATTTTACGACATCAGGGGCTGAGTTTATTTTTGGTGACTTGGCAAAGCCACCCGGAGTAGAAGGAAGTATGGGCATGTTTTTTGCCTTCCAGGTGCTTCCCACCATCATCTTTTTTGGGTCCCTCATGGGTGTAATGTATCACCTTGGCGTCATGCAAAAGATTGTGCAAGGGATGGCGGTCGTCATGGCCAAGCTTCTGGGAACGAGTGGGGCTGAGTCACTTTCTGTGACAGCCAACATTTTCGTAGGTCAGACAGAAGCACCATTGGTTATTCGGCCCTACCTCGGAAAAATGACGATGTCCGAATTGATGGCTGTGATGACAGGAGGTATGGCAACCATCGCAGGAGGTGTGATGGCGGCCTACATTCAAATACTAGGAGATCCATATGCTCAGGCGATGGGCGTTTCCCTAGACGCAGGACGATTGCTCTTTGCCGAACAGTTATTAGGCGCCAGCATCATGGCTGCGCCAGCGGCCCTACTGCTCGCGAAAATGCTGATTCCTGAGGTAGATGCCCCAGCGACGAAGGGAGCTGTTCAAATTGAAGTAGAACAGAAGTCAGCCAACGTTATCGATGCCGCCGCTTCAGGAGCTTCAGACGGATTAAAGCTAGCCTTGAATGTGGGCGCCATGCTATTAGCCTTTCTAGCGTTGATCGCCATGGTAAACTACATCATCGGATACGGTGCAGGTTTCTTTGGAGCGTCACTTACCCTAGAGCAACTCCTAGGATGGGGACTATCGCCTTTGGCTTGGCTCATCGGGATTCCTACGGTAGATATTGTCAGCTTCGGATCTCTGTTGGGGACGAAAATTATTGCCAACGAATTTGTGGCCTATCTAAATCTCGCCGGAGCAATAGGAACGGGGGCGCTTCATCCGAAGACAATTATAATGGCCACATTCGCCCTGTGTGGATTCGCCAACTTGTCTTCCATAGCGATACAGATCGGCGGTATTGGTCCGCTCGCCCCAGAACGAACATCAGACTTGGCTAAACTCGGGGTTCGTGCCGTGTTGGCTGGTACTTTTGCCAATTTGATGACGGCGACTATTGCCGGTATTCTTTTGGGTTGAGAATGAAAAAAATGTCCTTGTTGGTTTTAATGTGCGCCGCTCTAGCGGGAGCGGCGCCAGCTCATGCACAATTGGTGGTGAACGGGTACACCAATCACCAAATTCACGGCTGGGATGTGCTTGTCAATGATGATGCACAATCCAATCATTCCGTTGGGACGAACAGAGCTGTTGCATACCTCACGGACCGTCTTTACCTCTTAGAGGGGCTTAGTCTTCAACCAGCCATTTTAGACTCGCTGCGCTCCATTCCTATTTTTATGGAATGGGAAAAGCGTTCCAATGGGGCTGCGGAATACCATTCCAGTCTAGACTGGTTGCTTCTCAATGGGTACATCCCAGAAAAGGAGAAAGCTGTTGAAATCAGTAACATGAACAACTTTGTGTCTTGGTCTCAGCAGAATCAGCCCTGGATGATCTTGCATGAGATGGCTCACGGATATCATGACAGGGTCTTTGGATTTGGTGATGCAACCATATACGATACCTTTTTAAACGCAAAAAATGGGTCTTTGTATCGATTTGTACTGTACAATCCTGGAAACGGGGCTCCCACCTTTATTGTGAACGAGGCCTATGCCTTGACGAATCAAATGGAGTATTTCGCAGAGATCACAGAGGCGTATCTGGGTCAGAACGATTTTTATCCGTTTGAAAGAAGCGAGTTGGAATCGTACGACCCTGTTGGGTTTGCGCTGGTTGCGTCCATTTGGTTTCAAACGAACTCAACGGATATCGAACCTGCCTTTCCTGAACAAAAACTTCTGGATCCTGTGTATCCCAATCCAACATCCGGAGTAGTTTGGGCAAATGGATGGCAAGACGCAGTCTCCATTCGCGTTTTGGACGTAATGGGACGTACCGTTATGGACCTCACTGGAAAAGCTTCTCGATACGAAATTAACCTGTCTGATCAACCAGCGGGTCTCTACCTTATACGGTTAGAAATGGAGCCAGGCACTATTCAAACTCAAACGGTGCTGAAGACTTATTGAGGGCCAAATCGCACCTTCATGCGCACCCAGGAGGGAATGGCATTGGATTTTCCGCCCTTTAGCAGATAAGCAGGCTGCCAGCGCATTTCCGTAATGGCCAGCATGGCAATTCTATCCAGCGTCGGATGGAGGCCTTCTATCTTGTTAAGAGCAACGGGTACGCCTTCTTTGTTCAAGGCGACCTGAAGAAAGACTTTTCCTGAAAGTTGCTGCTCTTTGAGCGAATCGGGCACGACAACTGGGATGTCTCGACCCAGCTTGGTAAGTGTTCTAGGAGAACGGAAATGGCGCGCTAGCACTCTGTACGCTTCACGCTGGTGCTTTTTGATGAGCGGCTGAACGTCACCTTCTAGGTTCAGTCCTTCCATTTTGGGCAGTACAAACTTGTCGAAAAGGGAGTCTACCACTTCGGGCTGATTGCGGAATAATTCGATCAGACTCTCCTTTACATATTGATTGAATTTGCGCTGAGCCAAGTCGCTGTCTTTCACAGATCGACCATCTAAAGAAGCGGACAGTAGATGACTTCCAGGGACACCCATCTCGTCCATCGTCTCAAGTGGCCGGTATGCACCGGTCGTATCGGCTCCGATTTGCCACCAAAAAATAGAGTTACCATCCCATCCCCTAGGAATAGAAAGAGGCTCTTCTTGAGCGGCTTGGCATCCAACGATAAGCAGGATGGGAAGAAGTAAGGCTAAATGTGCCTTGCGAAATTGCATGCGATACAGCTTATGATTAGCGTGATATGGACCCTTAACCGGTTAAAAAGTTGCATTTATTGTACTTCTGGCACCCAAAATCAAAATCAGACCAGCGTTAGACTATGATGCAGCTGCGCTAACTTCTTTGGTGCGCAGATCAAAAGGCTAGACGTCGCTTCGGGTGCTTTCTGATTCTTTTGCTCAGGAATTCTACGAAAAAATGGGTGTGATCAAGATGGGCGACTCCGTGGCCTCTGTCACAGGTGGGTAGCGAAGTCTACCTTTTCTGAATTTGTCTACTTCCCCGTAACGAGACGCACAAAATGTTTGCGGCGATCCATAGCCACCACTTTAACTTCGCTTCCAACAGAGATGAAATCACCTTCCGTAACGACCTCGATGCGCTCTCCCTCAATCTCGATGATACCCGTTGGACGTAGAGGGGTTATGGCGATGCCCATTTTCCCGAGGTAGCTGGCCCGATGCTCGCTTTCACGGGCAATCAGCCTTTCATCTTTTTTCAGGTTGGCAGACAGAATGAAGCGATTCCAAGCGCCAGATTTCCAAAGCCACCAAAAAGCACTTCCCGTTGTGATAGTTGCTCCTCCC
>ERZ1047985.2840-NODE-2840-length-10681-cov-8.732637_pt1 | contig 10681 bp, 8 predicted proteins | sample MGYA00383097_ERZ1047985 | MGnify/ENA primary metagenome ERZ1047985 (study PRJEB29581, sample SAMEA5548367) | metagenome | biome: marine; feature: coastal; material: water | depth 50 m | study: Short-term variability in the microbial, nano- and picoplankton...
GAGGGATAGTCTGCCAGTTTGCGTAATCCTTGATTCCCTGCCGAATACTTTCATCCGCAAGCACGTTAAATGATTTAAATGGGACTTTCCATGAATTTAGAATATTTGTGATTTTTCCTGAAAAACCGCACTGAGGTGATTCCGGGGTGCCCTTCATAAATAAAAAAACAGAGTTGCTGCTGAGCATTTGTTCAATCTGAGCCTGCGGATCAGTTCCAGAGTTCCCTGAACTTTCCACATTGGGAGAAATTACTTTGAATTGCATAACTTTACACCGATTGATCGTTTAAAAAATTTTAGCTTATCTGAAACGTGAGTGAAAACACAATTTGTTAAATTCAGTAAGCATCTGTACAGCTTATAAAGAAACCGCACCAAATTAGTACTGATTGTATTATATTACGGTAAATGAGTGTTTAAGTCAAACATAACTTGCCCGCGGCACAGTTCCAGCTTTACATGTGGGTTAAAATAAAACACGAGATTTACAAAGCTCTAGTTTAATCTTCTCTAGCTAGTTTTTCACTTTTTACATTCATGGACACAACAAGTATCATTCCGATTTCGGGAGACCATTTTGAGGATTTTATGCTGCTCACTAATAAGGAGCATAAATCCTTAAGAACGAAACAGGCCTGGCAAGCTTTACGGCAGCAGATTCAGGCACATGTTCCCAGTTCACTCAGTGTAGATCTGAACCGAATTTGTGTTGATGCGATTAGGATGGAATTACTCATATTTCCTGTAGTTGAACATTGGAAACGTCCTTTGACGAATGCAGAGTGGGCACATATTGAAAATGAGGCTCAACAACTTGAGAAGCAAATGGAGAAGTTGCGCAAGTTATCCAGCCTTGTCCGTAAAAAAGATCCTCTCTCTTTTCCTGAGCTTGCACCATTGTTCAACAAATTATTTGAGTATAATCAGGAGTTACGCAATAACTGGAAAACTTTCAAAAGTGCATGGTCGGACTACAAGATGGCTTGGCAACAGTTCCAAACCAAAAAAAAACAGTTACTCAGAAGCAAGCAAAAACCGGCCAAATCGCAAGATGACACTTTTCAAAAAGACAATCCTGCGGATAAGGAAATTGAACCACCGTTGTCACCGCCTATGTTTTCGCGTGACCGCTGGCATGCACTGCGAATCAGTTCAAAAGCACTTGAAATAGAAGTCCTGCACCAATGCCAGCGTTTTCGGGACGGAAGCATGCAGGAAGTGGAAAACTTAAAAGATGAGACGCACCCTGGGGTTAAATTCCTAGTGGAAGAACTACGTAAAATATATCTTAAAACACACGGATTTGAGTTAATTGAAAGAGTAAAACTGGTTCAGCAGCGCAACGATCAACTAATGCAAGAGTTACAGCCTTATTTCCCTGAGCCGATTATTTCAGCGGAAATGAAGTCAACAACAAAGTCATCCACTCAGTTGCGAAATACATCAACAGACAAAAGTAAGCAAGGCAAGTCTTCCGAACAAAACAATTTTCAAAGATTTTTGTTAATTATACTGCTAATTTTCATGGGCGTGTTTGTCGTATTTCTACTGCAAAAACAGGATCTGTCGCCTGCAAAAAATATAATAAAACATTTAAAATTTTTTCCAAAAAATAAAACTTTGACTGCAAAAAGCTCAAGCGGTAACAAACCGTCAGAATTTAATATGGAAGACATGATGCAGGAATTTGGTTCGAATATCCCTGTACATGAATCAAATGAACGCCTGAAAAAAATGGTCACCGCACCACCAGAAATTTTGGAAAATATTGCCAATAATATCCTCCAGGAAATAGGAAAAAATACAGTTTTTGTCTTCTCAGAGGCACAAACTATTTTCCTCTTTTGGAAAGGTAAAGTAGAAAGATATGCATCTCCAGAAGATTTAAAGAAAAAGTTGAAACAGCTTGAACAGAAATACAAGGATGTAGAATCTCTCTGGAAAGAGATGGGTGACAATGCGCCGGAAAAGATAAAAGTGATTCCGGACATACTTGATGGCAAATCAACTTATGCCTTGGAAATGCTGGATGAAAATGGTGATCCGCTAAAAGCATACATGACTGAAGAGGGAGTTCTACTGCGTCTGAGTAACGGTCAGCTTTTAGACAAACCCCTTACTCCACATGAAGCAGCTCAGAAAATTTCTGAATTATAAAAACTAAAGTAAATTTATCTCAGTCTACTGCTTTTGTAAACGCAGTCTGATCTGTATAATAGTTTAATTACTTTAGACGCTTAAATTTTAAAATATTTTTTGTAAGCCCAATAAATGGAATTTCTCAAATATCATGCTCTCGGTAATGATTATCTGGTTCTCACTTCCGAAAATCCGGAGTCTGCGGAAGTAGAACTGACAGTTGAGCAAGTTCGTCAAATCTGCCACCGTAATTTTGGTCTTGGTTCAGATGGAATTTTAGTTGGTGGAAAAGACAGTTCAGGAAATGCCTTTAGACTGACGATCTTTAATCCGGATGGAAGTAAAGCAGAAAAAAGCGGAAACGGAATCCGGATTTTTGCACGCTCGCTTTGGGATCGTAAAATGGTAAATGAGTCTCCTTTTCAAATCATGACCTCAGGAGGGCTTGTCAGCGCGCAGGTCGAAAGTTCCGGAAAATTTGTGACCGTGGAAATGGGCAGTGTTAGTTTTCAAAGCGACAGCATACCGGTGAGCGGAAAAAGCAGAGAAGTCCTGAATGAAACCTTGGAAATAGCTGGAGAAAAAATATCATTCTGTGCCGCCACCATAGGAAATCCACACTGCATTGTGCTTAATCAAAATGTTTCTGCAGAAGAAGCCGGACGTATTGGACCTTTGCTTGAAATACATCCGAACTTTCCAAACCGCACAAATGTTCAATTTTTGGAAGTACTGAACCGCAACACAATCCGGATTGAAATCTGGGAACGTGGAGCCGGTTACACTTTAGCTTCCGGAAGCAGTAGCAGCGCCGCTGCTTCCGTGGCGCACCGGCTGGGTTTTTGTGATGCTGAAATCGCGGTATTAATGCCGGGCGGACAAATCGACATCGTAATTAGTGAAAATTACGAGATCACCATGAAAGGTTCTGTCACTCGAATCGGTAAAATGTCACTTGATTTAGAGTGCCTGGATTTCGAGATTCCCGCATGATCGAAAGTTTATTGGGTGTCTTGACCATAGGTTTCCTCCTCGGAGCACCGGCAGGAATAACTCCGGGTCCAATGTTGGTGCTGATTATTTCCGAAACATTTCGTCACGGAGTCCGCGCAGGAGCAAAAGTGGCTTTTATCCCTCTGCTGACAGATTTACCGGTTGTATTGGTTTCCGGATTTTTATTCGCAAAAATTTCAAATGTGGATTTCCTGCTCGGCGTAATTTCCATCGCCGGCGCAGTTTTCATCACATATCTTGGTAGCAGAAGTATCAAACTAGCCGGGGCCGAAATTCCGGATCATACTCCCAAACCTCTCCGCTTGCGAGAGTTATTAATCGCAAACTTGACAAATCCAAACCCATACCTTTTTTGGTTTACTGTTGGCGCGCCGCTGATGGTGCGTTCCTTTCAGCAGAGTGTGAGTTTAGGCACCGCATTCCTCTTCAGTTTCTATCTTGGTTTGATTGGAGTAAAGTTTCTACTGGCAATCTTGGCGGGGAAATCCCGCAGCTTTTTGCAGGGAATTTGGTACAGACGCATCATGCAGTTTCTCGGTTTTGCATTACTTGGATTCGCACTATTTCTGCTTCGGGACGGTCTGATTCTTCTTGGTCTTTACCCTCAGGGATAATTTACGCAAGGACAATCCTCTATATTTGCTCGACATAATGAGAAAGTGCTTATAGTATTCTACATTGAGGCTCTGCTTAACTCATGATGTTCACTTAGTAATATTGAAATTCACCACTCAGTTAAATTATGTCAATCAACATCTCCACTTTACTTGAATCCCGAACTGCATGTGAAAAAGCGGATGCGGCTGATCCTTTACGTAACCAGCGGGAGGATTTTTACTTGCCGCAGGGACTGATTTATTTGGACGGGAACTCTCTGGGGCCAATGCCTAAAAAAGCGCTCGAACATTTGGAGAAGGCCATCAGTAACGAATGGGCTGAAGAGCTGATTAGCAGTTGGAACAACGCAGGTTGGTGGAAGCTACCGCAAACACTGGGTGAATTGATTGCTCCTGTTGTTGGCGCAGCTTCAGGTCAGATAATTGTTTCCGACTCAACTTCGCTGAATCTGTATAAAACTGTCCATGCCGCTTTGGCTTTGTCTCAGGGACGCAATGTTCTAGTCTCAGAGTCAGACAGTTTTCCAACCGATCTTTATATCCTAGAAGGAATCACATCAACTCAACAAAACATTCAAAGACGCTTGGTGGGCATAGATGGAGATTCGCTGGAGGAGTTGCTTGACGATAATGTTGCAGTGGTTACTCTATCACATGTAAATTACCGTACCGGTGAACTACTACCGATTGAGGAACTTGTCAAAAAAACGCACGAGGCAGGAGCCTTATTTATCCTGGATACGTGCCATAGTGCAGGTGTATTACCAGTGGAACTTGACAAATGGGGTGTTGATTTTGCGGTTGGTTGCACTTATAAATATTTAAACGGAGGACCCGGTTCTCCAGCGTATTTGTATGTTGCAAAGCGTCACCAGCAAGCAGCGCTAAATCCTCTTTCTGGTTGGTGGGGCCACGCACGTCCATTTGCATTCGAAAAAGATTTTCAGGCAGCGGAAGGTATTCTACGTTTCCAGACTGGAACCCAGCCTATATTATCACTCAGGGGACTACAGGCCGGACTTGAAATTGCGCAGAAGGTTGATTCACAAATGATACGTAAAAAGAGTCAGCGTCTGACTCAACTTTTCATTGAGCTGGTAGAAAGCAGATGCGGCAATTATGAGGTGGCTCTTCAAAGCCCAACTGATCCTGAAAAACGAGGTTCACAGGTATCTTTTCACTGTTTAAATGGTTTTTCCGTAATTCAGGCTCTGATTGCCAGAAAAATAATTGCGGATTTTAGAGCACCCGGCATCATGCGATTTGGTTTTGCCCCCCTTTATCTGCGCTATACAGACGTCTGGGATGCCGCTGAGGCTTTGACTGATGTTCTCAAAACAGAAGAATGGCGTGAAGAACGTTTCCAGCAGAAACACGAAGTCACATGAGTACTGCACAAACTCCTGTTATTTTAGTTTCATCAAATCTTATATTTTTCTAATAATTTCTAAAAAAAGTATTTAAAAAGATGCTTTAAAGCGCATCTTCCAAGTCCATCTTCCGAGCTTACTTTACTAATATTACATAGAATTAAATTTTATTTGACAGTCTACGTAAATTTACTAATATCATTCATAACAAAGCCGTGGCAAAGTATAACACTCTGGAAGAATAAATTATTTAAAGGTTGAGTGGTTTTGACCTTAAAGCGCATTAGCTCTCTCCATGCTTTGTTTTTTAACCATACAATCGTTACTTAGTATTTCCAGAAGATCAATGGGAGCGGCAAACAGGAAGATCAATTGTTTTACAGCCTCCTAACAAGTGGTCATCTTTTGCCGCCTCCATTGTCATACTTCGTTTTTCTGCAATTTCTCTCCGCTATTTATCCGAATATTCTGAGTTCGTTTTTGTTTTTTCTGGATTGTTGAATGGATTGTTGATTATGATGAAACTATCATTTCAACATTAATAACACATTCAACAGCAAAAGATAATGGAATCTCTATTTTCCAGAATCGATTCCAAGCGTGAAGACTTGGTTTCGTTTACACAAGATTTAGTTCGCATACCATCGATCAATCCCCCAGGTGAGGACTACACAAAATGCGCCGAATTTCTCGGCACTCGTTTAGCGAAAAGCGGTTTTTCTCTGCTTTATGAACGCGCAAAAGACACTCCAGGCGACTCAGACCGTTATCCACGAAATAATATAATCGCACGTTTTGAAGGCAAACATGCTGGACCTTGTGTTCATTTCAACAGTCACTTAGATGTCGTTGTGCCTGGGAAAGGCTGGACAGTTGATCCATTTGAGGGACTTGTGCAGGATGGTAAAATATACGGCCGAGGGACTTGTGACATGAAAGGCGGGCTCTCCGCGTCAGTAATTGCAATGGAAGCAATCCTTGAGGAAGGCATTGACTTTCCTGGCGCAATCGAAATTTCTGGAACAGTCGATGAAGAAACCGGAGGATATGGCGGTGTTGCTTTTTTAGCTGAAAAAGGTTTTTTCTCAAAACCACGCGTAGATCACGTGATTATTCCGGAACCTTTGAATGTGGACCGGGTCTGTCTTGGTCATCGGGGAGCATGGTGGGCGGAAGTGGAAACATTCGGTCGAATCGCACATGGCTCAATGCCTTTTCTCGGCGATTCCGCCATCCGGCACATGAGTGCCTTTTTGGAACTCATTGAGCAAAGACTCTTTCCCGCGCTGGACAAAAAGAAAACCATTATGCCGGTTGTTCCGGAAGGTGCGCGCCGCTCAACTTTAAATCTTCAGTCAATTCACGGTGGAGAAGATGAATCTTTTTCGGGAATGCCGAGTCCTCTCGTTCCTGATTCGTGCCGTTTAACCATGGACCGACGATTTTTAATTGAAGAAGATATCACCGAAGTAAAAGCGGAAGTTACAGATTTATTAGAGGAACTCGCAGATTCGCGCCCGAATTTTCGCTACCAAATCCGAGACATTATGGAATTTTTACCCACGATGACCGATGCAAACGCACCGGTGGTAAAAGCTGTCAGTGCCGCTATTCTCAACATATTAGGAAAAACTCCGGAGCATGTCATTTCACCCGGAACCTATGATCAAAAACATATCGCCAGAATCGGGCATCTTCATGACTGCATTGCTTACGGCCCCGGAATTCTTGACCTTGCTCATCAGCCAGATGAATACATTGTGATTGATGACATGGTGACTGCGGCCAAAGTCATGGCTACATCAACGTTAAAATTATTGGGAGTTAATTTGTGACAGTATCGCAAAAACTTTGAGAGCTATAATTTCTCATTTCGACATTAGGGAGAAATCTTAAATTGTTAAAATAGCAACTTCCTAGCTTTCTTGCTTTTTAATCAATGACAAAGTTTTAGGGCTTTTTAGAGATGCTTTATTTTTGAATTCACGCGGTTGGTCATTTTCAAAACTTGTTCTTCTCTAAAAATCAGCAACAGTAGCACATATAAAAAAGCAGAACCTGCGAGCAGTGCCAGAAAGATTACCCAGTTGTAAAAAAGGAAAGCTCCTTTTTCCCATAATCCATAACCACTTGTAAACCAGGTAAAACCTGCCATTCCTCCCGAAGCCAGCAAATAAAACAGGGATGAACGCAAAGGCCACCATTTTTTTCGCAATTCAGTTTCTTTCAGCAGAAAGAAGTTTAATAGTCCCCACTGAAACCAGGTACCTGCCGCAAGTCCCAAAGCCAGCCCGAAAATTTCCAGACTTTGGCTCAACCACCACCCCAAAAGTCCCGTCAGAAAAATACTGAACAGCGAGACTTTCACCGGAGTTCGGGTGTCTTTAAGCGCATAAAACAATGCAGTCTGCAAACGAATCATGGCAACAGCCGGAATGCTCAAAGCAAAGGCCTGAAGCGTAAGCGCGGTAATTTGAACGTCACTCCAGGCATAGGCACCGTGGAAATAAAGCATTGCGACTATCGGCTCTGCCGCAATGGCCAATCCCACGCTGGCCGGAAAGACGACCAGTAAAGTAGTTGACATGGTAAAACGCAGGGTGCTGCGAATTTTATCCCAGTTTGCACTGGCTGTGTGTCGGCTTAATTCCGGAAAACTAGCAGTGGTTAAGGCAAAGGCAAAGACCCCCAAAGTTAACTCAGAAAGACGACTCGCGTTGTAATAGTGTGTAACTTGACCTGAGGGCATGAAACTGGCGAGGTTGCGCAGCACGATGATATTGATTTGATAAACCGCGACACCCAGCAATGAGGGACCAAGCAATTTCAGCAGGCGGTTAATATTTTCATCATTGAAAAAAGTACTTGGTTTTAATGATTGACCGACTTTTCTCAGTGAAGGAATTTGAAGAATTATTTGCGCGATTCCACCCAAAAGCACACCGATGCCGATACCAATAATAGGCTCATCCAACAACGGTGAAATTCCGAAAGCTGCACCGATAATGCCGATATTTAATAAAATCGGTGCCGCAGCAGGTGCGGCAAATCTGCCTTCAGCGTTTAAAACTCCCATCGCCCAGGCAACCAGTGAGACAAAAATTAAATACGGAAACATGACTCTGGTCAGCAGCACCGTCAGTTCGTACTTTTCCGGACTTGATGCAAAACCTGCCGCAAACAGAAAAACCAACTGAGGACTGAAAATAATACCCAATCCTGTCAGTATGGTTGTTGAGGCCAGCACGAGAGCTAAAGTTTTTGCCGCAAATTTCTTTGCTGCTTCCGGATTTTTACGGTCACGGATTTCTGTGTAGAGCGGCAGGAAAGCCAAAGTCATCGATCCCTCGGCAGTCAGGCGGCGCATAACATTTGGAATGGTGAATGCCTGCACAAAGGCATCCGTAATCCATCCTGCACCGAAAACATGCGCAATCACTAGATCCCGCGCTGCGCCGAGAATTCGCGAAAACAGAGTAAATATTGTAACTGTCGACGCGTGTTTCAGAATACGACGTGACTGCTCAGAATTTTCTTTCAAGGGATTGGATGTCAAGTAGTTCAATGTTGACAGAATTGACAACGGCTTCAGCCTCGCAAGACTGCCGGTCAGCTTCCAAAAATAGCGGACTTACCAAGTTCTGCTTCTATTTCAAGCAGACGATTATATTTGGCGATACGTTCGCTGCGTGATGCAGAGCCTGTTTTAATTTGACCGCCTGCCATTGCAACTGCAAAATCTGCCATGAATGTATCTTCTGTTTCGCCGCTGCGGTGAGAAATTATGTAATTCCAACCTGCTTTCTGGCAAAGTTGAATGGTGGCAACAGTTTCAGAAACAGTACCAATTTGATTGAGCTTGATCAGCACCGCGTTAGCAGCTTTTTGGATTACACCTTTCTTGACAAATTCAGTGTTGGTCACAAACAAATCATCGCCGACAATTTGAACTTTAGCCCCAAGTTTTTTAGTAATAGCAGCAAAACCATCCCAATCATGTTCATCCATTGGATCTTCAATCGAAACAATCGGATATTTTTCCACCATATTGATGTAAAATGCAAGCATTTCCGTGGAGTTTTTTGTGCCTTGTCCGGATTTAAAAAAGTCATAGGTTCCGTTTTTATAAAAAGACGAAGCGGCGGCATCCGTGGCCAGCGAGATGTCTTTTCCGGGCACAAATCCCGCAGCTTCAATTGCCTCAATTATCACTTCGCAGGCTTCTTCATTGCTGCCGAGATTTGGTGCAAAACCACCTTCGTCACCGACACTTGTGGCATAGCCTTTTTTGAGCAGGATTTTTTTCAGTGCATGAAATGTTTCCGCACCATAACGCAGTGCTTCGCGGAATGTCGGTGCGCCAATCGGCATGACCATGAATTCCTGCAAATCAACGCTGTTATCCGCATGTTCGCCGCCATTGATAATGTTCATCATCGGCATCGGTAAACGGAATCCGCCCACTCCACCAAGATAAGCATAAAGCGGAAGATTGTGCGCATTTGCTGCCGTAACCGCAACTGCCATTGAAACACTGAGAATCGCGTTTGCGCCTAAATTATTTTTGGTCGCTGTTCCGTCCAGTTTGAGCATCATCCTGTCAATTTCCGCCTGTCTATCCGCTGTCATGCCCAGCAGTTCCGACGCAATTTCCATATTTACGTTTTCTACTGCTTTGAGTACACCTTTTCCGCCATAGCGTGTCTTGTCACCGTCCCTGAGTTCAAGAGCTTCATTTTCTCCAGTTGATGCTCCAGACGGAACAGACGCGGTTCCGCTTACTCCGCTTTCAAGTGTTACCGTAGTGCGGATGGTCGGATTACCACGTGAATCCAAAATCTCCATGGCTCTAATTGAAATTATTCGATCTCTCATAAATTCTTTTTTTGCTTTGGTTATATAATTTAAGGTTTAGTGAAAACTCTGACACATAATATCTTGCAGCTAAAACTGAGAGATAAACCTTTATGATATTAGTGCTTAAAATCTGTAATGTTTCACACTAAGCTTGTAAAGACTATGTTTTAGGAATTATTGCAACTCCATCATAGTTTAATTCAGATTTAGTCTGGAAATCCCAATTGTAATGACAATAATTCTATTATAGATCCAGCACAAAGCCAAGATAACACTCTACAATATTACTTGATTTGCTGGCTTTTCATAAATCATCAAGAGGACTGACAACACCTTCAACGCCTTGCCTCAGCACATAAGTATATATCACTGTCTTTTTTGCCTTTGCCGGCGTGTATCGGAAACTATTTGAATCCGTAATCGATATTATGCACTCGCAAACTCACGGCCTCGTTTATACCGAAACCGCAACCATACAATAATTTCACCACTAACTCAGGAACTCCAACTCTTTCCGTAGCAAGATATGTCAGAAATTTTTCTACCTTGTTTTCTGCGTCGACAAATAAAGATTCACAAGTTTGTAGACAGTGAAATTTAACAAACTGCTTTATGCAGTCGCAATAAGTGCGTTCTGTATTTACTGAATAATGTTCTCTTTTCATCAAGTCACTGATTTCAGCT
>ERZ1047985.2848-NODE-2848-length-10649-cov-6.428356_pt1 | contig 10649 bp, 8 predicted proteins | sample MGYA00383097_ERZ1047985 | MGnify/ENA primary metagenome ERZ1047985 (study PRJEB29581, sample SAMEA5548367) | metagenome | biome: marine; feature: coastal; material: water | depth 50 m | study: Short-term variability in the microbial, nano- and picoplankton...
GTGTGATTTCTGCTGGTGATATTCTCGCCTGGAAGCTCCGTGAACAGGAATTTACCTTGCACCAGTTAGAGGATTATTTTTTCAAATCCTGACCTCTTTATTCGTTACACTTATGAGCGAACTAGTAAATATATGTTGTACTGTGATGGCTAGAGAGTTTTATCGGGTAATTTGCCGAAAATTTGGTTGTAGTCTTTCGATGTTTGTGAACAGTTATTGTGGTAAAACAAACAATCAATTCTGCTTTTGATTATACTTCTTTGTGGTGCTTTTGTTACTATAATAGCTGATTATATTGATGCTTATCCTAAATCAAAGCTCACTCCTTGTGCCAAAGGCAAATCGGAAGAATAATTGATGGTATTGGTTTGACGTCGCATGTAGGATTTCCATGCATCCGATCCTGATTCCCTTCCTCCTCCAGTATCTTTTTCTCCGCCAAATGCACCGCCGATTTCAGCTCCTGAAGTTCCGATGTTGATGTTGGCCAGTCCGCAGTCAGAACCTTCATGCGAAATAAATTTTTCGGATTGCTGAAAGTCGCGCGTGAAAACCGCAGATGACAAACCTTGAGGCACGTCATTTTGTAGGCGCAGTGCTTCGTCAAAATTCTGGTAGCGAATTAGATAGAGCAATGGAACAAAAGTTTCATCCTGCACAATCGGTAAGTGGTTTTCCACTTCCGCAAGTGCAGGTCGTACGTAAAACTCTGAAGGATGTCCTTCCAAGACATCACCACCATAAATTATGTTTCCACCTTGTTCAAGGATTGCCGTCAAAGCATTCCGGAAGTTTTTCACTGCAACTTCGTCTATCAATGGGCCGATTAGTGTGTGCTCATCTAGCGGATTTCCTACACGGTTTTCAAGTTGTGAATAGGCTTGTACAAGTTGTTTTTTTACATCTTCGTAAATTGACTCATGGATGATAATCCGGCGTGTGCTGGTGCAGCGTTGACCGCAGGTTCCCACAGAACCAAAAACAATTCCCGGAATCGCAATCTTCAAATCCGCACTTTCAGTGACAATAATCGCGTTATTACCACCAAGTTCTAAAATGCTTCGTCCCAACCTTGAAGCAACTTTAGCAGCAACTTTGCGTCCCATTTCGGTGGAACCTGTGGCCGAAATCAAGGGTACTCTTTTATCGTTAACCAGCGTTTCCGCAATTTCTTCATTAGTGCCGATTACGAGGTTAAATACGCCTTCTGGAACTGCATTTTCTTTCATTACTTTAGCGATGATACGCTGTAGAGCAATTGAGCACAAAGGTGTTTTTGGACTGGGTTTCCAAATCGAAACATTCCCGCAAACCGCTGCGATCATAGCGTTCCATGACCAAACAGCGACTGGAAAATTGAAAGCGGATATTATACCCACAATTCCTAGCGGATGGTACTGATCGTACATACGGTGTCCTGGACGCTCCGAATGCATAGTTGAACCGTAGAGCTGACGTGAAAGACCAACCGCAAAGTCACAAATGTCGATCATTTCCTGCACCTCTCCCAACCCTTCCTGATAAATTTTTCCCATTTCCCAGGATACTAATTTACCCAGATCGTCTTTTGCTTCACGTACTGCGTTGCCAATTTGTCTTACGATTTCACCGCGCTGCGGGGCCGGGACTTTACGCCATGCCGGAAAAGCCTCCTGGGCCTTTGAAATCACAGCTTCATAATCTTCTCGGTTTGCATTTTGAACATTTGCGATGACGCTTCCATTCACAGGAGTTAGTGATTCAGTCAAGGGTCCGTTTCCGGAGAACCATTCGATTCCTGTACTTACACCGGAATTAAAACTTTCCAGTCCAAGGTTTTTCATAAAATTTAGTTCAGTCATATTGTTCCAATAAGCTTTGTTAATAATGTCATGCAGTCGTAATAATTTTTCATTCCAGCGAAAGCAGCAATACAGCATGCTAGAAATGACTCTGAATCAGGAGTCTATATAAGGTATGCTAAAGTAGCCGAAGCAGTTTATTCATTCAGTAATTTTGCGTTTTCTCTTTCCTCAAGTAACAGTGGTTCCGAATCATCCTGTTGATCCACCCTGTTTTGAACACGTTCTACAATCTGTTGTAGTTCACTGTTGCGTTTCTCCATCGTGCCGTGTTTATCTCTTTCAGCAGCGACAAGACGTTTGAGGCGTTTGATCTCTTTCTTTTGCTTACGCAGATTCCTCAGCAGAACTGCATGGTAGAAGAAGAAATAAAAGACTGAAAAAATTATTCCAAACGCAAAGCTAAAAAAAACAGAAACAAAAACAGGACGCTCACTTTGATAACTGAAATTTAACCAGCTAAGATCATAATTAAGGACTACCAGTTCAGTGTTTTGAGTCGCAAAATCAACACTGAAGACCAGAAATACGGAGAATAGAATCAATGACAAATAACGCATAGATAATTCAGACAAAGTATGTTTTCTGAGGAAAAATTAATTTTTTATGAGTATCTCTCAAAAACTAGCTGAGTGTCAAGCCAAGCTCAGTAATTACTAAAAGACTGATATGAGGAGAAGTCTGGACTTTTTGTTAAAAAAATGGCAGGATAAATGTGATTTTTGCACGGAGATGGATGCGTCACTGGTGGGCGCCCCGGACTTCAAACCCGCGCGTGGGGCACTAACACTGTCCCAGATAGGTTCGATTCCTATGCATCTCCGCCACCACAAGTAAAAAATTTATACTTACTAAACTCTTTCTAAATAGTCTGTAAATGTATTGATTTTATAAAAGGATTTGAGAGACTCCCATAGGTTAGACATGCCAAACATTATTTAAAAGAGTACCCAAAGTAATTCTAGGTCTTAAAGATTGGAAGAGGATTTTTAAAGAGAGTGATTACTAACACAAATTTTCAAAGTCAGCTAGTTCCTCACAATAACTTTACTAGATACTATTTAAATTCAATTATTTAAAGTTGAGCATAATCTTCAAGTGAATAGCAGGTGCCGCCTCCTACCATAGGTGTATTGCCTTTTTTATCCACAATATATCCTGGTAAATAAGACCAGAGAAATCTCAATTTACTAGGACTGAAACTAAAAATTTCATAATAAATATTCTGAGCTTCTCCCCAGCCTAGCGCAAAATTGGAACATTGATAAATATCAGTATATTTGTCGTATTTAAAATCATTACATCCGCTGAAAACTTTTTCTCCTAGAAGTTTAAAATCCATGGAAATTCCTTCTAATTTTACTTTGAATTTTACTTCTTCGATTTTCTTTGAAGCCCACGAATCATCATCTTTAACAATGCCTATTCTTAATTCATCGATACAAGAATATTCCTCTGCGCTTAAGATAGTTGGTAAATATAATGTTGTCACAATTAGCAACAAAAATCTTAAATTCTTCATTCGTTCTCCAAATCTTTAACGATAAATCTCAACAATTATATTTGTTCAAGATAAACTTTGAACAATTCTAGAACCTGTCTTCACTTTTTCTCAATCCTAAACATTAATTCCTTTCCTGTTTAGAAATGTTCAAGGTGTGTTTTAGAGATTTGCAACCTTTTGCAGAATTTACTTTTATTCCGATCTTCCCATTGTATAAACCAACATACTCAACTATCACAATTTTCAAGTCACGCGTACAGTCAATTTTGAGTACTTGGCATATAAACAGCAATCTTTATAGAACAATCCATTTCAAAAAGTGTGTGAAACAAATCCAAACACGATTTATTTTGGTTAGTCATTGGGGGTACAAAGTTGCTTTCGGCAAGATCTTACATTAAATCAAGTCATTCAGAAGAGCTAATCTATCCTCGACTAAATTCTCCAATTTGAAGAAAATGACAAATAGGTTTTGCAAATCATGACTATGATATTAGCTTTTTAAAAACTTCCAAGTAAAATCTTTAATCAATGAAAAATAATTCAAATAATGCGGTAAAAAACATTACTTCCGGAGAAAAAAATTGGAACTGAAAGTTTTACGCTTGATAGAATCTGTGAAAATAGATTCACATTTTGAACAACAAGATTGGCCAAGTTAATATTCGCGAAAGTGCTGTTGACGTGTGTATGATGAATCATTATACAACGCCTGCAAAGGAAGTTGATGTGGGGTGTTCGTAAGCCTCAGAACTCAGTCTGGATGAACATGCATCAACCATTGTTAAATAAAACGCGCAGTCACCAAAAGTTCGGTGCCGGTTTTAGAAATATCGGTTATGTCAGACAAGTCTGACCTACGCGTCCTAAATAACAGTATTAGAAAGATCAGTAGAAGGTGTAAACACTATGAGAATAAATTCTGCATAATGTTTCACTTTATCTAATCGCATTCTTTGTTTAGCCAGGGTTTTGAAGAAATAACACAATGCCAAACAGAGTTTGCAGAAAAAATAAAACTCCCTTCTTCCATTTCTTTCTTGTCTTCGTAATAACCTAATTCGGGACCTGCTTTAGTTCCATCCGTTGTCCCACAACTAACAACCATCCATGTCGCCATCATTATTGAAAATAATAATAGCTTGCTCATCTATCTCCTTTATAATTGGTTAACAATATTTCAACATTTTCATTCTATCCAGCTAGTGCTGAGTATCCTTGAAAAAAATGTCTATGATGTTCTTGCGAACATAAAGGCTTGATCAACCGGATCTCAAGACAGAATTCTATTCTGCACAAAGATCCAGCTGAAGCCGTACTTTGGATCGAACTTATGCAAATCAATCCTCTGCTTATTAACACTTCTACAAAATATATGCCATTTTGGTTAAGTATCTGATATAAAATAGTTTTATGGCAAGGAGTTCTGTGTCCAACTTGTTTAAACTAAAGGCATTATGCTGAGAAAGGTGCCTGTAAAGGGGCTGCTTAAAGTGGAAAAATAGTGTTTCTTTGAACAAGATCCATGACACTAATCAGTAGTATTATGGTGCTCGAACAGCATCAATTCTACAGGTTATGTATTCAAGCGAAGTTACGAAAGGGGAAAAAAGTGGCAGAGAGTTACGAGGATAAAGATTTAAAGCTTAAATTATAATTTGCTTGAAAAATATTAAAGTAAGTTCATCACAGGTATAATACGTAGAATATTAATCAACATCAAACCATCTAATGCTCCTTCTCCATAAGCAAAAGGAACGGTATGAAAAACAGCAGGGCGGGAGTTATGAGTAGAAAATATTTCACTTTGATCACCTTAGGTTGGTTTGAGTGAAGATATTGAATAGCTGTGTTTTAAACTGCAGTCAAGAAAATATTATTGTTTTATCACCAGGAAGTACATTCCTTGTGAGCACCGTCACAGAATGGTTTTTTAGCGGAGAGTCCACAGCGGCAGAGAGCCACTGTTCCATCCTTTATTTCCTGGCTTCCGTCCGGATAGACTATGGTCGCTCCTCCTTTAATTATAAAAGGTCCTTTATCACCTACTTTGATGGTTGGTTTGGTGTCTTCCATTAATTTACTTCCTTTTTAAGTTAAGATATAAAAGATCTCCTGCAGGTTATCCTGAAAAATCTAATAAACGTTTAAAAAGCTTACTATACAAATAAAAATTATGTTTATAAAATATAATTAAGACTCTATTTTCTGCTGAGAGACAAACAGAAGCAGAGTTGCGGATAAAATTCAGTTGACCAGTAATAATCTTGCACTTGACAGGGAAAAAAGTAAAATCTAACTATTATTAAATATATATTATGTGACAGCTAATGCCTAAAAATATTCTAGCATCTTTAACTTTTTTTATCATTCTGTCCATCTCGATTATGTCTTTGAAAGGGCAAGTAGTATTTGCACAGGCGAGTACTCCGGAAACTTCAAATGCAGTTCCGTTAACAGAGTCCTCAGTTGACGATGAAGGAGGATTTGACGATGAATTTGAAGATGAATTTGCAGTTGCTGAACAAGAGGTATTTGATCCTTTGGGCGGGTATAACCGTGTGATGACAGGGTTCAATGATGGTTTTTATATTTTTGTTTTGGATCCGGTTGCCCGTGGTTATCGCTGGGTTCTTCCCGACACGGCAAGACGCGGAGTGAAAAACTTTTTTCATAACCTGTTCTTTCCCCTACGCTTTGTCAATAACGTGCTTCAGCTTAAAGCAAAAAATGCCGGAGAGGAATTTCTCAGATTCAGTATTAACAGCACAATTGGAATATTAGGATTCTGGGATCCAGCCAAAGATTTGTTCGGATTAGAAGCGCATGAAGAGGATTTTGGTCAGACTCTTGGTTACTACGGAGTTGGCGGTGGTTTTCACGTCGTTCTGCCTTTTCTAGGACCGTCTAATTTGCGTGACATGTTCAGCTTGTATCCGGATATGCAGATGGATCCAGTCAATTATGTTGAAAAGCGGCCTTATAACTTTCCCAAACAAGAGGGGGAATATCTGGGTGTTTCCAGGCCGACACTACAGGCACTTGAAATGAAATTGTTTAAAACCGTTAATAACGAATCTTTACGGATTGGTCAATATGAAAATCTGAAAAAAGACGCAATTGAACTCTATCCTTTTTTAAGGGATGTCTATGAACAAAACCGAGCTAAACTAATCAGGGAATAATCATGCAATTTACAAAAAAAATTATAATCAACATGTTACTCGTCACTATTTTTTCCCTTTCATTCGGAACGACCTTCCTGTTTGCGGATGAAATAAGTGAAATCAGGGAAATGACTAAAGAAAAAGTTGACCACGTCATTAGTACGCTCAAGGATGACAGCTTGAGTAAAGCAGAAAAAAAAGAAGGTATTTTAAAAACTATCGATAGTCTTTTTGATTTTAGTTTGATGGCTAGATTGAGTTTAGGCAAAAAGCACTGGACAACACTCAGTACCGAAGGCAGGGCAGAATTTTCTGAACTGTTCGTGGAAAAGCTGAAGCAATCTTATCTGGATAAACTTGACCTGTATACTGATGAAGAAGTTGTTGTTGATGAAGCAAAACTGACGAAGAAAAACCGTGTGGAAGTGCTGACCTATCTTGTCAGCAAGGACGATAAAATGGAGATGACATATAAACTCTACAAGACAAAGAAAAATGTTTGGATGGTTTATGATGTTGATGTCCTGGGTGTCAGTATTGTACAGACTTACCGCTCCCAGTTTTCAGGTATATTGAAGAAAGAGTCATTGGAAGAATTAATTGAACGTCTGCGTTCTTCAGGTGAGTTGGGGTCTTGATGTTGAGACAGTTCTACGACAAAGTTATTCTTAGTTATCCTAAGAGTATTTTAATTTTATTACTGATTTCTGTCGCGTCATTGGGATATCAGGCGCAGTATTTAGAAATTGATGCGTCTGCAGAAACACTGTTGCTGGAAGATGACAAAGACCTAGCTTTTACACGCAAAGTAAATGAACGTTATGGAAGCAGTGATTTCCTTGTCGTAACTTACAGCCCCTATGAAGATCTGCTTGCAGATTCCACCTTAAACTCTTTGCGTAAACTAAGTGCAGAACTGCTTGCATTGGATAGGGTCGCATCAATAGACTCCATCCTGAATGTACCTCTACTGGAAAGTCCTCCAAAACCGATTAAGGAACTAATCGAAAATGTACCTACACTGGAATCTCCCGGAATAGATAAAGCTCTTGCCAAAAAAGAATTTCTCAACAGTCCAATCTACAGAGATAATCTGGTCAGTCCGGATTTTAAAACCACTGCATTATTGATAAATCTGCATGACGATCCTTTGTATCGTGAATTACTGCAGCAGAGGAACAGTTTACGGCAAAAAGAAAAAGAGGAAACCCTTAGCGTTCCTGAACAGATAGAACTCGAAAAGGTACTACTGGACTTCAAAAAACACCGTGACAAAATGCGCTTGGTTGAGCACGACAATATAGCTAAAGTAAGAGCAATTGCAGATAAATACCGTGGAGATGCTAAGATTTTTCTTGGTGGTGCAAGTATGATTGCAGATGACCTCATTACCTTTATCAGCAGTGATCTTCAGGTTTTCGGTAGTGCGGTGTTAGTATTTTTGATGCTTACCCTCTGGGTCATTTTCAGGCAGTTTCGCTGGATGATGCTACCGTTGATTACCTGCGCTTTTTCTGTGATTACAACCAGCGGATTTTTAGGTCTTTTTGGCTGGGAAGTAACCGTGATCAGCTCAAATTTTATTTCCATTCAACTGATTATCACTATGGCAATTACAATCCATTTGATTGTACATTACCGTGAATTGGCGGGTTTAAATCCGGAAATGAGTCAGCGTCAGTTGATTTTAGACTCAACCATGTTTATGGCCAGACCTTGTACTTTTGCCGTCCTGACAACTGTGGTTGGATTTGCGTCGCTTGTTTTTAGTGGAATTTTACCGGTGATTAATTTTGGCTGGATGATGAGTGCAGGAATTGGGGTCTCCCTCTTTTTGACGTTTTTGATTTTTCCGGTACTGCTGATGCAGATGCCGAAGGCAATGCCGAATACATCCTTTGAGTCACGCTTTGCACTGACCAAAATATTTGCCGATATTACTGAACGACACGGTAAAAGCATTCTCTTTATTAGTGTAGCCGCATTGATCCTGAGTGTTGTTGGAGCAGCAAAACTGAATGTGGAAAACAGCTTCATTGATTATTTCAAGGAATCTACTGAAATATATCAGGGCATGAAATTGATTGACCAACAACTTGGCGGTACTACACCCCTTGATGTGATCATAAATCTTGAAGTGAGTGATGAGCTTGTTCAGCCAATTGCTCAGCAAGATAAAGCACAGGCATTAGTTGAAGATGAGGAAGAGTTTGATTCTTTTGAAGATGAATTTGAAGAAACTGCGAACGAAGCTCAATACTGGTTTACTGCGGAAAAAATGGAGCGCATCGAAGAAATTCACGAATATCTGGATGGCTTGCAGCAGACCGGAAAAGTGCTCTCCCTTGGGACAATGTTGAAAATCGGAAAAACCCTTAATTCTGGAAAACCGCTGGATGATTTTATGCTCGCTCTGCTTTATAACGAACTTCCGGAGCACTTTCGTAAAATAATTATGGATCCTTATGTTTCTGTTGAAAACAATGAAGCACGATTTTATGTGCGGATACGGGATTCCGAACCTGATCTGCGGCGCAATGAACTGTTGAAGCAAATGCAGTTTGATTTAAAGGACAAGTTGAAGATTCCGGAGGAAAAAGGACGCCTCGCAAATTTGCTTGTACTCTACAACAATATGCTGCAAAGCCTCTTTAAGTCACAAATACTTACTTTGGGAGTCGTAATTGTCGCATTTTTAATCATGTTTGTTTTTCTTTTCCGTTCAGTTACGATTGCACTAATTGCCATTTTTCCGAATGTACTTTCAATTGGAGTGGTACTGGGATTTATGGGTTGGGTGGGTATACCTCTGGATATGATGACCATTACAATTGCGGCTATCAGTGTAGGAATTGCGGTTGACAACACGATTCACTACATCCACCGCTACAGGTTTGAATTCGCGAGGGACCGTGACTATCTGGCGGCTATGCATCGATCACACGAAAGCATAGGTTACGCAATGTATTACACTTCGATCACAATTATCATCGGTTTTTCTATTCTTGTGCTCTCAAAATTTATTCCAAGTATTTATTTTGGTTTACTGACTGGACTGGCGATGTTGATTGCCCTGGTTGCAGCCTTGACTCTGTTACCACAATTGATGATCGTCTTGAAACCTCTGGGTCCTGAAAGCAAAAAAGATGAGGAATTGAAAATAGAAACTTCATGAATTGTCTTTTTGTGATTTCTACGACGTCATTTTCTTCAAGCAGAATTTCTTCAGTGATTTAATCCACACTCCTTCCCTGACATAGAATTGTTCGGACCTGTTGTTGAGATAATTTTACCGATTTTCGGACTGTTAATGGTGGGTTATATCTCTACCGTTTTTGGTTGGTTTGATCAATCGGCTGTTCGTGGACTCACACGCTACGTCTTTGATTTTGCAGTACCGATGCTTTTGCTGCGTACCCTTGCTACCACAAACTTGCCGGATGTCATTCCCTGGGATTATCTTGCTTCTTATTATTTAGGAACGTTGATCGTCTTATTGACAGGAATGTGGTCAACACGATTGTTCTGGAAACGAACATTTTCCCAACAGGTGATTAATGCTTTCTCCGGTAGTTTTTCCAATACAGTTCTGCTGGGGATTCCAATTATTTTGCTTGCATTTGATGAAGAGGCTGTAGTGCCTTTGTTTATCATCATAGGCACACACGGACTCATTATGGTGCCGCTTTTCACAATCATGCTTGAAATGGGTAAAAGTGGCAAGGGCCGGCTGATAACCGTCATTGCCAGAACATTGTATGGATTGATAAGTAATCCTCTAATTATCGGGCTGCTTTCAGGATTAGCGTGTAATTATTTTGAAATATCCTTGTGGAAGCCTGTGGATGATATGGCAAAGTTTATGGGCAACTCTGTTACTCCTTGTGCTTTGTTTGCTCTCGGTGCGACTCTGGCTGGTTTTAGAAAGAACATACCGTGGCAGGAAGTACCTTTAATCGTTATCATAAAGACCATTGTACACCCTCTGGTTGTCTGGGCAATGGCTACGCTGGTCTTTGGTATTAAAGAAGCAATTTGGATTCAGGTGCTGGTAATGTTAGCAGCTCAACCAACCGGTGTTAATCCATTCCTTTTTGCCAGCCGTTATAATGTAGGGCAGTTAGTTGCCAGCAGTGC
>ERZ1047985.2854-NODE-2854-length-10629-cov-4.763666_pt1 | contig 10629 bp, 19 predicted proteins | sample MGYA00383097_ERZ1047985 | MGnify/ENA primary metagenome ERZ1047985 (study PRJEB29581, sample SAMEA5548367) | metagenome | biome: marine; feature: coastal; material: water | depth 50 m | study: Short-term variability in the microbial, nano- and picoplankton...
GGCTAGCAGGACTCGAACCTGCGACCTTCCGTCCCCCAGACGGACGCGCTACCAGACTGCGCCATAGCCCGACGCTCAATGCTAGGTGGTTTACTTGAACTATGCGTGGGGGCAAGGGCAAAATGACCGCTCAATGGTTTCGCATGCGCTCGCGCAGCGCGCGCAGTTGAGACAGGTGTTCCGAAATTTGAGCTGCCAGTTCAGGTGCGATCTGTCGCGTCCCCGGAAGTGCGGCCAGCACGCCTGGAGGGGCTGTGTAGCTGTCAAGTTCCGGCGCAATCTTGGCGGCAGAGGGGATGTCGAGGGCAGGTGCGGCTTGCTCTGGTGGTGTTGCCTCGACTGGTACTGGCGGCGTGTCCTCAACAGTGGTTGCAGGCGTATCCGTATGAGTGCTCGCACGATGCGCAAACATCGGCAGCTGCGTTTCCACACTTTCAAGCTCAGGTTCTGACGCTGATTCTAAGTTTTCTAGCTCGGCCTCCGGCGGGTTCACCGGTTCAAAATACGCCTCTGGATTGATGGCAAGCTTTTGTGCCTCTGGTGTCTCATCCGCACTGGCAACATCTGCTATTTCCGGCTCTGGCGTTTCGACCGTGGCTGCAGGCGTTGGTGTGCGGCGTAAGAAGGCGGGCAGGGCATCGCTACCAAATGCAGGCGTGTCGGTTGAGTTGTCGGTCGTTGGTGCAGCTGTAATGGTCTCTTGCGCAGCTACCTCGGGTACGTTTGGCTCTTCGGGTGTGACAGGTGCCTCTGGAACATAGGGTTCAATATCTGGAGGGGTTGTCGCGACGGGTTCGCTTCGGTTGGGAAAAGATAAAACTGTTGGCGCAGGGACGACCATGGGCTCGGGCTGTGCGTCGGATTCGAACGCTGCTTCTGCAACGATGTCTTCTTCGTCACGTAGGGATTCATCCAGCGGCTGCGACAGCGCTGCCACATGCTTAACCCCATGTTCGCGCAGCAATTTTTGCGCACCTTTGATGGTTAATCCATCGTCGTGTAGCAGCTTCTTGATGCCCCCTAAAAGCTGCATATCCGCAGGTCGGTAATAGCGCCGCCCACCTGCGCGTTTCACAGGTTTCACTTGGGTAAACTTGCTTTCCCAGAACCGCAGCACATGCGCAGGCGTTTCCATCCATTCTGCAACTTCACTTATCGTGCGAAAGGCGTCTTTGGATTTGGGCATTAAAGCCTGCTCCTGAATTAGCGCTTGTTGCCAGAGGCCACGCGGTCTTTCATCAGATGAGATGGACGGAAGGTCAAAACGCGGCGTGGATTGATCGGCACTTCCTGTCCGGTTTTTGGATTGCGTCCAACGCGGGCGGCTTTGTCACGCACGCTAAAGGTTCCAAAGGATGAAATCTTCACCTGCTCGCCTTCAACTAATGCATCGGACAAGTGAGTGAGTATGTTTTCCACCAATTCAGCGGATTCATTGCGCGACAGGCCCACTTCACGAAACACAGCTTCGCTTAGGTCCATTCGCGTTAAAGTCTTTTCAGTCATAAGTGGCCCCCAAGGCAATTCATTTACTCTAGAGGCATTGCGATTTTTGAGTCAAGAGTGGGGGAGGTAGATTAACGATGGAAAGGTCTATCTATCAACGGTTTACCAGCGTAGAACGACTGCGCCCCAAGCCAGACCACCACCAATAGCTTCGGTAACGACCAAATCGCCTTGCTTCAACTTACCTTCGGCTTTGCCAACAGACAGCGCTAGAGGGATTGATGCTGCAGAGGTGTTGCCGTGGTCTTGCACGGTCACAATTACGTTTTCCATGGGCACATTCATCTTCTTGGCAGTGCCCTTGATGATGCGAATGTTGGCCTGATGTGGTACGACCCAATCAACGTCCTCAGATGTGACCCCCGCGCTATCCATCGCTGTGTGCGCGGTCGCGGCCAGTTTTTCTATCGCATGCCGGAAGACTTCCTTACCCTCCATGCGCAGATAACCCGTTGTTTTTGTTGATACACCGCCATCGACGTAAAGGATGTCGCGGTAGGTTCCATCAGAGTTGAGATCGGTCGCCAAAACCCCGCGATCTTGCGCAGTTCCGTCGCCGTCTGCTGCTTCGAGGATAAGGGCACCCGCGCCATCGCCAAACAAAACGCAAGTGCCGCGATCTGTCCAATCCATGATGCGGCTGAAAGTTTCCGCGCCGATTACCATGACCCGTTTAGCCGTCCCCGACACGATCAACGCGTTGGCGTTGGCAAGGGCAAAGACAAAGCCCGCGCAGACCGCTTGAATGTCAAATGCAAAGCCGCCTGTCATCCCGATTTGGTGTTGCACCATCGTCGCGGCAGAGGGGAAGGTAAGGTCAGGCGTCGACGTTGCAACAATCAGCGCATCGAGGTCGCTTGCCTCAAGACCTGCATCTTTCAAGGCTGCGCGCGCGGCGTGAGAGGCGAGGTGCGATGTGGTTTCATCTTCGGCCGCGAAATGACGACGTTCAATGCCAGAGCGAGAGATGATCCAGTCATTGCTGGTCTCAAGCGTTTTTTCAAAATGCGCGTTCGGGACGACATTCTCAGGCAAATAATGCCCAACGCCTTTTATCTGCGCACGTTTCATTTGCTTGGGCTCTCCTCGGCGATGCTTTTGGCCGCAGCCTGTGTGCTGGCCGCAATGCGTTTAGCTAGTCTGTCTGAAAAGCCGGACTGTGCAAGTCGAAACGCAAGGTTAATCGCTGCATCGACGCCTGTTTCATCGGCGGAACCATGTGATTTTACAACTGTACCGTTTAGGCCTAAGAAAACGCCACCATTCACGCGACGTGGATCAATGCGCTTTTGCAGGCGTTTCATTGAGGTCAGAGCCAAAAGACCTGCAAGTTTGGACAGCAACGAGTAGTTGAACGCTTCTTTCAAGCGATCCCCAATCAGACTTGCGGTACCTTCGCCAGTTTTCAGCGCAACATTGCCAGTGAAACCGTCCGTTACGATCACATCAGCTCGATCCCCGGGGATATCGCCGCCCTCGACGAAACCGACATATTCGAAATCAGCAGCCTCTGCTTGGCCCTCAATCAACTCGCCTGCATCATGCAGTTCATTGCGGCCTTTGTGTTCTTCTGTACCCACGTTCAGCAGACCGACGCGCGGCCGTTTCACGTTGAGACCGTTGCGTGCATAGGAGACGCCCATCAAGGCGTATTGCAGCAAATCAGTCGCGTCCGCACGGATATCCGCACCGACATCGAGCATCACGTTGAAGCCATGCTCCGAGCGCGAGGGCCACAAGATGCCAATCGCGGGGCGGTTCACACCAGGAAGTTTGCGCAGTCGGATCATGCTCATCGCCATTAACGCGCCCGTGTTGCCGCAAGACACGCACGCCGCAGCCTCACCGCTGCGCACTGCTTCGATTGCGGACCACATGGAGGTGTTTTTGCCCGTGCGCAGCGTTTGGCTGGGTTTGTCGGACATTTCGACGACATCGGGCACATCGCGGATATCGTAAAGACCAACCAACTCTTTGCGTTTGGCAAACAATGGGTTCAGAGTCGTGGCAGGGCCGTGGACAATGAAGCCGAGGTCGGGATTCTTACGCGCAGAACGACAAACACCGGCGACAATTGCCGCCGGTCCTTCATCGCCGCCCATCGCGTCGATAGATAAAATAATACGTTTGCGATCAGAGTGGAGAAAATCAACGATTTGATCAGTCACCACAGCCATTTAAACGTACCTCGCGGATCAGTTATGCCGCGTCTTCGTCCAGATCGATCTCGTCTGCTTGTGCAACGATCTCTTTGTCCGCGTAGTGACCGCAAGACGGGCACACGTGGTGTGGGCGCTTCAGCTCACCGCAGTTAGAGCACTCGTTTGGGTTCGCTGCAACCAGTGCGTCATGTGCGCGACGGTTGTTGCGGCGCGATTTAGATACTTTGTTCTGCTGGACAGCCATGTCGCAACCTATCAATGTTCGGGGCCACCTAAGGGCCGTTTTCTGGGTCTAGCAGGCTCATATGCGAGGCTCGCGTGCCTGTCCAACCCTAAATTCGTCTGAGCGCGCGAAAATAGGGGAGATCGCGGCTTTCGCAAGCGATTCTTTGGATCAAAGCTTACGGGCTTAAAGCCCCTGCATCCACTAAGGTTTCATAACTGGGAAACCACATTTCGTTGTGTGGTGTTTTAAATGCGCGCTGCGCAAAGTTTTGAGACAGGCCATTCGCGATGAAAAACGCGCGATCGCGCGCTTTCTCTTCAGCGATATTCAGCGTCACAATACTGCTGTTTAGTTTATAGCCGTGAAATCCTAGCTGTGCGGATCGGGAGAGCGTCCGCGACTGGCCTGCAATAAAGGCAAGCGTGCAGGCTGACGCACAGAGGGTGTCCACATGGGTCGCCAATTTTGCTTCGCCGATCAGACGTACCAAACCACGGGCTGCGGGAATACGGCCGCCCGGGCTATTCAACACAAGCATTTTCAGGTCAGGATAGGCTTTGAGCGTGTTTTCAAGCGCTGCAAAGCACTTGAAATTGATTGGGCCGTCAAGCTGGGCCGCGTTATTATTTAAGAACGATAAAGGTGGTCTACTTGACGGCTTTAGGGGTGCGTGCGCAGCCTGTGCCGATTGGGTCATCAATAAAGCGAAGCTCGCGAGGGTTACTGCAAGGCAGCTTAGTTTGATGACAAAAGCACCGCAGCCGTCCTGATCCTCGTTGGCTAAGCGCCACGAAAACCAGATGCTAGCGCCAATTATCACGGCTTTGATGATCAAAAGGGGAGTAATCATTTGCATCGCGGCATTTGGAAAACTGCGCCAAAAGAGCTGCAAAGCACCGTATGTTCTTGCATAGATGAGCACTCACGCCACAAGGACGAGGATTTGGTCTTTTGGTGGAATGAACAATCGCTCAATGAGGTATGGGAAGCTTTTTCGCGTCATGCATGTAGTGTTCTGCGCTGTCATGGCCGGGCTCCACCTCAATAATGTGAAAGCCGTAGCCGGTAAGACCCGCCAGATCGCCAAAGGATTTATTGATGCGTTTGGCATTTTCATTGATTAAGTGGGTTTTTGGGGTTCCTGCCATGGCCTCAATTTTATCTATGGTGATCAGATAAGTATCATCGCTTATTCCTTACCCTCTAGTTTGTTTTTCAAAGCGGCGAGACCCGCGAAGGGTTTGATCGCCTCTTCATCCAACGCGGTTTTGCCGGGTTCTGTAACATTAACAGTGCCAAGCTCGGCTCCATCAGCGCGCGGATAATCGGGCAGTTCCAGTGCAAGCGCTTCACTCAGCACCCGCCACAGATCAATTGCACGGCCCAATGGTTCGATTGAATCATCCTCAAGCATTGCCGTGCCGCCAAACTCATCTTCCTCAGCGTCAGCCTCTGCGCCGCGCTCGGGCATGTCTGCGACGAAGCGGCGGGTGATTTCTGTCTCGATACGTGCCGTCACAGGTTCGAGCGTGATCGTGCAGGGCTGCACCGCTGTCGCGCCAATCTCTGCGACAAGTAGGAAATCATGTTTGCCAGTGGGGGTCAGTTGGCCCTTGAGACTTACTTTGCGCAATCCGCTGAGCTTCAGATCCTGCATCAGGGCTCTGGTTTGTGCGCTATCTGGGCGCAAATCTATTTGTGTGCGCTTGCGCTTGGTCAGGGCGCTGACATCCAAAACGAGATCGGGATAGCGAGGTGTCTCTTCCATGAGCAGAGATTTTCCTTTCTTGAACGTTGGGCGTTCGTGTCGTATCGAGATAACAAGGCAGAGCAAGCCAAGACAAGAGGGCGCATCTCATGCGGGCAACAGATATATCAAGAAAAGCAGGTGTCGCCCTGTTATTTAGCGCCGCACTTACAGCATGTAGCGCGAATTTTCGCAATCACGGGTACGTCCCGCTCGAGGAAGATCTAACCCAGATCACCGTCGGCGTAGATACGCGCGACACTGTGGCTGAGCTGGTGGGCACACCGTCTTCGGCTGGGGTGTTGAATGACAGCGGGTATTACTACGTGCGCAGTCGTGTGAAGCACTTCACGTGGCAAAAGCCGGAAGTGATTGATCGTCAGGTTGTTGCCGTGAGTTTCAATAATGCGGGCATCGTTGAAAACATCGGTCGCTACACGTTGCAAGACGGGGCTGTGATCCCCTTGACACGTCGGATAACACGTAACGGTCAGGATGTGAGCTTTATCAAGAGTATCCTATCGAAAGTTGGCGGTTTCTCTGCGGCTGATGTGATCAATTAAGCTCCACTGTATGGCGCCATCCCGTGGGTGACATCGCAAGACTGTAGATATTGAATAGTCACATTGCCGTTCTCAATGGCAATGACTCCGAGAGGCGGTGCTTCTTGCGCTTGCTCGAATCTATCCCATGTCCAAGCGGATCTAGGGGCGGGGGCCTGAAATGAGACTGCGCCCAATGTCGCGTCAGGAATCCCATGGATCACGCCCGAACAAGGCCGATGAACGTGTCCCATGAACAGGTGTGCCACGTTTTGATGCGGTGTGAGGTTATAAAATTAAACCCAAATTTCCAATAAAAATAAAGATTACCAGTAATAATAACCGATACGGGGTAATTTTAAGGTAACGCTTTAGCGAACGCTTTGCGGTTTTCCGTAGTTCTCGAAGGTCGGCTGCTCAGCATCGCTTCACAAGGTTGATTCCGTCAGAAACGTCTCTGTACGGTTCGTCAAAAGCGTCGAAAATGAACCTAACACAGAGAGGCAATGGACCTTTTTAATGACATGACCGTGCGGCCTTAGGCGTATTTTGGTGTCTGTGGTCACCTTTCGACGACTGGTGTAACTTCGAAATTCCCCATTTCCAGAATTGGATCGAACGCAGCATCAAGCTGCTCAAAGGTATCGGCCTCAAGTATCATAAAAGCTGTATGCTCAAGTCGGTTGGAATAGCTTCCATGTACTTTGATCCCATGATCGCTAACGTTTGCTAATGTATCCCTGAATAACGGAAATTTCTCTGGATGGTGTGCTTGGCAGGTGGAATAATCATGCGTGAGTTTTACCATGAATAACATTTTTAATTCTCCAATAACTACGGACGGCTGTCGAAAAAAAGTTCAGGTAGTGGGGGCGGCGGCGCACTCACATCTAATCCATGAACTTCGGCGGCAAATTCAGCAAATTCAGGGGGCATTGTAGACATGATTTGTGCCCAACTCGCAGCAGGATCGTCACCTTCCATGGTAATAATAAGAAAATCACCAGCTGTTGTATGCTGTAAGAATGATCGTTCATGAACACCTGCTGCCTCTCGTGAGTTTGCAAAGTCGGGTGTAGCTTTTACCTGGTCCATCATCACTTTCCACTTGTCCATTTTGCCCGGTAAGATTGGCATGCACATAGCTAACATTGGCATTTTCTTCTCTCCTTGCTTATGTTTTAAATTACTTGATTGGTGTCGCCCCAGTTTCGACGCGAATTATTTTCCCATCTTTTATGTGATTAACCACCAGCACAGCTTCAGATGTCCCATCTGGAAACTTCATGAACGAATGTTCAACCATGATTTCATCATTTTCATAAAGACATCTCTGATCATGGAACTGCAGAGCGTCGCTTTGCATCATTTGAGTCAGCGTTGGAGTCCAATCTACCTTACTAATTTCAGTACCTGATTGATGGCGGACAAACACGAAGTCTTCATGCAAACAGGCTAAATACATATCAATATTTTTGGAATCTTGCGCGGCCTTAATTTTTCCATACAGCGACATCGCTACTCTCCCCACATCCCTGCAAATTCGTAAACAACGGCACGATTGCCACCGACACACCAAGCATCGTGATTAGGTGAAATGGCGTAAGCGTCACCAGCAGAATAGGTTGCTTCGGAACCATCGTCACAGACGCAATGGATCGTACCTTCAATGATTATACCAGTATGTGTTGCTTGACAGCTGGGGGTCCCAACTATCGGTTTAATATCAGTGGACCATTTCCAGTCTGGTGCCAGTGTCAGCTTCATTACGCGCTGACCCAGAACGTTTACTGCCTCCATCCGAGCGTTTGGCATTTCCTTGGATTCGTCAGCCTGTGTTGCAAAACTTTTAACTTCAATTGGCATACTGATACTCCCTATTTTGCGTTTAATCGAACAATTTAGGATAAAATAATGCAAACTATTGCTATTTAGTTTATCCCAATTAGTTGTGCGTTACCGAGTGAAAGACTCTTCACTCATTTGTGTGATCACTGTAGTTTCCAAGATGGCGCCTGCGGCGGCTCTTTTTGCCTTGAGTTCCTCATGGCCACCAAATGCTTTCATAGCTTCGAGAGATTCAAAGTCGATTATGACTGTTAACTTGTTGTCATTATCTTTCTCAGTTCCGGCGAAAACAAGCTTCCCTCCAAGCGCGTTTAACGTTGCTTCATTCTCGTAGAACATATCTTTCCAAGGTTGGAACCCATGAGACAAATCCTGAGTTAGTCTTACTATCATGTCTGGTACTCCCATTTTGTTAGCCGCTCACTTGAGTTTCTGAGCTATGTATTGTTCAATTATTTAAAGGACTAAGCCTCCATACAGCAAAGCGGTGCATAAGAAGGCAGTTAGCCAAGCACCGGTCCTGAGCCAAGCGATCCCAAAAGCATAAAGTGCGACATATGCAATTCGAGCTAGCAAAAACGTAAGCATTATCTGAGCAGTCAAATCATTAGCTGCATCGTATAGGTGGGTCATCAAAACCGCAGGGGTGATTAAAGCGAGTGCAAAAAGTGAGTTATTAGTTGCGCGCTCCAATCGTCCGGCAAGGCCTGTTAGACTGAGATTTTCGCGATTGCCGGCAAGCGTTGATAAGCCAACCTGCTGTGCTGCGGCCAAGACCTGCGTCAAGGTAACTATAATGGTGAACGAGCCATACAGCGCGAGATAAAGTATAGAGCTTGGCAAGTTGTTAACCTCCGTTGAGCGTGTTTCTTCTTGATCGAAGAGCCATCAGAAATCGTTGTGGTTTAACGCATATTGAAACCGGTAAGCCATCGAGGCTTTTAGAGTAACGGTAGGCCTTAAAGCTACACCACCAACGTTGACACCGTGCGGATGGACAATCTAGTCTGTATATCAAAGTGGTTCGGGTGCTAATATGCTAAACATAAATATCGTAGAAAAGGAGATGTGCCCGATTGGACTGGCGGGGTATCTGCTAGTTGATAAATGGGTTCCTGTAATTATCCGTGACATAGCTTTGTTTGACAGGCGTGGCTTCAACGAGATTTTGAAAAATAATCGTGAAGGAATTTCTTCGGCATCGCTCTCGTCACGCCTGCAATACATGGTGCAGCTGGACCTACTGAATGTCCAAAAATCGGACGATCATGCTCAGAAAAAACTTTATTTCCTTTCTGAAGCAGGAATAGCTTTCGTGCCTATTCTGTTTCACTTGGCTAGTTGGACTGCCGAATTTAGAAACCCAGCACCGGACATTGTTGAACTCACCAGCCCATTTCATTCTACACAAGGTGACTTGCAAGAGAAGTTAATTGATCGATTGCGCCAGATTCACGTGACTAAGACAATTGAACCAACGCCTCTTTGGTGGCTGGCGGACAAGCTCTAAATTTGCAGTTACATTCGGCAGTGGTTCGAAAATGTCAGCTTGGGCGCTGACGTGATAATCCCCACATTTTAATTGGGGTCCAGCGGTAGAATCTACGCGGCTGCTTTCAGTTTCATTGCGGGTGAGTTGCCGCCGATGCCCATGTTGGGTCGCTCGTTGTTGTAAGTCCAGAGCCATTGTGTGGCCTGATGTAGGTTGGAACACTGCGCAGGATGAACAGGTCCGTGAGAGCATCGATGACCTCAGTCGAGTTGAGCTTTCGTTTCACCCTGATCGCGATGCATTCCCGGCTGTGTCCTTTGGTGCCCCTAGATTTGTAGACGGATTGCTTAGTAATTTTGGCACCAAGGAGAGGCGGATATGAACAACGGAACACGGTTTACAGACGAGTTTAAACAAGACGCTGTGGCGCAGGTTGTTCAGCGTGGTTATGCGGTCAGCGAAGTGGCTGAGCGGTTGGGGATCAGTACCAAGTCGCTTTAAACGTGGAAGTCGTAGTTTGCGAAGTCGCCTCGTGTCAGATCAGAGGTTGCGGATCAGGCCGCTGAGATCCGGCGGTTGAAGCGCGAGCTGGCACGCGTCACCGAGGAGCGCACCGTTCTAAAAAAGGCGACCGCGTACTTCGTGCGCGCGTCTCAGTGAAGTACGTGTTTATTGAGGCGCACTGTACAGAGTTTTCTGTTCGGTAAATGCGTCGAGTGCTGATGGTTCATTTCAGGGGGTTCTATGCATGGCTTAAAGAACCGTTAAGCCAGCGTGTGCTTGAAGATGCTCGTCAGACGGAGCTGATCCAGCAGGCATGGACCGATAGCGGTAAAGTCTATGGATATCGCAAATTGGCAGACGACCTGCGCGATGCTGGCGAGACCTGTTCAGAGAACCGTGTGGCACGTTTGGCCGGCTTCGCAGGCATTGCAGCGCAGATCGGATACAAACGTCAACCGAGGCGGTTCGGTGGCAAGCCATCGGTTGTCGCGGACGCGACGCTGGATCGGCAGTTCGAAGTTGATGCCCCTGACCGTGTTTGGGTGATCCACATTACCCACATCAGGACTCATGAAGGCTGGTCGTACCTCGCTGTGGTCATC
>ERZ1047985.2871-NODE-2871-length-10577-cov-19.800893_pt1 | contig 10577 bp, 8 predicted proteins | sample MGYA00383097_ERZ1047985 | MGnify/ENA primary metagenome ERZ1047985 (study PRJEB29581, sample SAMEA5548367) | metagenome | biome: marine; feature: coastal; material: water | depth 50 m | study: Short-term variability in the microbial, nano- and picoplankton...
ACCTCTTGTTCAGCAATCATTTTTCCGTTTACTTTAATTCTTTCTCTGAAATCCTTAAGATGAGGGGAAGTGTATAGTCCAACTTTATATCCTGCTTCCTGTAGTACAGAAGTTAGCATGTGAGCTGTAGAACCTTTTCCATTAGTTCCTGCAATATGGATGCTTTTAAATTGGGTGTGCGGATTTCCTAAGTATTTTGAAGCAGCTACTATGTTACCAATATCTGCTTTATAAGCTGCAACACCCTGTCTTTGATACATTGGAAGTTTACTAAAAAGATAATCAAGCGTTTCTTGATAATTCATTAGTTTAAACGGAAATTATAAATGATTTTTCCTTGTTGATTATTTGGTGCACTCTTTTTAGTGTCAAACTTAGTTTTAAGTGCGGCTGCTTTTGCTCTTTGTAATAGCTGTTTGTTCAGAGTTGTTGACCCTTTAGCTCCTGGAGTAGCACTAATTACATTCCCTAATCTATCAACTGTTATTAAAACAACAACTGTTCCTTCAACTTGAGTGTTGTAAATCGGCTCTGCTTTAAATTCAACTTTTCTTCCTCCAAGCTGGTATGCAGTTCCATCTTCTCCAATACCACCACCTTCATATACTTCTGAGTTTGGATCACCATCAATTACACCTTGATTTCCATCACCACCTGTCTCGCCCTCTGAAGAGGTTTCTTTCTTCTTTTTACCAGGATAAAGTGCTTTCTTATTTACTTCCGGTTTCTTTTCTTCAATTACCTCTTCCTTGGGCTCTTCTTTTTTTACTACTTTTTCTTTCTTTTCAGTTTTTTCTACTGTTGGTGTTTCAACTGTACTTTGTGTAATGATTTCTTCAGTACTTTCTATTTGCTCTTCAATAATTTCTTCCTCTACAATTTCAGTTATATCTTCAGTGCTTTCAGGTTCAATTTCTCCTAATCCTTCATCAGAAAACCCAAAGTTGATAGAGATACCTTCTTCAGCTGGAGGCGGGTCTTGGTAAGTAAGTCCCATAAAAAGAAAAGCAACTAAGAGTAATGCATGAAACAGTATTGTTCCAATGATGCCTTTTCTTTTGTTTTTCTTCTCTGAAGAAGTCATTTTAATGAGGTGTTGTGGCTAATACAATCTTGTATTTATTCCTGTAAGCAATATCCATAACTTTCACAACATGTTCAATTGCTACTGATTTATCAGTATGTAAAATAATTGCAGGTTCCTGTTCATTATTTATGATTAATTTTAATTCCTGTTCAATTGTATTTTCTAATACAGGGTTCTCATTAATATAGAATTGAATATCTTTTGTTATTGAAATTGAGATGGTTTGTTTTTCAAGAGTTTTGGCTTTACTGCTTGGTAATAAAAGCTTTAAGGCATTAGGACTGACTAGGGTAGAGGTTAGCATAAAAAATATCAACAATAAGAAAACAATATCCGTCATTGAGGACATGTTAAAATTTGGAGTTACTTTATTTCTGCTTCTTAATGCCATTATTCGTTATGGTGTAAAAGATCTAAAAACTCAGTTGTTTTTGCTTCTAACATAAATACTACTTTGTCCACTTTGGATACTAAATAGTTGTATGCAATAAAGGCGATAATCCCCACAATTAAACCAGCTACTGTGGTTGTCATGGCAGTGTATATTCCCTTTGATAGCATTTCAACATCAATATTTCCTCCTGCACTTGCCATTTCATGAAAAGCAACAATCATACCAATTACAGTTCCTAAGAACCCTATCATAGGTGCAGCTCCTGAAATAGTCGCTAAGTTGGCTAAGTTATTTTCCATTTTAAAAACCTCTAACTTGCCTTGGTTTTCAATAGCAGCCGAAATATCTGTCATAGGTTTGTTGATACGATTCACTCCTTTTTCAATCATTCTTGAAATAGGACTGTCGGTATTTCTGCATAATGTTTTTGCTGCTTCAATATCCTTTGCTTCAACAAAATTTTGGATGCTTTTTAGGAAATTCTCTTCTTCCTTACTTGCTTTTTTAATGGCAGAAAAGCGTTCAATCAAAATATAAATTGCAAAAATAGATAGGATTCCTAATGCTCCCATTACTAGATTTCCTCCAATTCCTCCTGAAGTAATTAAATCAACCACTGAAAGTGTTTTTTCTGTAATCTCAGGATTTGTTAAGTTATCAGGAACGGTTTGTATTTGTAATAAGAGACTCATGTAAAGTGTTTTATATTAAACGATAAATTTATTTTTTATTGCATAAAGATATAAGTAGCTGCACCCGCTAAATAGCCCATAAGTGCAAGCAAAGAAATGTTTTTCATGTACCAAATAAAGTCAATTTTCAGGATTCCCATAACAGCAACTCCTGCAGCTGATCCAATAATTAAAACTGAACCTCCGGTTCCTGCACAGTAAGCTAAAAACTCCCAGAATTTTCCATCAACAGCAAAGTCACCCATTGGTGTAATTTCATACATTCCCATTGCTCCTGCTACTAAAGGTACATTATCAACTATTGAAGATAATAAACCAATTATCATATTGATGATATAAATATCACCATTAAAAGTTTTATCTAGGAAAGTAGCTACAATATCCAATTGTCCTGCTGATTGTAAACTTGCTACCGCTAATAGAATTCCTAAAAAGAAAAAGATAGTAGGGACATCTACTTTTTTAAGTACTCCAATAACAGATAATGCTGATTTTTGTTCATGATTCTTACTTCTATGTAATATTTCAGTAACTAACCAAAGCACACCCAAAGACAGCAAGATTCCCACATAAGGAGGTAAGTGAGTAACCGTTTTAAAAACTGGAACAAATAGTAGCCCTGCTACTCCCATATAAAAAATTAAGTTTCTTTCGAAAGGTGTAGTAGGGTCTAGATAATGTTCTTTTCTTTCTACTCTAATAGGACGAGTAATTTCTCCTTTTAGTCTGAAAGTTAAATAAATTAAAGGAACAATTGCACAAACTACTGAAGGTAAAAATACTGATGTAATGATATTAGCAGCTGTTACTTGCCCGCCAATCCAAAGCATAATAGTAGTTATATCACCTATTGGCGACCAGGCTCCACCTGCATTAGCTGATAGGATTACCATTCCAGCAAACATCCACAAATCTTCTTTATCTTTAATCAGTTTGGTAAGTAAAGCAGCCATAACAATTGCTGTTGTTAAATTATCTAAAGCAGCAGAAAAGAAGAAAGTTATAATACTTAAAATCCACAATAAAGCTACCCTTTTGTTAGTTGTAATTTTATCAGTAATAATTGAAAAGCCTTCATGAGCATCAATTAATTCTACAATAGTCATGGCCCCCAAAAGGAAGAATAAAATTTCAGCAATATCCACCAAATGGTGTGATAAATGTTCGTTTATATGATGTGCATCAACTCCAGAGAATGCATAAAGTGCCCATCCTAATCCTCCAATAATAAGTGCTGAAGCTGCTTTGTCAACTTTAATTGAGTGCTCTAAAGCAATTGCCATGTATCCTAAAACGAATACAATAATCATAAGTGTAATAATCATAAATTTTTGTTAGTTGTTTATTTTAAAGTTATTTTTGTAAATATACTGTTGTACTTGGGAAAGCAAAATCACTATTGTGTTTCTTTACAATTTCCATTATTTTATAATTGACATCTTCCTTCACATCAATTAAATCATTCCATTTTGGGCTGTCAACAAAGTACATAACCAAGATATCTAAAGAGCTTGATCCAAATTCTTGGAAGCGTACCTTTCCTTCTTGATTTGTTTTTGGATGTTGATTAATCATTGCTTGAATGTCAGTTACAATTGCTTTTATTTGTTCAGGAGCAGTTTCGTAAGTCAAACCAATATTGAACTTAACTCTTCTTACAGGTCGCATTCCTAAATTATCCAGCTCTGCATCAATCATTTTTTTGTTAGGTACAGTCACTAAGCTTTTGTCAAAAGTTCTGATTCTTGTACTTCTAAATCCTACTTTTTCCACAGTACCTGTAACCGTTCCAACCGTAACAGTGTCGCCCACAGTAAAAGGTTGATCAAAAAATATAGTGAAAGAGCCTAGTAAATTTTCTAAACTTTCTTTGGATGCCATAGCTAAAGCAATACCTCCAATCCCTAAACCTGCAGCTAAGGCTGTAATATCTACTTCAAAAACATTACCCATTACAATTACTAATGCAAATATATAAGTGATAATTTTTGCAATCTCAACAATAAAAGGAATTAGTTGATCATCCATTTTGTTTTCGGTGGCTTCTGCTCTTTTATTCAGAATTAAACCTATAAAATCTATTACTTTTAAGAATATCCAAAAAATAGAATACACATATATAAGAGAAAACCCTTTGTTGATTAGCATTTTTAATCCTACTTCATTTTCTGGAGCTAAATTCCAAACTTCAGGGTAGTTGATATGTGAACTTCCTAAGTAAATAATAGAAAGCATTATGAAGAATCCAATTGGTTTGGTGAGTAAAGTATCAAATTTATCTACTCCTACTTCCGCTCCTTTTTTGCCTACAATTTTAAAAAGTAAATGACTTAAATATTTTGAGATTAGCTTTTTGAAAAGTAAACCTACAAGTACAGCTCCAATAAACCAAGAATAATCAAGCAAAGTATTGCTTAAAAATTCTATTTGCAAAAATTCTGTTTCCATAATTTAATTTTAGTTAGACTAGTTCTTTTAGTGCAATTTCAAAAGCTGTTTTTGAAATGTGCGTTTTACTATTATTAATTGCGTGTGATTTTATTAATGCGTTTTTAATGCAATCTGAAGTGTCAGCAAAAATTGCTTTATCAGTCATTTCAATTTCATCCTTCATTAGGTAAGCAAAAACCCTAGCCATTCCACAATTTGCAATAAAGTCAGGTAATACACTTACTCTTGCGTCAGCACTTTTTGAAATAGGGCCAAAGAAAATTTCTTTATCAGCAAAAGGCACATTTGCTCCTGCTGAAATTACTTCCAAACCATTTTCAACCATTTGGTCTAATTGGCTTTGAGATAATAACCTTGATGCTGCAGCTGGTACAAAAATTTCAGCTCCAATACTCCATATCTTTTCATTTGCTTCTTCAAATGACATCATGTTGTTAGCTTCTAAAAAGTTTGAGCTTCTATCCTCTAAGATTGATTTAATTTCATCAAAAGTATATCCTTCAGTATTAATTACTCCTCCTACTTTATCAATAATTCCAACAATAATTGCTCCTTCTTGTGCTAAATAATAAGCAGCAGCACCAGCCACATTTCCCCATCCTTGTACGATTACTCTTTTTCCTTTAACTTCTCCTCCATAAATATTGTAGTAGTGCAGAATTGCTTCTGAAACTCCATATCCAGTGATTAAATCTCCAACTGAGTAATCTTTATTTGGGTTAGGAGTAAGTTTTTCATCTCTTACAATTAATGGAACTCCTTCTGATAATTGATTGATGATTTTCATTGTACCTTCCTCATCTTTTTTGTGGTGTCCTCTTACAATTCCTTCAAGAGGAAATAAAATGCCTTCATTTTTACACATTGGCATTACTTCATGAACTTCATCAACATTCATATCTCCACCCGTCCCATAATATGTTTTTAGTAATGGTTTAGCTGCAGCATACCATCTTTGTAAAACTTCTTTTTTTCTTGGATCTCTAGGGTCAAAATTAATTCCTGATTTACCACCACCAATTGGAGGTCCGGCAACTGTGAATTTTACTTCCATAGTTTTTGCAAGTGCCAAAACTTCATCTTTTGTTACACCTACTCTCATTCTTGTCCCTCCAGCAGCAGCACCACCTCTCAATGAGTTGATCACTATCCATCCTTCAGCATCAGTTTCAGCATCTTGCCATTCAAAAACTACTTCTGGTTTTTTATCTTCAAACTTCTTTAGTAACTCTTCCATTATATAGCGATTAAATTTTTTGCAAATGTATCAATAAGACAACAGATAATTGATAAGATATGTTAGATTTTTAATGCTAATATTTGTAAATGATTCCTCCGCAATTATCATGTTTTGCTCCAGTGACTGATTTTAGGCAATTTACTTCATTTCTTAACCTTAAAACTCCTAAAAAAGCAAAGATTAAAGCTTCCTTAAAATTGATTGTATCTTTACTTGGAATAATAATTTCTGATGTTGAATAGTGTTGAATTCGGCTCATTAAATAAGTGTTAAAAACCCCACCTCCTGTAAATAATGCTGATTTATCTTTCAAAAACACACCAATTTGCATTGCAATATGTTCGCAAAAAGTATGTAGAATATCTTCTGATTTATATTCTTCTAAAAGTAAAGGATTGATAAATTTTTCTACCCATTCTCTTCCTAAGGATTTAGGAGCATCCTTTTTATAAAAGTCTAAATTATTGAATTTTATTAATAGCCCAGGTATTAGTTTTCCTCTTTCTGCAATTTCCCCCCTTTCATCAAATTCAATCCCTAATTTTTGACTTATTTTATTCATCACAATATTTACAGGACAAATATCAAATGCCTTAATGCTATTGTTTCCTTCTTTAATTGAAATATTAGCAAACCCTCCAAGATTGATACAGTATTTAAAATCAGAAAAAAGGTGTAAATCTCCAATAGGAACTAAAGGAGCACCTTGTCCACTTAGGGAGATATCTAAACTTCTAAAATCATTGATTGTTGTAGTTTTAGTTTTTTTAGAAATAGTTTTCCCACAACCAATCTGCAGAGTATATTTATTTTCAGGTTCATGAAAAATTGTATGACCATGACTCGCAATAAAATCTACTTTTTCTCTTAGCAAAAATGAGCTGATTATTTCTCCTAAAAATCTTCCGTAATCTTTATTAATTTGTGTGATTTCTTCTTCATTTTCAAGATGTAATTCAGCTAAAGTTTTTTTCCATAAATTAGAGTATTTTACTGTTTCAGATTTAATTATTTCAAATGCCCATTTATTTGCTTTAGTAAAAGTGCAAATTGCTAAATCCACTCCATCTAATGATGTCCCTGACATCACTCCTAAAACTCTGTATTGCACATTCTCAATCATCAATTCTCAAAAGTAGTTTAAAAAATGTATTTTTGCATGAATTTTTAAAAAAGCACAAAGAATGAATTTTGAATTGACTGAAGAGCAAATTGCAGTGAGAGATGCGGCAAGAGAATTTGCTCAAACAAAGTTATTACCTGGAGTCATTGAAAGAGATGAAAATCAAACTTTTCCAGCAGAACAAATCAAGGAGCTTGGAGAATTGGGTTTCTTAGGAATGATGGTTGATCCAAAATATGGTGGCTCAGGAATGGATGCAGTTTCTTATGTTTTGGCAATGGAAGAAATTTCAAAAGTAGATGCCTCATGTTCAGTTGTAATGTCAGTTAATAATTCATTAGTTTGTTGGGGACTTGAAACTTTTGGTACTGAAGAGCAAAAAGAAAAATATTTAAAACCTTTAGCAACTGGTGAAATTATTGGTGCATTTTGCCTTTCTGAGCCAGAAGCCGGTTCGGATGCTACATCACAACAAACAACAGCAATTGATAAAGGAGATCATTATTTATTAAACGGAACAAAAAACTGGATTACAAATGGAAATTCAGCTTCTGTTTATTTAGTAATTGCTCAAACTGATGTAGAAAAAGGACACAGGGGAATCAATGCTTTTATTGTTGAGAAAGGAATGGATGGTTTTGTTGTAGGACAAAAAGAAAATAAACTTGGAATTAGAGGTTCTGATACACATTCATTAATGTTTACGGATGTAAAAGTTCCAAAAGAAAATAGAATTGGGGAAGACGGATTTGGATTTACTTTCGCAATGAAGACTTTATCAGGAGGAAGAATTGGAATTGCTGCACAAGCATTAGGTATAGCATCAGGAGCATATGAATTAGCTTTACAATATTCTAAGGAAAGAAAAGCATTTGGGAAAGAGATTTCTAAACACCAAGCCATTGCATTTAAATTAGCAGATATGGCTACTGAAATTGAAGCTGCAAGATTGTTGTGCTTAAAGTCAGCTTGGTTAAAAGATAACGGAAAGAATTATGATAAAATTGGAGCAATGGCAAAAGTATTTGCTTCAGAAACAGCTATGAAAACTACTGTTGAGGCAGTACAGGTACATGGTGGTTATGGCTTTGTAAAAGAATATCATGTAGAACGATTAATGCGTGATGCAAAAATCACTCAAATTTATGAAGGAACTTCTGAGATTCAGAGAATTGTAATCTCTCGTTCTATTTTAAAATAAAAATTATGAAGAAACTAATCTTATTATCATTTTCAATTTTATTTACTCTTGGAGTAAATGCTCAGATTGATATTGATAAATCAAAAATTAATCCAGCTTATTTAAAGTTTTTGCCTTCAAATGCAAACCCTGAAGATTTAAGACCATCTGATATTCCATCAGAGCAAGTTCTTAAACAAATGGGACTTTCTGATGAAGAAATTGCAGAAGCAATGGCTTTTAAGAATAGTACTGGTAAGTATGCAAAAAATGGAAATGAAGCAGTTGAAGTAAATGATAATTTGGCTAAGTTTTATGAAACTTTTGGAGATACTTTAAATACTGATACTACTTCATATCCTAAAGCTAGAATTTATGGTCAGGATATTTTTAGAAATAATGAGTTGTCTTTTTATCAGAAAGCATTGGATGCAAAAGCTCCTGAGAATTATAAAGTTGGAAGTGGTGATGAAATATCTATTTCAGTTTGGGGTTATTCTGAGTTTTCAGAAAACTTAATGGTTGATGAAAGAGGGTATATTACGCCTAGTTCTTATGGTAGAATTTATGTAAAAGGACTTACTTTTAAGAGAATGCGTTCTCTGTTAAAAAGTAAGTTTGGATCTTTCTTGGATATGAAAAACTCTGAGATTGATGTTACGCTATCATATTCTAGAGTAATTACTGTGAATATTGTTGGAGAGGTTTACAATCCTGGATCATATAGTATTCCTGCAATCAATACTGCATTTAATGCATTGATTGCGGCAAACGGGCCTAATCAGTTAGGGACAGTCCGTAATATTTATATTAAAAGAGATGGTAAAACTGTTGATTCTTTAGATGTTTATCAGTTCTTGTTTAACCCAATTCGATCACAAGATATTTATATGCAAGATGGAGATTATCTTTTTGTACCTCCTGCAAAGCATATTGTTGAGGTTAGTGGTGCTGTAAATCGTCCTTATACTTATGAGGCAAAAACAGGTGAGTCTGTTGCAAGCTTAATTAAGTATGCTGGTGGATATACTACTAATGCTTTTTCTGATGTTGTTACTTTAAAGAGTATTGAATATAATTCAATAAAAGTAAATGATGTTCATAATGATCATGCGAAATCTACTACTGTTAAGAATGGAGATGAGATTATTGTAAATACTATTTCTAATAAAATATCGAATGTTGTTACTGTAAAAGGAAGTATAGGTGTGGCAGGTGATTATGAATTTATTAGGGGTGAGAAATTATTAGATTTATTAAATAGATCTAAGTGTATTGCAGATAAAACTTTCTTGGATAAAGTATATATTATTAGATTAAATGAGGATAGAACAAAAACACATATTTCAATAAATTTAGAATCAGTTTTAAAAGATAAAAATCATAAGGATAATATCTATCTAAAAGAATACGATATAGTAAGAGTGCTTTCTATTGATGATTTTTATGATGAGTTTTCTGTATCAGTTTTAGGAGCAGTTAGAAGTGGTGGAGAATTTGATTTTGGAGTTGGAATGACTTTGCAAGATGTTTTGTTACAATCAGGAGGATTAACTCAGCAAGCAGAAGGAAGTAGAGTAGAAGTAAGTAGAATCATGGATTATGATATTTCATCTAATAAATTAAAACCAAGAAGAGCAGTTGTAAAAACAATTTCTATTGGGGAGGATTTAGTATTAAGTAATGAAGCTATGGATTTTGAATTACAACCATTTGATCAAATTTTTGTTAGAGAAAATCCTGATTTTGAAGATGCGAAAAATGTAGTTTTAACTGGAGAAGTAAAATATCCTGGGACTTATACTTTGCTTTCAAAAGATGAAAAGATTTCATCAGTAATTAAAAGAGCTGGAGGATTAACAAATTACGCTTTTTTGGATGGAGTAAAGATGTATAGAAGGTTTGTGAATCAGATAACTGATGAAGTTGAGCTAAATATACCAGATGCTATTTTAGATTCTATTTTAACTGATGTTGAGCTTTCCAATATTTATAACAAGGAATTGTTAAAACGTGAAATTTTAAAATCTAAAAGCATTAACATTGATAGCTTATTTTATGATGTTGTTTATTTTAATATGAAAGAAGCAATGTCAAACAAATCAAAACATAATTTGGTTTTATTAGAAGGTGATAGTATTATTATACCCAAGCATCTTGATTTAGTTCATATAACTGGGGATTTAAATAATCTTAATGGAAATTCAATTTCCGCACCCTTTTTTGGCAGAAGAGCTAGTTATTATGTAAATAATTTTGCCGGAGGGTTTTCTAAAGATAATAAAAAGTCAAGTACCATTGTAGTGCATGCAAATGGAGTTTCAAAGAAATCATTAAATCTTGGGTTATTTTCAATTTCCCCTAAAGTAAAACCTGGTTCCACTATTAAAGTAGTAAGTGAGCATAAAGT
>ERZ1047985.2873-NODE-2873-length-10566-cov-7.522976_pt1 | contig 10566 bp, 6 predicted proteins | sample MGYA00383097_ERZ1047985 | MGnify/ENA primary metagenome ERZ1047985 (study PRJEB29581, sample SAMEA5548367) | metagenome | biome: marine; feature: coastal; material: water | depth 50 m | study: Short-term variability in the microbial, nano- and picoplankton...
TATTGCCTGGCCCACTGCTCCATTTGATCAAGACTATTGTTGGAGGTCATTGCCAGGGCCATTTGATTGGCACTGTAGTAGCGTTCGTAGAAGGACATAAATTCCTGCCGGTCAATACCCTCGAGGGTCTTCAGGTTGCCGGTCGAGAAGTGGTTCTCCGGGTGCTTTTTATCAACCAGGGTGCGGAATATCGTCAGCTGTCGCCTAGGATCATTCTGAAGATTCTTTTCAAACTCCGAATCAACGGCATTCATCTCCCGTTCCGTGTAGTCGGCGTTAAACAACGGCGAGATAAAAAATTGGGAAAATCGATCCAGTGCGCCGTCAAAAGCTTGGTGGCTGATTTCAAAGTGATAGTTGGTGTGATCACCGGTGGTGTAGGCATTGCTGTAACCACCGTTGCTCTTCAGATAGTTGCCATATTCACTTTCGCCCGGAAATTTTTCACTGCCCAAGAACAGCATGTGCTCGAGAAAGTGTGCCAAACCAGCGCGATCTTCCGGGTCGTTGTAAGAACCAACCCAGGCAACCAAGCTGGTTGAGGAATTATTGAGATCGGGGTCAGACAACAGGACAACCTTGAGGCCGTTATCCAGTGTTAACATCCTGTATTCGGATTTGTCGGTCGCGGCTTTATCCGGCAACTGACTCAAATCTGCAAGAGAAAAGGTCGTCCAGGAAAGGAGTGCCAGAAACAGGATTAGCGTGCGGTTCATTGTGGTGGCCTTAATGTTTTTTTCCAAAACAGTGATTATAGGTAAGCGGGCCCTGCAGGCAAGGCATCAGCTCGGTGTTTCGGGCAATTTTCGCCTGCCGGCGATAGGGCGAGTGTTTGATGAGATTAATGTACGTTTGATACGCCCGACTAGATCTCAGATACTCAGCGAAGAAAAGGAAAATGAGCCACATGTTCTGAATGACGGTCAAGTATGGTCATTGCTGATGTTCAGTCAAATATTCGGTCTTCTAACTTGGTGCTCCTTTTGATGGTCAAAACCTGCCAAGGATTCGGATTGGGCAGCGTCCCCAAACAATTCAAAAGTGAAATCGCACTGCAGATATCAAAACCGACTGATCCAGCACCAAATATCTACCCGTGAAAAAAGTCAAAATCTTCGCTGTTTGTAAAACCAAAACCATTATCACGGGCAACCGTGTCAATATCCAACAGATTGCGGATAGCCTGATGCACATGTCTGGGATAAATAATACTGCCGTTGGCGTCGTCTCTCGCCAAACTTGTGGGAGAAATATTATGCGCATTGTGTCCTTCATCTGTTGAACCTATCACTCTATTTCCCCATTGCGGACGCTCTTGCATCACCATCGCAGATCCTATCGGCCAATGATCTTTGCCGTTATCGGGATTATAGTGAGGAGTTCTACCGAAGTCTGACGCAACAACAAGGGTTAGGCGATCAGAGAATCCCCGCGCTTCAGCCTCGGTCCATATCATGTCTATAGATTCATTAACGTGTGCAAGTAACGGTTCATGCAATTCATCATGATTGGTATGCGTGTCAAAGCCGCTCACAATCAAATCACTGGCACAGCACAATCCTGACTCAAAACTCGACATCGTCAGCTGTATTTGCCGTCTTAATGAGCTGTTGGTTTCCCGAGTAATTGACTCTTCCTGTGCTATTTCCCCAGCCGCGGGTAAGAAGTCTTTGATACGGGAAATTGAGCCCCGGTTTCGCAATGCCGCGTCCATCGCTTCAAGATTGGACCGCTTCAAACCAAAACTGTCGGGTTTAGCAAGAAAGCGTGTTATCCGCTCACGCCGATATCGTGCTATCCGACTAAGATCCTCTGGGCTCCGATTAGTGCGGGTTGGGTCGTATTCACTTAGACCTGGATCCACGAGCGTTCGTAAGGCTGACACATCGTTCAATCGGCTGAACCGAACTAGCCCAGACGTTGAGGAAAAACCGCCAAAATTGATATACGAGATTGGTAAATTCGGAGCATTACGCGCAGTAAACAAAGAGGAAAGTGATGGCAAGCCAGCAGCATTGCGCCCACTCCAGTTATGCAGCACACCGGTCGTGTGTGAGTTGGTCTGGGCGTCAATACCATTAATAACAAGAATATTTTGGTGATGTTTCTCAAAAAACCATTGATTGTTGGCGATTGGCGCATACGGAAGGTTACCCGCCACCTGGGTCGAATTGGAATCAGACCAATTTGTGATTTTTCGCTCGCCCACCTGGTTTTCTTTTGGATCACAATAGCTTGTGACATCCCAGCCACCGTCAATCTGCAACGTCGCCAGTAAAGGGCCAGAATAATCTGGATGCTCTGACCCGTAGAGTTTAGGAACCGGTGTGACCAGCCCAGCCGCGCCTAATAGCGCTGTACGAGTTATAAATTGTCTGCGTTTCATGATCATTTATTACTCGTGGATGAATTGGAAGTCAGTCATAAAGTAGATCAACATAGAGGTCCATGTGTTCTTCATCGCTGATGGATCTGCACCTGTCTGCCCAAGCCCGTTTTCTCCCCATGGATCTGGGATATGTGGAGGGAAATGACAGTCCTCTATCTCGCCGTTCCATGCCCAGCCCGAATTGTCGGACAGGCGCCTAGCTTCCCAAGTTTCAACAAGCAAACTATAGCTGGCTTCCAGTTCCGGGTCATCAATCGCAAGGCTTTCACCCAACAATTTCTCGTGCCAATCTTTTAGCTTTTCTTTAATGGACAAAGCACCAGCAGATGTTCCTGCAGCAGCGTCGTCTGAATTCAATGAAATCTGCATTTGAATGGTTTCCGGCCCTGCCTGCTGACCATAAGCTTGCACTGAAATAGTGTAATCATCCGCGGCAAAAAACTGAACGGGTATTGAAAGCGAGCATTGGGACCAAATATTGAAAGCATCGGTTTTGCCTGATTCATCATTAAAGTGTGGTGCTCCACACCCAATGGTGGCGTCAGAAAACGTTTCGATATCCTCTAGTTCCAATTCAAAAACAACGGCACCGAGCGCATTCGTGATCGTCAATTTATCCACGATAAGGTTTCTGTCTGCGCGTGTTTCCTCATCATAATAGTCATTCAAAAAGGCGATGCTTACCGTACGATCGCCTGCCGAAACTTGACCGCTGACGCCGTACGCAGCTATTTGTCCGGCGCTTGCTCCTGTAACTTCAAGATTACGACTAAATTCAGTGATGGGTGTTTCATTAACAGTAATTCCCTTAAAGAGTTCTCGCTCAGCATTAGGACGTTGCAAGTCGATTAAAACAGCGGGACACGCTATCTTGATTGCCATGAGTTCCGCGACATTAAACATAAGGGGAGTCAGTGCGGTCGCTCTGTCTTGGATGCCGACAGAGTCGATCCCACCATAGTAAATCCTGTAACGGTTGAGTAAGCTTGTGCGTCGCCCATTGATCGAATACTCGTCTGGATATTCATTCCAACGCCAACCAAACAAATCATGGACTTTGTTCTCCAGTTCAGCGGGTGTTAATAATCGTCTTGTTCCTATAGTCGCCAGTGATGCCGCAGCACCTAACGTCTCAGATCCAGTCGTTGAATCGCTTAAAGCATTTGCTCTGAACCATCGGCTCATCATCATTTCAACGATCATATCTTTGAGATTGAAAGGTGATCCTCCGGCGATTCCCTCACTGAAGTCTACTGCTAGATTCTTAATATATTCATTTTGTTCTTCAAAAGCCGCGAGTTGAACGGGGAAATTTGTATCTGTGCTCACTTCCGGAGCCTCAAGCACATCTGTACCCATCAGCGCTGGCCACCAAAATTTGATCGTTGCAATAGCAAATCTAGGATCGCTCGTAATCTCACTGGCCAGCCACTGCAAGCTGTTTCCTGCATCAGGCGCTACAGCGTTGGCAAAGCCGGGCGTGAGCATATCTCTATACCAAGTGTCACCATCCACATAGGCTTGTGAAGGCATTAGACCATCGGGGTTCTCGGCGTATTTGTAGCTGTCTGACAAAGCATCCAGCCCTCCGTAAGAGTTTCGATATAGCCCCTCGTCGCCGTAGTTCTGAAATGTCCCGGCCACAGGATCCATCGTCTGATGACAAATTGTACAGTTCGAGTTATTGAGAGTTGGGTTGTTGGTGTCAGCCAAAGCATCAGGATCGGTCGTTCTGGTTGCTGACTTCTCGATATCGACGCCAAGAAAATGGTAGTTCGTCCAGCGCGATCTCGCTCGGTTTCTGTTCGTCTCGGTGCTAGGGTATCTGTTCAAATATGCCTGAGTATTGAGGATCCCAGCGTGGGGATAATCAACAAATTCCCCATGAGAAAAAACACTAAAACCTTGACCCTGAACAAACTCAGATATTAGCTGGTCATTAGGTAGAACTTGACCGCGGTGCTGTCCGGGCTGGAATTCGTAAACCTCATTTGTGTTGAAAGTAATGCCGCTGCGCAGGATTTCGTTAGCAATCGGCGTGACCATTGTGTAGTTCGCAGTCAAGATTTCAGTATAGGGCAAATCATTCTCAACAACATAAGCGATCAATTCTAGTGGCGCGCGAGCCATCGAGTTAACCCATGTGGTGAGCCAGCGATCTCGTTCTGACCTTGCTTCCTCCGTACTGATGTCAGCGCTTGAGTAACGGTTCGCGCCAACCGGCAATATATCAAGTGCATTGAGATCAATTGACTCCATAAATAAGCCGTAGTTTAAAAAGGCATCCGTATGGAGACGATCGTTGGCGCCGCGGATCAGAAAATCATGGAAGGCATCACCTTGCAGCAACGCCTTCAACGCGGCGCGCAAACTCACTTCGTTGACATTCTGTTCAGTCCTTTCTGGCACCCGCCCCGCCGCTAATATAGAAGCCCGTCGAACTGTCTGAGCAGCACTTGCAAAACTCACGCCTTCCCAAAATTCGCCACTTTGTAGTGGGTTATCTGCGACTTGAGCTTCCAACAACTGCAAAAACTCTACTAGATTCAAATATGCTACTGAACTGGAAGACAGTATTGAGCCGCCGCCGTGAGCGACTCCTCGAGATTTGTCCAGAATCCGACTAGCCGCCCCGGGGTCAGTTGCCACATAGGTTCGAATAGTTTCAAAATCCTCACTTTCATCTCCGCTGTATAAAAGTGAGGTTGTTCTGGCAACACCAATCGAGTTATGGCAAACCTGGCAGCGAGATAAAATCACCTGGTCATGAACACTCTCACCAAAGAATGCTGAGGCAGTCACTTCGATTGTTTCAATTTCGTCGCCCGGAGCAGGTCCAAAATTTGTTCTTGTATCAACAAATCTTTTTGGCGTTGCACCGACAAGTGCTTCGGCCTCGTCACCACTAAACCAACCAGAAACATCTACAATGACATCCGTATCGACATTGCTGAACAGACATACCGAACCGTCAGTACCAAGCGGCGCTATGATATTGTTAGCAACGATCTGACCAGCAACAAAATTGAGGTTCGATGCGTTGGGTCTGGTCACGCCGCAGGGCCATACTGTGGCAAAACCCGATGAAACAGGGTTGACTACTGTTACATTAAGAGAAGCTGCCGTTGCTGTTGAAGGAACAAGCGTAGCTGCACCTCCCACCTCGAGAGATACACCACGCACAGGTACACTCAGCTCCGCAACACCACCGATAGGGCTGCTTGTACCCCCGGTACCATCGCGTGTATCAACCAGTCGCGTTGGTTTTGATCCTTCGAAGGCTGCACCTGGGAACCAACCTGCGAAATCCACTATGACATGGGATGGCGCAAGCGAATAAATACACACCGTACCCTCAGTGCTAACAGGCGCGATAATGCCGTTAGCAACAATACTGCCGGCGGTGTAATTGACATTCGACGCCAAAGGCCTATCGACATCGCAAGGCCACACTGTCAGAAAACCATCGCCAGCAGGTGTCACTGCTGTGACGTTTAGCGCGACTGCGCTCAAATTATCAGGAACTGTTACAGAACGACCGTCTGCACTTGTCACTGCTAGACTGGCAACGGTCACCACCAAAGGTGTGGATGCCGTCACGAAACCCAGAGAACCGCCGGTACCGTCTCGCGTATCTACCAGTCGATTAGGTGTTGCACCGACGTAAGAGTCTCCCTCAAACCATCCTGCAATATCAACAATCAAATCAGTTTCCGCCTGCGAGTAGAAACATACTCCGCCATTGGCACCAATAGACGCAATCACACCGTTTGGCACAACGCCATTCGCGGAATAGTTCAGATGTGAAGCCAAGGGGCGCTCCACCCCACAGGGCCAAACAGTGATAAAGCCTGCTGAAGTGGGCGTAACTGCGGTGACGTTTAACGCCACCGCACTGGCATTAGCGGGCACAATTAACTCTATCCCACCACTGTTAGTCAAAGTTTGCCCAATGATAGGCAAAGCAATATCCCCTGTTGCGGGTGACAGCCTTGTCGCAAGGGTGGGAGACGACGCGACCAGGAAATAGATGCTTAGCACTAACGTCAATAAGATTCTAATGTGTTGCATGATAAAAATTTTTAGCGAGTATCTGTACTGCATATTACTGCAGAAACTGGTGCTGCAGAAGATATTTTGCGGGTCTATTTAGCACAAGGTTAAGGGTAGATAGGACCAACTGAAAATCGGATGAATGGTGGAGCCCGCGGTTCTAATTAGACTGTAGCCCAACCCCAAGCCGCGCATCAAAGCAAAAAGCAAAAAAGCGAGCGTACTTCTCAGCGTTGACATTAAACCGTCATCGTCAATTGTCTTGTGAAGAAACAATGATCTACATGTATATAGCGACTCAAAGTAGTAGAAAATTCACTCTAAGACGAAATTCAGGTACCCTGATGTAACTGGTAAGTTGACAAAATGAATAACGCCTTTTGACCAAAGAGTGGCTGGTATAAAGCTTTTGAAACAACCCATACGCGCACAATTATTGCTTCTCATTGCCCTCTGGCTTTGGGGAAATCCTGTATTATCTCTTACGCTGGGAGAGCAGGCGCCGCACTTCTCTTTGACTCAACTTTATGACGGGAAAAATGTCGAGTTAGCCGACTATAGAGGAAAGGTCGTCTATTTGGATTTTTGGGCTTCTTGGTGTCCGCCATGTCGGGTCTCGCTTCCACAGATTGAGTCAATGCAAAAAGAACTTGGTGCTGAGGATTTCGAGGTTGTGGCGATCAACCTGGATGAAGACAAACATGCGGCTCGCCAATTTTTGAAACGCTTCCCTGTCAGTTACACAGTGCTTAGCGACGAAAAAGGTGAAGTCGCAAAAAGATATGCGCTCCCTGGCATGCCAACATCTTATGTCGTCAATAGAAATGGGAAAGTAACAATGATTCATAAAGGCTTCAAGCCAAGCGATATGGTTAAGATTAGTGCGCACATCAAAAGGTTACTTCGTGAAAACAAATAGCCCCATTCTTATTATCGGCATGCTCTTGTTGGCAGGATGTCAAAACATTCAACCCTGGGAGCGAGGTATTTTGGCAAAACCTGAAATGCAACTTGAAGTTAGCAAGTTAGGCGGCCAATTGCGTCAGCAAGTTTATTTTGCAAACGAAGCTTCAACTGGCGGAAGCGGTGTCGCTGGCGCAGGCTGCGGCTGCAATTGAGCCACGCGATCAATGAAAATAAAGTCTAAATCTTCGCATTTACTGGCACTCACCAGCGCCGCTTTATCAATGCCTGCGTTCTCTGCGGCGCAGCCGGTTGAAACAGAAATATCTGTGAGGACATCCCTCTACAAAGAGGAAAATGTCCCCGCAGACAATATCATTTTCGGCGATGATGTCCGTTACGACATTGATATCCATCAATTTAGTTTACTGACACCCGTCGGTGAGAAATGGAGTCTAGGCTTCAATGCCGCACGTGAATCAATGAGCGGAGCCTCTCCTTGGGGTACGGTGGCTGATGCAGATGGCGCAGCCACGTTAATCATGAGCGGTGCCACCATCAGTGAATCAAGAAAAGAGTTCAGCTTGAGCACCCAGAGGTACTTTAATAAATCCAGCCTCGGCATTGAAGTTTCGCGCTCTAAAGAAAACGATTACGAGGCAGACGCAATCGTCCTGTCAACTGAATGGGATTCGGACAACAAACTTTCGACACTGACTCTCGGTATGAGTTACTCGAAAGACAAAATCACGCCGACTGACGCCATATTATTTGGTCGAGTTCTTGAGAAAGAGAAAACCAGTCAATCTTACTCTCTGGGATGGACCCAGATTCTGGACAAAACATCGGTGCTACAGTCTGGCATTCGTGTCACAAAACACAGTGGTTACTTGACTGACCCATACAAGTTACGCGACGCTCGCCCAGATGAACGACTTGAGTGGAGTGTTAATTTTCGTTATCGAAAGTTCATAGAATCAACTAATGCCGCCTTGCACACAAATTACCGCTACTATGAAGACAGTTACAAAGTCCGCTCACACACGGTCGAGACGGCGTGGTATCAAAATATAGCCGGTAATTTCCAACTGGCGCCGAATTTGCGCTATTACAGCCAGCGAAAGGCAAGCTTTTATTTGCCCATTGACGATTACACACTTCCATTAACCACTAACCAATCGAGCGACTACCGGCTCTCCACTTTCGGCGCCTTTACCGTGGGCCTGAAGGCAATCTACAACCAGCCGACTTGGGCGGTCTCATTCAGCGTAGAAAATTACAAAAGCCGAGGAAAATATAGCCTAACCAATGCAGAAACCGAGCATCCTGCCCTGCTAAGCTTTTCACTCGCCTCTATCGGCTTTGACTTTAGGTTCTAGGCTAAATTTGTCATGGAATTATTCATCTTTCCCTTTAAGTCCATGGGTTGTCCTTGTGAATTAAGAATTTACGCAGGGCAGAAACATCAGGCTCAGCTGGCGGCAAAAGCGTGTATGGATGAAGCTACACGGTTTGAGCAAAAATACTCGCGGTACCTAGACTCAAGTGCAGCAACAGAAATCAATCGTTCGGCCGGAATAAAACCTGTAGAGATTGATGCCGAAACATACGCCATTTTGAAATATGCAGGTGTCTGTTACGAACAAAGCAATGGGCTATTCGATATCAGTTCAGGTGTGCTGAGACACGTCTGGCACACCCAAAGGAGCGAATTGCCCAGCGAAGATGAAATTTTGCGACATCTTAACCTCGTTGGATGGGAAAAGGTCGAGCTGAGCGACCAGAACATTTTCTTACCAATATCAGGCATGGAGCTAGATTTTGGCGGTATCGTAAAGGAGTATGCTGCCGATGCGATTGCTGCATTGGCCAGGACAATGTCAATTAGACATGGGCTTGTCAATTTGGGCGGTGACATCTCCATTATTGGACCCCAAGTGAACAATAGACCTTGGCCAATTGGTATTGTCCATCCGACGATCGCAGACACAGCCATTTCGGTCATTCATCTAGCCAATGGCGCCCTAGCAACAAGCGGTGGTTATGAAAGATATGTTGAGATAGCCGGAAAGCGTTACAGTCATTTGATTAATCCGCAAACTGGGTGGCCGGTTGAAAGTCTATTGAGCGTGAGCGTGGTGGCAGAACAGGCTGTCGTTGCCGGGTCAGTTAGCAGCATTGCTCTGCTGCAAGGCGAGCAATTAGGATTAAATTGGCTTAGTACCATTGGTCTCAAATATTTGGCAATCGACGCTGACCTACATTGCAATGGCGCTGTCGGTAGGGATTCCTTTTCATCCGGCTCTCCCGTAGCTCATGAGTAAGAATGATCTCTTTTCGCGAAGCGCCTGAATCTGCTGGTTTTCAGGTAGCTAGCTCTCCCGCAGTGGAGACCTGGGTAACGAGCAGGGATCATGTTGACAGGTTTTAACCAGGTGCGCTTTAGGCTTGAATATCAGTCGTAGAATTAAATGGCGGTGGTTGAGACTCAGGCGGCTCCCTTATGTAATCGAGCGTTTTGTCCATGCGCGATGGTGCCGAGTCTCAACGGGATTTGATCAATGTCCGATACTCCAACTAGCATCCAACCAATCGATACGATCTTCTTTGCGCTGCTTGCGTGTGTTGCCTATCTGCCCCAATGTCTGATCCATTTTAAGTAACGGAGGAAGTATGGCAGCAATAGTAAGCGTCGATCTCGCCTAGTGGTCTCGAGGTTAACCAAAGCTGCTGATTCGCAGCCTCTCAGCAATAGCCCTTCGGGTTTCGGTGCGGCTTGCCTGCAATCTGTTTACTGAGTTCAATAAAACCTAGCCCGTTTGATGATAGGTTCCCAGAACCGAGCTATTAGAGAATTCGTGAGTATAAACCATATTTTTGGGCCGTATATTGACGAGCATCAAATGAGCAGCAAAGTAACGTCGAGCATAATCAAACGCTCGACAGCTGGTCTGAGCAATCGTTTTAAAGTTCACCGCTATCGATAAACTATCCTTTTGACTTTGCTAAGCATCAAAATCCTCGTTAGATCTCGACTTGGGCAAAATATCGTAGACAACAAGGTTTTTCCGTTAATCGTTTTCGCTGAACCGTCGCGCGACGAATGCCCCTAGCAGAACGACAATCCATGTTCTTTTCATCTGAATAAGTGCTAGCTAGTCGATTAAAAGCGCCCTGCGAGTTATTTAATCGCCAACGGTTGAGGTCAGAAGTAAAGAGGC
>ERZ1047985.2876-NODE-2876-length-10554-cov-4.290790_pt1 | contig 10554 bp, 9 predicted proteins | sample MGYA00383097_ERZ1047985 | MGnify/ENA primary metagenome ERZ1047985 (study PRJEB29581, sample SAMEA5548367) | metagenome | biome: marine; feature: coastal; material: water | depth 50 m | study: Short-term variability in the microbial, nano- and picoplankton...
TATTAGTTATCAACAATACACTTGTGTAAATGTTATGAAACATAGATGTTTAAAGGTTTATCACATTCAAATGTTTATTTCCAATATTCTATATGTTTACCATCATTAAACAATGATTTGTATTATCTTTGAGGTGATTTTTTGGTGCTCAGGATTAAAAAGGAATCCGATGAAATTTCGGAGCTGTATCTGCAGCTGTAAGAGCTTTAAAAACGACTAATATGCCACTGTGTCTACATGGGAAGGTTGTTCGTAATTAGCTTGAGCCAGAATACTTGCCATAATCAGAGAGAAGACTTCAGATTAAAGTCGGACTCGCAGTGACTCTTTATGAATCACCGAATCCCTCTTTTTTCATCTTCTATTTATTAATTAACATAAATACAGAAAGAATGAAAAAAACTATTTTTTATCTAATTGCTTTAACAACAAGTTTTACAATCCAAGCCCAAAACTATGTGAATCAAGTTCTTATACTCAATGAGGGTTATTTTGATTATACCAACAATGAAATCATTGAACCCGCTTCAATCGGTAGCTACAACCCAGTGTCAGAAGTATACACTGAAGTACTTGAATTAGAGGGAATGCGCTTTGGCTCTGATTTAATCATAGACAATGATGTTTATTATGTTGCAGCGGATACCAAAATTTTTAAAATTAATTTGAATACACATGAAATTATTTCAAGTGTAAACTGTCAAGGCGTTCGAAATTTAGCTGTGGTGGGTGATAAACTATTTGCTACGCGAGGAGAATACCTTGTTGATTTTGATTCATACCTTCATATTTACAGTGCGAATGACTTGTCTCTTGAGTTGGCATTAGACAATGAATCAGGGCCGAAATGGGCTACTCAAAATATTATATCTATAGGAGAGAAGGTATATTTTGCAATTAACAATGCCTATGAATTTGGAAATGAAAAGGGTATCATAGGAGTTTATAATTCAGAAAATCTAGTCTATGAAGAAGTTGATTTAGGTCCGGAAGCAAAAAATCCTGACAATCTAGTCAAGTCAGGTGAATTCATTTATACCGTGAACAATAAAGATTGGTCAGGCGCTTCAATATCAAAGTTAGCAATTGATCTATCTGAGAACGAAACTGTAAGCTTGTCAAGTGTATCTACAGGCTGTGGCACCTCTGCTTTGCGGGACGAAAAAATGGTTTATCAAGTTTCAATGGAATCCTCATTGAACGAATTTGACCTGAACCTTATGAATAATACAGGTCCAATAAACGGCACTTTCATGAATTTTTACGAACTCAAACAAAATCCTATTAGCTCTGAATTTTTCGCGAGTGAGACCGATTATTTTTCGTTTGGAAAGGTTCATATCTATGACAACCAAAACATTCAAACAGGTATGTTTGATGTAGGAATAAACCCCGGCACAATTGTTTTTGATGTGCGTTCTTCAGCTGGCATAGTTGAAGAATACAGCAAAGTTGAAATCTACCCAAACCCTGTTGCAAATAATTTATTCATTTCAGATTCAACAAATGAAAAAATAATTAGAAACTTGACTGGCGAGGAAGTTCTTAGATTTTCTGGAAGTTCAATTGAAACAAAAAATCTTTCTGATGGAATGTATTACATTGAGTTTAAGAATAGATCTATTCCTTTTGTAAAGAATTAATCGCTAATAAGCATTGAAAAAAAGCCCGAATTTCGGGCTTTTTTTATACCCAAACCTTTGAACCCTCAGAACAGTTTTTGCAAATATCTATTTGCTCTCTGGCATTTAATATGGATTGTCTGAATTCTTTATACTTCTCTGCATTCCATATCTCTTTAAAGGGCTTGTCTTTGAGAGAGCCCAATATGTGGCTTGCATCTTTATCAAAACAACAGGGCACTACTCCCCCATCCCAGGTAAAAACGGAACTAGACCACATTCTCCAGCAATGATTCCCTTGCCTGCCTTTCAGTTTAAATGTTCCATCTTTTCTTTTGACATATCTTGAATATTTAGAATTGTCCGGCATACGACGACTTCCATTTTTATAATCATAATGCTGGTCCGTTTTAATCCGAACTTCATCTATACCTATTTCCCTTGCCAAATCAAATATTTCAGGCACTTCGTGCTCATTGGGTTTAACGGCTAAAAATTGAAAAATTAGATGGGGAGTTTTTGAATTTGTTCTGGTTTTTGATTCGACCAACAATTTACTTGCTTCAATAACCTTGTTAAGTTTTCCATTAACTCTATATTGCTCGTATGTCTGTTGCGTCAATCCGTCAATGGATATAATTAATCGATCTAATCCCGAAGAAACAATTTCATTCGCTTTTTTCTGATTAATAAAATGAGCATTCGTTGACGTAGATGTATATATTTTTGACTTTTTTGCTTGAGCTATTAATGTCAAAAAATGAGGGTGTAAAAAGGGTTCACCTTGAAAATAATAATTGATATAGAATACCGACGACTTGATTTGAGCTAACATTCGCTCATGAAAATCAAGATCAAGTTTGCCCGTTGGACGAGAAAACTGCTTTAGGCCACTTGGACACTCAGGACACCCTAAATTACAGGCTGTTGTAGGTTCAATGCTCAATGTACTCGGCATTCCAAAATGAAAGTTTCGCCTAGTAATTTTGGATAGATGAAAGCTAAATCTAAGAATAATCACATTCCATAAACGATATACATTTAGGTATGAAAAAACCCGAAAAGAATCCCTTAACTTTATCATGGGACGAAAATAACGAATTCAAGTAATATTATTACTTGTGTGTTTTTAGAAAGATTTATATTTATACCAAAAAAAAATAATGCAGACCATACTCAATCATCAACAAATTCAGCAAAAAATCACAAGATTAGGTCACGAGCTTCTTGAAAATTGTTTTGAAGAAAATGAGATTTTTATCGGAGGCATTCAGGGCAATGGATTTGAATTGGCAAAAAAAATTGCAGCTATTATCTCACAAAACTCTGACATTTCAGTGAATTCTTTCGAAATTAAAATTAATAAAGCAGAGCCATGGAAAGAGGAAGTAACCTTAACCATTGATGAGAATAAACTGAAAAAAGGATTTATTATTCTCGTTGACGATGTAATAAATTCCGGAAAAACCATGCAATATGCATTAGTCAAATTATTAGAACGCCCTACGAAAACAATTAGAACTGTCGTTTTAGTTGACAGAAAACACCGGCGTTATCCTGTTAAAGCAGATATTGTTGGTCTATCGCTGTCAACTACTTTAAAAGATAGAGTTGAGGTTGTATTAGGCGAAAGAGATTCAAAAGCATTTTTGGCATGAAAAAAATTACGGAATCAAGTTCAAACCACGACGACCTTGACAAAAAGTCAACAGAAGAATTATTGTTAGGAATAAACTCGGAAGATAAAAAAGTAGCAATAGCAGTAGAAAAAGAAATAAATCATATTGAGGCATTTATTAACGCCGCATATATGCAAATGAAAGAAGGTGGTCGATTGTTCTATATAGGAGCAGGCACCAGCGGAAGACTTGGGGTTGTAGACGCCAGCGAATGTCCACCAACTTTTGGCGTTGACCATGGCCTTGTAAATGGTATAATAGCAGGAGGTGATCATGCCATAAGAAAAGCTGTTGAATTTGCAGAAGATAGTGAGCATTTAGGATGGGAGGATCTTTGTGATTTTCAAATCACGAAACAAGATGTAATCGTTGGAATTGCAGCTTCAGGAACTACACCTTACGTTATTGGGGCGATCAAAAAAGCAGAGCAGATGGGACTTGTTACTGCAGGCATTTCGTGCAATCCAGACTCACCATTAACTAAAGCCACAAAGTTTCCAATAACACCATTGGTAGGTCCTGAATTTGTAACAGGCTCCACACGAATGAAATCTGGGACTGCTCAAAAAATGGTGTTAAACATGATATCAACATGTTTAATGATTAAATTAGGGCACGTTAAAGGCAATAGAATGGTAGATATGCAATTAAGTAATAATAAATTATTGATTAGAGGTACAAAAATGATTTGCGATTCACTAGATATTTCAGAAGTTGAAGGCAAGGCTCTTTTACTTAAACATGGATCGGTAAGAAAAGCTATAAATTCATACAATGGATAAAAAGAAGTTTAATCCTAATCAAGCGATAACTGCTAACGGTAATATTTTCGGATTTCCTTGTAACGAAGAAAATGCAGACTTAATTATTGTTCCTGTTCCTTGGGATGCTACCGCATCCTATGGGAAAGGGTCTCACCTCGGACCTCAGGCCATACTTAAAGCTTCTACTCAATTAAATTTTTTTCATCATGACCTTGAGAAAGCACATGAAACAAAAGTTTTCATGACTGAGGTCTCCTCTGAATGGAAAAAAATAAACAGCCAAAACGCTGAAAAAAGCATAGAATACATTAGGTATTTGGAAAAGGAAGGAGAAGAAAAAGCATTTGGATACTTTAAAAGTGAAATAGAAAACATCAACCATGTTCACCAAGTTTTAACGGAAAATTTAAAAGAAAGATGTATTAGCCTTCTTGACCAAAATAAAATGGTTGGAATTCTTGGTGGAGAACATTCCGTTTCTTTGGGTTTAATTCAAGCACTTAACGACAAATATGATGATTTCGGAGTATTGCATATAGATGCTCATGCAGATCTAAAATTCGAATATCTAGGATTCGAGCAGTCGCATGCAAGTATCATGAGAAATGTATTGTCGACGTGCGCAAACATGTCAAAGCTCATTCAAATAGGCGTTCGAGAATTGTCAGAATCAGAATTCGATTTTTCAAAAGATCAAGAGAAGATTAGCACATATTATGATTGGGCCATCAAAAAAGACATGTTAAAAGGCAAATCTTGGTTTGAAATCATTACAGAAATCATCAATCAAATGCCGAGTAACATCTATATCTCATTTGATATTGATGGACTAAAACCTTATTTGTGTCCAAATACAGGAACCCCGGTTGCTGGTGGGTTTGAATTAAATGAAGTTCAGCTCTTGTTTTCAGAAATCATAAATGCTGGCAAAAACGTTATTGGATTTGACCTGTGTGAAGTTTCACCAAGTAATGACAACGATATTGATGCCTATTTTGGTGCACAAGCATTGTGGGAGCTCACATGCTACGCTGAAAAATCTCGAAGAAATACTGAAAAATGATCACGAACAGAATCTTAAAAAATGCAACTTACATTCTGCTTCTTTTGGGTGTTTCATTTTGCACTTATAAAATTCTAAATTGGGAAATATATCCGTGGATTCAATTGCTGATCTGTTTTTGTATTCCTCTTGTCTCATTACTTATCTCGGAAATGGTGAAGTCGCTAAAACCTGACATAAAAACCGTTGTTTTTATTTCTACTATTTCTCAACTCTTATTGGCGTTAATTGTACTTACAGATAAAGATCTTGTTTTACCTTATTGGAGGATGGTTTTCTTTCCAAGTTTATTTATAATTTTAGTGATTACGTATTCAATCTCATTGAGAAAAGAGTTGAAATATCATGTCATATTTCAAATAATTACTATTTCTCTATTGATCGGACTAGCGCTTAGATTTATTTATCATCACTCTTTTATTGATTATGCAATGGAAACACTGTTTTTGATCTTTATCATTTTAATTTTCAGAGCTAAAAGCAGGAAGAACGAAAGCGATGCACCACCAGTTTTGTAGGTTATTTTAAGATTCTTCCGAATCCAAAAAGTCTTTTTCTCCAGTATTCAGAGGCGTCTATATCAACCACTGATATCCCCTTAGATGACGACGAATGAATCATTTTTTTTGATTCACCAAGATTGTTTACTAGAATCCCAACATGAGTGATCCCTTCTCCTTCTGAAAAGAAAACCAAATCCCCCATATATGCTCTTTTCTTATTGATTTTTTTAGAATAATTGTATTGGTCTTTAGACACTCTTGGCAATTCAATCCCTTTATACATAAAGACGTGTTTGGTATACCCACTACAATCAAATCCATTTTCATCAGTTCCACCCCATTTATATGGAATCCCCATATACTCATAGGCATAATGAATCATACTGGTTCTTTGGTCTACACTCAATCCTTCTGGAATCAATCCTTCCTCGTCTCTGAATTCATCTTTAGAGACTTCTATCTTAAATTGACGGAAAACAGTTATGATCCAATTGTCTATATAGCTTTTTTCTTCCTCACCCACAGCATTAGCTCCTTGAGCCAACCAAACATCAAAAAGAACTTCGATATCGGAGAGTTCATTCGAATGTGAATTCATGATTAAAGGCCATTGGTCACTATCAATAACTTTATTCATTAGTTCAATGTTTCCATGCATATCTGTATGATTTCGCCTGAGCCAAGCTTGATTCTGCATTAATTTAAATGAACTCATTGCCTTATAATACATGGGCAATGTAGACGAATCAAACTGAGGATTTAGCAGAAGTTTGGATGATTTCCTATAGACCATTTTATAATGACCTTGGTCATAGTATTGCTCTAATCGATCAATCTTCTTACTTTGACCAAAAGCAAATGTTGTGCTCAACAAGGTGAACAAGAAAAAAGACAAAAAAGACCTAATTTGTGTATTGCTTTCCATTTTCTAAAACAATAAAAGAATCATTAAACATTTTAACCAATACTCGATTTCCGAATATTTCAAATTGTGAATCTGCTAAATTAGTGAGCTCATAAATTTCATCATTGACAAATGCGTTCACTCCACCAAGTATATTTTGATAAACAAGAACGTCATTTTTAATTTTAAATTGAGTCGGTGTAAAGTTTTCAATTTGTGTTTTTTCTCCATTACAATAGGTGAAAAAATATGAACTCTCTGACCATACAACAATGTCATCTTTAACATCCCAGAAGTCAGCAGAGAAATTGGACAATTGGGACTTCTCCCCGTCCTTATAATACCATAAATCCCCACCTAAATCCTGATAAACAATAAATCCGCGACCTGATTTGTATTTAGGCATGGTCAATTGCTCTACATCATAAAAAACACCATGATCAAATACAACAAATGTTTGTGTGGTTGGGTCATTAAAGCACATGATATCCGTTCCCATCTTAAAAGACGGTTGAAGCTGATTACTCCAAACGTCAATATCATAGATGTTTCCATTCCAAAAAGTTTTATACATATCGCCATTGTCCTTAAAGACAACAATGTTCTCCCCAACAAAAACAGACGCCATATCCCATTCTCTCATGTAAGTAGTCAGCATATATGAAGAATCTTGCCAATTCACGTTAAGCGTATTAAATCGAGTATCATCAAATACTATGATACTGTCTTTAACCTTGTAATCTTGTGCAAAATAGGTCAGTGTAGATAACTTACCTTGGTCCCACATGTTTAGAGTTGGTCCTATTTTATATCCTAGCAAATGATCGGAAACTTGATAATCCACATTCAGATTTGTGATGTCGGTTCGTTTATTCCCATCATACAACCTTAGGTTTCCTCGAGTATCGATATAGGCAACCAATTCATCTCCAGCCTTAAAATCTTTTACCGGTTGAACCTCTATATTTCGAAAAAAGCCATCCTGATAAGACAAAAAGAAATTATTAAAATCTATTACAGGAATCACCCCTTGTCCGAACGAATAAAGATTTGCAAATAAAAAAAGAAGGAATGTATATCTCACAAAACAAATTTATCAAAATTCAGACCAAATATAGTGAAGGTGTTTTAACAATTTAAATAAATGATTTTCTTATAAATTATTAAATAAACTAAAAAGTACCTTATTTTTGGTATTCCAAAATTTAAATATGAAAAAAATAATTTCAATTGCTTCAATGTTTTGCTTTGTTCTTGTGCTTAATGCACAGGAAAAAATCCAATATGTTGAATATGATTTACCAAATGGAATTCATGTAATATTGCACCAAGAAAGCGCAACCCCTATCGTTGCTGTTTCGGTATTATACCATGTTGGGTCAAAAAATGAAAATGAAAATCGGACGGGGTTTGCTCACTTTTTCGAACACCTTCTTTTCGAAGGTTCAGAGAATATTGAAAGAGGAGAATACGATGAGCTTGTTGAAAGCAATGGGGGGACACTAAATGCAAATACCTCTCAAGATAGAACTTTTTATTTTGAAATATTACCATCAAATCAACTTGAGCTTGGATTGTGGCTTGAGAGTGAGAGAATGTTGCATGCCAAAGTAAATACAAAAGGTATTGAGACGCAGCGAAGTGTGGTTAAAGAAGAAAAAAGACAAAGAGTTGATAACCAGCCTTACGCATCTTTTATTACTGAAATGTTTCTACGAGCCTTCCCAAGTCATCCATACAATTGGGTGCCAATTGGGTCTATGGAACATTTAGATGCAGCACAAGAAAATGATTATGTGGATTTTTATAAAACCTTTTATGTTCCATCGAATGCAACCTTATCTATTGCTGGAGATTTAGACGTGGAACAGACAAAAATGTGGATAGATAAATATTTCGGGAGTATCCCAAAAGGACAAGCAATTAACTTGTATCGCGATTATTTATCGAATGACAATGACGAATTTCAAACCAAATACGGTGTGGATAAAATTGTTTTTGATTCTACCCGTTTTTTTGAATCCACAAGTAAAGTGGCTAAAGATAAAATTACTGAATTCAGTAATATCCCAACCATTGTAAAACGTACCGAAAAAGATCAAGAACCGATTAATGGTATAATAAAGGATGTTATTTATGACAATATTCAGCTTCCTGCATTATTTATGGGCTATAAATTTCCAGAACAAACACATAAAGATTCTTATGCCTTGGAAATGATGAATCAAGTATTATCAGGAGGAACAAGCTCTCGAATCAATAAAACCATCGTTGAAAAAGAACAAATGGCAACATATGCTGGGTCATTTAATTATGCACTTGAAGATTCTGGATTGGGCATATTTCTAGCGATAGCAAGTAAAGATGTTGAATTGGATGCTATTCAAACAGAATTTGATGCTCAAATCGAAAAGATCAAAAGCGAACTAATTAGTGATGAAGAATTTCAAAAAATAAGAACAAGTATTGAAACCAATATTGTTGGAATGAACAGTACGGTTGCAGGTATTGCCGAAAACTTAGCCAACAATCATGTCTATTTTGGATCAGCAGAGGTCACCAACGAAATACTGGACAAGTATCTAAGTGTAACCAAAGAAGACATTCAACGTGTCGCTAAAAATTATTTGATTCAAGATCGACGCGTCATTTTACATTATTTACCGAAAGAAAAATAAGAACCAATTATGAAAAATATTAAATATACTATACTCCTAATCCTTATCCCATTCCTTGGATGGAATCAAGTGGATCGCTCAATTGTTCCAACTGCAGGAGAAGCCAAAGAGATTAAATTAAAAGATTCCGAAGTTTTTACCACAGCTAATGGAATAACTGTAATCCTTTCAGAAAATCACAAGATTCCCAGAGTAGCTATCAATTACATTTCAGGCGCAGATGAAAGAATTGAAGGTGATAAGGCCGGTTTATCGTCAATGGCAGGTGAACTCATTATGTCAGGAACATCTAGTTTAACGAAAGATGAGCTTGACAATAAAATAGATTTTATTGGTGCAAATTTAAGTGCCAGCGAAAATTCAATACGACTAAGCTGTCTTACCAAGCACTTTTCTACTGGTTTATCCCTTATGGAAGATATCGCCAAAAATGCGAGCTTTCCGAAAGATGAAGTAGATCGAATTAAAAAACAGGCGGAATCTAACTTATCAGCTACAAAATCGAGTGCAGATGAAATGGCCAACAATGCTGTTGTAAAGGTTAATTTTTCTGGACATCCTTATTCCAACGTGATGACTGAATCTACCTTGGAAAACATAACACGTGATGACCTCTTGTCTTATTATCAAAATACTTTCACACCACAGGAAAGTTACATTGTAATTGTTGGTGATATCAATCGAGAAGATGCGGAACGTCTGGTAAACAAGCATTTTGGATCATGGGAAGGAAAAAAACCATACAAGAAAAAATATCCTTCTACAAATAGAAACAGTGGTGGAAATAAAGTGTTTTTTGTGGATAAACCTGGAGCAGTTCAATCAGTTATTTACATCACATTTCCTGTAGATATGGATATCAGTAGCTCAGATCAAATTGAATCTAAGCTTCTATTCAATATACTAGGTGGCGGCGGATTTGGCAATCGACTTATGCAAAATCTAAGAGAAGACAAGGCCTACACCTATGGATGCTATTCACGATTGTCATTAACCGATAATGGTTCATGGATTTCTGCAGGTGGTAACTTTAGAAATGAAGTCACTGATTCTGCCATCATCGAAATCATGTATGAACTTAAAAATATTGCTACCAATTTAGTAAGTGATAAAGAGCTAAGCATGACCAAAGCTTCTTCTTCTGGAAGGTTTGCCAGATCTCTTGAGCAACCCTCGACAGTTGCCAGGTTTGCACTAAACAGCATTAAGTACAATTTAGATAAAGACTACTATCAAAAGTATCTTCAAAATTTGAATAACGTAAGTAAAGAAATGGTTTTAGAAGTAGCGGAAAAATACATTCCGTTTGAAAACTGTAATATCGTTGTAGTTGGGAACTCA
>ERZ1047985.2897-NODE-2897-length-10488-cov-6.895524_pt1 | contig 10488 bp, 6 predicted proteins | sample MGYA00383097_ERZ1047985 | MGnify/ENA primary metagenome ERZ1047985 (study PRJEB29581, sample SAMEA5548367) | metagenome | biome: marine; feature: coastal; material: water | depth 50 m | study: Short-term variability in the microbial, nano- and picoplankton...
AGAACAATCGCGCTGAGAATTCACATCTACCTTTTCGAAGGCGAGAGAGGGCCATGCACCGTTTTCGTCGCATGCGAAGTTTGTAGAAATTCGTATTTATTCACGCATCCGTTTCCAACCACTTCAACCAGGGTCGCAGCCTTTCGCAAAGATGCCATTTCAAGCTTAACCGCACCGCTGCTCTAGCTGAGTGGCGCGGTCTTTGCGCGGCATAAGGGACAGTCATGTTGTCCTAGTAGAGACGAGTTCGAATTGGTCTGACACCACCCTAATTTGACTGATCGTAAAAATCGAATCTCTGTTTCACGAACTGTTGCGCGTTACTGCGCATAGAGAGTGTGGAAAACGCGCACTCAGAATGCAGGTTCTGCATGGTCTTTCCTCGTTTCGTTCCTTAACATCGTCCGACTGATGGCACAGGCCACAAAAAACGACAGGTGAGATATGACTGACTTCCTACTTTTGGCATTTATTTTTATGGCCGCTGGCGTGATCGCCGTTCCAATTGCCTCTCGCCTAGGGCTTGGTTCTGTTCTTGGCTTCCTAATCGCTGGTATCGCCATCTCACCTATTCTGGCTTGGCTGCATGTCGACGTCATTTCGATCCAACATTTTGCCGAATTTGGCGTGGTGATGATGCTTTTCCTCGTGGGGCTTGAGCTTGAACCAAAGCTACTCTGGTCAATGCGCCACAAGTTGTTGGGGCTTGGCGGTGGTCAGGTTGGGCTAACGACAGTTGCAGTGGCGGGTATCACGATGGCGTTTGGGCAACCTTGGACGGTTGCGCTGGCTGTCGGACTTGTGTTGGCGCTGTCCTCAACTGCCATCGTTCTGCAGACCTTGGCCGAAAAGGGTCTAATGAAAAGTGACGGTGGGCAATCCAGCTTTTCGGTCCTGCTATTCCAAGATATCGCCGTTATCCCGATGTTGGCACTTGTTCCATTGCTGGCGATGCCAGAGCTTGCCGATGCATTGGCCCATGCTGCAGAGGCGGCTCACGGTGCTGAGGAAGATCACGGTACGTCGATATCACTGGTGGATGGCCTGCCCGGCTGGGGCGTCGCGCTAGTAACTTTGGGCGCGATCCTTGGTGTGTATCTGATCGGCTCATATCTAACCGGCCCAATCTTTCGCTTTGTCGCCAATGCTCAACTGCGGGAATTGTTTGTGGCAACTGCTTTGATGATCGTAATCGGCATCGCCCTGCTGATGACACTCGTTGGACTATCCCCTGCCCTCGGCACCTTTCTTGCTGGTGTAGTTTTGGCCAACAGCGAATATCGCCACGAGTTAGAAAGCGACATTGATCCGTTCAAAGGTCTTTTGCTTGGACTGTTTTTTATGACCGTCGGTGCAGGTATTAACTTTGCGCTACTGTTTGACAATTTCTGGATCATCTTCGGTCTTACGATTGGCCTAATGGTGTTAAAAAGCGCGGTCCTGTTGTGCCTTGCAGTCGTGTTAAAGATCCAAGGGTCTGATCGTTGGTTGTTCTCACTCGGTCTTGCGCAGGCGGGCGAATTTGGCTTCGTCCTACTGTCGTTCACAGTGGCAAATGCCGTTATTCCATCAGAACTTGCTGATCGTTTGTTGCTGGTCGTCGCAATGTCGATGTTGCTGACCCCTGCCCTGTTCATCCTCTATGACCGCGTCATTGCGCCGATGTTCATTACCGAAGACGAACGTGAAACAGATGCAATAGATGAACAAAACCATGTCATCATTGCAGGTCACGGACGAGTTGGTGGAATTGTATCTCGCATGCTGCGTGGAAGCGGGGTGCAAGCGACGGTCATTGATTTCAGTTCGCAGCAACTCGACATGCTAAAGAAGTTTCGTATCCAAGCTTATTATGGGGACGCCACGCGCCCTGACTTGCTCCATGCAGCTGGGTTAAAAGAGGCCAAGGTTCTCGTAATCGCAATCGACGACCGCGACAGCATCACAGAACTTGTGAGTTACGTCTCACATCACAATCCGAATGTTCACATTATCGCGCGAGCGGTGGATAGAACTCATGTGTACGATCTTTGGAATGCAGGGTGCCGCGATATCATCCGCGAAACTTACGACAGCTCATTGAGAATGGGCCGATCAACCTTTGAAGCCTTGGGTTACACGCATGACCAAGCCGAACAGGTTAAGGAAGCGTTTAATGATATGGATCGTCGCTCGATGATCGCTCACTCTGAGCACTACCAGCCTGGCGTCAACTTAGCTGATAATGACGAATTTGTTTCGAAGGTTTTAGAGCAAATCGAAGAATGGGAACGAGAGCTTTCGGATCGCGTTAGACAAATCCTTAAAAGCGATGTCGCGTGAGCAATGAACAGGCAAAATTTCTGACTGGCAATCTGACTAAACACATCGTCACGATGTCGGTCACGGCGTCAATTGGATTCATCGCTCTGTTTATTGTCGATCTGGTCGACATGCTGTTCATCTCAATGCTGGGTATAGATGAGCTTGCGGCCGCCGTTGGATTTGCTGGCGCTATCTTGTTTATGACGACCTCTCTCAGCATTGGCTTGGGTATTGCTGGTGGCGCGATGGTCGCAAAGGCGCTTGGTGAAGGATCGCAAGAACGCGCAAAAGAAGTACTGACGCATGTATTGATTATCGGCTTTCTATTTGCGGTCGTCGTCGCTTCATTGATTTATTGGCAACTTGAGGCTCTGACCTCGCTTGTTGGCGCAACAGGGAACACTCAACAACTCGCTATTTCGTACCTTCAATATCTGGTTCCAACGATGCCCATTTTGATGCTTGGCATCGTAGCCTCGGCGGCTTTGCGTAGTCATGGGGCGGCCAAGCAATCCATGTGGGTTACATTGATCGCTGGCGTTGTGAATGCAATTCTTGATCCCATTTTCATCTTCGGCTTGGACATGGGTTTAGACGGCGCGGCTATCGCCTCGGCAATCTCTCGTTTGGCGATGGCGGGTGTTGCGATGTGGTATATTTTTGCGCGTTTCGGAGGCCTTACAAGTTTTCGTTTTGGTGGCGTGCTACGCGACTTTATGCCAATCACGACAATCGCCCTGCCTGCAATGTTGGCAAACGTCGCGACGCCAATTGGAAGCGCATACGTTACACGCGCAGCATCTAGCTTTGGAGAAGAAGCAGTCGCGGGTATGGCGATAATTGGCCGCGTCACACCCATTGCCTTTGCAATGATCTTCGCCATGTCCGGCGCAATCGGACCCATTATCGGACAAAACTTTGGAGCGCAGCAATTCACCCGTGTTCGCGAAGCGTTTAACCGAAGCATCATTCTGATTGTCGTCTACGTTTTTCCAGTCGTTGCCGTTCTTTACCTATTGCGCGCGCCAATAGCAGACATGTTCAACGCATCAGGCACCTCACGAGAATTGATCTACCTTTTCTGTGGGCCGATTTCGCTTGCATGGATATTCAATGGCATCATCTTTATTGGCAACGCTTCCTACAACAACTTAGGCCATCCGTTCTATTCAACGTGGGTCAACTGGGGCCGCAACACGCTTGGCATTTTTCCTTTCGTCTACTTTGGAGCCGAACTTTGGGGCGCTTCCGGCGTGCTAATTGGGCAAATGACGGGCGGCATCTTTGTCGCGATATTCTCATTCATTCTTGCTGAACGGCTGATGCGCAAAACTGAAAGCGCTGGAAACGTGCAATTGGAAGAGCACTCATTCAAGGGCCATCGTCGTGACTTTACGATGCTAAATCACCGTCGTTAGCGCACTAAAGGGCCCCATGCGACACAGCGGGCATGCACCAACGAAGTTCTATGCATATATATGAATAGGTGCTAACCTTTCTTCAAAACGAAACAGGGAGAGTAAAATGGAGGCACTACAAGAAACCATGATTGAATCTGCCGCGATGTATATCGGCTGGGGTGGTTTGATCATCGGAATCGTGTTTGGCTTTATTGTCTATCGCACGAACTTCTGCACGATGGGGTCAATTTCAGACATCCTTTCATTTGGCGACTATAAGCGTTTTCGTGCGTGGTTGCTTGCATCCGCTACGGCGATCATTGGTGTCGCCCTTCTTGAGCGCGGTGAGATTGCCGACATGAACTTGTCGATGTATCAATCAACTTCACTTGCTTGGGGTGGACACGTCGTTGGCGGTCTGTTGTTTGGCTTTGGCATGGTGTTCGCCGGTGGTTGCGTAAGTAGAAACCTCGTTCGCGCAGGTGGAGGAGATCTACGTTCGATCGTCGTGCTGATGTTTACTGGTGTGTTTGGCTACATGACCATCGGAGGCCTACTTGGTCCCCTACGCGTTGCGTTTTTCACACCAATGACCGCTGACTTAAGCGAAAACATGGACGACCAGCGCATCGGTTCGCTTTTAAGTTCAATCACAGGCATGGGCTGGGAATCTGCAAACCTTGTTGCGATCATCGTTATCGCAGGCGGTATCTTGATCTATTGCTTTATGGACAAAGATTTCCGCAGTGCTGGCAACCACATTTTTGCCGGCATCGGCATCGGTCTGTGCGTTGTTGCGGGCTGGGCTTTGACTGGCCTGACATATGACGAATTTGCAGACAATCCACAGCTCATCTCACTCAGTTATGTCCGCCCATCAGGGGATACTATGGACTATCTGATGCGTTACACTGCCTTGGGCGCACCAAATTTTGGTGTCGTTACTTTAGCTGGCGCTTTGATCGGCGGATTCCTTGGTGCCCTGAGCCGCGGTCGTTTACATTTGACGACTTTCGCAGATCAATCAGATTCAATTCGGAACATGTTTGGCGCGGCTCTGATGGGTATTGGCGGCGTTTTGGCGCTGGGCTGTACCGTTGGACAGGCGCTGACGGGCTTTTCGACACTCGCCATCGGCTCTTTGATCACGTTCATCTTCATCGTGGTCGGCGGCATCGCGGGTGTGAAGACCATGGAGAGTTTGGCCTAGGTCAACGGCTTACCCCAAAAAGAAAAGGCCGCCTAATTGGGCGGCCTTTTTCGTTGATAGAGACAAGGTTAATCTTCGTCGTCTTCTGGAAACAGCCGTGTGGCAAGCTTTAAAGCTATGTCTTTGTACGCCTTAGCGTGCGGACCATCGGCGTCTGAAACTACAACTGGTGTTCCTGCATCCGACATCTCGCGTATTTTCATATGGAGAGGTATCGCGCCCAAGAATGGTACTGACAAGCGACGGGCGTCTTCCTCGGCACCGCCATGTCCGAAGACGTGGCTCGTTTCACCGCAATGCGGACAAACAAACGTCGACATGTTTTCGATTATGCCAAAAATCGGCACGTCGACATTCTTGAACATCTTCAAACCCTTTCGCGCATCAATCAGCGCGAGATCCTGAGGGGTCGATACGATCACCGCGCCCTGAAGCGGGATTTGCTGTGCCATCGTCAGCTGCGCATCTCCGGTTCCGGGTGGCATATCAAGAACTAGAACGTCAAGCTCGCCCCAATCCACCTCACGGCTCATCTGTAAGAGCGCTGTGACGACCATTGGCCCACGCCAGATGACCGGGCTTTCTTCATCCATCAGAAAGCCCATCGACATGACTTTGATGCCATACTTTTCTGGTGGTTTAATAACATCTTCAGTGATTTCGGGGCGTTCTGTAATACCCAACAGTCTAGGCATTGAGGGGCCGTAGATATCTGCGTCCAACAGGCCAACATGCAAGCCAAGCGAGCGCAATCCAAGCGCAAGGTTGGCGGCCGTGGTAGACTTGCCCACGCCCCCTTTGCCCGAGGCAACGGCGATCACATTTTTGATACCTGGAATTGCAGCCGAATGCGGGCGCATATCTCGGCCTGGGGCATCCTTGGGGCGTTGTCTCAATTTCGGTGGTTGGCGAACTGGTGCATCTGGTTCCTGAGATCGCTCAGCAGTCAGCACAACCAGCAAATTGTCCAAACCGTCAATGCTTTCAAGTTGCGTTTCAATCTGAGATTTTAGCGCCTCAATCTCACCGGTAAAGTTGTCGGGAACGTGGACAGTTACAATGGCTTTTCCGTCCTCAAACAGAACTTCTCCGTCACGAACCATACCAGACGTCAAAAGGTCAGAACCGACACCTTGCGCTGAGATCAAAGCCAGTCGTGTTAAGATTACTTGCTTCACGATAGTCTCTCCTTAGTTTTTTTGGGACTATTTGCCGTAGAAATTAGCAACAACGTGGCGTGCCTCTGCAAAGTACAACCAACGGGATCCGACGACGCCCAAAATGTGGAAGATGATCGCTAGCATTCCGCCGATATCTGGGGCGTCACGAAACGCGAGCAATGCAAGAACCGGAATAAGGAAAGCCGCAACAAATGAGATGCGACGCACCTTGCGCGCATGCTTGCGTCCGACGACATAAACCATTTCATTTAGAAGGTAGTTTTTACCGCTGTGTGGTGGTTCGTACTGGCGAACAACTCCGACATTTCCAAGACCAGTCGCCGTACCCAGATTGGTTTCTGAGGTCAGCATGCGTTGATCGCCAACCCGCCAGTTTAGCAATTGCGCGATTGCAGCTACGATCAGCAAATAAAGCGCCAGAGTGACCTGATCCGCCAACAATGCTCCGCCTGCAAATGAATAGGACAGGAACATGAACGGTGTTGTCGGCGAGTTCCAACGAGGTACCGTTTTGAGTTGGGTGTAAATCATCGACGTGCTGAACACCGTCAAGACACACAGGATTGAACCAATAGCGCCTAATGTAGGCATCGCGGTATCAAAGAAAATGCGACCAACGGCGTAAACAGCGGTGACAACTAGGGTCACAACGGCCAACACGCCTTCACGGCTAAGCCAACTGCTGCGCCACTGTGAAAACGATTTGATTGCGTTCATTGGGCTCGCCAAATGAGCAACAGATGCCAAGAGGCCGCCAACTGCGAATGCATAGGCGATAAAGTAGAATGTGAAGGCAAACCAACCGTTTAACCCGGGCATTCCCAATCCAAGGAACCCTAGCAGACCAAAACCCAAGCCGGAAAAGGCGGTGAAGAATATTACTGACGGTGCTGGATGCATTACATTTTCTCCAGTGCTTTATCGAGCCATCCAAGGAAGCCTTTGGCCTCTTCAGCGACGGGTTCAAGGGCGACACCACAATCAAGCGTGTCTTTAGGACGCGGAGGTAGATACTTGTTGACCGGCTTTGTGCCAAGTTCAGGCATCAAGTCCATGCCGCCACGCTCTGCAACCAACTTGCTGACATCGCTGTTTGGGTCACCAAGATCGCCAAAATGGCGTGCACCCGACGGACATGTTCTGACGCAAGCCGGTATACGATCTTCCTCAGGCAAGTTGTCGTTATAGATGCGGTCAACACACAGCGTACATTTTTTCATGACGCCAGCCATAAGATCGAGTTCGCGTGCACCGTAAGGGCATGACCACGCGCACAATCCGCAACCCATGCAATCAGCCTCGTTCACCAGAACGATCCCGTCTTCGGTCCGCTTGTAGCTTGCACCAGTCGGGCAAACCGTCACGCAGGGTGCGTCTTCACAATGTAGGCAGGATTTCGGGAAGTGCACTGTTTGTGCTGGCCCCTGATCCGGTTGAACTTCGTAGCTGTGGACTCGGTTTAAAAACGTTCCTTCCGGCGTTCCGTAGGCATCTTTGTCAGACAATGGTGCGCCGTAGTTTTGAGTGTTCCACCCTTTGCATGACACCACGCAGGCGTGACAGCCCACGCAGGTATCAAGATCAATGACTAGGCCGAGTTTCGTGTCGGTTTGACTTGGTAACGTCGTCATTTACCTACCTCCCACGCGATATCTTCTGGTCCTTGATCGACGGGCGATTTGATAGACGGAAACGCTGGTTGACTTTCATCCGGTGGCGGAGCCTTTTCAATTCGAACTTTCAGATCGAACCAAGCCGCCTGCCCCGTGATCGGGTCAGAGTTTGCCCAACGCATACCGTCGCCTTTTGACGGCAGCAATTCGTGGATCAGGTGGTTCAACAAGAAGCCTTTAGTGGCCTCTGGCGCATCTTCTTTCAGCGCCCAAGCCCCTTTGCGTTTACCGATCGCATTCCACGTCCACACGGTGTTGTCGTTCAATGCTGCCATATGAGACACAGGAACGGTTATTTCACCGTGATGGGACGTGACTTTGGCCCAGTCACCATCGCTAAAACCGTTCGCGTCCCAAATCTTGGTTGGCACGTAAAGCGGGTTATGACCGTGGATCTGGCGAAGCCAAGCGTTCTGCGTTCCCCAGCTATGATACATCGCCATTGGGCGCTGCGTTAGGGCGTGAACCGGAAACTCGTCTTCGTCGACCAAAGTGCCTTCAAACGGCTCATACCAATATGGCAGCGGATCCATTGTGTCTTTGATCCGCTCTCGCAGATGCTCGGGCGGTTGGCGCTCTCCGTGGCCTTCAGCGGCCAGTTGGAATTTGCGCATCGGCTCTACATACAGCTGGAACAGATAAGGCATTGGCGTGTCTAGAATACCGATCTCAACCGCCCAATCTTGATAGGCTTTGTTCCAAGGCTTGTAGTAAAGCGCTTCGTCCGGAATGTGGTTGATCCAGAAGCCGCCGTTTTCGATGTAGGCATCAATCTGGTTCGGGTTTGGAGCGCCGCGCCCACCTTGGTCACCATCTTCACCACGGAATCCGGCCAGAGGGCCGATACCTGGCTTACGCTGGTGCGTTTGGATGTAATCTGCATAGTCAGCCCATTTCTGGCTGCCATCTTCGTTCACGAATGCAGGTAGATCGAGCTTTGCGCCAAGCTCACACAGAACCGACTGAAAGCCGCGTACATCACGGTCAGGTTCAACTACCGGCCAACGGATCGCGTCGGCGGCGCCGTCAGCTTCACAAATAGGACGGTCGAGAAGGCTGATACAATCGTGACGCTCAAGATAGGTTGTGTCCGGCAAAATCAAATCGGCATACGCAACCGTTTCCGATGAATAGGCATCCGAGTAAATGATATTCGGAATGACGTAGTCACCGTTCTCATCTTTATCGGTCAGCATCTCCATCGTGCCTTTGGTGTTCATGCTTGAGTTCCAAGCCATGTTCGCCATGTACATGAACAAAGTATCGATTTTGTAGGGATCACCTGCATGTGCGTTTGAGATGACCATATGCATCAAGCCATGTGATGACATTGGGTTTTCCCAAGTGAACGCTTTGTCGATACGCGCTGGTGTGCCGTCTTCTTTAAGAGCCAACCCTTCTGGACCGCGAACAAAACCGAGGTGCGGACCATCCAGCGGGCTAAGGGGCTTTACGCCACAATGTGGGGCCGGATGTGCTTCAACTGGCTTTGGATATGGTGGCTTAAAGCGAAAGCCACCAGGCACTTCTACACTTCCGAGTATGATCTGAAGGAAGTGCAGGGAACGGCACGTCTGGAAGCCATTTGAGTGGGCCGAAATTCCGCGCATCGAGTGGAAGGCGACCGGTCGGCCAATCATCTTCTCGTGTTTTTCACCGCGGAAATCAGTCCAAGGCTGATTGATCTCAATAGCCTCGTCAAAAGCCGTTTTTGCCAGCAATGCCGCAATAGATTTGATGCGGTCGGCCGAAACGCCACAACGCTCTGCAACAGCTTCGGGCGCATACTCAGGTTCAAGATAACGCGTCGCCATCTCATTGAACACGGTGCGATGGGTGACGCCATCACGCTCAAGCGTTCCATTTAGATCAGGTTTAACGCCCATTTGGTCAAACGGTGCAAGCTTGCCAGTCGCGCGATCAATAACCAGAACTTTGCCGTCCTCATCCCGCAATAGCAGACCTTTTTCAGGGCCTTCGCTTGCGTTGATCAAACCGGGAGCGTTGGTGAAACGAGCCAGATAATCGAGGTCGATTTTACCGGCCTTCATCAGTTCATGAACCAACGCAAGGATGAACAGACCGTCGGTGCCAGGGGTGATGCCAACCCATTCGTCAGCAATCGCATTGTAGCCCGAGCGGATGGGGTTAACGCCAATCACTTTGGCACCGTTGGCCTTCAATTTGCCCAAGCCAATTTTGATGGGATTACTATCGTGATCCTCGGCCACGCCAAAGATCATGAACAGTTTCGCACGATCCCAATCCGGTTGTCCAAACTCCCAGAACGCGCCGCCCATCGTGTAGATGCCGGCGGCAGCCATGTTGACCGAGCAGAACCCACCGTGTGCCGCATAATTCGGTGTGCCATACTGCTGTGCCCAGAAAGATGTGAAACTTTGTGACTGATCGCGGCCGGTGAAGAATGCCAGCTTTTCAGGATTATTTTCACGGATCGGGCGCAACATGTCTGCCGCAATATTTAGCGCCTCGTCCCAGCTGATGTTTTCAAACTCACCGGATCCGCGCGGACCAACACGCTTCATGGGGGACCGCAGTCTAGACGGAGCATTGTGCTGCATTATGCCAGCACTGCCTTTACCGCAGAGAACTCCTTTGTTCACTGGGTGATTGCGGTTGCCTTCAATATACGCAACTTCACCGTCTTTCATATGAACGTTGATACCGCACCGACAGGCACACATGTAACATGTGGTCTG
>ERZ1047985.2906-NODE-2906-length-10456-cov-6.819056_pt1 | contig 10456 bp, 6 predicted proteins | sample MGYA00383097_ERZ1047985 | MGnify/ENA primary metagenome ERZ1047985 (study PRJEB29581, sample SAMEA5548367) | metagenome | biome: marine; feature: coastal; material: water | depth 50 m | study: Short-term variability in the microbial, nano- and picoplankton...
TCTTTTCGCAATGCTAAGTCGCAAGCAGACTTTAAAGTTTAGGTTTAAAGCTCTCCGCCCTCTATTAATCTATAACGAGTTTCTTCAATATTAAAAGGGCAATATTTATTTAATGAGGACAACAAGAGATTCAAAGCAACGACTTATGGGTCCCTTATTGCCCTCAATCTGTCTATAACGTGTTTATTTAATTATAAAAGTGTAACTTATTAAGAAACATAAAATTATTTATAATTTATATACGAATTCAAAGTCTTTGATGATAGGCCTAGTTATGAAAAAATTTCTAAGCTTAATATTATTTGCATTTTTCTTATGCACTAGTATTTACGCTAAGACAGAAATTAGTGAAATTAAGAAATCCATTAAGGAAGACCGAGATGGTCTTTTAAAATTAGATGGATTTCATTCTCTTAATGCGCCACATGCTATCAATCCAGTTTCAGTAATTGATTTTTCTATAATTGGAAAAACATCTATACGGTTTGAATCAAATGATGGAGAATGTGGACAGGAACCAAACTGGAATGATTGTCCTACTGATAGAGAAAGAACTGAATTAAATTATGGAGATGAAACTTGGAAAAAAGAAAGATGGTATAGATTTTATCTTTTTTTACCCAAAGATTATAATTCAATAGCTCCAGCAAAAATGTCATTAATTCAATGGAAGAGACATGACCCATCTGAGACTTTAATTCAATTTCAGCACATGCATGCAGGATTAACATTTAATAGAAATGGCGATACATTTCCAGACTCGTATATTGTCTTAAAATCAAATGAGGATTTATTAGGCAATTGGACTGAAATTATTTTTAATACAAACTGGCACCCAGATCCTGAAAAAGGATTTATGAAAGTTTGGATTGATGGAAAATTAAAAATAGATTTTAAAGGAAGAGCAAATTCAAAAAATGGTAGAAAATTAACTTTAAGGTATGGTTTATATTCTTCATATATGTCTTACTATAAAGATACTTTTAATACAAAAAAAATGCCCCAAAGAATAGCTTTCTATGATGGCATGAAATCAGAAAAAAATTGTAAGAAATTACTAGATCGAAATACATGTGAAAATCTTGTTTCTCAAAATATTGAAGAATATAAATTATTTATTCATGACTCAAATGATAAAGAATTGCATCTGAGATCTTTTTGTAAAATTACACCAGCAAATTTTGAAGCTAGTGAGCAAGCTACACTAAATGGTGCAGAATTTAACCAAGGTACTGGTTCAGACCTATGCATATACTCTAAACCCTCCGAGTTTTTTAAGACAATCGAGGCTTCAGATGCTTTTGATGGATCTTATTCATTCACGTTAAGTCGTTTCAATCCATCTGAGGGATCCAGGATAATTGGTAGTGGTAAATTAGAAATATTAGATGGAAAGATTAGTGTTGCAAAAAAATCTCGAACTCTCCTGACAAGCGCAACTTCGTATTACGATTCTTTTGAGGGACAGATAGATAAAGAGGGAAACATTAGTGCTATATTTAGTGTCAACGCTCTTACTGGAAAAGGTGTGCCATTGCCGTTAATCTTTACAGGAACTATAGACGCACTCCAAATAAAAGGAAGATTCGATGATTATTTTGAAATGATTATCGAGTTTAAAAAAGAATAATCTGTAAAGTGAACTTTTTCGTTCTAATCACAACGATCAAATTCCTATATATCTAATCAATTATTAATGAAGTTTTATGCTGTTTTTGTAGTTTCAACTAATACAGGTTCTTCATATTTATTTACCATCTCTTTTGGAATAATTTGCCAGAAAAGAAATTTGTCACGATCCCAATTCTCTAAGATTTCTTTTGCGTGTTGAGAATTAGTCTCATTAAAATAATGTTGAATTTTTTTATTTAAAACATCTTCCCAATACGGTGTCATTTGTTGCTGATAAAAAACATCATCCAAATTAATCCGAAGAGGTAATGTCCCCTCTTTATCATAAGCAAATGCCATTCCTCCTGTCATCCCTGCACCAAAGTTATTTCCCACTTCTCCTAAAATAACTACACTTCCGCCTGTCATATATTCACAACCATTATCACCACATCCTTCAATCACGGCATTAGCTCCAGAATTTCTTACAGCAAACCTATCTCCTGCCATACCTGTTGCATATAATGTTCCTTTTGTTGCGCCATAAAGACAAGTATTACCAATGATAACATTTTTGTTTGATTGAAGAGAGGAGATTTCTGGAGGTGTAATAATAATTTTACCACCAGATAAACCTTTTGCCACATAGTCGTTTGCATCACCTGAAATTTTTAATGTTGTTCCTTTAACACTAAAAGCTCCGAACGATTGACCGGCTGAACCATTCAAATTAATTACCACTTGATCTTCTTCCAAAATGTTCATTCCAATTTTAGTTGTAATTTCTGATGCTAACCTTGTTCCTAAAGCTCTGTCTGTACTTTTAATGTTGTAACTTAATTGTGTCTTTTGACGAGAAGTAAAAAAAGACTGAAGGTCTTCAATCATTTTTAAATCTAAGCTATCTGCTACCTTCGTAATATTATCTTTTTTATTATTATACTCTCCTATTGATGAATCGATAGTCTGAATGATAGGATTTAAATCTAAGTCATCTAAATCTTTACTACCTCTACTTACTTGATATAATAAATCTGCACGTCCAATAATTTCATCAAGTGTTTTAAAACCAAGCTCTGATAATATTTCACGAACTTCTTCGGCTATGTAAGTAAAAAGATTAATGACTTTCTCGGGAGTGCCAGTAAATTTTTCTCTTAATTTTTCGTCTTGCGAACAAACACCAACAGGACATGTGTTTGAATGACATTGTCTTACCATAATGCATCCCATCGCCACTAAACTGGCTGTACCTATACCGTATTCTTCTGCACCCAACATCGCTGCAATTACAATATCTTTACCCGTCTTTAATCCACCATCTGTTCGTAAAATAACTTTATCACGTAAATTATTTAATGATAAAACTTGATGCACTTCACTAAGCCCCAACTCCCATGGAAGTCCTGCATACTTAATACTCGTTTGCGGACTAGCACCGGTACCACCATTGTGACCTGATATCAAAATTGTATCAGCTTTTGCTTTTGCCACGCCGGCAGCTACTGTCCCAATGCCTGATTGTGCTACAAGTTTCACACATACTTTTGCTCTTGGATTAATTTGTTTTAAGTCATAAATTAATTGGGCAAGGTCTTCGATAGAATAAATATCATGATGTGGAGGTGGACTTATTAAAGTAACTCCTTTTGTTGAATGTCTCAGCTTAGCAATTAACTCCGTAACTTTACCACCAGGCAACTGACCTCCTTCACCAGGTTTTGCCCCTTGAGCTACTTTGATTTCAATTTCATCACAATTATTTAAATACTCAGCTGTTACACCAAATCTCCCACTTGCAATTTGTTTTATTCTTGATGATGGATTATCTCCATTTGTTCTTAGTTTAAAACGACTGGCATCTTCACCTCCCTCACCTGAGTCTGACTTAGCGCCTATTCTATTCATTGCTATTGATAACGTCTCATGAGCCTCAGGGCTAAGTGCTCCAAGAGAAATTCCAGGAGCCACTAAGCGTTTCCTAATTTCTTGTGCAGAGTCTATTTCATTAATATTTAATTTTTTATTATCCGTTTTAAAATTTAATAAATCTCTAATATTTATCGGAGATATTCCATTGATCATTTCAGAATATTTTTTAAATAATGAAAAATTTTTATTACCTACTGCGGATTGCAGCATATGAATGGATTTTGCTTCAAAAGCATGTTGTTCTCCTCCAAATCTATATCGATAGAAACCTCCAATTGGCAGAGTAGTTACTTGATCATCAAAAGCTTTGGAGTGAGTTTCTAAAGAACGCTTTTCAATTCCTGAGATACCAATGCCAGAAATCTTAGAACTCATTGAGGGGAAAAATTGATTCATTAAATTTCGACTCAAACCTATTGCTTCAAAGTTGCACCCTCCTCTATAGGAATTAATTACTGAAATCCCCATTTTACTCATTACTTTTAATAATCCATTGTTGATTGAATTAATGTAACGTTGAACACATTGCTCATAAGATAATGATCCAAATAATCCTTTTTTATGACGTTCTGCAATAGCTTGCTGAGCAACATAAGCATTCACACTTGTAGCTCCAACACCAATTAATACAGCGAAATAATGAACATCTAAACACTCAGCGGATTGAACGTTTAAGGAAATATAAGTTCTTAAATTTTTTCTAATCAAGTAAGAATGTACTGAGCTTGTAGCTAAAATCATTGGCAAGGCTGCATTGTTTTTTGATAAATTCTTATCACTTAAAATGATATGAACATATCCTTCACGAACAGCTTCTTCTGCCTGACGATTAAGATCTAATAATGATTTTTCAAAACTATTGTTTGGATCTGTTATATTCATTGTTGTATCAAGAATTTTAACAGTATCTTTCATATACTGTCTCATAGTTTTAAATTGATTGATTGATAAAACTGGTGAGTCTAGCTGAAGATGATCACATTGTTTTTCATCTTCATCTAAAATATTACTAAGATTTCCAATTCTTGTTCGAAGAGACATCACAACTCTTTCTCGCAAAGAATCAACTGGGGGGTTAGTTACTTGACTAAAGTTTTGTCTAAAGAAATGATGAAGTCCTCTATATTTTTTTGATAGTACTGCTAAAGGAGAATCATCGCCCATTGATCCCGTGGCTTCTTTTTGGTCCATGATCATAGGGTGAAGGATGAGTTCTATATCTTCCATCGACCAATCAAAGGATGACATTCTTTTTCTTAAATCATTACCATCCATTTCTCTTAATTCCTCATCAACTGATTTAACTAGTTTATCAATATGAGTGATATTTTTAGTCCAGCTTCCAAAAGGCTTTGTTTCAGATAAATGTTTTTTAATTTCAGAGTCTGAATAAAATTTCTTTTCTTTAAAATTAATAGCAATCATTTGTCCTGGTCCTACACGACCTTTTTCAACTATGTCACTCTCTGGTAATACAACCATGCCTGTCTCTGAACCTGCTATTAAATACTCTGATGTTAAAGTATATCTTATAGGTCTGAGCCCATTTCTATCCATACCAGCGATAGCCCAATCATCATAAGCACCACAAATTGCTGCTGGTCCGTCCCATGCTTCCATAACGGCAGTAGCATAAGCATATAAGTTTTTAAGTTTTTGAGAAAAATCTCTACGATGCGCCCAAGCTTCAGGAATGGTTAATATTTTAGCCATAGGAAGAGATTTATTGGCTTTAACAAGTAATTCTATTGTTGAATCTAAAGCAGCAGAGTCAGATGCATTTGCGTCAATTATAGGTTTAAGATCTTCAACCAATTTACCAAAATTTTTATGTTTCATTCTAGGTTCATGTGCCGTCATCCAGTTTTTATTACCTTTTAAGGTATTAATTTCACCGTTATGAGCAATTATTCGGAACGGTTGTGCAAGAGACCAAGTTGGGAATGTATTTGTGGAATAACGTTGGTGATATACTGCAGATTTTGAAACAAATTTTTCATTTTGAATATCTGGGTAAAAATTAGATAACTGCTCAGCTAAGAACATTCCCTTATAAATAATTGATTGGCAGGAGAGCGAGCAAATATAAAATTCATTAATATTATTTTTTCTAATCTGCTTTTCTATTTTTTTGCGTATGATGAATAACAAATTCTCAAATTCTTTTTCATCTTCTATTTTTTCATTACAAATTAAAATTTGTTCAATCTCCGGTCTGGTTGCTTTTGCTTTATCGCCAATGATAGAAGAATCAATAGGAACATGACGCCAACCATAAATTTTTAAACCTTCTTTAATAATTTCAGATTCAACAATTATTCGTGATTTTTCTTGTGCTGCAAAATCTGTTCTTGGAAGGAAAATCATCCCTACTGCAAATGGCAGGTTATTATGCTTGTTTCCCGTTCGTTGAATCTTATCAATAAAAAAATCTTTTGGAATACTTAATTGAATACCTGCGCCATCACCTGTCTTACCATCAGCATCTACGGCTCCTCTATGATACAGAACTTTAAGAGCTTGAACGCCCATCTCGACAATCTCTCTTTTAGCATTCCCGTCTAAAGAAGCAATAAGTCCTACTCCACAAGATGAATGCTCATCTAATTCATTATAAACATAATTATCTTCAAGAATTTTTTTATTTTTAAACCAATTCTTTTTAAAATTATTCATTAACTACTCTATTATTTTCCTGAATATTGTTTTCTAAATAATTATGAATATGATTAGCGACATCTCTTCCATCTTTTATTCCCCAAACAACTAAACTCGCACCTCTCACAATATCCCCAGCAGCAAAAACCCCATCAAGTGATGTCATGAGATTTTTGTAATTTACTTTTATAGTTCCCCATTGCGTTATATTTAGATTGGGCTCATTAAACATTTTTGGAAGCTCTTCTGGCTCAAAACCGAGAGCTTCAATAACTAAATCAGCTTTAAGAATTTCTTCACTGTCTTTTTTAATTTCTGGTTTTCTTCTTCCACTTTCATCAGGAGAGCCAAGTTCCATTTTCACTATTTTTACTTCATCCAAATTATCCTCACCTTTATATTGGGTAGGTAATGTTAACCAATTAAAATCTACTTTTTCTTCAATCGCGTTTTCAACTTCTCTTTGCGATCCAGGCATATTATTTTTATCTCTTCGATAAAGACATTTTACGTCTTTAGCACCTTGTCGAATAGCGGTTCGCACACAATCCATTGCTGTATCACCGCCCCCAACGACAATAACATTTTTATTATGAGCGTTCAGTAGACCATTATCGAAATCTTTTACTGTATCTTTTAGTCCAACCTTATTACTTGTAGTAAGATATTCTAATGCAGGAATTACATTAGAAAAGTTTTCTTGATTAAGGTTTATGTCTCTTGATTTATAAACTCCTGTTGCAATAACAATTGCATCATGTTTTTCTCTCAATTCATTAAAAGATTTATCTTGCCCAACATCAAAATTTAGTTTGAACTTGACACCGCTATCTTGCAAAAGCTTAGTTCTTCTTTGAACGATTTCCTTTTCGAGTTTAAAATTTGGGATACCATAAATAAGAAGCCCACCAGCTCTGTCATATCGATCATATATAGTTATTTGATATCCTAACTTTCGTAATTCTTCAGCTGCAGCAAGTCCTGCAGGTCCAGCACCAATAATTCCAATAGACTGTTTCTTTTGAACACTTGGTTGAATTTTTTTAACCCAACCTTTTTCCCAAGCTGTATCTGTAATATATTTTTCTATAGAACCTATCGTAACTGTCCCATGACCCGATTGCTCTATAACACAATTTCCCTCACACAAACGATCTTGAGGACATATTCTTCCACATATCTCTGGCATGTTATTTGTCGAACTTGATAGTTGATAGGCTTCTTCTAGTCGATTTTCAGCAGTAAGTTTAAGCCAGTCTGGGATATTGTTATGAAGAGGACAATGGACTTGGCAAAAGGGTACCCCACATTGAGAACATCGTGATGCTTGTTCTTCTGCCTTTTGTTTTGCAAAACTTGCATAAATCTCATCAAAGTTTTTTGATCTGATTTTTGAATCAGTCTTACTAGGATTTTCTTTATTTATTGAGGTAAATTTTAACATTTGTACAATTATGATACTTTTATATTAAAGAGATATGCCAATAAAACATATATAAGTGAAAATAAATATAAAAAAGTAATATTTAGTACATTAATGGTACTTTTAATGAAAAAATCGAAGTTTTATATAGATTTTTTAATAGCTGAAATTATTTTTTTTGGATGGATGTCAAAATAATCGAAACCAGAAATTTTACTATTTAAAACATTATCTGACTCAAAAAGACATAATTGTTCAGAATTTATTGGAAAAAATGGGGTTTTTTCACCTATTGCAACAATTGGCTTAACTATAGGCATTGGAATTGGAATAAATACTCTTTTTTTATTAATCAAATCAGCAATAAGTGCATAAAATTCTTTATGTGTAAAAACCTCAGGTCCGCCCAGTTCAAATAACTTCTTATCAATATTTGGCTCTGCAATGATGTTAGATGAGAACTTAACAACATCCTCTATTAATACAGGTTGAAATTTTTTTTTACCATCTCCGAACAAAGGTATAAAAAATGACATCTTAAATAATGGGATCAGACGTGAAAGAAATTGATCTCCATTACCTAAAATTACACTTGGTCTTATAATTACTGAATTTTCTAACTCTTTAGTAATTAAATCTTCTGTTTTTGAAATTATCTCATTACGTAAAGTTGATCTTTTTTCAGAACCTAGTCCTGAAAAAAAAATAAATTTTTTAATTGATGGTGAGCTCTTTAGAATCTTAATTAAATCTGAGTTAAATTTAAAAATTGACTTATTTAAAAGTAACTCTTTTGATTCCCATGAGGTTTTTAAGTTAACACATATTTCAGTGGTATCTAGAATAGATAATAGTTTTGGATTTTTCAATGTAGTGAAGTGAAAAGGGATTATTTGACCAACTGATCCTAAAAGTCTTAAATTTGCTTCGTTAATTTGCCTTTGGTAAGGAACAATGATTTTGTAGCCTTTTTTTGCAAAAAATCTAATTATGTTTTTTCCAACATAACCTGATCCACCAAATATAATTATAGATTTCATGATTTTTATAGAGTTTGATGCTATAACAACTTAATTATTTGAAATAAAGAATAAATAAATTGAAGATGAAAATAAAGTACTATGAAAATGATTTACCCGATAATTTAGATTTGGGCAATATCATTGCAATCGATACTGAAACAATGGGTTTAAATCCAGCAAGAGATAAGCTTTGCTTAATTCAATTATCTAATGGAAATGGAATTTGCCATCTTCTAAAAATCCTTGATTTAAGAAAAAGGCCTAAAAATCTAATTAAGATACTCAAAAATAGTAAAATTACCAAAATATTTCATTATGCAAGGTTTGATGTAGCTGTCTTAAAACACACTTATAATATAATTCTCAAAAATATTTATTGCACTAAAATAGCATCTAAACTTGTTAGAACATACACTGATAAACATGGATATAAAGATCTTTGCAGAGAGTTATTAAATGAAACAATTTCAAAAGTTGAACAATCTTCTGACTGGGGTGGCACATTATCTAAGGATCAAAAAATATATGCCGCTACAGATGTTTTATTTCTTCATAAAATAAAAGATCAATTAGATATTATGCTTAAAAGAGAAAATAGAGAAAGTATTGCTAGAGCATGTTTTGATTTCATTTCCCATCGAACAGATCTTGATTTAGGCGGCTGGCAAGATGTAGATATATTCAAACACTAATATGATTAAATCTAAAATTATAAATAGAGCAAAAAAAACTCTTTCAACTGAAGTAAGAGAAATACAAAGTCTATCAAAAATTTTTAACGATAATTTTTACAAAGCAGTAATACTTTTAAGTAAAGTTAAAGGAAGAGTTATAGTTACTGGAATTGGAAAAAGTGCCCATATTGGAAATAAGATCTCAGCGACCTTGACATCAACTGGAACTCCGTCTTATTTTATTCATGCAACTGAAGCAAGTCATGGTGATTTGGGTGGAATTAGGAAAAATGATTGTATATTTGCAATCTCTAATTCTGGTGAAACTTCTGAGTTAAACGATATAATTAACTATTCTAAACGCTTTGACATACCCTTAGTAAGTATTTCTAGTAATAAAAATAGTTTGTTAAATAAAAACTCCACTATAGGCATAATATATAAAAAACCTATTGAGGCCTGTCCTCTAAATTTAGCACCAACTAGCTCTACAACTGTCTCCTTAGTTATTGGTGATTGCATTGCAATGTCATTATTAGAGTTAAAAGGTTTTAAAAGTAATCAATTTAAAAATTTTCATCCTGGAGGTAACTTAGGGAAAGATCTTAAAAAAATTTCTGAAATTATGCATACAGGTCAATCTTTACCACTTGCTAAAGAAATGGATAAAATGAATAAAACACTTATCACGATGACAAAAAAAAGCTTTGGATGCATTGGTGTAATAAGTAAGTCTAAAAAATTATTGGGTATAATTACCGATGGGGATTTAAGAAAAAAGATGAATAATAAATTATTTACTCTTAAAGCATCAGATCTCATGACTCAAAACCCTACTACAGGCGATAAAAACATGTTCGTAGGTGAAGCACTAAATCTCATGAATAGAAAAAAAATAACCAATCTCTTTATATGTGAAAAAAGCATACCCATAGGTATTATTCATATCCACGATTTACTGAGACTGAGTAGTTAAATTGAACTTTTTACTAACATTTAACAAAAAAACTCTATTAATTAGTTCTTTTTTAATACTTTCTGTAATTTGTTTTTTTGTTTTGTTTACTTATATTCAAGCAAAAAAAATACCTGATATAGAAATTTCTATAAATAATAAAACAGCAGATATTTCAAAG
>ERZ1047985.2910-NODE-2910-length-10444-cov-5.405236_pt1 | contig 10444 bp, 8 predicted proteins | sample MGYA00383097_ERZ1047985 | MGnify/ENA primary metagenome ERZ1047985 (study PRJEB29581, sample SAMEA5548367) | metagenome | biome: marine; feature: coastal; material: water | depth 50 m | study: Short-term variability in the microbial, nano- and picoplankton...
GGTAAAACTTATCGGCTCAGGGACATAGTTAACATACAAACACCCCAGAAGACAGAACTATTATAGCGGATAAATCTGCAGTTTTAAGTGTTTTTTAACTGGTAAGAGCTAAGTGTTCTGTATTTAAACATTTTCTGTATTTAACTTAAGCACTTAGAAAAATCATTAAAGGCGACATGGTTAGTAATCGGATTTTTTGAGTCAAAGAGTGACTTCTTGCTAAGTTGAGTGCAATTCTGTTTGTAATCATAACAGAGTGTTTAGGCCTGTTTATTATGAGGGGGCGTTAAAGCTTGCTCGATAGTCGATTGCAGCAGAGTAATTTTTTGTTGGTTTTGTTTTTGTTCTGTTTGCAATTGTTTTTTTGTTGTTAATAATTCATTAGCTAAATTAAGCGCTGTCATGAGTAAAGCTTGCTCAGGCGTGGCAATAGACTTGCTATTGCTAGCGTTAGTTAAGCGCTCACTTAATTCTGCTGCCGCACTAAGCAAAGCACTTTCTTGCCCAACGGGACAGGCAACTTTTAGTTTGCGATCAGTAACATTTATTTCAACGGTACGTTGAGCCATTTGCAGAAAAATTCCAAGCGTAATTAATTATATACAATAATGGCTTGCACTATAACTGTGCTGGTATCCTGTTGCAAGTAAATGGCAAGCAAATGAGCATTTTTCTATGATTTTTCATGCCTTTTAACTGAGGCAGTGTTAGGATAGCAAAAAAGATTTTCTCAACATAGAGTTGCACCATGACGAATAATTCCGCCACCAATAACAAGCTTGATTTCTCTAGCGCACAAGCCGATATCACTACTGAAAATATTAAAGCTCACGCCAGTGAAATTCATGGTGTATTAACAGGGTTAATTTGTGCGGGTTTTTCCTTTGAAGACCAAGCTTATATAGCGATGTTAAATGATTTGTTTAATAACGGTGAAGGTTTTCCAGCAAAAATAAAAGCAACGGTTAAACAAATGTTTAGTGAATTATGGACAGATATTTTAGATGACTCTTATACGTTCCAATTAATGTTACCTGATGATGATGACTCGCTTGTTGAACGCGGCCATGCGTTAGGTGCGTGGGTGCAAGGTTTTAACCTAGGTTTTGGTTTACAACAAAAAGATAGCCCGGTGACTTCAAGCGAAGTGAAAGAAGTGCTCACTGATTTTGCCGAAATTGCCAACCTTTCAGATGACATGGAAGAAGATGAAGACACCGAACAAGCCTATTTTGAAATCAGTGAATATGTGCGTATTTCAGCATTGTTGTGTTTTAGTGAACTCGGCACCTTGCCAACCAAATCAGGTAATGATGGCGCAAGCAACACAATCCACTAGAGGCAGGCAATGAAAAATCAACATTTATCGGCTATTACAGCACTGCCAATCAGTGAGTTTGTCAACCATAGAGAAAATTTCTTCGCACAAATGGCTGATAACAGTATTGCTTTTTTTAGCGCGGCAAGTGAAGTCACTCGCAGTAATGATACAGAATTCGCCTTTTGCCAAAAAAAGAGCTTTTATTATTTAACGGGCTTTGATGAGCCCGATGCCATGCTAGTGTTAATAAAACAAGCTGACAGCAAACAGAGCATTTTGTTTTCTTTACCAAAAGACAGCAAACACGAAATTTGGCATGGCCGCAGAATTGGTCAAGAAAAAGCCTGTCAGCATTATCACTTTGATCAATGTTTCACACTTGATGAGCAAAGTGAGTTAATTGGCCAATACTTAAACGGCCTGAAGCATGTTTACTTTTCCTTTGATGATGAAAAATTATCTCAGCAAGTTTTCGCTTATTTAGCGCAAGTTAGAGGCTGTATTCGTCAAGGCGCAAAAGTGCCTACTCAACTCATCGATGCCAACCCTATCGTTGACGATTTACGTTTAATTAAAAGTCGTCATGAAATAGCGCTAATGCGTCAAGTGAACACTATTTCTGGCCTAGCTCATCAAAGAGCGATGCAAAAAACCAAAGCAGGCTTGTTCGAATATCAAATTGAAAATGAAATACTGCACGAGTTTACTCGCCATGGCGCTCGTTATGCGGCTTATGCCACTATCGTTGCAGGCGGTGATAACGCGAATATTTTACATTACACAGACAATAGTGAAGCCCTGAATAATAACGAGTTGTTGTTAATTGATGCGGGTGGTGAACTATTTGGCTATGCCGCTGATATTACCCGTACCTTCCCTATTAATGGTAAATTCACCGCGCCGCAAAAAGCCTTATACCAACTGGTACTTGATACAAAAACTCAAGTGATTTCAGCCATAAAGCCTGGTGTTACTTTTGCAAAACTGAATAAAATTGCCAATGAATGTTTAACCAAAGGCCTAGTTGATTTAGGTATCTTGTCAGGTGATTTGACTGAACTAGTGAAAGAGAAAGCCTGCAAAGATTACTTTATTCATGGCTTAGGGCACTGGCTTGGCTTAGATGTTCATGATGTTGGCGATTATCATATTAATGATAACAAAGAACAATGTCGTGAGTTTTCACCCGGCATGGTCTTAACGATAGAGCCTGGCCTGTACATGGGGCTTGATAATATAGAAATAGCAGCGCAATGGCGTGGAATTGGTATTCGTATTGAAGATAATATTGTCGTAACCGAACAAGGTTGTGAAAATTTAACCGCTAACTGCCCTGAAACAGTTGCTGACATTGAGGCCTTGATGGCTAAATAATTGCGATGAAAAATAATATAAACTCTTTTGATGTCATCATTTCTGGTGGTGGTCTATCAGGCTGTTTAATGGCGTTAAACATAGCCAAGCTAACCAAACAAGATGGTAGCTTATTGTCTATTGCTATTGTTGAAGCTAACGAATTAACACGGCAACATGATTCCCCGCCGCTTTTTGATGATCGTGTTTTAGCGCTATCACATGGTAGCGCTGCTTACTTGGCTGATGTAGGCGTTTGGCAACATTTAACTAATGATGCTTGTGCCATTGAAAAAATTGATATCTCTGATCGAGGTCACTACGGTAAAGCCAGACTTAAGGCAAAAGAGCACGGTGTTTCAGCGCTAGGTTATGTCATTGATATGGCGTTAATTGGTAAAGGTCTATTAAAAGAATTAGCGGACAAATCCAATGTTCACTGGTTTTGTCCTGACAGTATTAACGATATCCATTGGCAAGCTGATAATGACGCTAACAAGGTTGCTGTAGCGCTAAATTCAGGGCAACTTTTGCAAGCTAGTTTGCTGCTGGCTTGTGATGGCGCTAATTCTTCCTGTCGTCAGCTAGCTGGCATCAATGTTAGTCATAGTGATTATCAACAAGTGGCATTAATAGCCAATGTTACAACTGAAAAGCCTCACCAAAATAAAGCCTTTGAACGATTTACTGAATTTGGCCCCATTGCTATGCTGCCACTTTGTGAATTAAACTCAGCAAGCCGTTGTTCATTGGTGTGGACCCTGTCGCCAGAGCAAAGTGATGAAATCTTAGCCTTAAATGATGACGAATTTAAGCGACAACTTGAACTAGCTTTTGGTAGCTGGCTTGGTGCAATTACCCATGTGGGTAAACGCGATGTTTATCCGTTAGTGTTATTGCAAGCACAGCAACAAACCTACCACCGTATGGCATTGGTAGGTAATGCCTCTCATACCATTCACCCTATTGCTGGCCAAGGTTTTAATTTAGGATTACGAGATGTAGCGTTAATGTCTAATTTGCTTGAGAAATGTTTACAAGCCAATAATGACATTGGGAGTTTTTCCCTACTCAATGAATATGCACAACAGCGTTTATTCGATCAGCAACAAGTCATTGAGCTCACTGATTCATTAGTCACCCTATTTGCCAATGACTTACCACCGCTGGTTGCAGGCAGAAACATAGGCTTGAAAGTGATGAATTATGTTTCACCCATAAAAAATACTTTAGTTAATAAATTAATGGGCTATTGAAACCATTTTTTTAAGAGATAAAAATGCAAAAATTTGATGTTCTAATTGTTGGTGCTGGCATGGTGGGTTTAACCTTAGCGTTGGCGTTAAGAAAAAATACCAACTTAACCATTGCCATAGCAGATACTTTACCTGTGGCTGATTTAACCAGCGAGCCTGAAGTAAGAGTTAGCGCCATTAATGTGGCTAGTAAAACTATTTTTGAACATTTAGGTGTTTGGAGCAGTATTGAAAACAAACGCTTACAGTCTTATGAATATATGCATATTTGGGATAAAGCAGGGCTGGGTAAACTTGATTTCTCAGTAGCCGATTTAAATAGCTTTCCAAAAAATGCGCATTTAGGTTGGATTATTGAAAATAGAGTAATTCGCAATGCATTATGGGAAAAAGCTCAACAAGATGAAGGGATTAGTTTTTTTACTCACAACAAACTAGCCAATATTGCTATGGGTGAAAGTGAAGTGTTTGCTAGTTTTGAGCAGCCTGCTCAAGACGCCACAAACGCTCCACAAATGCCATTAATCGCGAAACTAGTGGTTGGCGCTGATGGCGCTAACTCTTGGGTTAGAAAGCAAAGTGGCACAGCCATGATCAGCCGTGATTATGATCACCACGCTATCGTCGCCACGGTTAAATGTTTGCAAGGTCATAAAAATACTGCCTGGCAGGTATTTTTGCCTACGGGCCCTTTAGCCTTTTTACCCCTTTTTCCACAAAGCAGCGATACTTGCTCGATTGTTTACTCAACATCTCCTGAAGAAGCGATACGATTAACTGAGCTTTCCTTGGTTGATTTTGCTAAAGAATTAACGGCCGCAAGCGATGGTAAGTTAGGTGCGATTGAATTAATTAGCGAACGTTTTACCTACCCATTAACGATGCGTTTAGCACAAGATTTTGTCAAAGATCGCACTGTGCTTATTGGCGATGCGGCACATACTATTCATCCACTCGCTGGCCAAGGCGTTAACTTAGGGTTACTTGATGCTGCTGCATTAGCCCAAAGCCTAGCCGGCTTAACTTCAGAGCAAGATTTAGCGGATCAAAAAACGTTAAAAGCTTTTGCCCGTTATCGAAAAGCCGAAGCGACTGAAATGATTAGTGCCATGGAAGCGATTAAGCAAACGTTTTCCGTGCAACAAAGTGGTTTTAAATTACTACGTGGTATTGGTATGAGCTTGCTTGATAATATTAAACCTGCCAAAAAGCTAATGATTGAACAAGCACTTGGCTTGAAAGCGGATTTACCTGACTTAGCCAAGCCTAATTTAAATTAATGGTTATTAAAACGTGACATCAAAAATAGTTGTGAAAAAAGTTATAAAATTTATTGCAGCTATTTCCCCTATCAAAGCGGCTGTTTAGGTTTAAATTTCAAATCACTGTTATATTGGAAATTAAATTCTGAATTTTTCTGTAAGTCGGTTTTTTATTTGAGTTAGTGGTTGTGTGTTTGTTGAATCATCAGGGTTCAACGGCTATAATTAGTACAAATTTGATGAGCCTCTTTACTTTATTAGGTAGGATTATGACTAGCAAAACAGTATTACATGCAAAACACTTGGCTTCTGGCGCTAAAATGGTTGATTTTCACGGCTGGGAAATGCCAATTAACTATGGCTCGCAAATAGAAGAGCACAATGCAGTACGCCAAAATGCCGGTATGTTCGATGTTTCTCACATGACTATTGTTGATGTGCAAGGTAGTGACGCCAAAGCCTTTTTACGTCGCCTTGTTATTAACGATGTCGCCAAGTTAACTGTTGCTGGTAAAGCGTTATACACAGGTATGTTAAACGAAGCCGGCGGTGTCATTGATGATTTAATTATCTACTTCTTCTCAGAAACTAATTACCGTTTAGTGGTTAATTCAGCAACACGTGAAAAAGATTTAGCTTGGATGACAAAGCAAGCAGAAGGTTTTGATATCAGTATTACTGAGCGTCCTGAGTTTGGCATGATTGCCGTCCAAGGCCCAGAAGCTAAAGCTAAAGTTGCCGAGTTATTAACACCAACACAAATTGCGGCTGTTGAAGGCATGAAGCCGTTTTTTGGTGTACAAGTGGGTGATTTATTTATCGCTACTACGGGCTACACGGGTGAAGAGGGTTACGAAATTATCGTGCCTGATAGCGCCACTGAAGACTTCTGGCAAAAACTCATTGATGCCGGTGTAGCGCCTTGCGGTTTAGGTGCACGTGACACTCTACGTTTAGAAGCGGGCATGAACCTTTACGGTTTAGATATGGACGAAACGGTATCACCACTAGCGGCTAACATGGCGTGGACCATTAGCTGGGATCCTGAAGACCGTAACTTTATTGGACGTGACATTTTAACCGTGCAAAAAGCCGCGGGGGATCAACCTAAATTAGTTGGCTTAGTGTTAGAAGAAAAAGGCATTTTACGTTCTCAGCAAGTGGTTGTTACTGAATTTGGTAACGGAGAAATTACCTCGGGTACTTTCTCACCAACATTAGGTCATAGTGTTGCCTTAGCTCGTGTACCTCGTAGCGTGAAAGTCGGCGATATAGTAGAAGTTGAAATGCGCAAGAAACTAGTGAAAGTACAAGTGACCAAGCCTAGTTTTGTTCGTAACGGCAAGCAAGTTTTTTAATTGAAAAAATAAATAGATGCTCTATATTTAATAGGCAGCTAATTTAAATAAAAATTGAACCAAATTGATAACAAATAGGAAAATAAAAATGAGCAACATTCCTTCAGAATTAAAATATGCAACGTCTCACGAGTGGGTACGAAACGAAGGTGACGGCACTGTTACTATAGGTATCACTGAGCACGCACAAGATCTTTTAGGTGATATGGTATTTGTTGAATTACCTGAAGTTGGTGACGAAGTAAGCACAGGTGATGACATCTGCGTAGCAGAATCAGTAAAAGCCGCTTCTGACATTTACGCACCTGTTTCTGGTGAAGTAATTGAAGTAAACGAAGACTTAGAAGATTCACCTGAACTAGTAAACTCAGATGCTTTTGGTGACGGTTGGTTATTTAAAATCAAGCTAGATGATGCTGTAGAATTAGATGCGTTGCTTGATGCTGAAGGTTACGCTAACTCAATCGACGAAGACTAATTTTCGGTCACATTCTACTTTTATGCTGCGTTGCCTTTGCTATTCGTCTATATCACTTAGTGTACTAAGCTTAACAGACTCATAACTTCAGCGCCTTACCTAAAAGTAGACTGTTTACGAAAACCAATTATCAAGCCTCGAAGCTCTTTTATAGCACCTCGGGGCTTTCTTTTATTTTTAGGTAAACTGTTTTATGACTACTCAATCGTTAGACTCTCTAGAGCAAACACAAGATTTTATTCGTCGCCATATCGGCCCAAGTGAAGCGCAAACTCAAGCCATGCTCAATGATATTGGCGCAGAATCAGTTGATGCGTTAATTGATGAAATTGTACCAAGCGATATTCGTTTGTCACAGTTGCCGGCAATTGGAGACACTAAAACAGAAGTTCAAGCATTGGCAGACTTAAAAGCCGTTGCTAGCTTAAATAAAGTAAACACCTCGTATATTGGTTTAGGTTATTACGGTACGTTAACACCTAGCGTTATTACTCGTAACGTATTAGAAAATCCAGGCTGGTACACGGCTTACACACCTTACCAACCAGAAATTGCGCAAGGTCGTTTAGAGTCATTATTAAACTACCAGCAAATGTGTTTAGACCTTACCGGTTTAGACCTTGCTTCAGCTTCATTATTAGATGAAGGTACTGCAGCGGCTGAAGCCATGGCTTTAGCAAAACGCGTTTCTAAAAACAAAAAATCAAACTTGTTCTTTATCTCAAGTGATGTTTACCCACAAACTATCGATGTTGTAAAAAAACGTGCTGAAATGTTTGATTTTGACGTGATCGTAGCGCCAGCTAATGAAGCGGCTGACCACGATATTTTTGGTGCATTATTACAATACCCAAGTGCCACGGGTGAAGTTACCGACATTAGCGAGTTAATTGAAAAAATTCATGCTAAAAAAGGTATTGTTGCTGTAGCTGCCGATATCATGAGTTTAGTGATGTTGAAAGCGCCAGGTGAATTAGGTGCTGATGCCGTAATTGGTTCAAGCCAACGTTTTGGTGTGCCTATGGGCTACGGCGGACCGCACGCTGCATTCTTCACCACTTCAGATAAATACAAACGTTCTCTGCCAGGTCGTATTATTGGTGTATCAAAAGATACCCGTGATAACCCTGCATTACGTATGGCAATGCAAACGCGTGAACAACATATTCGCCGTGAAAAAGCTAACTCAAACATTTGTACAGCGCAGGTTTTACTTGCGAACATGGCTGCGTTTTATGCGGTTTATCATGGTCCTAAAGGTTTAAAAGTTATTGCTGAACGTATTCACCGTTTTACTGATATCTTATGTTTAGGTACGGCAACGAAAGGCTTAACGGCTATTCATGCACATTATTTCGATACCTTAACGTTTAACCTTGATAACAAAGACGAAGTTGTAGCGCGTGCTTTAGCTGCTAATGTTAACTTCCGTAAAGACGTTGAAGGTCAAATCAGTATTTCACTTGACGAAACGACTACTCGTGAAGATGTTGCTGGCTTATTCGATATTTTATTAGGCGAAGGTCATGGCTTAGATGTTAGCGAACTTGATGACAAGATCGTTGCCTGTGGTCATTCTTCAATTCCAGCGTCATTAGTACGTGAATCTGAAATATTGACTCACCCAGTATTTAACTCGTACCACAGCGAAACAGAAATGCTTCGTTATATCAAAAAATTAGAAAACAAAGATTTAGCATTGAACCACTCAATGATTTCTTTGGGCTCTTGTACCATGAAGCTAAATGCAACAGCGCAGATGATCCCTGTATCATGGCCTGAATTTGCTAATATGCATCCATTTGCGCCAATGAACCAAGCGCAAGGTTACAAGAAAATGATTGATGAACTAGCCGACTGGTTAGTGGAGTTAACCGGTTACGACAAAATGTCGATGCAACCAAACTCAGGTGCTCAAGGTGAATATGCGGGCTTAATTGCAATTCACAAATACCACGAAAGCCGTGGTGACTCGCATCGTAACATTTGTTTAATTCCAGCGTCTGCTCATGGCACTAACCCAGCGTCAGCACAAATGGTTGGTATGAAAGTTGTTGTTGTTGATTGTGATAAAGAAGGTAACGTTGACATGGCTGACTTAACAGCCAAAGCTGAAGAGCTTCGTGACAACCTGTCTTGTATCATGATCACTTACCCGTCTACTCACGGTGTATATGAAACAACGATTGCAGAAATTTGTAATATCGTTCACGATAACGGCGGTCAAGTTTACCTTGATGGCGCGAACATGAACGCACAAGTTGGTTTAACGTCTCCAGGTTTTATCGGCGCTGACGTTTCGCACTTAAACTTGCATAAAACTTTTGCGATTCCACACGGTGGTGGTGGTCCAGGTATGGGACCAATTGGTGTTAAATCTCACCTTGCACCATTCTTACCTGATCACGCTATTATCAATGTTGATGAAAGCACCAAAGGTAACGGCGCTGTTTCTGCAGCACCATACGGTAGTGCTGGCATTTTATGTATCTCTTACCTTTATGTTGCCATGCTAGGTAAAAAAGGTGTAACTGACGCAACTAAATACGCGATCACTAACGCTAACTACTTAGCGAAGAAATTAAGCCAACATTACCCAATTTTATATACAGGTAAAAATGGCCGTGTTGCTCACGAATGTATTATCGACTTACGCCCTATTAAGGCAGAATCAGGTATTACTGAAGTAGATATGGCAAAACGCTTAATGGATTACGGTTTCCATGCACCGACTATGTCGTTCCCTGTAGCGGGTACTTTCATGATTGAACCAACAGAGTCTGAGTCTAAAGTTGAGCTTGACCGTTTCATTGAAGCAATGGTTTGTATTCGTGACGAAGTACGCAAAGTTGAGTCTGGTGAATGGTCAAGCGACGATAACCCACTGCACAATGCACCACATACCTTAGCTGATATTACTGATGTATGGGATCGCGGTTACACAGTACAAGAAGCGGTATTCCCAGTGCCAGCAGCAGCGGCTAACAAATTCTGGCCAACAGTTAACCGTATTGATGATGTTTTTGGTGATAGGAATTTGGTCTGCTCTTGCCCGCCAGTTTCTGCTTATGAAGACTAGGTAATTGTTGGTGGGGGTATGTAATTAAGTTGGTTAACGATTTAATTAAGATGGTTAACTTAATTAAGTTGGTTAATTATCCCCAATATTAAATTTGAAAAGCGGATCTTAATGATCCGCTTTCTTGTTTATGTTCAAGCTAAGATCTACTTTAGAATTCTTTTCGCATCATCATCAATAAGATTACGATATTTATAATTTCTTTCAGTCATTTTTTCTCTGAAGTTATTATTACCAAACTTAACCGTTTGTTGATTGAACATAGTATATAATTCATCATCTCCCCCCCGTGTCAGAATAGTTGTCACCCCTAAAATTTAAATTTTTTTAGATCGGG
>ERZ1047985.2911-NODE-2911-length-10444-cov-3.763789_pt1 | contig 10444 bp, 9 predicted proteins | sample MGYA00383097_ERZ1047985 | MGnify/ENA primary metagenome ERZ1047985 (study PRJEB29581, sample SAMEA5548367) | metagenome | biome: marine; feature: coastal; material: water | depth 50 m | study: Short-term variability in the microbial, nano- and picoplankton...
CAACAAGGTTATCAGGTACATACAACCCATCAAACATCTTGAAAAAAAGCAACTACAGATGTTGAAGCCTTAAAATTTGCCGAAATAGCAAATGAAATTAATTCAGATAATAATGGCCATTTAATAGATTTAATAAAAAATAAAAAAGTAAATGATGCTATAGATTCATTAGAGGTTAGAAAATTAAAAGGTTCTATTCGAAAAAGTGAGTCGTTGGCAGCAACAAGATATTTGGGTCTACCAGATGATAGAGTACATTTTTTAAACCTTCCGTTCTATGAGACAGGAACAATAAAAAAAGAGAATCTCTCACAAGCCGATATTGGTATTATGCACAATTTTATAGATGATATAAAACCACATCAAATTTATGCGGCAGGAGATTTAGCAGACCCTCACGGAACGCATAAGGTGTGTTTAGACGCTCTATTTGCAGCACTAGATGATTTAAAAGTAAAATCTTATATGGACGATTGTTGGGTTTGGCTTTATCGTGGTGCTTGGCATGAGTGGGAATCTTATGAAATAGAAATGGCTGTTCCGATGAGTCCTGATCAGGTATTGAAAAAAAGGCATGCTATATTTTTTCATCAATCTCAAAAAGACGGCGTAATGTTTCAAGGAGGTGACTCTAGAGAATTTTGGGTGAGAGTTGAGGATAGAAACAGGTTGACAGCAAAAAAATATAACGACTTAGGCCTTGCTGATTATGAAGCAATAGAAGCATTTAAGCGCTATTATTTTTAATTACTGATGAAACAACTGTGTCGTTATTTGTGCATTTATAACATGTATATCATGTCAAAACAATAGAGTTAAAAAGATATTGAAGGGATTTGGTAAGTGGTTTATGCCGAAACGAAACAAGGAGATTCAATTGAAATAAAAGATTTGTCGAATACTGAATTTCTTAAAATAATTAATGAATCTCATTTTGCTTTTTTTAATTAAAATTATGAGAAACTAAATAATTTTATAGTGGAGGAGGAACCTATTCAAATGAAGGAACCCAACGTATTGAAACATTAAGATATACCTCCTATGAATTAATAAGAAATCATGAATTTCTATAACTATTTAAAATCAGTGGTGATACTTTAATTCAACAAGGAATTGAAGATGTGAAAAAGACAGGCATTAAAAGAAAGATAATTGAATAATATATTAAAGTTAAATAGACCTATTAGTAATTATTGAAATGAAAAAAGTATTAGTTATTATATTATTATGTGGTTTTTTAATCCAAAATTCACGGTCTCAAGGCAAAGCGGTAGGAACCTATAATTTAATGCCTTGGCCAAAAGAAATTAAAAAGAGTACAGATAAGTTTTTGATTGATAGCAACGTTACGATCTCAATATTGGGTAAAAATGACTCAAGAGTTCGTAATGCTGCTATTAATTTTTTAAGACGTTTATCTAACAGAACTGGAGTTTTTATAGACAATGGCTTTCCTATAGAAAACGAATCTGCTTCAATTGAAATTCGTTTTGATAATATTTCTAAATTAACCGTAAATGATGATGAATCTTATCGTCTAGATGTAGGTACAGACAAAATTACAATTGACGCAATATCAGATACAGGAGCTTTGAGAGCGCTGGAAACTTTGTTGCAATTAGTCAATCATAATGATGAGAATTACTTTTTCCAAGGTGCGTATATTGAAGACGAACCACGCTTTGTATGGAGAGGCTTAATGATTGATGTTGCGAGACACTTTCAACCTGTAAATGTATTAAAGCGTAATTTAGATGCAATGGCATCTGTAAAGATGAACGTTTTTCATTGGCATTTGTGCGATGATCAGGGTTATCGAATAGAATCTAAAGTGTATCCAAAATTACATGAGTTAGCATCAGATGGACTGTATTATTCACAAGATCAGATAAAAGAAGTTGTTGCATACGCTTCAAATTTAGGCATTAGAGTTATCCCAGAAATAGATGTTCCTGGTCACGCATCTGCAATTCTAACAGCATATCCAGAATATGGAAGTATAGATGGCTACGAGTATTCTATTGAGCGCAATTCAGGGATTTTTCACCCAACACTGAACCCTTCAAAGGAGAGTATTTATGAGTTTTTAGGAAATCTATTTTCTGAAATAGCACCACTATTTCCAGATGAATATTTTCATATTGGTGGAGATGAAAATGAAGGAAAGCATTGGGATGCCAATGAAGACATTCAAATATTTAAGAAAAAACATGGTTTTAAAACCAATCACGATTTACAAACGTATTTCAATATTAGGCTGGAGAAGAAATTGAAACCACTTGGCAAAAAATTAATGGGTTGGGATGAAATTCTTACACCATCAACGCCCAAAACAGCTGTTATACATTCATGGCGCGGCGAACATGAAGGCTTTGAACAAAGCACACTTATTGAAGCAGCTCAAAAAGGATATCAGGCAGTACTTTCTGCTGGTTACTATATAGACAGAATGTTGTCTGTAAAGCACCATTATTTAGTAGATCCAATTGGCGATGCGGTTCTTACAAAAGAGGAGCGCGAAAGAGTATTAGGTGCTGAAGCTACAATGTGGAGTGAATTGGTTACACCATTAACAATAGATTCTAGAATTTGGCCAAGAACAGCAGCTATTGCAGAAAGATACTGGTCTCCTAAAGAGATAAATGATGTAGATGATATGTTGATACGCCTAAATGATGTTAACAAAAAACTTGAAGAATTAGGAATAACGCATATTAAAAACAGAGATGTTATACTAAGAAATTTAAATGATAATGAAGACAATAAGGCTTTAAAAATATTGTCTCGATTATGCGAACCATTAAAGGTGTATTCTAGAAATAAAGGAGGAACGGAATATAAAACATTTTCCCCTTTTACATTATTTGCAGACGCTTGTGTTGCTGATGCAGAAGAGGCAGTAGTATTTAACAAAAATGCAGAAAGGCTAATCAATAACAATAGTATAAAAGCGATAAGATTAATTAAAAAGGATCTTAAAATATGGTCCAAAATTTATCAGTCATTTTCAAAATTACATATGAGCCCCAAGACGAGCTCTTTAGAACCATTAGCTAAGAATTTGTCAAGAGTTTCAGAACTATTATTAGAAATTTTATCTGATAAAAAAATGAACCAGATTGATTATGCAACTTTAGAGACATTGATTACCGCTTTAGAAGAACCTTTTATGGATACTGAACTAGCAACGGTTTCATCATTAAAAAGCCTATTAAAGTATTGTAAAGCTAATTACTTAACACCGTAATAATATGAGGGCTAAAAGTGTTACACTAAAGTATATTGCTTCGGTTTTAGGAATATCAGTATCTACCGTGTCTAAAGCGCTAAGAGATAGTCCGGAGATAAGTGACAGCACTAAAACCAGAGTTAAAGAAACGGCTAGTACTCTTAATTATATGCCCAATACACACGCTTCGGCTCTGAGAAGTAACCGGAGTTTAATTTTGGGCGTTATACTGCCCGACTTAAGAGATAGTTTTTTTCTAGACGCATTAAACGGAATCACTGAGGAATCTTCAAAAAATGACTATAAAATTATGGTCTATCAATCTTGTAAAGACTATAAAAAGGAAGTTGAATACTCTAATCTTTTATCAAAAAGCAATATGATAGACGGTTTAATTTATTCTCCAACAAAACGTATTAGTAACCCTGAAATACACAACCATTTAGTAAGCTTTATTAGTAATGGAATTCCTATTATATATATTAATAAGCAAAAAAGAGTAAGTGTTAATAGTTGTTATTTTGAACAGGGTTATGAAATAGGTGAGAATTCTGTAAAAGAGCTTCTTTCTAAAATAGAAAGCTCCGAATTAAATAAAAGCGCATAAAAATCAAGGTATGTTATTAATAGCTGATAGTGGATCTACAAAATGTGATTGGATTTTATATAACAATGAAAATGAAGATCCAATAAGAATTCGCACAAAAGGATTAAATCCTGCAATTCTGTCTAAAAAGGCATTAAAAAAAATCATCACTAAAGATTTAGAGCTAGTTAAATATAAACAGCTAGTAACTTCAATTCATTTTTTTGGCGCAGGTTGTGGCACAGATAAAAATCAAAAAAAAGTAAACAAAATATTAAAATCGTTTTTTAAAAAAGCAAAGGCTACTACAAACGAAGACATTATGGCTGCTGTGTATGCGACGACCATGGAACCAGCAGTGGTGTGTATTTTGGGCACTGGCTCAAATTGTTGTTTTTATGATGGAGACACAGTACAATTAAAAACACCTTCATTGGGTTATATTGTAATGGATGAAGGCAGTGGTAATTATTTCGGAAAGGTACTTTTAAGGAAATATTACTACGGCCAAATGCCAGATGAATTAAAGTTTTCATTTGAAAAGCATTATAATTTAAAAGAGAAGAACGTAATAAAAAAGCTGTATCAGTCTTCTACTCCAAACAAGTATTTAGCCGATTTTGCAAGGTTTTTATTTGAAAACGAGGAACACCCTTTTATTCAAGATATTTTACAAGAAGGAATGGATGTATTTGTAGAAGATCACGTGTTGCGATATGCTGAAGAATTAAAAACAGTTCAATTACATTTTGTTGGGTCCATAGCTTTTCATGGTAAAAAATATATTGATATCGCATTAAGCAAAAAAGGACTAAAAGCTTCAAGATTTATTAGAAGACCAATAGATAATTTAGTTAATCATATAAAAGAAAAGAACTAGCATAAAAATTGTTTATATTTTCATGGTATGAAGCGCATAGGTAAACATATATTATATAATTCATTTTGTTATTTATCCATATTTTTTGTTTTTAACATAAGCTGTTCAAAACAAGAAAAAACGAAGTCGACTACGACGCTATTTGAGCGTGTCGATAATAACCACAGCAATATTCATTTTTCCAACAATGTATCAGAAGACCTCTATTTTAATTTCATTAACTATTCGTACATCTATAATGGTGCGGGTGTTGCTGTAGGTGATATTAATAACGATGGTTTAGAAGACATATATTTCACCTCTAACCAACAGAGCAATAAACTGTATGTAAATGAGGGAAACTTTAAGTTTAAAGACATAACACTTAGCTCTAATACTAATGATGATAATGGCTGGACAACAGGTGTTACAATGGTTGATATTAATAATGATGGATGGTTAGATATTTATGTTTGTAAATCTGGATCTTTAAACAGTCATCAACTAAGAAAAAACAAACTCTATATTAATCAAAAAGATGAAACTTTTATTGAGCGTGCTTCACAGTATGGTTTAGACCATTTCGGGTTTTCTACACAAGCCTATTTTTTTGATTTTGATGGTGACACGGATTTAGATATGTTTTTAGTTAATCATCGTCAAGATTTTCAAAACAACACCAATATAGATCAACGTTTTCAAGAAAATAAAGAGGCCTATAATTCTGATCAATTATTTAGAAATGACAAAGGTCGTTTTACAAATGTTACTAAAGCAGCTGGTTTAGTTAACAAAGCCTGGGGACTTAGTGCTTCAATTGGGGATTTTAATAATGATAATTTACAAGATATTTATGTTGCAAATGATTTCTTAGAACCCGATTTTTTGTTTATAAATCAAGGCGATGGAACGTTTAAAGATGAAATTCAAGATTATTTTAAGCACATTTCCGCTAATAGTATGGGCTCGGATTTTAGTGATGTAAATAACGATTTAAAACCTGATTTAATTGTCTTAGATATGTTGGCGGAAGATCATATTCGTAGTAAAGAGAATATGGCAACCATGAGTACCGAAAATTTTAATGCTTTGGTCAATGTGGGCTATCATCATCAGTATATGTCTAATATGCTGCAACTTAATAATGGCAATAATTCTTACAGCGAGATAGGACAACTAGCAGGTATCGCGAAGACGGATTGGAGTTGGGCGCCCTTAGTTGCTGATTTAGATAATGATGGGTTTAATGACTTATTTGTTACTAATGGTATTGAACACGATCTTTCTAATCAGGATTTTAGAAATCAAATGAAGGCAAATATTAGAAATCGTAAAAAGGTATCGCTAGACGAAGCTATTGATATGATGCCCTCTACAAAACTTAGTAATTATGCTTTTAAAAATAATAAAGACCTAACCTTTACTAACACTTCTCAAAAATGGGGTTTAGACTTAAGAGTTAATTCCTGTGGTGCGGCATATGCAGATTTAGATAATGATGGAGATTTAGATCTCATTATTAATAATCAATCAGAAGAGGCTTCCGTCTATAAAAATAATTCTAATAATAACCATATTTCTTTCTCTTTTCACGGACCAGAAAGTAATCCCTTTGGATTAGGAACTACAGTTAATGTTTATGCAGATAAACTTAAACAATCCAAAACGCTATTTGTAAGTAGAGGATACCAGTCTTCTGTAACGAATAAATTATATTTTGGATTAGAGAGCAGAACGAAAATAGATAGCGTAAAAGTAATCTGGCCAAATGGAAATCAGCAACGCCTAACAAGTATTGACGTTAACAAACTTTATGTTTTAAATTTTGAAAAAGCAATTTCCCCAATACTGGAAAACCCAAATTCAGACGCCTTATTTGAAAATATAGACCCAACTGATATCGGCATAGATTATAAGCAAATAGAAAATAAATTTAACGATTTTGAACTGCAATTATTATTACCTCAAAAACAATCTGAAGTTAGTAATCCTCTGGTTGTAGGCGATGTGAATAATGACGGTTTAGAAGACTTCTTCGTTGGAAATTCTAAAGATGAAAAGGCAGCTTTATTTATTCAGACCAAGAGTGGTAACTTTATTAGTAGTAATAAATCTCTTTTTGAAACTGATAAAACATATGAAGACACAGACGCTGTATTCATTGATGTAGACCATGATAATGATTTAGATTTATATGTAGCTTCTGGTGGTTATGAGGTTGAATTGAACTCGCCTTTATTAGAGGATAGACTTTACATAAATAATGGTAAAGGTTTGTTTAAGAAATCTAAGCGATTACCCAGCATACAATCAAATACAAAAGGTGTTACGGCTTCGGATTACGATAATGATGGTGACTCAGACCTTATTATCGTCGGAGAATGGATGCCAATAACTATATATGAGAATGATAAATCTAATTTTAAAAAAGTTTCTCTTTCTGAATTAGATATGTTATCAGGGTGGTATCAAACTATTAAAGAAGTGGATTTAGATAATGATGGTTTCAAAGATTATATTATCGGAAACTGGGGAGAAAACAATAAGTTTCATCCCAGTACTGATAAACCCCTTCATGTTTATGCAGATGATTTTGAGCAAAACACATCTTTTGATGTTATATTAAGTAAAGTTTCAAAAACGGGCGATTTAATTCCTGTAAGAGGAAAAGAATGTTCCTCTCAGCAAATAACGTCCTTAAATAGTAAAATAAAAACATACAAGGAATTTGCCACTTCAAATCTCATTGATATTTATGGTGAAAATGAATTGAACAGTGCAACTCATCTAACAGTTACTGACTTTCAGTCCATTATTTTAAGGAATAATCAGAACGGTCAATTTGAGATAAAAAAACTACCCAAGCATGCTCAATTTAGCCCTACGCTAAGTATTGAAACACACGATTTTAATGGTGATGGATTTTTAGACATTTTTGGTGTTGGCAATGTGTTTGATGCTGAGGTAGAGACTATTCGTTACGATGCGTCAAAAAACTATGTTTTACTTGGTAATGAGAAAGACGATTTTCAATTTATAAACGATACAAGTTATTTTAACAATAATGAAGCAAAGGCAATAAAAAAGATTGTAATTAGCGGTCAAGTGTATTTTATAATAATGAATAAAAATGATTCATTAAAAATACTACGACTAAAAAACCAATCATAAAGCATACCTTATATAATAATGATAACAGAAATGAATATTTCATTTAATAAACCTTATCATCAGTGGATTAAGCGAGAATCTATTGATAGCAAGCAGCTTTATAATAAATTCTTAAACTGGATAAGCGGAGAATTTGATTTATATCTTCAAGAGGAATTAAATGGTATAGAGGTGTTTTTTCCCAATGGGAAGTTCAGTATTAAAGCGATTGAAGAAAAGAAAAAAAATATTGAAATAGAAATAAATTTAAGGAGTAAAGACCTAAAGTCAATAAACACAATAGGAAATCAAATAATTTCTATTCATCATCAAATAGAAACCATGTACTCTACAACTGTTGAATAGTTATTTCGCAATAATTTATTACGATACTATCAGTGAATAAGGTGAAAAATTCATCGCTATTCTTTTTACATTCTGCATAATAGAAGCAAAATAAAATTTTAGCCGTTAATTTATTAATCGGATATTTTAGGTTTTTAACCTTAGTAGTGCCCAATTGATTAAATTAATATCACGTTTGTAGTTGGCGATGCGTTTAAAATGTAAGATTATTCTATATTCGACATTTCAGTTTTAGCTTTTAGCCGGTAAAGTGCACTGTTTAAAGATGCTCATTGGTCAGCTTTATTTTGTTGGCTCGTATTTTTTTTTATTTTTACACCTCACTTAAAAGAATTATGAATAAAAATTTGTTAGCCTCTATCTTATTTTTTTTCGTAGGACACGTATCTATCGCACAAGGAAGTGTTCCACCACCACCTATGCCACCACCACCACCAGGTCTTCCTATCGACGGTAATATTATTGTTTTAATTGTGGTTGCTTTAATTTATGGCATCTGTAAAGTAATTCAATTGAGAAAACTTACTGCCTAAAGTCTTAGGTCGTTTAATCGTTTTACATATTTCCCAATAACATCAAATTATAGATTAACCAAATCACCAATTTTAATATTTTTAAAAGTTGTATTGTCGTACGTATATGGAATTATAGCCACAGAAAAGGTATTCAACTTAGAATTAACAACAGTTAAACTTACACCATTTACAGTAATGGAACCTTTTTCAATTGTAATATTATCAAAGGAATTATCATATTCAAATGTAAAAACCCAACTCCCATCTTCTTCAATAATTCAACATGACCCTGCACAATATGGCCATCTAATCGATCACCTAATTTCATAGCTCTTTCAAGATTCACTAAGTCGTTTTCGGCTAGTTTTCCTAGATTAGTTTTGTTTTGTGTTTCTAATATGGCTGTAACAGTATAGGTGTTTTCATTGATATCAACAACAGTTAAACAAACACCGTTATGAGCCAAACTTTGATCAATTTTTAATTCGTCAATAATAGGTGCATCAACACTTATATGAAGGTTACCGCCCTCATTTACAAGTTTTTTTATTGTTCCTAAATTTTCAATTATTCCAGTAAACATAGTTTGCGCTTTATTTAGTTAAATTTGTAGTTACAAAGTTACTTACATATTGCGTGTTAATTACCAATTTTAATAAAAAATAGTATAAAGCAAACATGAAAAAAGAAGAAAATATAATTGTTGGTATTTCTGTTGGTGATCTCAATGGAATAGGACCAGAAATTATAATTAAAACCTATGAAGATTCAAGGTCATTGGAGTTAAATACACCAGTTATTTTTGCGTCTGTCAAAACCATGCAATTTTTTAAAAATCATTTTAACAGTAAAATCAATTTTTTTAATATAGATTCTCCACAAAAAGTTGTTCATGGTAAAGTTAATGTGGTGAATATCTGGAGAGAACCAGTTAAAATTGAGTTTGGTAAAACAGATAAAAAAATAGGAGAATACGCTATTAAATCGCTTGAAGCGGCAACCAAAGCTTTAAAAGATGGATTTATCGATGTTCTAGTTACAGCTCCTATTAACAAACACAATATACAATCCGATAAATTTAATTTTCCGGGTCATACGGATTATTTAGCAAAGTCTTTAAACGGTAAAAGTCTAATGTTTATGGTGTCCAATAATTTGCGTGTTGGGCTTCTGACAGATCACGTACCATTAAAGGATGCAAGCCAAACAATTACAGAAGACTTAATAAAAGAGAAAATTGCGACTGTAACAAAATCTTTAAAACAAGACTTTGGAATTAGAAAACCAAAAATAGCCGTTTTAGCCATAAACCCGCACGCTGGAGACAATGGTGTTATTGGAAATGAAGATGATACAGTCCTAAAACCAACTTTAGAAAAATTGAAATCAGAAGGAAATTTAGTTTACGGGCCATATTCGGCAGATAGCTTTTTTGGTTCTAACACCTATAAAACTTTTGATGCTATAATTGCATCATATCACGATCAAGGTTTAATTCCTTTTAAAACAATTGCATTTGGACAAGGTGTTAACTTTACGGCCGGATTAGAAAAAGTGAGAACATCACCAGATCATGGAACAGCATACGAAATTGCTGGAAAAGGTGTTGCCGACGAAAGCTCATTTAAACACGCGATATTTATGGCGATTCAGATTTTTAGAAATAGAACGGACTATAACCTTTATAGTAAAAACCCATTAAAAAAAGAGTCCAGATAGTTATAAACAAAAATTGTTGA
>ERZ1047985.2917-NODE-2917-length-10431-cov-4.291345_pt1 | contig 10431 bp, 10 predicted proteins | sample MGYA00383097_ERZ1047985 | MGnify/ENA primary metagenome ERZ1047985 (study PRJEB29581, sample SAMEA5548367) | metagenome | biome: marine; feature: coastal; material: water | depth 50 m | study: Short-term variability in the microbial, nano- and picoplankton...
ATCATTTATTATTTTAATTTGACCAAAAATTGAAATTGGAGAGACGGCGATGGTAAGCTCTGGTATTCTGTATTTAACTACTTTTTTTGGGTTCTTGGGGTCAATTAATCTATAGTAATCAGCAATTATAAAAGCAGGTTTAGCAACAACATTATTAGTGAATATTTGATACTCAAGTTTTATTTTAAATTTACTTTTAGTTTCTTCAATTTCTTTTTCAATATTAATTTTTGTTAAAGATATTCCCAAAGCTTGTCCGCGATATTTTTTTTCGTATCCTACAATTGGAAGTGATTCTTCAATTAGTTTGTATGGTTTTTTAACTGTAAATATTATTTCTCTTTTAATAATATCGCCAATTGTGTAACCAACTCTTTGTTCTGGATCATTGATTTCTAAACTTATAAATTTAGGATCAATATCCGGGTATTTTTTTGGATCTTCATAGCTATATGTTTGCCCTGAAAAGAATATTAAAATAATTATTAATAATATTGATTTATTCATGATAGTGTTCGTTAAAGTATTGAGTCATATCAAGCGGATTAAAACTATCTTCAACAAAAAAAGGTGGCGAATTATATTCCATAAAAATATTTTTAAGTTCTTTTTTTCGATCTGAAAATTTTTTTATAATATTATTTTTTAATTTTTTTCTTAGGAAGATTGTAGACTCTTCCCCTGATTCTGAATCATTAATAGTTATGATTCCAAAATCTGGCAAACCCTCATATTCATTTTTGTTCCAAATAATAATTGGAACAACTGTATGTTTATTTAATTTTGATAGAGTTGCTTCAATATCATTAATTGGCATATGAAAATCAGATATCAAAAAAACTAATGTGTGATCATTAGGGAGTATTTGAGGAATTCTTTTAATTCCTTGATGACCAGAATTTTTTGGTTGATAATTTTTGAGTTTCTCAATAAGTAATTTGGTTCTATGAGGCCTATAGGACAAAGGTGCCCACCATTCTGTTTCAGTGTAATCGTTAAAACCTATAAATCCTATAGCATCTTTTCTGCTTGTAACTGAATTTAAGATAACTGTAGTAATTTCTGATGCAAATTTTAATTTTGTTTTTTCAGCACCAAAATTCATACTAGAAGAAAGGTCAGTAATTATCATTATTGGAGTTGCACTTCTTTGATTAAATATTTTGACATAGATTTGTTCAAGAGGATCACGCATTGATTGTCTGATATCAATTCTTCTTGGGTCAGGATAGTCTAGTAAATTCGAGTGGCCCGCAAATTCAATCCCCATTCCTCTTTGATCACTTTTGTGTTGTCCAGGGTGGTGGCCTTTTGTTTTCCAGTTTATATGGTAATCAAATATATCTGTTTGGTATCCCATTATGGAGCAGCAACTTTATTAAGTATTTCATTTGAAAGTTCTCTTGAAATTTCAGTTCTTCTAAGCTCGTAAACTGGATTAAATACTAATCTATGAGCAATTGTTTCATGGAAAACAGCATGAATATCTTCAGGTAATACTGAGTTTCTATTATTTAGCCATGCATTAACTCTAGCTCCTTTTATCATCATACTTATACCTCTAGGACTAGCTCCAGAAATAATCAATCTTTGCATATCAATTCCGCTAATTTTTATATTATAAAATTCAGGATTTTTAGTTGATTTCCATAAATTTAATGAGTAATCCTCAAGAGCTTTGGATGCTTTAATTTTTTCCTGTATACCTTCAGATACTTGATTGAGTTGATCAAATTTTATTAAATCTGGTTTTATTTCTTTAATTAACTCATCAGCATTATGAAACTTTGTATCGAAGATTAAGTTTTTCATTAATCCATCTATTTGAGGAATAATAATTGGAATTTCCATCATAAAGCGATCACGTGCAGCTGAAGGAATTTCAAATGTTTCTTCTTTTTCAACTTGATTTCTATCAGCAAAAACTATTAGATGAGGGAATTTAAATTCTTTATTAAATGCTGATAATGTTTTTTCAGCCATTATTCTTAAAAGTAATGAATGCACTTGGGGTCTAGCTCGATTTATTTCATTAAAGAAAAATATAGATAAATCTTCTCCAGACTTTAAAACAGGACCATTACTGACATGAGGTTTTCCATCTTCACCTAAATAAGTATGATAAACCAAATCATTTGGCATTAAATCAATTGTTCCTTCAATTCTTTCATATCCGCCACCGATTGCTCTTGCGAAAGCTCTTAAGAGTGTTGTTTTTCCAACACCAACATCACCTTCAAGAAGAACATGTCCTCTAGAAAATATAGCATTAGTTATAAGTCTAATGGGACCTTCTTGTCCAATAATAACTTTGCTTATTTCAGCTTCTAGGTTTATGGCAAGTTTTCGCCATTCCGTAAGTTTTTGGTCGTTCATTGTGATATATTCCTAGTAATTATTCTGTATAGATATGCTTGTTAATTTAACATATTATTAATTAATTAGGCGCTAATTATAATCATTAAAATTCGAAGGTTTTATGAAAAAAAATAGTTATACAAATGAAGAATTATTGGCTTGTGGTCGAGGTGAATTATTTGGGAAAGGTAATGCTAGATTACCACTGCCTCCAATGTTGATGTTTGATAGAATTAAAAGCATCACTGAAGATGGAGGAAAGTATAATAACGGACAAATTATTGCTGAATTAGATATAAAAAAGGATCTATGGTTTTTTAATTGTCATTTTGAATTAGATCCAGTAATGCCAGGATGTCTCGGTTTGGATGCTATGTGGCAATTACTTGGATTTTATTTAGGATGGAAAGGTGGACAAGGAAAAGGTAGGGCTCTAGGAAGTGGTGAGGTGAAATTTGCAGGACAAGTCTTACCTACAGCAAAAAAAATAACTTATTTTATTGATTTAAAAAGAGTTATTATGAGGAAATTAGTTATGGGTATAGCTGATGCGACAATGCAGGTTGATGGAAAAGTTATATATCAAGCAAAGGATCTTAAGGTCGGGTTATTTGTTACAACTGATAATTTTTAAATTATAGGATATTAATATGAGAAGGGTTGTTATAACTGGAATGGGAATTGTCTCAAGCCTTGGAAATAATGTTAAAGAGGTTTCTGAGAGTTTAAAAAATTCAAAATCTGGTATTACTTTTCAAGAAGAATATAAAAATAGAGGTTTAAGATCTCAAATAGCTGGCTCTATAAATATCAATGTAGAAGAATTAATCGATCGTAAATTATTTAGATTTATGGCTAATGGCCATGCTTATGCTTGGTTAGCAATGCAAGAAGCTATTAAAGATGCAAAATTAGATGAAAATCAGGTTTCAAATATACGTACTGGATTAATTATTGGAGCTGGTGGAACTTCTACAGAAAGTATGCTTAATAGCACTGATATTTTAAAAGAAAAAGGTATTCGACGAGTGGGTCCTTATATGGTAGTTAAAACCATGTCTAATGGAGTAACTGCATGCTTAGCAACAGGAGCAAAAATAAAAGGAATTAATTATAGTATTAGTTCTGCATGCTCTACAAGCGCTCATTGTATTGGAAATGCTTATGAGCAAATCCAAATTGGAAAACAAGATATTATTTTTGCTGGAGGGGCAGAAGAAGAACATTGGACAATGAGTTTTTTATTTGACGCTATGGGAGCAATGTCATCAAATTTTAATGATACACCTGAAAAAGCATCTAGAACTTTTGATACAAAACGTGATGGATTTGTTATTTCAGGAGGTGGAGGCATTTTAGTATTAGAGGATTATGATCATGCTATAGCACGAGGGGCAAAAATATATGCTGAGATTATTGGATATGGAGCAACTTCAGATGGCTTTGATATGGTTGCGCCTAGCGGTGAAGGAGCTCAGCGTTGTATGCTTTTAGCTTTAGAAAATTCAAATTCAGTTGATTATATTAATACTCATGGAACAAGTACCCCTATAGGTGATATAAAAGAACTCGAAGCAATTAAATCTGTTTTTGAAAATAGTAAGTTTGGCGCTATTCCAAATATTGCATCCACAAAGTCATTATCAGGCCATGCTTTAGGAGCGGCTGGTGTTAATGAAGCCATTTATAGCTTAATTATGATGGAAAATGATTTTATAGCGCCATCAGTTAATATTGATGATCTTGATCCTGCTGCTGAAGGACTTCCGATTGTTAGAGAAAAGATAAATAAAAAAATAAAAACTGTTATGTCTAATAGTTTTGGCTTTGGCGGAACAAATGCATGTTTAGTTTTTTCAACTGAAGATTTATAGCTTTAATCTATTATTGGCTTAATTTTAATTGAAAGGTAAGATAACACATAATTTTAATAATCGAGATACAATATTTTGACTCCTGTTTTAAAATCTAAAAAGCTTGATAATGTTTGTTATGACATTCGTGGTCCAATCCTAGCTCATGCTAAGAAAATGGAGGAGGAAGGGCATCATATTATTAAGTTAAATATTGGCAATCCTGCAGAATTTGGTTTTGAGGCGCCAGATGAAATAACACAAGATGTTATTAGAAATATTAATAAATCTTCTGGATATACAGAAAGTTATGGTCTTTTTGAACCTAGAAAAGCCATTATGCATTACACCCAACAAAAATCCATTAAGAATGTTGATGTTGACGATATTATTTTGGGAAATGGAGTTTCAGAGTTAATTGTAATGGTTATGCAAGGCCTTATAAATAATGATGATGAGGTCCTTATTCCAAAACCAGATTATCCATTATGGACTGCCGCAGTGACTTTAGCAGGAGGAAAGCCAGTACATTACACTTGTGATGAATCGGCGAATTGGTTTCCGGATATTAATGATATTAAGTCTAAAATAACATCAAAAACACGTGCGATTGTAGTTATAAATCCAAATAATCCAACTGGAGCATTGTATTCTGATGAATTATTGGAGCAATTAATTGAGGTTGCAAGAACAAATAATTTAATTGTCTTTTCTGATGAAATATATGACAAAGTTTTATATGATGGTAATAAGCATACTTCTATGGCATCACTAGCAGATGATATCTTGTTCGTAACTTTAAATGGATTATCAAAAAATTATAGAGCTTGTGGTTATAGGGCAGGATGGCTTGTTTTTTCTGGAAACAAGACTAAATCAAAAGATTATTTAGAGGGCCTTAATATTTTGGCATCAATGCGCTTATGTGCAAACGTTCCTGGTCAATTGGCTATTCAAACCGCTTTAGGTGGTTATCAAAGTATTGATGATTTAGTATCACCAAAAGGCCGTTTATTTAAACAAAGAGAGTTAGCATATAAGATGATAAGTAATATTCCTGGCGTAACTTGCGTTAAACCTGCTGCAGCAATGTACTTATTTTTTAAACTTGATCCTAAGATGTACCCAATAAAAGATGATCAAGATTTTGTATTTGATGTTTTAAAAAAGAAGAAAATATTAATGGTTCAAGGAAGTGGTTTTAACTGGCATGATAATAATCATATTCGAATGGTTTTTCTTCCAAATGAAGACGAATTGAAAATTGCGCTTAATAGATTTTCAGAATATTTAACAGATTATAGAAAGTAAAAAATGCAAAATAAAATAAATGTTGGTTTAATTGGGGCAGGGACAGTTGGTAGTGGCACTTACAAGGTTTTAAAAGAAAATTTTTCTGAAATTTATCGTAAAACAAAAAAAGAAATAACTGTTTTTGCTTTAGCTGAAAAAGATTTAAAAAGAGCAAAAGAAGTCGTTGATGGCAAAACTAAAATCTTAAAAGACGCGTTTGATCTTATTGAAGATAAAAATATTCATATAGTTGTAGAATTAATTGGTGGAACAGGGGTTGCAAAAGATTTAGTTGAGGCAGCAATAAAAAATAACAAGCATGTTGTTACAGCTAATAAAGCTTTAATTGCATTACATGGTGATGAGTTAGTTAATTTAGCTAACAAGCATAATGTAGTATTAGCTTATGAAGCTGCTGTAGCAGGTGGTATCCCAATAATAAAATCTTTAAGGGAAGGTTTAGCATCTAATAAAGTTAAATGGATCGCTGGTATTTTGAATGGTACAACTAATTATATTCTTACCGAAATGAAGGAGAATAATTTAACATTCGATGTTGCTTTAAAGCAAGCTCAAGAATTAGGTTTTGCTGAAGCTGACCCAACTTTTGATATTGAAGGTATTGATGCCGCTCATAAAATTACAATTTTATCTTCTATAGCATTTGGAATACCTCTTAATTTTAATTCAGTTTATGTAGAGGGCATAAGTGAAATAAATCAAAAAGATATTATTTATGCCGAAGAGCTTGGTTATAGAATTAAATTGTTAGCGATAACAAAATTTCATAATGATTCAATAGAGCTTAGAGTTCATCCAACATTAATTCCTGAAAAAAGATTGGTAGCAAATGTTAATGGGTCTATGAATGCCGTTCTTATTCAGGGCAATATGGTTGGTCCAACATTATATTATGGGGCTGGAGCAGGATCAGAACCAACAGCAAGTGCAGTTGTTGCAGATATTATTGATATAGCAAGAAATATTGATTTACAAAAAGTGTCACATGTTCCTATTTTAGGGTTTATAGATGATGAAATTAAAGATAAGAAAATACTTGCTATTGAAGAAATAGCTTGTGAGTTTTATTTAAGACTTACTATGGAAAATCAATCTGGAGTTTTAGCAAAAATTACTCAAATTTTTGCTAGTAATTCGATTTCTATTGATGCAATGGTTCAAAAAGAAATACATGATAATGATGCAATAGCAGATATTATAGTTATTACATCAGGTGTAGTTGAAAATAAAATGAATAAGATAATATCTAAGATAGAAGCAATGTCAGAAAACAAAGATAAGGTTATTAAAATAAGAGTCGAACAATTAAATAAATAATTAAATTTATGAAGTATATTTCTACAAGAGGTAAATCGCCAGAACTAAGCTTTTGTAAAATCCTTTTAGGTGGCTTGGCACCGGATGGAGGTTTGTATTTACCAAAAAATTATCCTAAATTTACAAATCAGGATTTAGAACAAATGCGTTCTATGACTTATCAAGAATTAGCTTTTACAATTTTTGAAAAATTTATTGATGATATTCCCAAGGATGATTTAAGACAAATCGTAAATAAAACTTATACTTCTGAAGTTTTTTGCTTTAATAGATCAAATCAAGATCCTAAAGATATTACACCAACTTTAAAATTAAAAGAGGATTTGTATCTTTTATCATTGTCAAATGGCCCAACTTTAGCTTTTAAAGATATTGCAATGCAATTTTTAGGACATCTTTTTGAGTATGTTCTTACTAAAGAAGACAAAACATTAAATATTTTAGGCGCAACATCTGGTGATACAGGGCCTGCAGCTGAATATGCTATGAAAGGAAAAAAAGGCATAAAAGTTTTTATGTTATCCCCTTATGGGACAATGAGTCCCTTTCAGAGCGCACAAATGTTTAGTTTGCAAGATGAAAATATTTTTAATATTGCGGTAAAAGGAGTTTTTGATGACTCTCAAGATATAGTTAAGGCAGTTTCAAATGATTTAAAATTTAAAGAAGATAATAATATTGGCGCAGTAAATTCGATTAATTGGGGAAGAATATTAGCTCAGATTGTTTATTATTTTAAAGGCTATTTATCTGTTACCGAGGAAAGTACAGAATTAGTAGACTTTACAGTTCCAACTGGTAATTTTGGGAATATCTGTGCTGGTCATATTGCAAGAATGATGGGTTTACCTATAAAGCATTTAGTTGTTGCTACCAATGAAAATGATGTGCTTGATGAATTTTTTAATACTGGGAAATATCAACCCCGAAATTCTAAAGATACTTTTCAGACTTCAAGTCCTTCAATGGATATTTCTAAAGCTTCTAATTTTGAGAGATTTATTTTTGATTTATTGGGACGAGATTCATCGACCTTAACAAATTATTGGAAACAAATAGATCAAGGCGGATCTTTTATTTTGGAAAAAAATCTTATAAATAAAATTGATGATTTTGGTTTTATTTCTTCGTCGAGTAAACATGTAAACAGAATGGCTTTGATTAAAGAACTTTATGAAGAATATAAAGTTCTTGTAGATACACATACAGCTGATGGAATAAAGGCAGCTACCGATCATTTTTCTAAAGATAGAAAAATGTTAGTTTTAGAAACTGCTTTACCAATTAAATTTGAAGAGTCAGTTTTTGAAGCTACTGGGATATATCCTGAAAGACCTTCGGCTTTAATTAATATTGAATCATTGAATCAAAAATTTGTAGTTTTTGAAAATGATGTAGCTATGGTTAAAGATTATATTTTAGCAAAAAAATAAAATGAAACAATATTTAGACCTTTTAGATCATGTTAAATCAAATGGAATAAGAAAAGAAGATCGAACTGGTACCGGCACTATTTCGGTTTTTGGCTATCAAATGAGATTTGATTTAAACGATGGCTTTCCTTTGTTAACTACTAAGAAAGTACATTTGAAATCAGTTATTCATGAATTACTTTGGTTTTTAAGTGGTGATACAAATATAAAGTATCTTAAAGATAATGGCGTATCTATTTGGGATGAATGGGCGGATGAAAATGGAAATTTAGGCCCTGTATATGGATCTCAGTGGAGAAGTTGGCCTTTAAGTAATGGAAAATCTATAGATCAAATTACACAATTAATTAACCAAATTAAAAATAATCCAGATTCTAGAAGATTAATTGTTTCTGCATGGAATGTTGCTGAAATTGAAAATATGAAATTACCTCCTTGCCACGCATTTTTTCAATTTTATATTGCTGAAAATAAATTATCATGCCAACTTTACCAAAGAAGTGCGGATATCTTTTTAGGAGTACCTTTTAATATTGCCTCTTATGCTTTATTAACTCAAATGATTGCACAGGTGTGTAATTTAGAATGTGGAGATTTTGTTCATACTTTGGGCGATGCACATATTTATTTAAATCACCTAGATCAAATTAATGAGCAGTTAACAAGAACACCAAAAAAATTACCTATTATTGAGATTAATTCAAAGATTAAGAATATTTTTGATTATAAGTACGATGATTTTAAATTAATAGATTATAATCCTGATCCTTTAATTAAGGCACCAGTGGCTGTTTGATGAAAAAAATATCGATTATTGTAGCTATGAATAATAAAAGAGTAATAGGTTTAAATAATGCTTTGCCTTGGCATATATCTGAAGATTTAAAACATTTTAAAAAACTAACTTTAAATCATTCTGTAGTTATGGGTAGAAAAACATTTGAATCTATTGGAAAACCTTTAAAACAAAGAAAAAATATTGTAATAAGTAGAAATGAATCATTAAATTTTGAGGGAGTTATGATAGTTAATTCAATAGATAAGGCAATTTCTATAGCGAATGATGAATCAGAAATATTTATTATAGGGGGCGAGCAAATTTACTCAATATCGTTATCTATTGCAACTCATATGTATATCACAGAAGTTAATAATAATAACGAAGGCGATGCATTTTTTCCGAATTTTAAAAAAAATCAATGGAGCGAGATAAGTCGTCAAAATTTAACTTCTGAAAATGGTTTAGATTTTTCTTTTGTTGAATATGAAAAAACTTATTAATCAAGCCTGTCTTGTTAAATAAATTATTTTTATTTGCTTGTGATTGAAGTATTTTTTTACTACTGATTGCGCAATATTGATATCAAATTCTTTACAGCTAAAGATATCTATGTAGCTATCACCATTCTTATCAATAAAATGCCCTGTTATTGAAGAGGTCTCGATTAATTGTACTAAGCTATATCCAGCCGCATCTGGATTATGAGTTGCAAAATGTTCTATTTTTGGATCGCCACATGCAATCATATTAATTTCTTTAACTAAGCTAGCTACAAAATTTTTAATATTAGATGCTGATTTAACTTTATCTAAATCACCATTTTTACAATCTAAAATTAAGTGATATCCCCAATATGTCATTTTTAAATCCTGAAATTTTATTAAAATATATTTTAGATTTTAGGAAGTGTTACACCTTTTTGACCTTGATATTTCCCATCGCGATCTTTATATGAAATTTCACATTCTTCATCAGATTCAAAAAATAATACTTGAGCACATCCTTCTCCAGCATAAATCTTTGCTGGCAGAGGGGTAGTATTACTAAATTCTAATGTGACATATCCTTCCCATTCAGGTTCAAATGGAGTTACATTCACAATTATTCCGCATCTTGCATATGTAGATTTACCTACACATATAGTTAAAATATTTCTTGGAATTTTAAAATATTCTACAGTTCTTGCAAGTGCAAAAGAATTAGGTGGAATAATGCAAGCTTCCCCATTAAATTCTGCAAAAGAATTAGGGTCAAAATTCTTTGGATCTACTATTGTTGAATTAATATTTGTAAAAACTCTAAATTCTGGTGCACATCTGATGTCATAACCATAACTGGAGGTGCCATAGGATACAATCTTATCACCATTATGTTT